>Ga0315281_10006831_pt1 | contig 16162 bp, 15 predicted proteins | sample YL17G07_0_MG_FD_204540 | JGI IMG/M metagenome (GOLD analysis project Ga0315281, IMG submission 204540) | Sediment microbial communities from Yellowstone Lake, YNP, Wyoming, USA - YL17G07_0 | ecosystem: Environmental > Aquatic > Freshwater > Lake > Sediment | place: USA: Wyoming | collected... | reverse complement strand
ACCTCCGTTTTCTGAAGCATGTGCAAACTGTATTTTGCCTGATGCCACGGTGCTTGCAGAGGATTTCATGCTAAATTCCACCCACACTCTTTCACGAAGACCCAAAAATTACAATAAAACATCAGGCGCTCTTTAGGGTGAATCGGCCAACCAATTTTGCGGAACTAAAGATATGAAAGTATGTATTTGCACTACGCCCATTCGACCATATCCAACAAGTTTCCCACCGTTTGGGAGCCTAGCCATCATCCAATCGCTTCGCCAGATGGGGGAGGATGTTGACTTTTATCATATTGATTATTTTAGATATTCTCAGGAACAAATAGAGGCATATTTTTTTAAAAATCGGTACGATGTGGTTGGTATTAGCTCTGTCGTTTCTACAGCATACGCCTACACCAAAAGACTGGCTGCCTTGATTCGCAAGGTGTCGCCGGATACCACAATAATCCTTGGCGGAAATCTGGCTACGAGTGCCGAAATCATCCTGCGCAAAACGGAAATAGATTTTTGTGTGGTCGGCGATGGCGAAATAATTATCCAGCACCTTATGCGCGAAATTTCGAAGCGGCCATTCGATTATGAAGCTCTTCGCACTACTGCTGGAATTTGCTATCTGGATGAAAATGGGAAATTTAATTTTACTGGTTTTGGCGCCAAACCTAGCGCCGAAAGCATTAGCATTCCTGATTACACCATTCTAGAGTCTATAGGTGTGCTGCCCTATTACATTCCCGATATGGAGGAACGGTTTGGGCATAACATTGCAGCGAGGCCGGGTGATAAGTGTGCAATGGTGATCATGAATAAGGGATGCGTGGCACGTTGCACATTCTGTCATCGTTGGGAAAAGGGGTATCGTTCACTTCCGGTGGAGCGCCTTATTGACCATGTTAACTATCTCAAGGCGGAGCACAATGTTCAGTTTATTGAGGTGGGGGATGAGAACTTCGGTTCTGATCGAGAGGCCGCATGGGAGCTTGTTAGCAAACTGGGAGAGCTTGGGATCGTTTGGAGATGTGCCGGTGTGCGAACTAATACTGTTAGCCGTGAGTCATTATTGCACTGGAAAAATAATGGCTGTGTTTCGATTCAGTATGGAGTCGAATCTGGAAGCCCGACCATTCTTAAGGTGATGGAAAAAAACACCTCATTAGAAAACAATATAAATGCGATTACTTGGACCGGAGAAGCTGGGTTGGAAACTGTTATTCAGCTAGTTATCGGTATGCCTGGAGAAACTGATGTCACAATTGGCGAAACCATTGAATTCCTAAAAAATGTATTTCCTTTCATGGTGCTTTGGCGAGATCAGCTTCCAAGTGAAGGGCTCAGTATAAATTTTGCACAAGCGTTGCCTGGCACTCCGTTATACGAGGACGCGCGTGAACGAGGTCTTATAGGGGAAACGCTGGATGAGGAGGAGTCATATCTTCTCAGAATAAGCGACATTAACGCCGGGGCCACAGGGCATTACCTCAATTTTACTGAGCAATCCATGCTAAAGGCGCTTACATGGCGCGTGTGGATACTCTCTGTAATGGACGCGTATTGGCTTAAGCAGAAAGGCGTCGGTTATTTATCTGTCTGGTGGATTGTGAATTTTTACTTGAAACGGTTGCAAGGTATATTTTGGAAAAAACAATCAGCGTCAACCCCTGCAATCAATAATAAGAAACAATCGGCTGATTATTTAATAGCCTCTGGATATTTTAATATTTCACGAAATTTTAATTTTGCGCCTATGCTATTAAATCCCCTGACGTGCCGCATGTTTAATTTTGCACTATCGTGTGGAGTCATTGGCAGAGCCTTTGTAGAAGGGAAATCCTTTGCTTATGTGTTGCGATTAATTTTGAGGCACATACAATGGAAAATTATAAACATCTTTCACACTTCGTCGGCCATGAGCGTGCCAGCGCAGTCGCTACGCAAAACAATTTCGATTACCAGGAAAAAAAATATTGATGATCAAATGATCCCTCTGCGCAAAGGGCGATAACTTTCACTAGAGATTATCATGAGTTAAGAACGACCCGGGAGAGCCGCCGCCAAGAAGCAAGTTTGATTGCGATTTGGCAACCTGTTGAAGTGGTTGGGCCGGGGGTAAGCCTCAGGTACCATTACTCCTTAGGTTGTTCCAGAACTCGTGCAGATGAAGACGATTATGAGTGATTTTACTTCCCGATTTAGCTCCAACATCCGAGTGGCTATCCAGCGTCCCCAATCTCCCGTAGCCTCTGCGCCACCGACTCCAGCATGCACCATGCCTGCTCACGCCGTTGCTGATTTCGAGCCCAAATGTGCCACTGTTCTGGCCGGTGATCGGTCCGGATGATTCTGAACTTTCTCAGCACGATGCAAAGCGAGTTCAGATGCTGGATTGTTTCTTGAAGCAGGAACCGGTAGTTTGTCAGCGCTCACTGACTTGGGAAAAGGCAGTTGCGCCCCCCGAAGTCCTTGGTCTATGGCCGCTGACCTTAGAAGTCTCTGGATGGTGGTAGCAGACTACCGCTGCTCTCATGTAAGCCGGGTCGACCATGAACGGCACTGAGGCCGGTTGCTGCGGCATGGCTGGCGCCTTTGGCTATGAAGCCGAACATAGTGAGCTTTCGCGTATAATTTACGGCCAGCGGTTATTGCATAAATTGCGTGCGAGCTGCAACGGTACGCGTGTCGTAAGCAATGGTTTTTCCTGCCGTTACCCGATTGTCGATCTGAGTGAGCGGCAGTCTGGGCACGTGATAGAAGCGATCAGAGAATTTATTGGAGTAATGTACTAGTGCTGCATATTACAGATCGAAGAATAGAAGATTTCTGCCGCTTTTTACTCGAACAGGATAGAAGCGGGGGTAATATCGGTTTTGTGGATGTAGGGTCTGGCGGTGACTTGAAGGAACCTTGGTCGCTTCTCCCAGCGGAGCTGCTAACAACATTCGATTTTGAGCCTACCAACGCCGAAGGCGAATCGCTGCCACTTTGCATATCGAACAAGGTGGGGAAAGCGCAGTTCCATGTTGCCCATGATGAGCGTGCCTCTTCTTTTCAGAAACCATTGGCTGATTTTGTTGAACGCTATGCGCTTGATAACATGCTTGCAAAAACAGAAATTACAGTTGCGTGCACTTCGCTGGACGAGCATTTTTCTGGCCGTTATGAATTGATAGATGCGGTTGACATCAACGTTGAGGGACACGATTTTCAGGTATTGCAAGGCGCTGACAATCTTCTGGCGGCTGGCGCCATAAAATTGCTCAAAATTGAGTTTGAGTTAATCCCGGTGTACGAAGGACAAGGATATTTCGCAGATATTGATACCTATCTTCGCGCGAGAAATTTCAGGCTGGCCGATATCCAGATTGGCCGCGAGCGGCCTGCAAAAGTGCGGCATGTATTCCACTCAGGTGAACCGATGTGGGGAAAGGCGCTATATGCCCCTACTCAAGAACATCTAATGAAGCGGCTCTCGCATTTGCATAGCGCAGATAATGTTGGGGTGGCGCGAAAGGAAATGGCTGCAGCTATAGCTCTTTATACAGCCACCAAATTACCCGGATATGTTTACGATGTGCTTGGTGTAGCCGAGATGGCGAGCATAATTTCCGCTTCCGAAGCTACACAATTGCGGGCACGTATTGTGAATGTTTTCCGTTGGGCGAAGCTCGAGGAGGGGTTGCGGCGACTTGGGGGGCTAGGATCTTCATTTATGCGCACCTTATGATAGGCAATATCGAGTTGGCAGAATAAATTTTGTATGCGGGGTGCCATTGAAGATAGCAATAAATACAGATGCAATTAGCCAGGATTTTGAGACCGCAGTACTGCTCGGAGTTGAATGGGGTATCGAATATTTCGAGCTGAAGCGCTTGTATGGCAGGCGGGTGCCCGACATTACTGATGATGAAATACGCCTGATCCAGAAAGTGCTCAATGAAAATGAGGTGAAGCTTTCCTCGTTAGCGCCCGGTCTCTTCAAAATTCCTTTGGATAAGGAGTTGATCTCTCGGGAAATGGGTGTTCGGTTCGAACAGACTGTTGCGTTAGCGGATCAACTCAAGACGCGGTCTATTGTTATTTTTGGTTTTGTTCGTGATGATTTACGCAGTGAGGCCGACGCGCTTCACCAGATTATTGACGTATTCGGGCCTCTGGCAGAACGGGCTGAGCAAGAGGGAATTACCCTTTTCATCGAGAATGATCGGGGCCTTTGGGGAGAAAGCCCTGCGTCGGTGCATCATATTTTGTCAGGCGTTAACTCACCTGCATTAAAGCTCAACTGGGATCCAGGTAACCTGATTGGTGCCTTCCCGGAAGCACCTTATCCGACCAGTTATGATTTGGTGAAGGAATACGTCGGTCATCTGCACGTCAAGGATGCGAAGGCCGTCAACGGAGGAAGCGGGTATGCACATGCCATGATGGGTAGCGGCGACGTGGACTGGGTGGGGCAGTTCGAGAGACTTATCCTGGATGGATACGAGGGGTACTGCGTCATCGAGCCGCACTTCGGTAGCCGTGTCAGCAGTTCGAGAAGCCATATTCTGGAGACTCAAAAAGCCGTTCGAATTGCCAGATCCCGCGTGGCTGCATCATCACGTGAATATGCATCAAACTTGTCCCGAATAGAGCCGCCGCCATGACCGAGGAGGTTGCCTTCGTACCGCCGTCGCGCAGCGCCCTCCTTGATGCGGGGCTTCAGCGGCCTGATTGGCTAAATGCGGGCCATCGCGATCCTCGCTTGTTGTGGCTGGACAAAAATGAGAACACCGATCCGGTGCTTCAAGCAGTTGTTTTCAGGGTTCTGGCCGAGATGGACCCTCGTAGTGTTGCAATTTACCCTGAGGCAGCACCGCTTTATCATAAGCTCGCTGAATACATCGGTGTAAGTCCTCGATCCCTAATCCTGGCCCAAGGATCGGATGGAGTCATAGGTTCTGTGTTTCGTGTATTTATCGAACCAGGCGATGTCGTATTGCTGACACAACCAAGCTATGCGATGTATCAGGTTTATGCCGACATGTCGGGGGCAAAGACTGTGGCACTAGAATATCTTGCGGACGAGAATGGTCCACTGCTCAGGCCGGAGGCGATAATCGAAAAAATTTGGATGCGGCGGCCCAAGCTTGTTTGCCTGCCCAATCCTGATAGCCCAACCGGCACTGTGATTGAGCCAGATGCATTGCGGGCCATCATTCGCAGCGCCCTCGATGTTGGTGCCCTGATCCTCGTCGACGAAGCTTATTATCCATTTTATGACCACACAGTCGTACCGTGGATCGCTGAGTTCCCCAATCTTGTAGTTGCCCGCACGTTTTCGAAGGCTTGGGGGTTGACTGGTGTACGGCTTGGATATGGCATTGCTAGTCCCGATATCACCGCCATGCTTCAGAAATTCCGCCCCAATTACGAGGCTAACACTGTGGCTTTGGCGATGGTGCTCAGAATGATCTCGGATTTCGATCACGAAATGAGGGCGTCCGTCAAAAGACTCAATCAAGGACGTGATGAATTTTTGTCATCCATGAAAGAATTAGGCCTGCGGTCGCTCGAAAGCCATGGCAGTTTTTGCCATGTGGCGTTTGGTTCTTCAGCCGACCGTGTGCACGCGAACCTGAGCGACATCGTGCTCTATCGCCATGATTTCAGTTCACCTTGCTTGAAAGGATTCAGCCGCTTCTCATCAACGACTAGTGAGCTGTTTGTGCCTGTCATTGACCGCATTCGCGATGCCGTTCGATAGAGCAACAGATAAGACATTCCCATCGGGGCCACCTCTCAATGCAATGCCCCATCGTTCAACCTACAACAAAAGTCTGGAGAAGCAAAAGTGACACCTGAAACAAAGACTGCATTACCCTGGGATGCACTTGGCTGGCTCGAGTTTTATGAGACTCGTCGCGCCACTTCTGAGGGTATCTACCCATCTGAGTGGTTCTTCCTTAAAAATTTTCTTGTCGAAGGGCTCTCGGTTCTGGACATTGGATGCGCATTGGGGGGGCTGGCTTCCGTGTTGTCAGAGCACTTGACCAGATTTGAGTACACCGGAGTCGACATCAGCGAACGCATGATTGAGAGGGCAAAACAAAAGCATCCGAGCCATCGGTTTTACGTCATCGAAGAAGCCGACCTGTCTGTCTTGGCGAACGAGCGATTCGATCTGGTCGTGTGCCTTGGTGTGTTGCACCTTAGTAGAAAGTGGAGAGCACTGATTTCCGCTGCCTGGAATCGCGCGGATGTTTTGCTGCTTGATTTGCGCGAAACAGCCGGGGCTACTGTCGAAGATGAAACCATTTCATACTATCGAATGGATGCGCTGCCTAAGACAGGGGGCTCTACGCATTTACCATATAATATTATTAATTCAGGCGAAGCGCTACGTACCCTTATGGAACTTTGTGTCGACGCGACGGGGTTGCATCACCATGGTTATCTAGCCAGAGCTTCTGCTGCTGCAGTGACGCCTATCAAGGCGGTGATGATGAATACCTATCAGATTGACAAGAGAGCCTCACCAGCAAATGCATAACCAGAGAATCAGATAGAGAGAATACCCATGGCCCTGCCACTTAAATGCCCGCTCTGTAACAAGTCGCACGAAGATCAGAATGTCGTCACCCGGCACGTTTACGGTGGCAAGCCTGGCCAAGCGTTTTACCGATGTGGGCATTGCGATGTTTGCTATCTTTTTCCTGGACTCACAGCAGATGAAGAGAAGCAGTTCTATGCTGCGGAGTTTTCAAACTTCATGGGGGGGCGCGCCGGCACCACTGCGGGATGGAATGACCCTGCCAAGCACGTAGAAGCAAACGCGTGGATGGTGGCTCGCCGCATGAAATATATGGCGAGCAAATTACCTGAGAGCGGGCGTGTGTTAGAGATTGGATGCTCTTCCGCTTTTATGCTTTATCCGCTGGAAGAGCGCGGGTTGGAATGCGTGGGTGTTGAGCCGTCGGGCGCGTTCGGCGAATATGTGCGGTCGCGTGGCATTGATTGCTACGATTCCACCGAAGATATGATCGCGGCAGGCCGTTATCGCGATGGATTTGATCTGATTCTGCACTCATTTGTACTGGAGCACATATCCGCTCCACAAGCGTTCTTGCAGCAGCAACTTGATCTACTTAAGCCAGGTGGACAACTGATCTTCGAGATACCGAATTCAGCAGACCCACTATTGACCATCTATGATTTGCCAGCATTCGAGCGGTTCTACTGGATAGTTGCTCACACATGGTATTTTTCGAAACCTTCACTTGAGTACCTGTTAAGTGCGTTGGGCCAACCATTTGAAATTCTGCTTGACCAGCGTTACGATCTTTCGAATCATCTCGTGTGGGCGCGCGACGGCCGACCAGGCGGGATGGGCCGTTTCTCTGCCAAATTTGGTCAGGAAATTGAAGACCAATATCGGCAAGCCCTGGTCGCATCCGGTCACGCAGACACATTGGTTGGGATCATCACGAAGCGGTAGGCAAGTTGGCAGCGATTTTCAACTGTGACGTTTGTTTAAGAGGCCATGAGACATGGGTGAAGGAATTGCGAAGATTGCCATTATCGGTTGTGGCCGTATCTCAGGGCATCATTGCAGATCGATTGCGAAAGCGGCTGGCGCAGAACTGGTCGCCGTATGTGATTTGGAATTTGACAAGGCAGAGGCCTATCGAAAGGAATATGGAGCGAGGGCTTACCAGAGTTATCGTGCAATGCTGGATGAGAACCCGCAGATCAATACAGTAGCGGTCATTACGCCTTCCGGGATGCACTATGAGCACAGCCTCGACATTATTCGTACCTATAGAAAAAACCTCATCATAGAGAAGCCTACATTTATGAATCCTGCTCAGCTCGAAGAGGTTTTTCGTGCGGCGGATGAGCATGGCTTAAGTGTTTTTCCGGTATTCCAGAATCGTCATAACAGGGCAGTCAGGCGGGTCAAGCAGGGCCTGGATTCGGGTGAGTTGGGAAAGATACGTTTGGTTTCGGTTCGGGTTCGCTGGTGCCGGCCCCAGCGCTATTATGAATTGGCGCCCTGGCGTGGAACCTATGCCATGGACGGCGGGTGCCTGACTAATCAAGGTATTCATCACGTTGATCTGATGCGTTTCTTTGGCGGTGAAGTGGCTCAAGTCTGTGCAAAAATGGGTACACTGGGGGCGGATATTGAAGTTGAGGATGCGGTGGTGGCCAGCGCTTCTTTCCGGAACGGTGCATTGGGCTCCTTGGAAGTGACGACTGCGGCTCGGCCTATAGATTACGAGGCCAGCCTGTCGCTGGTTTGCGAGCATGGCCTAGCCCAGATAGGGGGTATTGCAGTCAACGAGTTACAAATATATACCCCTGACCCGGTAGCATGCACGGCGAACTCTGAGGATTTTTCAGGAAATGTTTACGGCTTCGGCCATGAGCAGCTTTATAAAGAGATCGTTGCGTTTTATCAGGATGGCATACCGTTTTCTGTTACGCGCAAGGATGCGCTGCAGTCTATACAATTGTTGAATGCATTTTATATTGCAGATGAAACCAGCGCTTGGGTAGAAGTTACTGCGGCTGGCAATAGCGCGCGATTGGGCCGTGCCGATGATGCATTAGCGGCGCTTTATAGAACCCCAGAGATCAAATAATTCGTATTAGGGAAATTATGAAAATTGTTGGTATTGTTCCTGCGCGCATGGCTGCATCGCGTTTCCCCGGGAAGCCGTTATATTCGATTCTTGGCCGGCCGATGATTGAGCATGTTTTCTGTCGATCGCAGCTCTACCAAAAATGGGATGAGTTAGTCCTGGCGACGTGTGATATTGAAATTGCGGATTTTGCTGCGCAGAAGGGTTATCCGGTGATAATGACCGGTTCGCATCATACTCGGGCCTTGGATCGCGTTGCTGAAGCCGCCACCAAACTGGCTACCAAGCTTTCTGATTCTGATGTGGTTGTATGTGTTCAGGGAGATGAGCCGATGCTGGCCCCGGACATGATGGACGCTGTTGTTCAGCCTCTAATCGATAACCCTGAAATCCCATGTACCGTGCTGGCAATGCACATTACTGAAGAAGATATCTGGCTTAACACAGACACGGTGAAGATTGTTCATAATGCTCACGGCGAAGTGCTGTATACCTCCCGGGCACCGTTACCCTATTTTAAAGGGGGCTTCTCACCCGAATTGGGCGCAAGAAGGATATATGGAATTTTTGCCTTTCGCTGGCGATATTTGCGCGAGTTCACGCAGCATCCAGAAACACGCCTGGAGCAGCTGGAAGCCTGCGATAGCAACAGGATTCTGGATATGCCATTCAGGCAATTTATTGCCCCTTATCCGCACATTCAGTCTTATTCAGTCGATAGCCCGAGCGATATTGCACTGGTGGAGTCCCACATGCAAAATGATCTCTATTTCGGAAAATATTGATACTCCTTAACTCTGCAGAATAACTATGACATTGAAAGTTGGTATTGCCGGTTACGGCGTGGTGGGAAAGCGCCGACGATCCTGCGTGGACAGGCATTCAAAGATGCAAGTGGTAGCCATTTGCGATCAGCTGTTTGATGAGCCTGGAACTTTTCCTGATGGGGTGCGTTACCATCCGCATTATAGGCAATTATTAGCCGAAGACCTGGATGTGCTGATTGTCTGCCTCACCAACGACGTGTTGCCAGAGGTTGTAATCGCCGGCCTGGAGCGCGGTCTGCATGTATTCTGTGAAAAGCCTCCGGGGCGCGATGTGGAAGATATTTTGCGGGTTATACGCCACGAAAAAGAACATCCGCAACTGAAGCTCATGTATGGTTTTAACCATCGTCATCACGAATCGGTTCAGGATGCGCTGCGCCTTATCCGATCCGGGGAGCTTGGCTCTATCATCAACATGCGCGGGGTTTATGGAAAATCAAAATTGGTGACGTTTAATCAACCTGACTGGCGGACCAAGCGACACATTTCCGGTGGCGGCGTATTGCTCGACCAAGGGATACATATGGTCGATTTGATGCGCCTGTTTGCCGGCGAGTTCTCCGAGATTCATAGCTTTATTTCGAACAGTCACTTTGGTTACGATGTCGAAGATAATGCCTATGCGCTCATGCGCACCGAAGGTGGGGTTGTTGCGATGCTTAATTCGTCGGCCACACAATGGCGGCACCGTTTTCATCTGGATATCAATCTTGAGGGTGGCAGCATTATTCTCGGCGGTATTCTATCCGGTTCCAAGAGTTATGGAGCCGAGACGCTGACAGTGGTCAGAGCAGATCACGACAATGATGGCGGCGACCCGAGGGAGGAGATGATCCGTTACAACCGTGATCCATCATGGGATGAAGAAATCAACTGCTTTGCTGAAAGCATACTGTCCGATAATCCGGTAGGGAGCGGCTCCTCTCTGGATGCGCTAAATACCATGAAGCTGGTTTACCAGATCTACTTTGCCGACCCGAAATGGCGAGAAGCTTACAACATCCCCAACCCCGCAGAACAGACAAATTCATGAACAATCTGGATCGAATATTTACCGAAGACCCGGCAGTTTTTGCACAGCGCTACCTTGATTATTTGGCGCGAGTACTTAGTCAAATCGATACGATAGCAATTGGACGATTCATAGATATTTTGTTGGATGCTCGGCAACGTGGGGCGGCCATTTATTTCATTGGCAATGGTGGCAGTGCGGCGACCGCCAGTCATTTTGCCAACGATCTGGCATACGGCACGAATTGCTATGACAAGCCATTTCGCGTGTTCAGTCTGACCGACAACCAGGCCATCATCACCGCCTTGGCCAACGATTTCGGTTACGAAGAGATATTTGTTCGCCAGTTGCGTATTGTCGGTCGTCCGGGCGATGTGGTTGTGGGAATTTCAGCTTCAGGCAATTCTCCCAACCTGCTCCGAGCGTTTGAGTATGCGAATACTGCTGGTATCCATACCGTTGCCATCACGGCTTTCGACGGCGGAAAAATGAAGGCGATGGCAGATGACGGAATCCATGTGCCGACCGAGGCGAAGGAGTATGGCCCTGCTGAAGATGCCCATATGGTTCTTGACCACCTCATTGGAGCCTATCTGATTCGTTTGGTACAGAGCCAAGCTGGAAGGGCCGCATAAAATGACCGAATTCCCACCGGGTTCCCTTGGGGACAAAAAAATATTTGTGACAGGAGCGACCAGAGGAATTGGCCGTGCGATTGCGGCGGCCTTCCGCGAGCAAGGGGCTTATGTAATTGGGACTCGCACCAGTGATGTCGACAAAGCACACGACATATGCAACGAGTATTTTCGGGCGGATTTCACAGATATGAATCATATTCGCGCCTGTGCTGATTTCGTCCGGAAAGTAGCGCCGGATGTGCTGGTCAATAATGCAGGCATTAATAAAATTGCGTCTTTCACCGAGATTGATCCGGAGGATTTTCAACGCATCCAGCAGGTGAACGTGCTGGCGCCCTTCTTTCTGTGCCAGGCAGCAATTCCGGGGATGAGAAGTAAGCGGTGGGGGCGCATCGTCAACCTCTCTTCGATCTGGGGAAAAATAAGCAAAGAGTGCCGTGCCTCCTATTCAGCCAGCAAATTTGCTCTGGATGGCATGACCATAGCACTGGCCGCCGAGCATGCTACTGATGGCATCCTCGCCAACTGTGTCGCTCCCGGCTTTACCGATACAGAACTCACCCGCAAGGTGCTCGGAGACGAACAAATTCGCCAGATCGTCGCGATGGTTCCTGCGCGCCGCATGGCCAGCGTTGAGGAGATCGCGCGGCTCGTGGTGTGGCTGGGTGGCCCCGAGAACACCTACCTCACCGGGCAAAACATTGCCATAGACGGAGGTTTTTGCCGTGTCTAAGGATATAACCGTTCAATCCCATAGCGGACCCTATTTGGTCTTTTTCTCTGACCGAATTCAGGGCGATGTTGGGCGGCTAATGGAAGGGCGGCCCCATTTCCTGGTGGATGCAAATGTTGCACGTCTGTATAAGGATACCTTGCGCCCAATCATAGACCATCCGCACACGCTGGTGATTGAGGCTACAGAGGAGAATAAATCCATTGAGAATATTATTCCCGTGATCGAGCAACTGGTGGCCAACAAGGTACGCCGCGATCATGTCCTGATAGCCATCGGTGGCGGCATCATTCAGGACATCACCTGTTTCATCGCCAGCACTTTGCTGCGCGGAATGACCTGGAAATTTGCGCCAACTACGCTGCTCGCTCAAGCGGATTCCTGCATCGGTTCGAAAAGTTCTATCAATCTCGGTCAGACCAAGAACATTCTGGGTACCTTTAATCCGCCAAAGGAAATTTTTGTTTGTGCTGACTTTCTGGACACGCTGGAAGACAAGGACATCCGGTCGGGAATTGGCGAGATACTCAAGGTGCACGCCATTGACTCCGCCGCAGCTTTTGACCGGCTGGCAGCTGACTTCGATACGCTACGAAGTGACCGGAGTTTGTTGCTCGCCTATATTCGCCAAGCGCTGCTTATTAAGAAGCGATTCATCGAAGAAGATGAGTTTGATCGTGGCGTGCGCAACGTGTTCAATTATGGACATAGTTTCGGTCACGCTATTGAGTCAGTCACGAACTTTGGTGTGCCGCACGGTATTGCTGTCACTATGGGTATGGACATGGCCAACTGCATAGCAGTCCAGCGCGGCCTCTTGCCGGAGAGGCATTACCTGCGCATGAAATCGGCGCTACGTAATAATTATGCTACTTATGCAGCAACCGATATTCAGATAGACGGCATGCTGTCGGCTTTGATGAAAGACAAGAAAAATACCAGTAGCAAACTCATGCTTATATTTCTGCTTGGGGAAGATGCAGAAGTGCAGCGTGTCGAGGTTGCTCCAGACGAGACATTTCGCAACCAGTGTCAAATGTTTTTAAGTGAAATGAAAGCATGAATATCACGGACAAAGTTGCCGTTTGTTCCCGGTCATTTTCCCGAAATGAAGCACTTCGCGCAGAGTTGCTCGCCCGTTATAAATATGTGACATTTAATGAATCCGGCCGTCAGCTAGAAGGCGATGATCTAGTCGAATTCCTGCGGGGGCACGACAAGGCCATTACCGCACTGGAACAAATTAACGACTCTGTTTTGTCGCGCTTGCCGGAACTGAAGGCTATCGGCAAATATGGCGTTGGTCTTGATATGATCGACCTGGATGCGATGAAACGGCATCACAAGCGTCTTGGCTGGACCAGCGGTGTAAACCGTCGTTCGGCGGCTGAACTGGTGTTGGGATTTGCAATCATGATGCTGCGTCATGTCCCTGCCGCAAACAGGGAGGTGCTGTCGGGTACTTGGCGTCAGCACGTAGGCGGCCTGCTTTCCGGACGGACTGTCGGGATTATCGGCTGCGGCAACATTGGCAAAGATTTGGTTCGGCTGCTACAACCCTTCGGCTGTCCTGTCCTGGTGAATGATATTCGCAATTATGGTGATTTTTATGCTGAATATGGAATCGAAGCGGTAAATTTGGACGAGCTGCTCTGCCGCTCAGACGTGGTCACGCTCCACGTGCCGCTGGACGCCAGCACGCTTGAGATTCTGTCTGCAGATCGGCTGGCGCTGATGAAGGCGCATGCCATTTTGATCAACGCCGCCCGCGGCGGGCTTGTTGACGAAGCGGCGCTCAAATTGGCACTCATGGAAAAGCGTTTGGCTGCAGCTGCATTTGATGTCTTTGCTGACGAGCCACCACAAGACAAGGAGTTGTTGAATCTGCCCAACTTTCTGGCCACTCCGCATATTGGGGGCAGTGCAGAGGAGGCAATTCTGGCGATGGGGAGAGCGGCCATTAATGGTTTAGATGAAAACGAAATTCCAGCCGCGTGAGAATGACCTTTCCCAATTCGCTCAATGATGGAAGATAAGCAACCATCTAAAACCCTGCTGCTTTGGGACGCTGAAGGCCTCCCGCCGGAAGGTGATTGGATTACCCTGCTGTGGCGTGATTTTGGCAAGGATGATGAAACAAAAGCCTACTCAATTCCTCGCCTTGTTGAGTTGCGTGCAAGTGAGTTGCGAGCGCAATACCTTGCCTGGATCCGCGACTTTGGAGAGGTGGTTATAGATGGCAAACGGTTAGTTGACCATCTTGAATTACGTCCAGGGTTCAGTTACTGGTGGATGACGCTGCCTGGCCTGGAAAGCTTTGGTGGTGCAACATCCGTTTATTGCGCGGTACGTTTATTGGCGGTGGAACATTTAGCACGGGACTTGGGGGCCAAGGCCATCACTTTGGTCAGTGACGACTCTATTCTTGCAGAAGCGATCAGTAGGTGGAGTGGTAAAGCTGGTCTGGTATTCCTGTGGCGTCGCATTGATGCAAAAACAAAGTCTACCGATTTTGCTAGACGGGTGCTGAGGGCGCTGCCATATCCATTGCAGGGCTTAATTTATCTTCTTTACCACATCAAGCAACGCCGGCCTTTACGGCGTAATGATGAGCCCTTTGACAGAGGCTCACAGGGCAGCATTACTTTTGTGGATTACCTGATTAACCTCAAATCCGAGGATGCTGTACAGGGGCGCTTTGGTTCGAACTACTGGACGGATTTAATAGAGGCGCTACACAGTGATGCGGTAAAAACGAACTGGATCCATCATTTTGTTCCTCACGCATTGACCCCATCCCCACGGCACGCAAAGGATTTAATCGTTAAATTCAACCAGGCAGCGACAGGCATGGAAAGTCACGTAACTCTGGATAGTGCTTTAAGCCCCACTGTTGTATGGAATGCAATTAAAGACTACGCGAATATCTTTGCGAAGGGGATAAGGCTTCGCCCACAGAGGCTGCAGTTTATCCCCATGGGATCAGATGTCGATTTTGAACCATTTATGCGGCAAGACTGGCGAAATTGCATGTTCGGCCAAGCGGCAATTTCGAGCTGTCTATTTCTCAACAAGTTTGAATTTCTGCTCCAGCGTTTGCCCAGTCAAAAACTGGGTATTTATCTGCAGGAAAACCAGCCTTGGGAGATGGCTTTTATTCATGCTTGGAAAGCGGCCGGTCACGGCCAATTGGTGGGGGTTCCGCACACAACTGTTTTGTTTTGGGACACGCGCTATTATTTCGATTCACGTAGCTATCAACGCAAAGGTGACAATGATCTACCCATGCCTTCCCAAGTCGCGCTGAATGGGCCTGCATCAATAGGGCGCTACCGTGATGCTGGTTATCCAGAAGATCAGATGATCGAAGTCGAGGCTTTGCGCTACCTATATCAGGAGAACCGGCCTGCGAAGTGCCCTTCAAGCGAATTGGATCCTACAAGAGTTTTGGTATTAGGCGATTATTTCCCTGAGGTCACCCGCCGCCAAATGGAGTTGTTGCTGGCAGCCGCATGCTGTTTGCCTCCAGATACACGCTACATTGTAAAGCCACATCCAGCAGGCGTGATCAAGGCTGGTGACTATCCATCGCTGCAGCTTCACATGACTAGTTCGCCCCTGGTTGAATTGCTGAGTGACTGCGATGTGGTTTTCACAGGGAACATCACCTCTGCGGCCGTGGACGCTTATTGCTTTGGTGTACCGGTGGTATCGGTATTAGATGGCAGCACTTTCAACATGAGTCCTCTGCGCGGCATGAAAGGCGTAGCGTATGTTACTTCCCCGGATGAACTGGCAGTTGCATTGAGCAGTGCCAAGCAGCGTGAACGCATGCTAGCTGAACCTTATTTTTGTCTGGGCAAGGATCTTCAACGATGGCGAAAGTTGTTGGGGCTTGACTCGGCAGTAACCGAGGAGGTTCTTGAAACATGAGAGAGCGTGCTGCCCCATGGTTTCCCCCAAGGGGGCTCACTGTGCTGCGCACTAGAGAACTTTTCAGAACATGATTTGCAATGGGTCATAGCTACACCTTTACCATAGCGATGAGCCCTGTTTGCCAGTGAATTTATTTTAATTGCGTATTCCAGACCAAACTGGACACCGATTCCACGGCAAACTGGACAGTGATTCCAGAGCAATCTGGACAGTAAAAATAGTAACGTAGCGCGCGGGATAACCGTGGCACTCTCGGAGATTTTTCTTCGGAGACCACATGGCGAACAACAGGTTGGACGAAGCCGCTACGCGGAGGAGTCGCATACTTCTGCACCACGAATTATCCTGCACCTTCACCCCCCCGTTGCTGAGGGGATGATTTTGCAACATTTCGT
>Ga0315281_10006830_pt1 | contig 16162 bp, 16 predicted proteins | sample YL17G07_0_MG_FD_204540 | JGI IMG/M metagenome (GOLD analysis project Ga0315281, IMG submission 204540) | Sediment microbial communities from Yellowstone Lake, YNP, Wyoming, USA - YL17G07_0 | ecosystem: Environmental > Aquatic > Freshwater > Lake > Sediment | place: USA: Wyoming | collected... | reverse complement strand
GCTTGCGCTGCCACAATTCGAGATCCGGCGCCGCGTCCGACGCGGCTGAGGCCAGATGCAGCACGATGGTCTTCGGTGCCTCGATGCGCGCTTTCGCATCGTCGAGCATCAGGCGCAAAGACAGAGGTGGCGTTTCGCGGTCGCCGCAATCGGTCGCGGCGCCTTCGAATTCGCCGGTGCGCACGCATCCCTCGCGGCCGTCCCAGGCGAGACTCCATTCGCCCGCGGCGAGCGGCAGCAGCAGGGTTTCGCAATGCACCTCGTACTCGCCGATTCCCGCCGCTTGAAGCGCATCGCGCCAGGCTTTGAGTCCCTGCCGGTCGGTCACCGCGAGCACATCGGCATCCGCGGCGGTTCCGAGCCAGCTCACCTGGTTGGCTTCGGGGTCGCCCAGGGTTTCTTCCTCGACGGCGAAAGCCAGCACCGCTCCGGCGTGGCGCTTGGCCGATTGCGGCAGCTTCGCGCGCGTGATCAGGACCTCTGCGGCGGGAAGCACCAGTTGCACGCGCTCTGCGCGCTGCGGCAGCTGCGCGAGCGGGCCTTGTCCGACGACAGGTTCGCGCCCGTCGCTGACCAGCGCCCACTGGCACTGCTGCGGCGCGCCGCGCAAGGAAGCGTAGATTCGAAGCAAGCTCATGGGAAGATTCTGCCTAAGATTTATGTTTCATATTGTCACAGGTATTTGCGCCAGATGACAACGGGCCACCCGCTAACGATACCCGAGCGCGAAAGCAGCGCCCTGCCGCGCGCTTGCGCGCCGCCGATGGTCACGCGCAGGCTGGCGAGAAAATAATCGCTGCTCACGCTGATGTCGCCGGCGGTCGCGGCGGCCCCGCGCGGCAGCCGCTTGGTGAAGTCGCCCGCGTCGCGAAAATAGGCCCGATCGCGCTGCGCCACCATCGCTTGGGCGCCGCCAAGATCGAGGCCGTCGATCACGGCGGAGAGCACTTCCGGCGGGGCCGTGTTCACGTTGACGGCGGTGAATCCCGGCAGCGCCGTTACGAACGGGAGCAGGCGGGCGCGCACGCCGTCGTCGAAGCCGGCGACGAGCGCGAGCTCGGCCACGTCGATTAGCGGCCGGTTGGCGGCGAGATACGGCGGGTCGAGCGCCAGATAGTACGCGTCCTCGGCGCCGCCCTGCGGCTGCGGCTGGCCATCGGCGTCGATCCAGTCGACGAGCGTGTAGGCGAGCGCATCGGGCAGGCCCAGCAGAGCGAGCAGGCGCCGGAAATGCTCGAGTTGCGCGACGTTGACTTTTCCTTCCGCAACCAGATTGTTCACGTTGAATGCGCCCTGCTGATCCTCGATCTGACCCAGCAGCTCGCCGTTTTCCACCGGCATGGGCGGCAAGCGCAAGGCCCAGGGCTCGCCCAGATGATCGACGTTGCTCTGGCGGCGATCGTCGCTCAACACGGCGCGCGCCCAATCCGCGCCGGCCTGCAGCACCGCGCGCGCCTGGACATGTTCGGCGCTGAGTTCGAGCTGGCGCGCCCAGGTGCTTTGTGACACCATGATCGCCGCCGCGACCATGGCGGCCATGGCAACCACGCTGATGGCGAGCACGATGGCGACGCCGCGTTCGCGCGCTCTCATGATTGCAGCGCGAAGATGCGCACGATTTCCTCGTTCGAGGCGAGCACGATGCGCAGGCGCACCGCCTGCGGAATCGGCTGGCCGGTGGGCGAAGCCGGCCAGGCATTCACCCAGACGAGTGCCGGATTGAGGTACTGCAGCTGGAACGTTTTCACCTCGGCGAGGACCGGATGGCGCGCGGGCAAGGCGCCGGGCGCGATGTCGAGCCCGGGCCACAACCACAACTCGACTTCCTGTTTTTCATTCAGCGCGTAGGCGATGCGGCGCGCGGTGTCCACGCCCTCGGTGGCGGCAAAGCGGCTGAATTCGAGGCGCGTCTGCTCAGTCGCCAAAATCTCGCCGCGCCACGCAGGCGCGATGCCGGCGCCGTCGGCGCTGGCGGAGCGCACCGGGCGCGGCGCCGCGAGTTGCACGTCGCGCTCGAAGCGCGCCAGGAAAGCGGACACGCGCCGCCATTTGTCGGTCTCGTGCCGGGTGTGCTCGCGCGCATCGAGCACCGCGCCCAGGCCGCGGTAGGACATCAGCGCGAGCAGCGACAGGATCAAGAGCGCGCTCAGGACTTCGATCAGGGTGAAGCCGCGCGCGCCGGCGCAGCGGGCTGCCTGCGGCTTCATCTGGCCGTTCCCGGCGAATACACCACAAACCCGGCAAGGTGCGCGAGCGCATGCGCTTCCTCGGGGCTCGCGAATACGCGCACATCGACACGGCGGAACGAGGGGTTCGGCGTGGCGATCACTTCTTCACGCCAGGCAAAGTCCAGGCCGCCCTGGCGTCCCGTGCCGCGCTGGATGCCCAGCGGCAGCCAGTCGCGGCGGGCGCGATGCTCCGCCAGCAGGTTTTCGGCAACCCAGCCGGCGAGCAGGCGCGAGCGCAGTTCGCCGACGTTGTTCGTACCCTGTCCCGCCGCGCGCAGCGCCGCGAGGAGCGCGATCGAAATGATGGCCAGCGCGACCAGCACCTCGATCAAAGTGAAACCCGCGCGTCGATTAGCGCGGCGGCTGATCATGCTTGTTTCCTTCGCCTGGGATCGTGCGCACGTCCCCGACCGGCGAGCCGGCGACGGCATAGCGCTCGGCGCCGAGAGACAGGGCAATGTTGAATGCCAGCGACGATCCCTGCGGCGCGAATTCGAGGCGCATGGCGCCTTGCGGGCGCATGTTCTCGACGCGAAAGCCGGCAACGGCGACGCCTTGCGGCAAGGTTCGCGCGCGCAGCAGGTCGCTGTCGCGGATTTCGGCCCAGTTGGCGTCGTCGCCCGCGCGCCAGAAGCGGTAGCCCGATGCGTCGGCCGTCCAGGCGATGGACTTGCCCGTGAGCTGCGCCTCCGCAGCGGCGAAATCCAGGAGTTGCGACAGTCTTTCGGCCTCGAGGCGAAGCACGGCGCGATCGTCCGGCCGCGTGATGGTGGCAACCAGGCCTACGAACAGACCCATGATCATCAGCACCACCAGCATTTCGATGAGGGTAAAGCCGCGGTCGTGACACGCCGCTGGCGGACTGCAGTGCATGGGAGCTAAAGATTCCAGGAGCCGATATCGGCGTCGTTGCCCTCGCCGCCAGGCGCGCCATCGGCACCGTAGCTGAATACGTCGATCTCACCGCGCACGCCCGGATTGAGGTACTGGTAGAGGCTGCCCCAGGGGTCTTTCGGCAGGCGCTCGATGTATCCGCCCGGCTTCCAGTTGAGCGGGATCGGGGCCGCGGTCGGCTTTGCGAGCAGCGCCTGCAGTCCTTGCTCGGTCGTGGGGTAGCGCTGATTGTCGAGGCGGTAGAGCTTGAGCGCCTGCATAAGGCTCGCAATATCCTGTTTTGCCGCGATCACGCGCGCCTCGTCCGGCCGGCTGATGATCTTCGGCACCACCAGGGCGGCGAGAATGCCGAGAATGACGACCACCACCATCACTTCGAGCAACGTGAAACCAGCTTGCCCGCGATCCCGGATCAGCATCGACTCGCCTTTGTCGTCAATTGATTTCACCGCGCCTCGAAAGCAAGAGTTTATATTATATAATGCCTCACTAACCATCTGGTCGATTACCGGGTCGATAACTGCGCCCGACCCACGCCCGTTTCAGCGCGCAAATGGCGAATGACGAAGAATGCAGGTAATGCCACTCGCACGATCGAGCTTTGCGCAAACGGCCGTGGTGTCATTGCTGACACTTGCCGCGCTGGCCTTGTTTGGGCTGGTGCTCGCCTACTGGACCTGGATATGGCTCGCGCCGCGCGCCGAGCCGCCGGCGGAAATCGCCGCGGCGGAGACCGGCAATCTGGCGTCAGCCAGCCTCGTATTCGGCCGCGTCGAGCGCCATACCGCTGCCCCGACCGGGATTGCGATCAAATTGCTCGGCGTCGTGGCTGCCTCGGGCGGCAGGCGCGGCTACGCGGTGCTTCAGCTCGAGGCAAAGCAGATTCTCGCCGTCCATGAAGGCGAGGCCGTGACGCCCGGCCTGCGGCTGGCGGAGGTCCACCCGGATCACGTCATTCTGGAGCGCGGCGGCGTGCGCGAAACGCTTACCTGGCCGGAGAAGAAAGGCTCTGCGCCCGTTGTGTCTCAAGCCGCGCAATCCGTCGCCCCGCGAGCCGCGGAAATCGCTGTGCCGGCGCCTGCTGAAGCCGTTGTGCCCCAGGCCGCTCCGGCCGCGCGCGCCAGAGGGTCCGCCGGCCGGCGCAGCGAGAGCGAATAGAACCGATGGTTCCAAATTGATGTCGCCATCGCCCATTTACGACACGCCCCGAGGATCCTCCATGAAGCACTACTGCTTACGCACCGGTTTTCTGTGTCTGGCCCTGGCAGTCTCCGGCACTCAGGCCTGGGCCGCCGACGCGGCGCCGGCCGAGCGCTCCGCCGCCGGCGCGGCCGCGCGGCCGAGCGGCCCCGACATGGTCACGCTCAACTTCGTCAACGCCGACATCGAGGGTGTGGTGAAGGCGGTGAGCGAGATTACCGGAAAGAATTTCGTCCTCGATCCGCGCGTCAAGGGCACGATCAACATCGTGTCGGCCAAGCCGATGTCGCGGGCGCTGGTCTACGAAGTGTTCCTGTCGGCGTTGCGAACGCAGGGGTTCGCCGCGGTCGAAGCACAAGGCCGGGTCGTGATCGTTCCGGAAATCGACGCCAAACTGCACCAGAGCGCCGCGTCAGGCGCGCAGGACCGGGGGCGCGCCTCCGGCGATACCGTGCAGACACGCGTGTTCAAGCTGCAATATGAATCGGCAGCGCAACTGGTGCCGCTGCTGCGCCCCCTGATCGCCGCCAACAACACCATCAATGCCTACCCGAACAACAACACCCTGGTGATCACCGATTACGCAAGCAACCTCGCGCGCATCGAGAGAATCATCGAATCGATCGACCAGCCGACCGGCACCGATCCGATCATGATTCCGCTGAAATATGCGTCGGCGCTCGACGTCGCGCAAACCATCAACCGGCTGTTTGCCGAGTCGGCGCAGAACCAGGCGTCGCCGGATGCGAGCCTGCGCTTTGCGGTTACCGTGGATGCGCGCTCGAACAGCATCCTCGCGCGCTCCGGCGATCCGTCGCGCCTCGCGCGCGTGCGCCAGCTGGTGGCGATGCTCGATTCGCCCACCAGCGCCGCCGGCAATATTCACGTCATCTACCTGAAGAACGCGGAAGCGGTGAAACTGGCGGAGATCCTGCGCGCGATTTATACCGGGGAAGCCGCGGCAGGGCAGACGCGGGCCGCTGCGGCGCCTGCCACCGCGCCGCTGGGGCAGGCGCAGCCGCAAGCGCCGGCCGGCGCCTCGACGCCGGGCATCATTCAGGCCGATGCCGCCACCAACTCGATCATCATCACCGCCCCCGATGCGATTTACAACAATCTGCGCGCCGCGCTGGAAAAGCTCGACGTGCGCCGCGCCCAGGTGTACGTGGAAGCGCTGATCGCCGAAGTCACCGCCGACAAGGTGGGGGAATTCGGCGTCCAGTGGCAGGACCTGACCGGCCTCGGCAAGACCAGCGCGCAGATGTTCGGCGGCAGCAATTTCGGCGCGCAGGGCGGGGGCGCGAACATACTCGGGATTTCCCAGAATCCGCTCACGGCGGGACAAGGCCTCAACGTAGGCGTGATCAAGGGCACGATCTCGGTCGGCGGCGCGCAGATTCTGAACATCGGTCTGCTGATTCGTGCGCTGCAGACCGATACCAACGCCAACATCCTGGCCACGCCGACGCTGCTGACCCTGGATAACGAGGAAGCCAAAATCGTCATCGGCCAGAACGTCCCGTTCATCACCGGCTCCTACGCGGTTTCGGCCGCGGCCACCACGCCGACGCCGTTTCAGACCATAGATCGCAAGGACGTCGGCCTGACGCTGCGGATCAAGCCGCAGATCTCCGAAGGCGGGACGGTGCGCCTGCAGATTTTCCAGGAAGTGTCGAGCGTGGTTCCCGCCAGCAGCGCCTCCACCTCCGGCGTGACCACCAACAAGCGCTCGGTCGAATCGACGGTGCTGGTCAACGATGGCCAGATCGTGGTGATCGGCGGCCTGATTCAGGATGAGGTCACCGATACGCTCAGCAAAATTCCGCTGCTTGGAGACCTGCCCCTGATCGGCGGCCTGTTCAAATACAACAACCGCGAGCGCAAGAAGACCAATCTCATGGTGTTCCTGCGGCCGACGTTGCTGCGCAGCGCGCAACACGCCGATTCGATTACGAACGACCGCTACGACTACATCATGGGCGAGCAACTCAAGGGCAGGCCCGCGACCGACATGGTTCCCGATTTCGGAGCGCTCACCCTGCCGCCGCGTCAAAGCGCGGTACCGGGCGCCGCGGACAAGCCCGCCATCGTCGCTCCAAAATGAGTTTGAAACCCGCCGTTCCCTACGCGTTTGCCAAGGCCAACGGCGTCGTCGTCACCGCGCTGGAGGACGGCGTGGCGCGCGTGGCGGTGCGCAGCGGCGCGCATGTGGGCGCGCTCGCCGAAGTGCGCCGCGCGCTCGGCGTGCCGCTGGAGACGCGGCGCATCGGCGCCGATGAATTCGACGAACTCGTTTCCGCGCTGTACAACGCCGCCGATGCGGGCGCGGCCGCGCTGGCCGACGACCTCGCGCAGGACCTGGACCTGTCGCGGCTGCTGCAGGAAATCCCCAGGATCGAGGACCTGCTCGAAAGCCAGAACGATGCGCCGCTGATCCGGCTGATCAACGCCCTGTTTACGCAGGCGCTGCGCGACGGCGCATCCGACATCCATATCGAACCGTTCGAGACGCGCTCGGTGGTGCGCCTGCGGATCGACGGCACGCTGCGCGACCTGATCGAGCCGGCGCGTGCGTTGCACGGGTCGATCGTTTCGCGCGTGAAAATCATGGCGCAGCTCGACATCGCCGAGAAACGCCTGCCGCAGGACGGGCGCATTACGCTGCGCGTGGCGGGCAAGCCGATCGACGTGCGCGTGTCGACGATTCCGACCGGGCACGGCGAGCGCGTGGTGTTGCGCCTGCTCGACAAGCAGGCCGGGCGCCTGGATTTGTCGCGCCTCGGCATGGACGACGCCACGCTTGCGCACATGGACAAACTCATCCGCGAGCCGCACGGCATCGTCCTCGTCACCGGCCCGACCGGGTCGGGCAAGACGACGACACTCTACGCGGCGCTGTCGCGGCTGGATCCGAAAGCGCAGAACATCATGACGGTCGAGGATCCGATCGAGTACGACCTCGACGGCATCAGCCAGACGCAGATCAACACGCGCATCGAAATGAGTTTCGCGCGCGCGCTGCGCACGATTCTGCGCCAGGACCCCGACGTCGTCATGATCGGCGAGATCCGCGATCTGGAAACGGCGCAGATCGCCGTGCAGGCGAGCCTTACCGGCCACTTGGTGTTCGCCACGCTGCACACCAACGATGCGGTCGCCGCCGTTACCCGGCTGGTGGACATGGGGGTAGAGCCGTTTCTGCTCGCCTCCAGCCTGATCGGCGTGGGCGCGCAGCGGCTGGTGCGCCGGCTGTGCCTGGATTGCCGCAAGCCCTTCGCCGCCGATGCGGCGCAGCTCGCGGCGCTCGGATTTACGCCCAGGCCGGGAACCTACTTCACCGCCCAGGGCTGCCCGGCCTGCAACCATTCGGGTTACCGCGGCCGCACCGGCATTTACGAATTGCTCACCGTCGACGATGGCTTGCGCCGGCTGATCCATGACCGCTCTTCCGAGCAGGCGCTGCGCGAGTACGCGCTGGCGCAGGGCATGCGCTCGTTGCGCGACGACGGCATGCGCTGGGCTGCCGAGGGCGCGATCAGCCTGGAAGAAGTGGTTCGCGTGACGCGCGAGTAACCGTGGAGGCCTTTCGCTACGAGGCGCTGGACGCCGCCGGGCGCACGGTATCGGGAATCCTGCAGGCCGATACGCCGCGCCAGGCGCGCGCGCAATTGCGCGCCCAGGGCCTGCATCCCTCCGCGATCGATCTGGTGCGCGCGCGCGAGCGCGCCAGCCAGCCGTGGGCGCGCGGCATCTCTTCGGACGAGCTGAGCCTGGTGACGCGGCAGATGGCGACGCTCTTGGCCTCCGGCCTGACCATGGAACAGTCGCTCAACGCGCTGATCGAAGAGGCGGCGGTGCCGATGACGCGCGAGGTTCTGGGCGGCGTCAAAGCCGAGATTACCAGCGGGCACTCGCTTGCCGCCGCCATGGGTTCCTACGACAAGAGTTTTCCCGATTTCTACCGCGCGCTGGTGCACGGCGGCGAGGAATCGGGCGCGTTGCCGACGGTGTTGCAGCATCTGGCCGATTATCTCGACGCGCGCCAGGCGCTGAAGCAGAAGACCACGCTGGCGCTGCTCTACCCGGTACTGGTCACGCTGGTCGCGATCAGCATCGTCACCGGCCTCCTGGTGTTCGTCGTGCCGCAGATCGTGCAGGTATTCCAGCAGTCGCGCCAGAGCCTGCCGCTGCTCACGCGCGCGCTCATCGCGCTGTCGGAATTCCTGCGCGTCGCCTGGCCCTATCTCGCGCTCGCCGGCGCCGGCGGCTTTGTTGGCGTGCGCCTCGCGCTGCGCCGCGCTGCGCCCAGGCGCCGCTGGGACGCGATGCTGCTCGGCATGCCCTGGCTCGGGCAGCTGATCCGCGGCGTCAACACCTCGCGTTTCGCCAGCACGCTCGCCATTCTCGTGGGCGGCGGCGTACCGCTGCTCTCTGCGCTCAATTCCGGCGCGCGCGTGATGACCAACACGGTGATGCGCGATGCCGTCGAAGGCGCGATCGAGCGCGTGCGCGAAGGCGATAGCCTGGCGCGTTCGCTCGGCGCGACCCGCGTGTTTCCACCACTGATGGTGCATCTGGTCGCGAGCGGTGAAGTCAGCGGCAAGCTGGAGCAGATGCTGCAGCGTGCCGCGCAACTGGAGACGCAGGCGCTGGAGCGGCGCCTGGCGGTATTCCTGACGCTGCTCGAGCCGGTGATGATCCTGGTAATGGGCGGGATCGTGCTGCTGATCGTGCTCGCCATCCTGCTGCCGATCATCGAGATCAACCAGCTGGTGCGTTGAATTTCCGCGTGGTCTTGCCCGCTTCCGCCCTCAGGCGAGCACGCGCGCGAGCCAGGTGCCGATGGCGGCGATTTCCTGCGGGCACACCGCGTGCTGCATCCGGTATTCGTTCCATTCGACCGCATAACCCAGTTGCAGCAGCAGGTCGCGCGAAGCCTGGGCGCGCGCGAACGGGATCATCGGGTCGGCGGTGCCGTGCGCCATGAAAATCGGCACGCCGCGGTTGGCCGGGTTGGCCTCGTTCGCCAACTGGTCCGCGAGCGGCACATAAGTCGAAAGGGCCATGATCCCGGCCAGGCGCTCGGCGTGGCGCAGTCCTGTCTGCAGCGCGATCGCGCCGCCCTGGGAGAAACCGGCGAGCACGATGCGGTTCGCTGCGACGCCGCGGGACTTCTCGCGCGCGAGCAAGGCTTCCACGCTTTGCTGCGATGCGCGCACGCCGTCTTCGTCTTCGCGCCGGATGGCCGCATCGCTGATATCGTACCAGGCACGCATGACATAGCCGCCGTTGATGCTCACCGGCATCATCGGCGCGTGCGGGAAAATGTAGCGCACGGCGACAGGCAGCGCGATTTCATCGGCAAGCGGCGCGAAGTCGTTGCCGTCGGCGCCCAGGCCGTGCATCCAGATCACGCTCGCCCTGGGATTGGGCGCCGTCTCGATTTCCAGGGTTTCCAGCGGCTCCGCGCTCAATGCGGTTCATCCTTCTTCGGCCGGATCGCGGATTTGGGGCGGAACGCCTTGATCACGTTTTCGTCGGTGTCGATGTACGGCCCGCCGATGAGGTCGATGCAGTAGGGCACGGCGGCGAATATGCCGGGAACGATCTGCCTGCCGTCCGCGTCCTTGAGGCCTTCGAGCGTCTCCCGGATCGACTTCGGCTGGCCCGGCAGGTTGATGATGAGGCTACCGGTTCCAGGACCACTTGCCGCAGGGCGATAGCGGATCACCGCGACCTGGCGCGACAGAATGGCGGTGGGCACGAATTCCAGGCTGATCCTGCGCATCTGCTCGCCGAAACCGGGCATGACTTTGTGCGCGATCGCGAGCGTGGCCTCGGGCGTGACGTCGCGCGCGGCCGGGCCGGTGCCGCCGGTGGTAAGCACGAGGTGGCAGCCTGCCTCATCGACCAGTTCGATCAGGGTCTTTTCGATCACCGGCTGCTCGTCCGGGATCAGGCGCTTCTCCACGCGCCAGCCGGGGCTCGCAATGGCTTTGCCGAACCAGGCCTCCAGCGCGGGTATGCCCTCGTCCTTGTACACGCCGGCCGAGGCGCGGTCGCTGATGGACACCAGGCCAATCAATAGCATTTTGGGAGCGTTTTGCATGCGTTTGATTGGGCGCCCCGCCTCAGCGATCGGCGGCCGGCTCCTCGGCAGTCATCGCGCGCAGCGCCCGGAACAGCTCGCGGTAGCTCTTCGGCGGCAAGGCTGCGCCCTGTTCGCGCCGTGCGTTGCGGATCAAGCTGCGCAGCTGCTGGCTGTCGGCGCCGGGGTATTGCTGCAGGAAGCGCTCCAGCGCCGGGTCTCCGGCGAGGAGTTCGTCGCGCCAGCGCTCGAGCGCGTGCAACTGCGCCGTGTGCTCGCGCCCTTGCCCCAGCCACTGCTCAAGCCGGTCGCGAATCGGCTCCGCGTCGATGTCGCGCATCAAGCGGCCGATGTATTGCATCTGCCGCCGCCTTGCCTCGTGCTTGGTGAGGCGCCTCGCTTCCTGAACCGCCGCAAGCAGGGACTCCGGCAACTGCATGGTTTCGAGCTGCTGCTCATTCAATTCGACCAGCTTCACGCCCAGCGCCTGCAGGGCGAGCATGTCCTTTTTCTTGCGCGTCTTGCTGGTGAGTTCGTCTGCTTCGTCTTGCATGGGGCCAGGTGCGGAAGGTTCGAACTGCTATGATAGCGTCTTTTTTGCGGACTGCCCTCTATCCCAATGGTCATAATTCAATGACGACAGCGCGTTTCACCTATCCGCTCGACACGCTCAGGCAGATCGCCCTCGATCTGTTGCGCCAGGCCGCCGCGCAGGGCGCGAGCGCCTGCGAAACCGATGTGTCCGAAGGCTACGGCCAGACCGCAGTGGTGCGCAAAGGCGCGGTCGAGACCATCGAATACAATCGCGACAAGAGCATCGGCGTCACCGCCTACCTCGGCCAGCGCAAGGGTTTTGCCAGCACCTCGGATTTTTCGCCCAAGGCGCTCACCGATACCGTGGCGGCGGCGGTCAGCATCGCGCGCTTTACCGCGGCCGACGACTGCGCCGGCCTGGCCGAACCGGAAATGATGGCACGCGAGATCCATGACCTCGACCTGTTCCATCCCTGGGACCTGCCCATCGACGAGGCGATCGAGCGCGCGCGCGCCTGCGAGGCCGCTGCCTTCACCCTGGATGCGCGCGTGGTCAACTCCGAAGGGGCCGGCGTCTCGACCCAGCAGCACCAGTTCGTGGTGGCCAACTCCAATGGCTTTGCCGCCGGCTATCCGACCACACGCCATTACCTCTCGTGCGCGGTGATTGCGGAACAGGACGGGTCGATGCAGCGCGACGACTGGTACGCCGAGGCGCGCGATGCGCGCGACCTGCCCGCGGGTGAGGCGGTCGGGCGCTATGCCGGGCAGCGCGCTCTGGCGCGATTGGCGAGCCGCAAGCTGAAGACGATGAAAGTGCCGGTGCTGTTCGAAGCGCCGATGGCGAGCGGCCTGCTCGCAAGTTTTGTCAGCGCGGTGAGCGGCGGCAGCCTCTACCGCAAGACTTCGTTCCTGCTCGATAGCCTGGGCAAGCAGGTATTCTCGCCGCTGGTGCGGTTGACCGAGCAGCCGCACGTGAAGAAAGGGCTGGCGAGTGGCTACTTCGACGACGACGGCGTCGCCACGCATGCGCGCGAAGTGGTGAAGGATGGCGTGCTGCAAGGCTATTTCCTCGGCACCTACTCGGCGAGGAAACTCGGCATGAAGAGTACCGGCAACGCCGGCGGCTGCCACAACCTTATACTCAAAAGCGGCGAACTCGATCTGCCCGCGCTGTTGAAGAAAATGGGCCGCGGCTTGCTCGTCACCGACTTGATGGGGCAGGGGATCAACATGGTCACCGGCGACTATTCGCGCGGCGCCGCCGGCTACTGGGTGGAGGGCGGCGTGATCCGCTACCCGGTGGAGGAAATCACCATCGCCGGCAATCTGCGCGACATGTTCAAGGGCATCGTGGCGGTGGGCCGCGATGAACTCACGCGCGGTTCGCGCCGCTGCGGTTCCATCTTGATCGACAATATGACCATCGCGGGAAACTGAAAGCCGGAAAGAAAACCGGGCCTTGCGGCCCGGTATTGCGGTTTGTTGCGCTGAAACTCTATTTCTTCGCCGGCGCAGCTGCTTTGGCCGGTTTTGCCGCTTCCTGCGGCCAGTAGTAGTTGGCGGCGAAAGAATACGGCGGGTACATAAAGCGTTTGGCCGGAACCACTACTGCCGCCCAAGCTCTTTGCGAATCGTAGACCTTCTTGAACGCCGGATTCTTGGCCGACTCTTCCTTGGCGATTTCGTCCCAGGCCTTCAGGAACGCGGTCAGGATCTCGGGCGGCGTGCGCAGCACCTGCGTGCCGAATTTGGTGCGCATCTCCTCAAGCGCATCGGCATTTTGCTTCTGCCACCTTACCCACCAGCGTATGTAGGTTTCAATCGTCGCGGAGCGGATCGCCTCCTGCTGTTGCGGCGGCAGGCTCTTCCAAACGTCGGCGTTGATGATCAACTCAGCGACCACGCTCGTCTCGTGCATGCCCGGCATGTAGTAGTACTTGTAGATCTGCGGCAGGCCCAGGACCAGGTCCTCTTTGGGGGCTACCCACTCAGCGCAGTCGATCACGCCGCGTTGTGCCGCAGCGGCGATTTCGCCGCCGGGCATGTTGACCGTAGCCATGCCCATGCGCTGAAAGATTTCGGCGACGATGCCGGTTTCGCGGCACTTCATGCCCTTGAAGTCCTTCAGATCCTTGATCGGCCGCTTGAACCAGCCGAAAGCTTGCGGGCTGGAGGGCATGATCGGGAACGCGACCACGTTCATCTTGATCGTGTTCTGGTACCAGTCCCAGTACATCTCGAGTCCGCCGCCTTCGTACATCCAGCCGAGAAAGTCCATATGGTCCATGCCGAAAGGCCCGGCCGGGGTGGACGCGAACAGCGTCGCGGCCGAATTCTTGCCGTGCCAGTAGTAGGTTACGGCGTGGGCGCCGTCTAGGACCTTCTTGTTCGTGGCGTCGAGCACTTCGAATGCCGGCACCACCTGTCCGCCCGCCATGGTCTCGATCTTCAACGCGCCGCCGGTAAGCTTGTCCACCCGATCGGCGAATAACTTGAAGTTTTCCTGCAGCGTCGAACTCGCCGGCCAGGTCGACTGCATTTTGAGCACGCGCGGTGCCGGGGCCGCCTGCTGCGCCGGCGCCAGTCCGCTCGCAGCCAGGCACAGGGATGCCGTCGTTGCGAGCGCAATTGTCTTCAAAGCTGATAATCGCATTGCCTTCTCCTTTCGGTAAGAAATCCAGATGAACCAGATTGCGCAATACCCATGCATCATTACTTCGTCGTCGTGCTTTGCTCCTTCGGCGTTGCTTCCTTCTCCGCCGGTTCGCCCTTGTATTCCTCTTCGAGGTTGCCGCTCCCCTGAGATTTTTCGGTTGCGGCGTCCTCCACGCTGGAGGGCGCCATGCGCTCGAGCGTGGCCTGCGCGGTCAAAGTAGTCGGCAGCCACAGGGCGATGCTGGGGACGAACAATACGATCAGAATGCAGCCGCACTGGATCCACATGAAATCGAACATGCCCTTGTAGATGGTACCGAGGCTCCATTGCGGCACCACCTGCTTGAGATAATACGCCGACATCGCCACCGGAGGCGACAGGAACGCCGTCTGCATGGTGACCGCCACCAGCGCGCCGAACCAGACCAGGTCGTAATTGAGCGCCTGCACCACCGGGGCGAAGATCGGCAGGAACACCAGGATGATGGCGGGCCATTCGAACGGCCAGCCGAGCAGGAAGATCAGCACCAGTACCAGCAGCAGCATCAGTATTGGCGGCAGCGGCAGGGCCAGCAGCGACTTGGTGATCCATTCCGCCGTGCCGAGCCGCGAGAACACCGCGCCGAAAATATTCGAGGTCACGGCGAGGAACAGCACCATGCTCGAGGTATTCATGGTGCTGATGCAGGCGGCTTTGAGACCTTTGCGCGTGAACCTGCGATAAGCGAGCGCCAGCACGAATGCGCCGAAACAACCGACCGAGGCGGCTTCGGTCGGCGTCGCCAACCCGAGCAGGATCGAGCCCAGCGTGCAGCTGATCAGCAGGCCGAGCGGAACCATGCCGAAGAACATTTCCTTGATCACGATGGTCCAGGACCCGGGCCGCTCGTCCAGCGGTACCGGTGGGCCGAGTTTGGGATTGAAGAAGCTGCGCACCAGGGTGTAGGCGATGTACATGCCGGCGAGCAGGAAGCCCGGGCCGAAAGCCGCGGAGTACAGGTCGGCGACCGACACGCCCAGCACCGGACCCATCACGATCAGCATCACCGAGGGCGGGATCAGGATGCCGAGGGTGCCGCCCGCGGCGATCGCGCCCGCGGACATGCGCGAGTCGTAACCGGCCTTGATCATGATCGGCGCCGCCATGATGCCGAGCACGGTGACCGCGGCGCCGACGATGCCCGTGGCCATGGCGAACACCGTCGCGGTCAGGATCACGCCCAAGTAAAGCGAGCCGCGCACCGGTGCGAGCAGGTCGCGAAACGCGCGGAACAGCCGCTCCATCAGACCCGCCTGTTCGGTGAGATAGCCCATGAAAATGAACAAGGGCACCGCAGCGAGTTCCTCCATTTTCATCAGGCCGATAGTCTGCAGATAGGCGAGGTCGAATACCATCTGCCCGAGACCCGCATAGCCGAAGGCCAGCGCCAGGATCAGCAGGGTGAAAGAAATCGGGAAGCCGATGAATATCACGCCGATCATAACGACCAGCATCACCAGGCCGAGCAGTTCGAGACCGCTCATATCTCGCCGCCGATCTTGTGCTCGAATTCCTTGCCTGTTTGCATCATGTACCAGCTCTTGAGGATTTCGGACACCCCCTGGATCAGCAGCAACAGCGCCGAGAGCGGCACCACCGATTTGAGCGGCCACAGGTACGGGCGCCAGGGCGTTTGTTCGGACAACTCGCCCATTATTAGCGCATGCCAGGCATCATCGATGCTGGTGGCGAACAGCAGGATCATGCCGGGAAAGAAGAACAGAATGTAGGCGTAGAAATCGATCTTGCCCTTGGTGGTGTCGGAGAATTTCTCCCACAGCATGTCGGTGCGGATGTGGGCGCCGCGCCTGAGCGCGAAGGCGGCGCCGAGCATGAACAGGGCGCCGTACAACATGTAGGACAGGTCGTAGGCCCAGATCGTCGGGTCGTCGAAGAAATAACGCGACACGACTTCGTAGAAGACGACGATGGCGAGCGGGATGCAGAGCCAGGCGAAGGCATTGCCGGTCCACTCGGTAAACGTGTCGATGGTTTTGATCGTCTTATAGTAGCCTGGTGAAAAATCGACCATCCGGACCTCTCTGGGCGGAAATGTTATTCGGATTCTACTATGTAGCGACGGCCTATCATAATTGGTATCGGCCGGCGGCGCGAGGAATGGGGCGGAGGGAGTTTAGCCACCCTGTTTCACCCTTGTCAACCCGGAATCCGCCCCGCGCGTCTGGCCGATAGCCGTTTGCGTAGGCATAATCCGGCCATCACAGCGCAAACAAGGGAGCTACGCATGGCACGCAAGGGAAAAGCAGTAATCTGCCGCCAGAACAATGCGCCGGTGGTGGTGGAAGAGATCGAGGTCGATTCGCCCCGCAGGGACGAGGTGATGGTCAAACTGGGCGCCTGCGGCGTTTGCCATAGCGATCTGTCGGCGGTCAATGGCACTATCGGCATGCCGCTGCCGCTGATCCTCGGCCACGAAGGCGCGGGCACCGTGGCCGAAGTCGGCGAAGGCGTGACCGAGTTCGCTGTCGGCGACACGGTGATCAGCTCCTTTGTCAACAT
>Ga0315281_10006829_pt1 | contig 16162 bp, 30 predicted proteins | sample YL17G07_0_MG_FD_204540 | JGI IMG/M metagenome (GOLD analysis project Ga0315281, IMG submission 204540) | Sediment microbial communities from Yellowstone Lake, YNP, Wyoming, USA - YL17G07_0 | ecosystem: Environmental > Aquatic > Freshwater > Lake > Sediment | place: USA: Wyoming | collected... | reverse complement strand
CCGCGATGCCCACCGGAGCAGGCCCAGGCAAGAGTCCGGGCGCCTATCCCATGGACTGCGCCAAGGCGAAGGACAAGGCGCGCTGCGAGTCCCTCAACAAGGATATCGAAGCGTGCAAGGACAAGACTGGCGACGAGTGGCGCGAGTGCATGCCTCGGCCGGCGCCGGCCACGAAGTTCACGCCGCCTAAGCCACGCGACTGCGCCAAGGCGCGCAACAAGGAACGCTGCGAGGCCCACACTGGCGCGCTGGAAGCGTGCAAGGACAAGACTACGCGGGCCGAGCACCGCAAGTGCATGGCCGGGCAGTTGCCGGCAGCGGCACCCAAGAAAAGTTAGGGCAGAAGAACTAGTCGGCCCGCGCCGCGGCGATCCACCCGCGGCGGGTTCAATTTGCAGCTATGCGGCGGATGATCACGCCCACGCTACACCGTCGCCAATTTTCAAATTCAGCAACTGCGCGGCATGGCCGCGATTGACCGCAATTTCCACCAGACCCTGGCTGTTTTCGTACCAGAACGCCGAAGCTTCGGCCGCCTCGGAAAAAACGCGCGCGAATGACAGTTGCCGCTCGCCCGCCACGAGCAGCGCTTCGCGCGGAATGCCGCCCGCGCGGATACCGGTATAGGCGTTGCCGTAATGATCGATGTAGATGATCTCGGGCAGGTCGTCGCCGCCGAACTCCACCTCTAGCGTACCGGCGTGCTCGAACCAGCCCTTGGGCAGTCCGTTTTGCGCCGCCAGCGCCGCCGCAACCGGGGCAAACAGGTCGCGTCCGTGGAACGAGTCCGAAATCGGCTCCGGCCGCCACACAATGCGCCAGCAATCACCCTTCACCGCCCGCGCACCGACTACCGATAGAAGCCCGTTGTCGGGTCCCACGTACCAGCAGCCATCCGCCTTGACCACCAGTGCATTGCGCACTCCGCCAACGCCGGGATCTACCACGGTCAGGAACACGCTGTCTTCGGCAAAGCCGCCGACCATGGCGGCCAGCAGGTGCGCACTTGCGCGCACATTGAACGCAGGTGCCTCGTGCAGCAAATCGATTACCGGTATTGCCGGTGCCACCCGCTGCAGCACCGCCTTCACTTGACCGACGTACAGGTCGCCGGCGCCAAAATCCGTAAACAGGATGATCGCCATGCCGGCATTGTACCGCCAGAAAGCAAAAAAGCCGGCGCGCTGGCCGGCTTCTTCATGGCAACTATGCTTTCTTAAGCCTTTGTTTCCGCCGCCGCGGCGCCTTCCACGGGCTCGGGTCGGTCCATCAACTCGACCAGAGCCATCGGCGCATTGTCGCCCTGTCGGAAACCGTACTTGAGAATGCGCAGGTAGCCGCCATTCCTCTTGGCGTAACGCGGGCCGAGTTCATTGAACAGTTTGGTGACCATGTCGCGGTCGCGCAGGCGGTTGAACGCCAGGCGGCGGTTGGCGAGCGTGGCGATCTTGCCCAGTGTGATCATCGGTTCGACCACGCGGCGCAACTCTTTCGCCTTGGGCAGCGTGGTCTTGATGACCTCGTGCTTCAGCAGCGAATTAGTCATGTTGCGCAGCATCGCCAGACGGTGGCTGCTGGTTACATTAAGTTTCCTGAGTCCTAAGCGGTGACGCATGTTCTTGCCTCTTCTGTTCGGCCCTCGTCCCGAGGGCGATGTTCCCGGACCGAAAAATGTCTACTGTCGGCCTGCTCTTAAACGCGGGCGACTTCCAGCCCCGCAGGCGGCCAGTTCTCCAGCTTCATCCCCAGGGTCAGCCCACGCGACGCCAGCACTTCCTTGATCTCGTTGAGCGACTTGCGGCCGAGATTCGGCGTCTTCAGCAGTTCGGTCTCGGTGCGCTGGATCAGATCGCCGATGTAATAGATGTTCTCGGCCTTCAGGCAGTTGGCCGACCGCACCGTGAGTTCCAGATCGTCCACTGGACGCAGCAGGATCGGATCGACCTGCGGCGCCTTGACCGGTTCGCTGGCGATCGGCGTGCCTTCGAGCGCGGCGAACACCGACAGTTGGTCCACCAAGACCCGCGCGGCGTAGCGTATCGCCTCTTCCGGTTCGACCACGCCGTTGGTCTCGATATCCATGATCAGCTTGTCCAGGTCGGTGCGTTTTTCCACCCGCGCCGATTCGACCGCGTAGCTGACGCGACGCACCGGCGAAAACGAGGCGTCGAGGATGATCTTGCCTATGCCTTTGGTCTCTTCCGGGGCCGCGCGCATGTTGCCGGGCTCGTAGCCGCGACCTCGCTCGACTTTGATCTGCATCTCCAGTTTCCCGCCGGGGGACAGATGAGCGATGACATGCTCGGGGTTTACAATTTCGACGTCGTGCGAAACTTCGATGTCGGCGGCGGTCACTGCACCCTCGCCCGATTTTTTCAGCGTCAACAGGGCTTCGGTGCGGTTGTGCACTTTCAACACCACGCCCTTCAAGTTGAGCAGGATATCGACCACGTCCTCCTGTACGCCATCGATGGTCGAGTATTCGTGCAACACGCCAGAGATCTGCACTTCGGTCGGGGCAAAACCCGGCATCGATGACAGCAGCACGCGCCGCAGGGCGTTGCCCAGCGTATGGCCGTAGCCACGCTCGAACGGCTCCATCACTACTTTGGCATGATTGGGGGCGATACTCTGCACGTCGATGATGCGCGGTTTCAGAAATCCACTGCTTTGCATGGAGGTTCCTCTGGGAAGCTTTGACAATTACTTCGAGTACAGTTCGACTACCAGGCTCTCGTTGATGGTCGAAGGCAGTTCGGTGCGCTGCGGTTTGACCTTGAACGTGCCCTTCAGAGCGGCGGTATCCACTTGCAGCCACTCGGGGATGCCGCGCGAAGCGGCCGCCTCGGATGCACCCTTGATGCGCAGCTGGCTCTTTGCCTTTTCCGCCACCTCGATGGTGTCGCCGGTGCGCACCAGATAGGACGGGATGTTGACGCGCCTGCCGTTCACCATGATGCCGTTGTGGCGCACGACCTGACGCGCCTCATTGCGCGAGGCGCCGAAGCCCATGCGGAAGCACACCGTGTCCAGGCGCGATTCGAGCAGTTGCAGCAGGCTTTCGCCGGTGATGCCTTTCTGGCGTGCGGCCACCGCGTAAATGCCGCGGAACTGGCGCTCGAGGATGCCGTATATGCGGCGGATTTTCTGTTTCTCGCGCAGTTGCTTGCCGTAGTCGGACAGGCGCTGGCCGCTCTTCTGGCCGTGCTGGCCCGGCGCATAGGCGCGGCGCTCGACGGCGCATTTATCGGTAAAGCATTTCTCGCCTTTGAGGAACAGTTTCTCGCCCTCGCGGCGGCACTGGCGGCATTTTGGGTCTAGGTTGCGGGCCACGTTCCAGTCTCCTTAGATGCGCCGACGCTTGGGCGGGCGGCAGCCATTGTGCGGTACCGGCGTTACGTCGCTGATGCTGGTGATTTTTAGTCCTATGGCGTTCAGGGCACGCACCGCCGACTCGCGTCCGGGACCCGGTCCTTTGATACGGACCTCGACGTTCTTCACGCCGCATTCCTGCGCCGCCTTGCCGGCTTGTTCGGCCGCGATCTGGGCAGCGAACGGCGTACTCTTGCGCGAACCCTTGAAGCCGGCGGCCCCGGAAGTCGCCCATGAGAGCGCATTGCCCTGGCGGTCGGTGATGGTGATGATGGTGTTGTTGAACGACGCGTGGATGTGTGCGATGCCTTCGGCAACGTTCTTCTTCACCTTCTTGCGTACACGCGCCGATGCCGTGGCGGTCGTGCTCGGGGGTTTGGCCATTTATGCTTTCCTCTACGTATCCGTTGATCCGGGGCTCAAGTTTAGGTCTTGGTCGCTGCGGATTTCATTTTGATCGCGGCCTTGCGCGGACCCTTGCGCGTGCGCGCATTGGTGCGCGTGCGCTGCCCGCGCACGGGCAGGCCCTTGCGGTGGCGCGAACCGCGATAGCAGCCCAGATCCATCAGGCGCTTGATCGACATTGACACTTCCCGCCGCAGGTCGCCCTCGACCGTGAATTTGGCCACCTCTTCGCGCAATCGTTCCACGTCTGAGTCCGACAGATCTTTGATCTTGGTCGACGCTATGATCTTGGCGGCGTTGCATATCGCCTGCGCGCGCGGCCGTCCGATGCCGAAAATCGCGGTCAGCGCGATCTCGGCATGTTGGTGGTTTGGAATGTTGACTCCTGCAATACGGGCCATTAGTTCGCTCCGAGAATGCGAAACCGATAATTATAGCTTGATATCATCTTCTTTGCCAGCCAGTTAACCTTGACGCTGTTTATGCCGCGGGTTGGTGCAAATGACGCGCACTACGCCCTTCCTGCGAATGACCTTGCAGTTGCGGCACATCTTTTTTACCGATGCCTGTACTTTCATGGTCCTCTCCTGCTCCCCCCGGTCCGCGTGACCACACCCGAACCTGGGCTACTTCGCGCGGAAAACGATCCGCGCTCTTGTCAAATCATACGGCGTCAACTCCACCGTCACCTTGTCACCGGGCAGGATGCGGATGTAATGCATGCGCATCTTGCCGGAGATATGTCCCAACACGATGTGGCCGTTTTCCAGCTTCACCCTGAAGGTCGCATTCGGGAGGTTCTCGACTATCTCCCCTTGCATCTCGATAACGTCTTCTTTCGACATATTCCTTTGTGTAGTTCAGCGCTCTGAAGAGGGCGGATCAACAAGGGGCGCACCCCTCGTTCCCTCATCTCGTCGGGAACCCCGCCCCTTTGAAATTAGCCTTTTTCAACAGGCTTTCATACTGGTGCGACATGATGTACGCCTGCACCTGGGACATAAAATCCATGGTCACCACCACGATGATCAGAAGCGAAGTTCCGCCGAAATAGAACGGCACGTTCCATTTCAGGATCATGAATTCGGGCAACAGGCAGACCAGGGTCACGTACACCGCGCCAGCCATGGTGAGCCGCGTCAGGATCTTCTCCAGGTAGCGCGCGGTCTGATCGCCTGGGCGGATGCCGGGGACGAAGGCGCCGCTTTTCTTCAGGTTGTCCGCGGTGTCTTTGGGATTGTATTGCAGCGCGGTGTAGAAAAAACAGAAGAAAATAATCGCCCCTGAATACAACATGACGTAGATCGGCTGGCCTGGCGAGAGCGTACCGGAAATATCGCGCAGCCAACTCATGCTTTCGCTCTGGCCGAACCAGCCGGCCAGAGTCGCCGGGAACAGGATGATGCTCGATGCGAAAATCGGCGGGATCACACCTGCCATGTTGAGCTTGAACGGAAGGTGCGAGGCCTGGCCACCGTAGATCTTGTTCCCGACCTGGCGCTTGGCGTAGTTCACCAGAATCTTGCGCTGGCCGCGTTCTACGAAACACACGGCCCAGGTTACCAACACCACGGCGGTCGCAATCAGGAGCGCCGTTAGCGGATGCATGGCGCCGGTGCGCACCAACTCCAGTGTACCGCCGACGGCGTTGGGCAGGCCCGCCGCGATGCCGGCGAAAATAATGATGGAAATACCGTTGCCCAGGCCGCGCTCGGTGATCTGCTCGCCCAACCACATCAGGAACATGGTACCCGTCACCAGCGTGCTCACGGTGACGAAGCGGAACATGAGTCCGGGATCGAGCACCAGCCCCGCCTGCGATTCCAACGCAATGGAAATGCCGGTCGCCTGAAACAATGCCAGGAACACCGTGCCATAGCGCGTGTACTGCGTAATCTTGCGCTGCCCCGCCTGGCCTTCCTTCTTCAGCTGCTCGAGCTGCGGCGACACCGTTGTCATCAGCTGCATGATGATCGACGACGAGATGTAGGGCATGATGCCCAACGCAAAAATGGTGAAGCGCGACAAGGCGCCGCCGGAGAACATGTTGAACATGCCCAGGATCCCGCCCTGCTGCGACTTGAATAGTTCAGCCAGCACGTTCGGATCGATTCCGGGCACCGGAATATGCGCACCGATGCGGAACACGACCAGCGCACCGAGCAGGAACAGCAGACGTTTTTTCAGGTCGCCGAACTTGCCGGTCTTGCCGATATTTTGAGCTGGGGTAGCCATTTAGCTGAGCGGCAATTAAGCCTTTTCGCCCTTCGACTTGGGTTTGGACTTGCCTCTCGCCGCCGGTTCGGCCGCGGCGGCTGCCTTCGCCGCCTTCGACGCCTTGGGTTTCTTCGCCTTCGCCTTGTCCGCCGTTTCGGCCTTGACCGCTTTGGGCGCCTCTGCCCTGGCCTTGGCCTTGGCAATGGCTTCCACCCTGGCCTTGGCTTTCTTCCCCTTGCCTACAGGTGCTTTGAATTCCATGGCTGCGATACTGCCGCCGGCCGTTTCAATCGCCACTCTGGCACCCTTGGTGACGCGTAGGCCGCTGAGGTTGACCTTGCGTTCGATCTTGCCCGACAGGATGACCTTGACGGCTTCAGTTGCCTCGGGCACTACGCCAGCCTCTTTCAGTGTCTTCAGATCGATATCCGTGCCGGCCATTTTTTGCAGATCGGAAAGGCGCACCTCGGCGGTGAGCCCGCGCGCGAGCGAGTTGAAACCGCGCTTGGGCAGGCGCCGCTGCAGCGGCATCTGGCCGCCCTCGAAACCGACTTTGTGAAAACCGCCGGAACGCGACTTCTGCCCTTTGTGGCCTCGTCCCGCAGTCTTGCCCAGGCCCGAGCCGATGCCGCGGCCGACGCGACGCCGGGCGTGCTTCGCGCCTGCTGCAGGCTTGATCGTGTTGAGCTGCATTTATGCCTCGCACTTCACCAAATAATACACTTTGTTGATCATGCCGCGGATGGCAGGGGTGTCCTGCAGCTCCACGGTGTGGTTGATGCGCTTCAAGCCCAGCCCGCGCACTGTGGCGCGGTGGGTAGCCTTGCAACCGATCGCGCTCTTAATCAGGGTAACTTTTATTTTCTTGTCCGCCATGATTACCCTCAACCGGTGATTTCTTCGACCGACTTGCCGCGCTTGGCGGCGATCTCGGACGGCGTGTTCATGGATTTCAATCCCTGCAGGGTGGCGCGCACCACGTTGTAGGGACTGCCCGAGCCGATGCACTTCGCCAACACGTTGGTGATCCCCATGACCTCGAATACCGCGCGCATTGCGCCGCCGGCGATAATGCCGGTGCCTTCGGACGCCGGCTGCATGTAGACCTTCGCCGCGCCGTGGCGTCCCATCACCGCATGGTGCAGCGTGCCATTCTTGAGGCTGATGCGAAACATTTTTCGACGCGCTTCTTCCATGGCCTTTTGCACCGCTACCGGCACTTCGCGCGATTTGCCCTTGCCCATCCCGACCCCGCCGTCGCCGTCGCCAACCACCGTGAGTGCGGCAAAGCTGAGGATGCGGCCGCCCTTCACCACTTTGGTGACACGGTTGATCGCAACCATTTTCTCGCGCAGGCCATCGCCGCGGTCGTCCTGACCCTGCATCTTGCCCTGCATCCTGCCCTGCATCTTCGCCATATTCGTCCCCGATTAAAACTTGAGTCCGGCTTCACGCGCCGCTTCTGCCAGCGCCTTGACACGGCCGTGATACTGCAAACCGCCGCGGTCGAACGCGACTTGCTCGATGCCGAGTTGTTTGGCTTTGGCGGCGATGCGTTTGCCTACGGCCTCGGCCGCCTTTACGTTGCCGCCATTCGCCACCGTCGCGCGCACTTCCTTCTCCAGCGTGGAGGCCGCAGTCAACACCTTGGTGCCACAGGCGGAAATCACCTGCGCGTAGATGTGGCTGTTGGTACGATGCACCGCGAGGCGCACCGCCTTGAGTTCGGCGATCTTGGCACGGGATCTACGTGCTCGGCGCAGTCGCGCCTGTTTCTTATCTATCATGGCTTTAGCTCCGCTTACTTCTTCTTGGTCTCTTTCAAGACCACCTTCTCGCCCGTATAGCGCACCCCCTTGCCCTTGTACGGCTCGGGACTACGGTAGGCGCGCACTTCCGCGGCAACCTGGCCGACCTGTTGTTTGTCGGTGCCGCGAAGGATGATCTCGGTCTGGCTCGGCGTCTCGACCTTGACGCCCTTGGGCATCTGGTGCACCACCGGATGGGAGAAACCGAGCGCCAGGTTGAGCTTGTCGCCCTGCGCCTGTGCGCGGTAGCCGACGCCGACCAGCGTCAGCTTACGTTCGAAGCCCTTGGTCACGCCCTCCAGCATATTGGCCACCAGGGCGCGGATGGTGCCGGACATGGCGTTGGCCTGCGTCGAGTCATTATTTACCTGACACAGCAGATGGTCGCCGTCGCGCTCGAGTCGGATGTCGCTGCTCAAGCGCTGCGTCAGCGTGCCCAGCGGCCCTTTGACCGCGACCTGCTCGGCCGACAGCGTTACTTCGACGCCCTTGGGCACCACGATGGGATTTTTTCCGATTCGCGACATGATTTCGTTCCCTTAAGCCACGATGCACAGCACTTCGCCGCCAATCCCGGTGGCGCGCGCTTTTCTGTCGGTCATCACTCCCTTGGAGGTGGAGACGATGGCGATTCCCAGTCCGTTCATGATCTTCGGAATATCATCGCGGCCCTTGTAAATTCGCAGCCCGGGGCGGCTGACACGCTCGATCTTCTCGATCACCGGCGCGCCGGCGTAGTACTTGAGCGCAATCTCGATGGTGGATTTTCCGTCCTCGTCGCGCACCTTGAAATCATCAATGTAGCCTTCGTCCTTCAGCACTTGGGCTATAGACGCTTTCACACGCGACGAAGGCATCGCCACCGACAGCTTTTCCGCGAGTTGCGCATTGCGGATGCGGGTCAGCATATCGGCGATCGGGTCACTCATGCTCATGCTTTGTCTCCTCTTACCAGCTGGCTTTGGTCATGCCGGGAATCTCGCCACGCATGGCGATTTCGCGCAGCTTGTTGCGCCCCAAGCCGAACTTGCTGTACACACCGCGCGGGCGGCCCGTCAGCTTGCAGCGGTTCCGCACGCGCGTCGGGGACGCGTTCCGCGGCAGTTGCTGCAACTGCATTCGCGCCGCCATCCGCTCGTCTTCGGGTTGCTTGAAGTCGTTGATGATAGCGAGCAGCGCCGCGCGTTTGACCCCGAATTTCTTCACGGTCTTGCGGCGCTTTTCGTTACGATTGATGACTGCGGTTTTTGCCATGGCGCAATCCTTCAGGTCTTGAACGGAAATTTGAAGGCCGCGAGCAGCGCTTTAGCTTCTTCGTCGGTCTTCGCGGTAGTGGTGATGCTGATGTTCATGCCACGCAGGGCATCGATCTTGTCGTACTCGACTTCGGGGAAAATGATCTGCTCTTTGACGCCGAGGTTGTAGTTGCCGCGGCCGTCGAAAGCGCGCTGCGACAGGCCGCGAAAGTCGCGGATCCGCGGTATCGCGATACTGACCAGACGGTCGAGAAACTCGTACATGCGCACGCCGCGCAGGGTCACCATGCAGCCGATCGCCAAGCCCTTGCGGATCTTGAAACCGGCGATAGGTTTCTTCGACAACGTTACCACCGGTTTTTGGCCGGCGATCTTGGTCATGTCGCCGACGGCATTGTCCATGATTTTCTTGTCGTTGACGGCTTCGCCCACGCCCATGTTGAGCGTGATCTTCTCGATGCGCGGGACCTGCATCGCCGTCTTGTACCCGAACTTCTTGACCAGATCGGGTACCACTGTCTCTTTGTAATAGTTGTGTAAGCGTGCCATAGCGTTATCTCTCTCAGGCGTCCACTACTTCGCCGTTGGACTTGAAAATACGCACCTTGCGGCCGTCCTCCAGCATCTTGAATCCGACGCGGTCGGCTTTCTGTGTTTGCGGGTTGAACAACGCAATGTTGGAAATGTCGATCGGCATGTCCATGTCGACAATGCCGCCGGTCTGGCCCTTCATCGGATTGGGCTTCTGGTGTTTCTTCGCGCGATTGACGCCCTCGACCAGAAGATGTCTGTCATCCACGCGGCGCAGCACGGTGCCGCGTTTGCCCTTGTCTTTGCCGGTGGTGACGATCACGTCGTCGCCTTTGCGAATCTTTTGCATGGCCTTCGATTCCTATATTCCTGACTTGGGGAGTTACAAAGGGTTTGCCCCTTGTTCCATCAACCCGGTTCTTACAAAACTTCGGGCGCGAGCGACACGATCTTCATGAAGCGCTCGTTGCGCAACTCCCGCGTCACCGGCCCGAATATGCGCGTGCCGATCGGTTCCAGTTTGGCGTTGAGCAGCACCGCCGCATTGGTATCGAACTTGATCAACGAGCCGTCGGCACGGCGCACGCCCTTGGCGGTGCGCACAACCACGGCACTGTAGATCTCGCCCTTCTTCACGCGACCGCGCGGAGCACAGTCCTTGATGCTGACCTTGATCACATCGCCGATGCCGGCATAACGCCGTTTCGATCCGCCCAATACTTTGATGCACATGACGGCGCGCGCACCGGTGTTGTCGGCCACATCCAATACACTTTGCATCTGAATCATGATTTGTTTCCTCTCCAACTTGAACCGCTTGCGCCGCACCTTGCAGTGCGCCTAACGCGTTGCGGCCAGTCTTGGAACCCGTTGGGGTGAACGCCCAGCCTGAGGCGGAGCGGTAACGCGAAAAACGTTGAATTATAACTTACCGCGCCAACCAGAGCAAGGTCTTTGTCCGCGTTAAATGTTCTTGGCCCTTTCGACCAATCTGGTGACCTTCCACGCCTTGGTCTTCGAGATCGGACGCGTTTCCTCGATCATCACCAGATCGCCGAACTTGTACTCATTGTTCTCGGAGTGGGCGTGGTATTTCTTCGACAGGGTTACGATCTTTCCCAGCATGGGGTGACGCACACGGCGTTCGATCAGTACGGTCACGGTCTTGTTCATCTTGTCGCTGACCACGCGGCCGGTGAGGGCGCGAATAACCTTGGCTGCCTTGGTTGTCTGGGTATCATTCATTTGCTTGCCGCCTTCTGTGCAATGATGGTGCGCACCCGCGCGATGTCGCGCCGGGTCTTCTTCAGCTGACTGTTATTGCTCAGCTGCTGCGTCGCAACCTGCATGCGAAGGCTGAATTGCGCCTTCAGCAGGTCGTTCAGTTCCTGGTTCAGCTGCGCCATATCCTTGGCGCGCAGTTCACTCGGTTTCATCTCTTCACCCCACTAAGCGGTGGACAAAGGCGGTGGCAATCGGCAGCTTGGCCGCGGCCAAGCGGAACGCCTGGCGTGCCAGCACCTCATCTACGCCGTCCATTTCGTAAAGCACCTTGCCGGGAACGATTTCGGCGACAAAATACTCCGGGTTGCCCTTGCCGTTGCCCATGCGCACCTCGGCCGGCTTCTGCGAAATTGGTTTGTCGGGAAAAATACGGATCCATATGCGTCCGCCGCGCTTGATGTGGCGGGTCATGGCGCGGCGCGCGGCCTCTATCTGGCGCGCGGTTAGACGGCCGCGGCCGATGGCTTTGAGCCCATACTCACCGAAAGCGACCTTGTTGCCGCGCGTAGCAATGCCCTTATTGCGGCCTTTTTGCTGCTTGCGGTATTTTGTCCTGGCTGGTTGAAGCATCTTAGGCTCCTGTCTTCTTCGTCACGCGCCTGACCGTGGTCTTGGTCTTGGCCGCGGGCTTGGCGGTTTCGTTGCTCGATCCCTCGGCCTTGGTTTCGGTCTTGGTTGCATCATCGGCTTTGGCAACGTTCTCCGACGATGTCTTCTTGCGCGCGCGCGGTGCGGCCTTGGGCTTGGCGTCTGAGCCGGCTTCAGTCTTAGCTGCCGAAGCCTCGGCCTTGACCACCGGAGCCGGAGCCTTTCTCACCTTCTTCGGCTGCGGCGCTTCTTCCGGCGCAGAACCGGGCACCGTCGCGGGCTGCTCGCTCTTTCCAACGGTCTCGCCTTTGTATACCCACACCTTGATTCCGATCACACCATAGGTGGTTTTCGCCTCACCAAAACCGTAATCGATATCGGCGCGCAGCGTGTGCAACGGCACGCGGCCCTCGCGATACCACTCGTTGCGCGCGATCTCGATCCCGTTCAGCCTGCCCGAACTTGCGATCTTGATGCCCTGCGCCCCCAGACGCATGGCATTCTGCATGGCGCGCTTCATCGCGCGGCGGAACATGATGCGTTTCTCCAGCTGCTGCGCGATCGAATCGGCGATAAGTTGCGCGTCAATCTCAGGTTTCCTGATCTCCTCGATATTGACGTGCACCATCTGCACGCCCAGTATCTTGCGCAGTTCGGTCTTCAGCACCTCGATGTCCTCGCCCTTCTTGCCGATGACCACGCCGGGACGGGCGCTGTGAATGGTGATGCGTGCGTCCTTGGCCGGGCGCTCGATCATCACACGGCCGACCGAGGCATGCGCCAGTTTCTTCTTCAGGTAATCGCGTACCTTCAGGTCTTCGTTGAGCATCGCACCGAAGTTCTTGCTGTTGGCGTACCAACGCGAGCCCCAGTTCTTGTTGACTGCGAGGCGGAATCCGATCGGGTGGATTTTCTGTCCCATGACTGTCCCTTATCTTTTAGCCGCGGCGTCCGCCGCGCGTGCTTTGACTGCGGCTTTGGCCGCAGCGGATTTTGCTTTGACCTCGTCGCCCACGGTGATGAAAATGTGGCAGGAGTGCTTGTTGATGCGGTTGCCGCGGCCCTTGGCGCGCGCGTGAAAGCGCTTGAGCATCGAGCCCTGTTCGACAAATATGGTCTGCACTTTCAACTCGTCGATATCGGCGCCGTCGTTGTGCTCGGCGTTGGCGATTGCCGACTCCAGCACTTTCTTGATGATCTTGGCGCCCTTCTTCGGGCTGAACGCAAGTACGTTGAGCGCCTTGTCCACCGCCAGGCCGCGGATCAGGTCGGCAACGAGCCGCCCTTTCTGCGCCGACAGGCGGACACCGCGCAAGCTGGCTCTGGTTTGCATCGCTATCGCTCCTATTTCTTCGCCGCCGGCGCGGGGGCGGGGGCGGGAGTCCCGCCGCCGGGCGCTGCGACTTTTCTATCGGCCGAGTGGCTCTTGAAGGTGCGGGTGAGAGCAAACTCACCCAGCTTATGGCCCACCATGTTCTCGGAAATGTAGACCGGAATATGTTGTTTTCCGTTATGCACCGCGATGGTCAAGCCGACAAAATCCGGCAGGATGGTGGACCGGCGCGACCAGGTCTTGATCGGGCGCTTGTCGCCGCTGCCACGCACTTTCTCGACCTTGCCCAACAGATGGTGGTCAACGAACGGGCCCTTCTTGATTGAACGTCCCATGTCCTATCCTCTATTTCTGGTGGCGGCGATTGACTATCATGCCGCTGGTGCGTTTGTTCTTGCGTGTGCGATAGCCCTTGGTAAGCGTGCCCCAGGGGCTGACCGGATCCCGGCCCGCGGCGGTTTTGCCTTCGCCCCCGCCGTGGGGGTGGTCGACCGGATTCATGGCCACGCCGCGCACGGTCGGGCGCACGCCGCGCCAGCGCATGCGGCCGGCTTTGCCCACGGATTCCAGCGAATGCTCTTCGTTGCCGACTTCGCCGATCGTAGCGCGGCACTCGATGTGCACCTTGCGCACTTCACCAGAGCGCAGGCGGAGTTGGGCGTAACTGCCCTCGCGCGCGAGGAGTTGCACCGAGGTGCCGGCCGCACGCGCGATCTGCGCGCCTTTGCCGGGCAGCATCTCGACACAATGAACTGTGGTGCCGACCGGAATATTGCGCAGCGGCAGGGTATTGCCCGGCTTGATCGGCGCTTCCGAACCCGACATGAGTTGCATGCCTACCGCGACGCCCTTGGGCGCGATGATGTAGCGGCGCTCGCCGTCCGTATAGCACAACAGGGCCAGGTTGGCGCTGCGGTTCGGGTCGTATTCCAGGCGCTCGACTTTGGCCACAATCCCGTCTTTGGCGCGCTTGAAATCGACGATGCGGTAATGCTGCTTGTGGCCACCGCCCTGATGGCGCATGGTGATATGGCCGCTGTTGTTGCGCCCGGCGCGCCTGGATTGCGGTTCGAGCAGGGGGGCGTGGGGCTTGCCTTTGTACAGATCGGGGTTGACGACCTTGACCAGGGCGCGGCGGCCCGGTGAAGTGGGTTTTACTTTGACGAGTGCCATGGTCTACTCCGCCGCGTGAAAGTTGATTTCGTGGCCGGCCTTCAGGCAGACATACGCCTTTTTCCAGTTCTTACGCCTGCCGGTGAGTTTGCCGAAACGCTTTTGCTTTCCCTTGACGTTGGCAACCTGCACACTCTCGACCTCGACCTTGAACAGCAGTTCGACCGCGGCTTTGATCTCGGGCTTGGTCGCGTTGCCTGCGACGCGGAACACCACCTGCTCGTTTTTTTCGGCCACGTAGGTGCTTTTCTCCGATACTTGGGGAGCAAGCAGCACCTGCATCAGGCGTTCCTGATTTTTCACCGCAGTTTTCGCCGGGGTCTTGGTTGTTTGTGGCGCGTTCATCCCAGCATCTCCTCAAATTTGCCGACTGCCTTGCGCGTCAGGATCACATTCTTGTAGCGGATGAGCGACACCGGATCGGCTTCCGTCACTTCGAGCACCAACACATTGGGCAGGTTCCTCGAGGACAGAATCAGGTTGTCGTCGAGTTCGTCGGTGATCAGCAGCAGCGAATCGGAGACGCCCATGTCCTTTACTTTCTGCAGGAACAGCTTGGTCTTGGGCGCTTCCAGAACGAAGTTCTCGACCACCTTCAAGCGGTCTTCGCGCGCGAGCTGCGACAGAATCGACGCGACGCCGGCGCGGTACATCTTGCGATTCAGCTTCTGCGTGAAATTCTCATCCGGGCTCGACGGGAAAATCCTGCCGCCGCCGCGCCACAGCGGGCTGGAGGCCATCCCGGCACGGGCGCGGCCGGTGCCTTTCTGGCGCCAGGGCTTGCGCGTGGACTTGGCGATTTCGCTGCGCCCCTTCTGCGCGCGTGTACCCTGGCGTGCATTGGCCTGATAGGCGGTCACTACCTGATGGATCAGCGGTTCGTTGTAGTCGCGTGCGAACAGCGCATCCGATGCGGCCATGGTTGAGGCCGACTGGCCGTGGGCGTTGATCAGTTTCAGTTCCATTATTTCTTGCCTCCCTTGACCGGCGCCGCAACAACCTTCTTCGCGCGGGCCTTGGTGGCGGGATGCACCAGCAAATCGCCGCCCTTGCTGCCCGGAACCGAACCTTTGATCAGCAGCAGCTGGCGCTCGGCATCGATGCGCACGATCTCCAGGCTCTGGGTGGTGCGCTTGACGTTGCCGAGCTGACCGGCCATGCGCTTGCCTGGGAACACGCGGCCTGGATCCTGCGCCTGGCCGGTCGAGCCAGGGGTATTGTGCGATCTGGAATTACCATGGCTGGCGCGGTTGGAGGAAAAATGGTGGCGCTTGATGACGCCGGAGAAACCCTTGCCCAGCGAGGTCCCGGTCACATCGACCATCTGGCCGACCTGGAACAGATCCACACCCACCTTGCCACCGACCTTAAGGGCAGCAAGCTGCTCATCCGTTACACGGAATTCCCTCAACGTGTGACCGGCCTCGACCGCGGCTTTGGCAAAATGGCCGGCAGCGGCCTTGTTGACGCGCGAGGCGCGACGCTTGCCGAAAGCGACCTGCACGGCAGCATAGCCGTCGGTCTGGGCGGTCTTGATCTGGGTCACGCGATTGTCGGACACGTCCACCACGGTCACCGGGACGGAGTCGCCGTCGTCGGTAAATACGCGGGTCATGCCGACCTTGCGGCCGACTAATCCTAAGCTCATCTTCTTTCCCTTCGTTAAAAGGCGCCGACTACAATTGGCCGGCAATCATCAATTCGCGCCCGAGGTTTGGCTCTCGATGCGCGTGGTGCCGCAATTACAGCTTGATCTCCACATCCACACCGGCCGGAAGATCCAGTTTCATGAGTGCATCCACGGTCTTGTCCGTGGGGTCGATAATGTCCATCAGCCGCAGGTGCGTACGGATCTCGAACTGGTCGCGCGAGGTCTTGTTCACGTGCGGGGAACGCAGCACGTCGAAGCGCTCGATGCGGGTGGGCAGGGGCACCGGTCCCTTGACCACGGCGCCGGTGCGTTTGGCGGTCTCGACGATCTCCAGCGCCGACTGATCGATCAGACGGTAGTCGAACGCTTTTAGGCGAATCCTGATTTTCGTGCTTTGCATGTAAGTTCCCGGTTATGCGTGAATCGTGATGGAGAGGAGGTGTCAAGCCCCGCCCCGTCCCGCGCTTCGCGCCTTATTCGAATATCTTCGCCACCACACCCGCGCCGACGGTGCGCCCGCCCTCGCGGATGGCAAAGCGCAACC
>Ga0315281_10006828_pt1 | contig 16164 bp, 6 predicted proteins | sample YL17G07_0_MG_FD_204540 | JGI IMG/M metagenome (GOLD analysis project Ga0315281, IMG submission 204540) | Sediment microbial communities from Yellowstone Lake, YNP, Wyoming, USA - YL17G07_0 | ecosystem: Environmental > Aquatic > Freshwater > Lake > Sediment | place: USA: Wyoming | collected... | reverse complement strand
GGGCGGGGAACTTTTATACGGGCGCGGTAAATTGCAACGCCCCGCCGGCGAATGCGCGTTGCTTCGGCACCGGGACAGACTATACCTATAGCGTAGCGGTGGGGGATATGAACGGCGACGGCTATCTAGACATCGTCGCCGGAAATATTTACACGCAGAGCGTGGTCTACCTGAATGACGGGACGGGGAACTTCACCACGGCGCGTAACTTCGGCGCGGGAATGCGCTACACCGTCAGCGTGGCGGTCGGGGACGTGAACGGCGACGGTTCTCTGGATATCGTCGTTGGAAATGCGCTCTCTGAGCAGAACGTAGTCTACCTGAACGACGGGACGGGGAATTTCCCCAACACCGATGCCTATCGCCGCTATTTCGGCACAGGGACGGATAGCACCTACAGCGTGGCACTGGGCGATATAAACGGGGATGGCCACCTGGACATCGTCACCGGAAACGGTCAGCAACAGAGCGCGGTCTACGTGAACGACGGCGCCGGCAATTTCACTGCGGCGCGCAACTTCGGCAAAGTAACGGATGCGACTATGAGCACGGCGCTGGGCGATATGGACGGCGACGGCGATTTAGACATCGTCGCTAGCGCTGGAAGCTCTGCCCAGCAGGGTATCGTCTACCTGAACGGTTTAGCCGAGTTTGAACGCCGGCCTAACGATTTACCCGGTGTCGCAGTCACCCGCCCTCACCCTCTGGCCAACGCCAATTTTAACTACAATAACCAGGCGCTACGCGCGTCTAATATTCCCATCACCTACACCTTGTTCAACGCGGGAGGCAACCGCATCAGCGCAATCCGCGCCTACTATTCGCTCAATGGCGGCGGCCAATGGTATACGGCTACGGCCGCCAGCGGGACCGTCACCACCAACCTCGTTCCACAACGTCTGTTTAGCGCCTCCTACACGACCCCGACCGTTTCCATCCCCGACAATAGTTCCGTGACGCCTACGGTAACACTCTCACAGGCTACCCCCATCACCATTACAGACATTAATGTGTGGGTGACCATTTCACACACCCAAGCCTCTCAACTCCGCCTGACCCTGCAATCGCCAACGGGCATCACCCGTACCTTGTTGAACACTGGCACGCTGAACGGCGTGCTGACACAAACATTGTTTTTTGACGATGAAGCCATCACCAGCATTCTTTCGGCCACTACGCCATACAAAGGCGCTTATCGCCCACAGAACAGCCTAACAGGTTTTGATGGCGCGAACGCCGTGGGAACCTGGGGGTTGAGAGTGCAAGATACAGTAGCAGGCAGTACTGGCGTGGTGAGCGCCTGGGGAATACGCGTGCGGGATAACACCCGTGTCTATACCTACACCTGGGACACCTTCAACAGTGGTTTCTTCGGACAGTCGGATAACGTGGTCTTCCGCATTCAAGCCAACCCATCGTTCACTCCAATAGCAAACAATGCGCCCCTCTATCAACATACCTACGCTTCAACGCAGACCTTTCCCTTCCGGGTGCGCGGCACACAGGTGCGCGTCATCAGCAACACCACGCCCGTCGCAGGCGCATTTGTCTATCGCCTCCCGGCAGGCGATTCGGTGAGCGGCGCACTCGTCGCCGACGACAGCGGCAATCCCTTTACCACTGACGCGCAGGGCTATCTGCAAGGGCGCGGACAACTGGCGGTGGGCGACCAACTGTTGGCGCTTTATCCAATCACGTCCACTAACAACTACACGCTGTATTACACTAACGGCACGCCCACCATCGTCGGCACCGACGCCTACACCGTCACCGCCAGCGGTGTGCAGACGCTCACCGTTTCGTCCAGTCACCCGCTCTACTTGTTCGACCTCAACGTTTCAATGGAATGGGATGCCTCGCACGAGACCGCCTATCTCGAACAACTCAAGAGCAACCTGCACCGCGCCTCCGAATACTTCTACAACTTTACTGACGGGCAGATGGCTTTCAGAAACGTCAACGTCTACCAGAACGCCGACGAGTGGGCCTATAGCCACGTCGTCGTCCGCGCTAACAACCGCATCCGCCCCTTTGCCATTCAATTGGGCGACGTGTTGACGCCCACGGTTGACCCGCAACACAACACGGTCAGCGACACGATAGAATATTCGCCGGGCCAAGTCAACATCGGCTCAACGTGGAACCGCTACGGGCGGCCCGGCCAGAGCATCGGCGAGGACTGGCCGCTCATCCTCGCCCACGAACTCAGCCACTACTTGCTCGGACACGACGACACTTATCTCGGCTTCGACTCCAACGGCAATCTGATTCCGGTAGACACTTGCAAAGGCTCGGCGATGGGCGACATCTACAACGACCCGCTCGGCCCCAACTTCGTCTTCAGCCAAACGTACTGGCTCACCAATTGCGGCGAGACGCTCCCGGCCAAAACGCTGGGCCGCACCGAGTGGCAGACGATGGTGCTGTGGTATCCCGCGCTCGTCACGCCCTCCACGCGCCTCGACGGGCCGAGCCTGATGCCGTTTGACTTCACCACCGTCAACGTCAACGCGCCGTACACGGCCACCACCGCGCTCGACGACCCCACCTTCTACGCTGACTACGTGAATCAGGGCGTGAGTTCGAGCGAAAGCCGCGCTTATCTCATCCGAAGCGGTCAGTATCTCATTGACCTCGGTTCACCCTTCGGCGGGCAGAACCGCGTAGTGGCGCACGGCGCAGAACCCGGCGATTACCTGTGCGTGTTCGACCGACCCCTGGCGCAATTTGGGTGCGAGACGGTGGCGTTAGGCGACGACCGCATTCAAATGAAGAAGGACCAAAGTTGGAACCCCATCGTTCAGATTTCGCCCGTCAATACGCGGACGCTTGACCTCAACGTGGATTCCGCGCCCGTCGGCGTGACACTACTCGCCCGGCTATATCCCGAACTCGGCCTGGCGACTTCGGTCATCACGCTCACGCCCGGCTCGCCGGGCAGTTCCAGTTACATTGGCACGTTCAATTTGAGCGACCCCACGCAAGCGGGCCAGGTTCAATTGTGGGTGAATGACGACGTCGCCACCGAAACCAATCCGCGACGTGAAGCCATGGTGGCCTATAGCATGGGCGGAAATTCGGGCGCGCTCCGGGCGGGTGGCGGCGCGCTCCGCGCCGGGGGCGGGGCGTTGCGCGCGGGCGGCGGCGCCCTCCGCGCGGGCGGCGGCGCGCTCCGCGCCGGCGGCGCGCCCATTGTCTCGCCTGACGGTCAGATGATTTTCTTCACCGAGAATCCCATCGTCTTCCAGGAGGGGCAGTTCTACACGATTCAAGGCATGGCTGGTCTGCCCTCTATCCCGCCGGGCCGCACGGTCATCGGGCAAGGCTATAGCCTGCTCGCCACGCCGAGCACGCCGCTCATCACCGGGACGGTGAGCATTCAATACTTGAGCAACGATGTGTTGGTAGCAGGCGGGAACGAGGGCGGCCTCACCATCTACTTCTACGACGGCAACCAGTGGAACGCCCTGCCCACGACGCGCGATGCGTACTTCAACCTGGTCACCGCGCCGAGTCAGGGCGTGGGGGTCTACGCGCTCATGGCCAGCGTGCAAGTGCCGCTCAACGCGCCGGGGTGGAATCTGTTTTCGTATCCATTGCAAGAGACGCAAACCGTCACCAACGCCCTGCTCTCGATTGACGGCTTCTACTCCAGCGTCTATGGCTATTACGCCGAAGACGCGATGGACCCGTGGAAGGTATTTGCCACCGGTGTGCCGACGTTTGTGAATGATCTTGTGTGGCTCGAACCCGGGCGCGGCTACTGGATTAGCGCGACGCAAGCCATCACCGTTCACTTCAGCAGTCTCATGCCCGTGCGTACCAGCCTGCCCGCCTCGCCACCCGATACGTTCTACGGAGTGGTGCAACCCGGCCCACTCTTTACGCCGATCGCCGGGATGACCGTCCAAGCCCGTGTGGGTAGCGCGGTCTGTGGACAGGCCACCACCCAAAACAACGGCGGACAAATCGTCTATGTCGTGGATGTGCTGGCCGATGACGGCGTGGCGAATGCGGCCTGCGGCCAACTGGGGCGGCCGATCACTTTCGTCATCGGCGGGCAAGCGATGGCCCCGACGGCGGCGTGGGACAACGGGCAGTTGAACAACCTCCCGCTCGCGCCTGCGCCCAAGCCGTTATATCTGCCGGTCATTCGTAGGTAGTGCAACTCTTTAGAGCAAATTGTGCTCGGATTGATGGCTTGTCTCCTTCGACTGCGCGCCGCGCACCCTGAGCGAAGCGTAGCGAAGTCGAAGGGCGCGGCGCTCCGCTCAGGATGCTACCATCAATTGATTAGCAATTTGCTCTAGGCTTCCGCAGTCCAGGCTTTGAGACAAAATAGACCTCGTAGGTCTTGGCGACCGGCGAGGTCTATTGTTTCCCCAAATGGCATATTGTCTGCCCATCCAGTTTCGGGGTACACTGCTCATAATGGTCATGCTACAAAAAACTGACGGCCGCAAGGAGTCCCCCATGCCCGCTTCCTCTGCTCATCGCTTCTCGTGGCGCAAAATCCTCGGCCTGCTCTCCGCGGTCTTGCTCGCCGCCCTCGGCCTGTGGGCGTGGTTCTTCCTCACCGCGCGCACCTCGGTGGCTCAACCCGCCGTCTTCGCGCCCGTCACCGCCAGCACCAGTGATTTATTTGTGCTGGTCGGCACCTCAGATGAAACCGAAGCGGTAAAGGAGGTAGCCTTGGGAGATTACGACAACGACGGCGACCTGGATCTGGCAGTGGGCAATTACAATCAGACCACTTCTTACCCGCTCCGGGTCTACCGCAACGACGATGGCGCTTTCACGATGGCCTGGGCCTCCAACGAAGTCTCGCGCACCACCTCCATCGCGTGGGGCGACTACGACAACGATGGCGACCTCGACCTGGCCGCCGGCGATGATAATAGCGGCCCCATTCGTATCTATCGCAATACCAATGGCGTGTTAACCAACTCCCCGTATTACACCTTTGCCTCCGGCTTGGCCATCGGACAAATGGCGTGGGGCGACGTGGACGGCGACGGCGACCTTGACCTCACGGTGGTCGAGACCTATACCTCGCGCAAGCAGCTCTTCCTCAACAACAACGGCATCTCCTTTACCCTCTCGGCGTGGACGCCCACCCCCTCCGAATACACCAGTTATCTAGCCCTCGCTGATGTGAATGGCGATGGCAAACTCGACGTGGCGACCAGCGCCGGTTCAACGACGCGCATATACCTGAACACGGGAAGCATCTTCACCAACACTTCCGTTTGGACGACAACCGTTAGCGGCGGCTCGCTGGCGTGGGGCGACTACGACGGCGACGGGGACCCAGACCTCGCCATCGGCAATAGCTACAAAAACATCTACCGCAACGACAACGGCACGCTCACCGCCGCGCCCGTCTTCACTGCCACCGAAACCAACTCGACCGGCACTGTGGCCTGGGGCGATTACGACGGCGACGGCGACTTAGACTTGCTCGCCGGAAACTTCAGCCAACCCGCGCGCCTCTACCGGAATGACGACGGGACCTTAACCGTGACCGCCGCGTGGTCGGCGCCCCTCACCGAATCCACCGACCGCGCCGCGTGGGGCGATTTCAACGGCGATGGCGCACTCGACTTTGCCCTCGCGGGCAACATCATCCGTTTCTATCAAAACGCGGCAGGCGCGCTCGCCACCAAATCCGCGTGGTCTCCCACCACCGCCAGCCAATACGCCACCGACCTCGGCTGGGGCGACTACGACAACGACGGCGACCTCGACCTCGCCGTGGCTTACAACTCCGGCAAGCCGGCGCAGATTTTCCAGAATGTGGGCGGCGGCCTCGCGCTCACCCCGGTGTGGACCGCCACTACTACCGAAAATTCCACCAGCCTCGCCTGGGGCGATTACGACGCCGACGGCTGGCTCGACCTCGCCATTGGCAACAGCGGCTTGCCGAGCCGCCTCTATCACAATAATGGTAACGGCACATTGAGTCTGGCCTGGTCAACTCCCCTCACGGATGTTACTTATAGCGTTGCCTGGGCCGACGTGGATAACGACGGCGACCTCGACCTCGCGGTGGGCAATAGCGGCACCGGAGCGACCGGAAATCCCAACCGGCTTTATCGCAACGACGGCGGTGGAGCGACACCGACCTTCACGCTTGCCTGGTCATCTGCAGATAACGATTTCACCTTTAGCGTTGCCTGGGGAGACATAGACGGCGACGGCGACCCCGACCTCATGGCCGGCAACTTCAAGCAACCGAACAAACTCTACCGCAACGACGCGGGCACGCTCACCCCGAGCGCGGTCTATTCGACGACGGAGAGTGACCGCACCCAGGCGGTGGCGTGGGGCGACTACGACGGCGACGGCGACTTGGATCTCGCTGTCGCTAACGGCGACGGTTTCCTCGGCGGACAACAAAACCGCATCTACCGCAACGACAACGGCGCCCTCACCTCCAGCGCGGCGTGGTCCTCGCTCGAAGCCGATGTAACTTACGACATAGATTGGGGCGACTTCGATGGCGACGGCGACCTCGACCTCGCGGCGGCCAACGCCCAGAACGCTAATCTCCGTCTCTACCGCAATACTGGCGGCGAACTCGACACGCGAGCCGCGTGGTCTTCCAGCGAAGTCGTCTATGCCTTCAGCACGGCGTGGGGTGACGTGGACGGCGACGGCGATTTGGATTTAGCCTCCAGCGACGGCGTCGTCAACGGCAAGGTGCGCTTGTACTTGAACAACCGCGATGTGCGTTTTGGCCCCGCCCCCATCTCCATTTTGAACACTGCGCGCCCAGCACCGCCCGGCAACGCCAATCTCTTCTCGGCGGGAAAAATCTGGGAAGGCGCGAGTATCCCCCTCACCTACACTCTCTTCGATGCCAGGGGCACGATGGTGAAATTCGTCCGGGCCTCGTTCTCGCCCAATGGCGGCGGGCAGTGGTACACGGCGACAGCCGCGAGTGGCACAGTGACGCAAAATCTCAGTACCCGCCCGACCTACATTTATTCCACGACCACACTGGTGGCGACCTCAGGCCTCACGACGACCACCGTCTCGTCGCCTATCGTCATCGCCAGCACTCCCATCACCCAACTCACCGACTTGGACGTGCTGGTCACTATCTCCCACGCGCGCGTGAGCGATTTACAACTTGTCTTGCAAGCGCCCACCGGCCTGACGACGACTCTCATGGCCGCTTCCACCTTCACTGGCACGAGCCTCGTCAACACCGCCTTCGACAACTCGGGGACGACGACCGCGTTCTCGAACACGATATCCGTCGTGGGACGCTTCCGTCCGGCGGGCGACCTCGCCGCGTTCAATAGTCTCACGCAAACGCAAATCGCCGGGACGTGGAATCTCCTCGTGCGCGACACAGTTTCCGGCATCACTGGCACGGTGACGGGCTGGAGCTTGCATATGCAAGACAACACTGGCACGCACGTTTACTACTGGGACCCCCTCGCCAGCGGCTTCTTCGGCCAGAGCGATAACGTCATCGTCCGCCTCGAAGCGGTAGCGTCCATCACCAACACAAGCAACGCCATTGCCGGGCCGTATCTCTACGGCGCGTATGCCGCGCAGACCTTCCCCTTCCGTGTGCGCGGGACGCAAGTGCGTGTCATCAGCAACACCACGCCCGTCGCAGGCGCATTCGTTTATCGCCTCCCGGCAGGCGATTCGGTGGGCGGCGCGCTCGTCGCCGACGACAGCGGCAATCCGTTCACCACCAACGCGCAAGGCTATCTGCAGGGGCGCGGACAACTGAATGTCGGCGACCAACTCCTGGCGCTCTACCCCATCTCGGCCACCAACAACTACACGCTGTATTACACCAACGGCACGCCCAACCTCGTCGGCGAAGACACCTACACCGTCACCACCAGCGGCGTGCAGACGCTCACCGTCTCAGCGGTCACGCCGCTCTATCTCTTTGACTTGGACGTTTCGCTGGAGTGGGACGCCTCGAATGACGCGGCCTATCAAGAAGAACTGCTCGCCAATTTGCAACGCGCCTCCGAGTACTTTTACAACTTCACCGACGGGCAAATGGCTTTCGGGAACGTCAATATCTGGCAGAACGCCGACAACTGGGGTTACAGCCACGTCGTCGTCAAAGCCAACAACCGCATCCGGCCGTTCGCCATTCAAGGCGGCGTGGTCACGGACACCATCACCGACACCCAGCACAGCGACATCACCTACGGACCGGGGCAAGTCACCATCGGCTCAACGTGGAATCGTTACGGCCGTCCGGGGCAGACCATCGGCGACGACTGGCCGCTCATCCTCGCTCACGAACTCAGCCACTACCTGCTCTTCCACGACGACACCTATCTCGGCCTCGACGCGGACGGCCATCTCAAAGCCGTGAGCACCTGCAAGGGGAGCGCCATGGGCGACATCTACAACGACCCGCTCGGCCCCAACTTCGTCTTCAGCCAAACGTACTGGCTCACCAACTGCGGCGAGACGCTCCCGGCCCAGACGCTGGGCCGCACCGAATGGCAGACCATGGTGTTGTGGTATCCCGGCCTGGTCACGCCCTCCACGCGCCTCGACGGGCCGAGCCTCATGCCCTACGATTTCACCCGCGTGCAAATCAACGCGCCGCTCACGGCCACGACCAACTTGATTGACGACCCGACCTTCTACGCCGACTACGCCAATCAAGGCGTCAGTTCGAACGAAGCCCGCGCCTACATCGTGCGCGGCAATGAGTACGTGATTGACCTCGGCTCGCCCTTCGGCGGACAGAACCGCCTGGTGGCGCACGGCGCGCAAGTCGGCGACTATCTGTGCGTGTTCGACCGCCCGCTCGCGCAGTTCGGGTGCGAGACCATCGCTCTGGGCGACGACCATCTGCAGATGAAACAAGATTCCGCGTGGGCGCCGGTAATTCAGATTGCGCCCGTCAATTCGGTTACGCTCGATCTCCATATCAACAATCTCCCAGCCAGCCTTACCCTCCGCGCGCAACTCTATCCCGAATTTGGCTACAGCGCGGCGGCCATCACGCTCACCGAGTTCAGCGGTGTGTATAGTGGCACGTTCACCCTCGCCGAACCCACCAATGCCGGCCACGTCCAAGTGTGGGTCGCCAACGACACGCCCACCGAAACCAACCCGCGCCGCGAGACGATGGTAGCCTTCAGCGTGGGCGGCAACTCGGGCGCTCTGCGCGCCGGCGGCGGGGCCTTGCGCGCGGGCGGCGGCGCACTCCGCGCCGGCGGGGGTGCACTCCGCGCCGGCGGCGGCGCGCTTCGCGCCGGCGGCGCGCCTGTCACTTCTCCCGATGGGCAAATGACTTTCTTCACCGAGAATCCCATCGTGTTTAATGAAGGCGAGTTCTACACCATTCAAGGTATGGCAGGTTTGCCCACGCTTCCGCCGGGTCGCACGGTCATCGGGCAAGGCTATAGCTTGCTTTCCACGCCCAACACACCGCTTATCACTGGTTCGGTCAGCATCCAATATCTCAGCAACGACGTCCTCGTGGCAGGCGCGAATGAAGACGGCCTGACGATTTACTTCTATGACGGCAATGCGTGGACGGCGCTCGACACCACACGCGATGCGTACTTCAACCTCGCCAGCGCGCCCAGTCAGGGCGTGGGCGTCTACGCGCTCATGGCCAGCGTGCAAGTGCCGCTCAACGCGCCCGGCTGGAATTTGTTCTCGTATCCCCTGCAAGAGTCGCAACCCGTGACGCAAGCCTTGCTCTCCATCAGCGGTACCTATAGCGCGGTTTACGGTTTCTACGCCGAAGACGCGACGCACCCGTGGAAGTTATACGCCACCGGCGTGCCGACGTACGTGAATGACCTCATCACACTTGACCCCGGACGCGGTTACTGGATCAGCGCGACCCAGGCGGTGACCGTGCATTTCAGCAACCTCATGCCCGTGCGCGCCAGCCTGCCCGCCTCGCCACCCGATACGTTCTACGGCGTGGTGCAAGCCGGGCCATTATTCACTCCCGCCGCCGGGCAGACCGTGCAAGCGCGCATTGGCGGCGCAATCTGCGGCCAAGGCGCCACCCAAATCTACAACGGGCAAATCGTCTATGTCGTGGATGTGCTGGCCGATGACGGCGTGGCGAATGCCGGATGCGGCCAACTTGGGCGGTCAATAACTTTTGTCGTCAACGGACAGATCATGCGACCCGGCGGCGCATGGGACAACAACCAGTTGAGCCATCTGGATTTGTCTCCGGTGGCGCTGTATTTGCCAATCATTCGGAGGTAAGCCCGGCCTGTTCGCCCCACACGCCAACGACATGACAAGCACACCGCATGCCCGGTGACGATAGTCACTGGACAAAACTGCTTATTCTGTATAATCTTCCTCCGCTATAGAAGATTACATTCCTCAAGGAGCCTTTATGCCCGCCGACACTCTTTCAATTACCGATAACCGCACCGGCAAGACCTACGAAGTCCCCATCGCCAACGGGACGATTAAGGCCGCGGACTTGCGCCAAATTAAGTCTGGCGCGGACGACTTCGGCCTTATGGCGTACGACCCGGCCTTTATGAACACGGCCTCGACCAAGAGCAAGATTACTTATCTCGACGGTGACGCGGGCGTCTTGCGCTATCGCGGCTACCCGATCGAACAACTCGCCGAGAAAAGCACGTATCTCGAAACCGCTTACCTCACCTTCTATGGCGAACTGCCCACGCCGGCGCAGTTGACTGAGTGGACGCACAACATCACGCATCACACTTTCCTGCACGAGAACGTCAAACACATCATGGAGGCCTTCCGCTATGACGCGCACCCGATGGGGATGTTCATCAGCACGGTCGCCGCGCTCTCCACGTTCTACCCCGAGGCCCACGAGGTGCGCGACCCCGAAGCGCGCCTGATGCAAATTTACCGGCTCATCGCTAAAGTGCCGACCATCGCCGCGTTCTCCTATCGGCATCTCATGGGCTTGCCCTACGTCTACCCGGACAATGACTTGTCGTACACGGGCAACTTCCTCAGTATGCTGGACAAAATGACTCAAGTGAAATACCAGCCCGACCCGGTGAAAGAACGCGCGCTCGACGTGTTGTTCATTTTGCACGCCGACCACGAACAGAACTGCGGCACGAATGCCATGCGCGTCATTGGCTCCTCGCTGGTGGATCCGTACTCGGCCATGGCGGGCGCGGCGGCGGCGCTCTACGGCCCGTTGCACGGTGGCGCGAACGAAGAAGTGCTCAAGATGCTGAATGAGATCGGCCACGTGAAGAACATCCCTGCTTTCGTCGAGAAAGTAAAGAAAGGGGAGGGGCGGCTGATGGGCTTCGGCCACCGCGTCTACAAGAACTATGACCCACGCGCCAAGATCATCAAGCACGTCGCCGACGATGTGTTCAAGGTGACCGGCGTCAATCCCAAGTTGGAGATTGCGTTGGAGTTGGAGCGCATTGCCCTGCAAGACGAATACTTCATCTCGCGCAAGCTATATCCGAATGTGGATTTCTATTCGGGCATCATCTATCAGGCCATGGGTTTCCCGGTCGAATTCTTCCCGGTGCTGTTCGCCATCCCGCGCACGGTAGGCTGGCTCACGCAGTGGGTGGAGATGCTCAACGACGCGGAGCAGAAGATCGCCCGCCCGCGCCAGATCTACCTTGGCGCCGACGCGCGCGATTACGTGGCGATGGACCAGCGCGGGTAAAGCAAATTCCCAGGAACTACATTCCCAAAAACAAAAACCTCCCGGCCGTCGGGAGGTTTCGTTTCATGTCGCCTCACCCCCGGCCCGCTTCGCGTCCTGAACGCGAAACAACTGCGTTCAGGAGAGGGGAGAAAGCGTATCTTGGCTTTGCTCCCCCTCTCCCAACGACGCTTTTGCTTTTCGTCGTTGGGAGACGCGCTAGCGATCGGGGGGTGAGGCCCACCGCCCCGCCAGCCAAAATACCCCGCGCCACGCGCCGAGGAACAAACCGCCAAACACCAGCCCCACGATGAAAAAATTCCGCGCCACGCCGACCTGCCCCAAGGCAAAAGCGCGGAGGACGATACCGAAGGGCGCGGCGACGAGCCATGTATTTAACGCGTGAGCCAGCACCGTCCGCGCGGTTGCCGCGTCTCCGCGCGGGAACGCGCCCAAGCGCCAACCCGCCATGGCCCACGGAGCGGCGAAGCACGCCGTCACCAGTAACCAGCGTCTCAAGGGATGCGCCGCATTCACCAAATCGTGATTGCGCTGGCCAACGGCGACGAAGAGCAATAGGGCGAGCCAATCGCCCGCGAGCAAAATGAAAGGCGTATAGCGTTTGAGCGTTGAAGTGTTCATGCTGTCCATTAAACGCAAGGGCGCGGTTTTGGCAATGGCTAAGGAGTTGTCAAAGTATAAGCCTGCAGTCTGTTGCTATGCGACCAGGAGCTTAAGCCCCTTATCCAAGCCGAATCTGCAAGCCTCAGGCCGTGACGGTTGCCTCCCCAAAACATGACTTTCCCCACTAGGCTCACCCTCCCCGACTCCCTATGCTAACTTCCAGAGTCACTAGCCTAATCCGACCAATTTCATCGGATACACACCGGAACGCAAAGACTTCTGACTTGGCCGAAGTCGAGAGACTTCCGACGCCTCTTATGGATACACACGAACTCGCTCAATTCTCTCTCTTCGATGGACTCACCCCGGAGCAATTGCATCTGCTGGCCCCGCTCTTCCGCCGCGAGTCATTCGAGGCGGGCGCGACCATTCTCAAGCAAGGCGAGAGAGCCGCCAATCTCTATATGCTCGAAACCGGCGAGGTGGTCATCCGCTATCGTCCTTACGATGGCGGGAGCATGGATCTCGAAACGATCAAGCCCGCTGGTCTGCTCGGGTGGTCGGCGGCTATTGGGCGGTCGGAATATACCTCGTCGGCTATTTGCCTCACGCCCGTCACAGTCATCGCCATTCAGGGCCGCGATTTGCGCCGCCTCATGCGCGCCGACAAAAAACTGCGCGCCCTCCTCTCCAAGCGCATGGCCAGCCTCGTCGCCAACCGGCTCAGCTACTTTCACGTTCAACTCAATAAATTTTTCGACGGCGAAGAGGGGGCGGAGGATTAAATGGACTCAGCCCTCCTCCCTTTCTTCCACCCGCGCGGAGTCGCCGTCGTCGGCGTTTCTCTCGACCCGACGAAACTCGGCTACGGCGTAGCGCGTAATCTCACGCAGAGCGGCTACACTGGCGCGATTCATTTTGTGAACCCAAAGGGCGGCGCACTGTTTAACCGCCCGCTTTATCTGCGCTTGGCGGACGTGCCCGACCCCGTGGATCTAGCCGTGCTCATCATCCCCGCCTCGGCGATTCTGGCGGAATTGCGCGCCTGTCGGGACCGCGGCCTCCACGCGGCCATTATTGCCTCGGGCGGTTTCCGCGAAGTGGGGCCAGCGGGCGTGGCGCTCGAAGCGGAGTGCGCGCGTCTGGCGGGCGAGTTCGGCATCCGGCTGATCGGCCCGAATTGCATTGGCCTGCTCGACACCCATCTGCCTCTTGACACAACCTTTCTCCCGCCAGCCACGTCACCGCCCGGTGACGTGGCCTTCATCTCGCACTCCGGCGCGATTTGTGAGGCCGTGATTGACTGGGCGGGCGGGCAGGGGTTTGGCCTCTCGCGCCTCGTGAGCCTCGGCAATCAAGCCGACGTGACCGAGACCGACGTGCTCGCGCCGGTGGCCGAAGATGTCTACTCTAAAGTCCTCACGCTGTATCTCGAAGGCATCAGCGACGGGCGACGGTTTATCGCAGAAGCCGCGCAAGTCACGCGTCACAAGCCCGTCATCGCGCTCAAGGTCGGGCGGTTTGCGAGCGGGCAACGCGCGGTGGCCTCGCACACCGGGGCCTTGGCCGGACAAGAAGAAGCCTATAGCGCGGCGTTCCGCCGGGCCGGAGTCATTCGCGCCGAGACGAGCGAGGAGATGTTCGATTGGGCGCGCGCCCTGGCATGGTGCCCGCTCCCGCGCGGGCGCGCGCTGGCGGTGCTCACCAACGCCGGCGGCCCCGGCGTCATCGCCGCCGACGCGCTCGAAGCGCAGCACCTGCCCCTCGCGCCTTTGCAAGATTCAACCCTTGCCGCTCTGCGAAACTTGTTGCCACCCGCCGCCAGTTTGCACAACCCGATAGATATGCTGGCCTCCGCCTCGCCCGAACAATACGCCGGGAGTCTCCGGCTATTGCTCGCCGACTCGGGCGTGAACGGCGTGCTGGTGATTTTGCCGCCGCCGCCCATGTACACCGCCGAGGCGGTGGCCGAGGCGCTCATCCCTGTCATCAAAAATGCGGACAAGCCCGTCGTCGTCGCGCTTATGGGCGAGCAATTGATTCGCCGCGCGTCGGAACTGCTCCGCGCCGCGCGCATTCCCGATTATCGTTTTCCCGAGCGGGCGGCCTCGGCGTTGGCGATGCTGGCGCAACGCGCCGAGAGTCTCGCGCGGCCCCCGGCCTCGGCAGTGACATTCACCGATGTCCAACCCGAAGTGGTGCGGAGCGTTTTAGCGACTCATGCGAATGGCACGGGCGGATTCTTGAGTCAGGCTGAAGCCGGACAAGTGCTCACCGCCTACGGCCTGCGCGTCCCGCGCATCGAGTTGGCGCAGACGCCCGAGCAAGCCGCCGCCCTCGCGGGTCAGTTGGGTTTTCCTGTCGCGCTCAAAGTGGCTTCGCCGGACATCCCGCACAAATCGGACGTGGGCGGAGTCTTGCTCAACTTAACGAATGGCGCAACGGTGGCCGAGGGTTTCGCGCAAGTGACCGCTAACGCCCGGTCAGCGCAACCCGGCGCGGCCCTCGGCGGTGTCCACGTTCAACCCATGCTCCCGCCGGGGCAGGAGGTCATCGTGGGAGCGGTGCAAGATGCGCAGTTCGGGCCGCTCGTCATGTTTGGCTCCGGCGGAGTCGAGGTCGAGGGCTTGCGCGATGTCGCGTTTGCGCTCGCGCCGCTGTCACTGGACGAAGCCGAGTATCTGCTGGAGAACACCTGGGCCGGGCGCAAACTGCGCGGTTTCCGCCATCTGCCGCCCGCTGACCGCGCCGCCGTGCGTGAGGCGTTGCTCCGGCTCGCGCAACTCGCGCACGATTTTCCGCAGCTAGCGGAGATCGAAATCAATCCTCTGCGGGCGTTGGCGGAGGGGCAAGGCGCGGTGGCCGTGGATGTGCGGGTGAAAGTGAAATAGGGGCAGGATTGTCCGGGCGCGCTTGTGACATTCGCCCGCCGATTTTAGGAAATTTGACAATGGGAGGCCGGGGGGTGAAGTGAGAGGATGGAAACAAAGGAAAAGTTATGAAAGCCTACATTCTTATTCACATCCAGACCGGCGAAATCGGCGAGGCCTTGCAACAATTGCGCCGGATAAAAGGCGTAGTTCAGGCCGACATGACCTTCGGCGAGTACGATGCGGTGGCCGTCGTCGAGGCCGCCGACCTCAAGGCGCTCGGCCATCTGGTGGGCTGGGAGATTCAAGCCATCCCCGGCGTGCAAGAGACGCTGACGTGCTTGGCAGTGGGGATGTAATCTAATTCCACCGATGCCGGGAAACTTTGTCATAGCGTCACATCACAATCGGCGCTAGATTTCAGAGCGGGGGCGCATTAAAAACAACCTGCAATGCACTGCCATACTCCCTCACCCGCCCTCGACCCCGACGCGCCCATTGTCCTCGTCGGCAACCCCAATGTAGGCAAGAGCGCGCTCTTCGGCGCGCTCACCGGGCGATACGTGGAAGTCTCCAATTTCCCCGGCACCACCGTCGAGGTCACCGCCGGAAAAATCGGCGACGTGCAACTCATTGACACCCCCGGCGTGCAATCCCTCCTCGCCCGCTCCGCCGACGAGCGCGTGACGCGCGACATCCTGCTCAAGCGCCCGCCGCGCATGATCGTGCAAGTCGCCGACGCGCGCAATCTGCGCCGCAGTTTGTTGCTCACCGTGCAACTCGCCGAGTTCGGCTATCCCTTTCTCCTCGACGTGAACATGGCGGACGAGGCCCACGCGCGCGGCATCACCCTCGACCTTGAACGACTTTCGCAAGCCCTGGGCGCGGAGGTGGTGGAGACGGTGGCGACGCGCAAACAAGGATTGGAAAATCTGCGCGCGCAATTGGACGTGCCGACCCCGATGGGCTACCGCATCCACTACGACGGCGCGCTCGAGAACGGAATCCACGCCCTCACGGATTTGTTGCCCC
>Ga0315281_10006827_pt1 | contig 16165 bp, 13 predicted proteins | sample YL17G07_0_MG_FD_204540 | JGI IMG/M metagenome (GOLD analysis project Ga0315281, IMG submission 204540) | Sediment microbial communities from Yellowstone Lake, YNP, Wyoming, USA - YL17G07_0 | ecosystem: Environmental > Aquatic > Freshwater > Lake > Sediment | place: USA: Wyoming | collected... | reverse complement strand
TCACGTCGATGTGACTGTTAAAGGGGTAAGTCTCAGCGTTCCCCGAACACTTGAGTCTCAGCGTTCGCCGAACAGTTGAAGTAAGGTATTGGTTTTTTATGGGGCATAGTCATGGCTAAAAATCCGTTGAGCGCAAGCGACGTGAGATGGTGCGCGCTGTTCGAGCCGGGCGTGCTCTGCGTAAGGTGGCCAAGGAGTTTAGGTGCAGCGTGAGTACGGTGTCGCTCTGGGTTAATCGCACCATCGATCAGCGTTTGGACCGGGGCGCGTTTTGGAGCCGGAAGTCGGGGCGTGCATGGAACCGCACGGCGGCCTGCCTTGAGCAGCGTATTGTGGCTCTTCGCAGGAGCCTGCGGGAAGAGAGCGTCCTGGGCGAGTATGGCGCGCGTGCGATCCAGGCGGCGCTGAAGACCGAGCGAGCCAGAGTAAAGCCCTCGCTCGCCACCATCAATCGAGTGCTCGCGCGTCGTGGGCTGCAGGATGCCGTGCACCGCATTCGCCGTCCCGCCCCGCCCCAAGGTTGGTACCTGCCCGAGGTGGCAGCGGGACGAGCCGAAATCGATTGTTTTGATTTCGTTGAGGATCTGAAGATCGCCGAGGGTCCGTTGGTCGACCTGCTCACAGCCAAGAGCTTGCATGGGACGCTCACCGATGCTTGGGCACTTAAGCACAGGGGTGCCAAGCATACCGTTCTGTGCCTGCGGCGGCGTTGGAAACGCGATGGACTGCCAGACTATGCGCAATTTGATAACGATACGGTGTTTCAGGGCGCACACCAGTTTCCCAATGCCGTGGGTCGGATAAGTCGACTGTGCTTGCAGCTCGCGGTGATCCCGGTGTTCGCGCCGCCGCTGGAGCATGGAATGCAAAACACCATCGAAAGCTTTAACGGTCTGTGGCAGGCCAAAGTCTGGCAGCGACACCGCATGCGCAGCGTACGCGAACTGCAAAGGCGTTCGGACGAATACATCGCTGCGCGCCGCCTCCGCACTCAGGCGCTTGCCGAAGCCGCACCGCGCCGTCGGCCGATGCCCGCGCGCTTCAAGCTCAACCTGCACGCACCGCTGCGCGGGCTTATGATCTTCATCCGCCGCACCGATGAAACCGGCCACGTCGATATGCTCGGTCAACGCTTTGCCGTGAGCCCAAACTGGCCTCATCGCCTGGTGCGCTGCGAAGTTGACTTCGATCATCATTGCATTCGCTTCTTTGGCCTAAGGCGCCGTGCGCCCACCGAACAACCATTGCTTACGACCATCACTTACCACCGACCCGACAAACCGTTTAAAGGTGAACTGTGAGTGTTCGACGAACGCTGAGACTCGGTCATGTTGACACCAAAAAAGTGTTCGGCGAACGCTGAGACTCGCCCAGTAAGGGGTGAGGGGTTCACACCCTTCACTCATTCACCCGTTCACCCTTCACCTGCCGTCAGGCGCGCGCCAGCGCTTCCTTCATGCGCTGCGGAGTGAGCGGCACTTTGCGCAGCCGCACGCCGGTTGCATCGAAGATCGCGTTGGCAATTGCCGCTGGCACGGTGCGCGTCGACGGCTCGCCACCTCCCGTGGGAGCAATATCCGGCCGGTTGATCAGCACGATATCGATTTTCTCCGGCGCGTCCCCGATATCGAGGATCGGATAGGTTGCCCAGTCGACGCTGGTCACCTGGTCGCGATTGAACTGGACTTCCTCGAACAGTGTGCGCGAAGTCGCCTGCACGACGTTGCCCTCGATCACGATTTCGAGTCCTTCCGGATTGATGATCAGACCGCAGTCATGCGCGACCGTGAACCGCTTTGCCCATACCCGCCCGCTCGCGCGATCTACCTCGACTTCCGCCACCACCGCGACGATGGTGCCATTGCGCTCGGTGTAGGAAAAGCCGCGCCCGGTCATCACGCCGCCTTTGCCGCGGTTGGGATTCGGGCGCGAACTCCAGCGGGCCTTTTCCGCCGCCGCCTTGATGACCGCGATATGCCGCGGGTCGTTCAGGTATTTGAGGCGGAATGCGACCGGATCGGCGCCAACCGCGTGCGCCAGCTCGTCGATAAACGATTCACTCGCAAAATGCGTTTCCGCGCCGAGCGGATCGCGCAAATGCCCGGTCCGCAGCGGCGACGCCCGGTCGAGCAGCGGCGCGATGCATTCCCACCCGCAGCGCTTGTTGGCAAACTCGTATTTTTCGGACGGGGTTTGAAAAATAATGTTGCCTTTCGGCGCGTAGCCCGTCATTTGTCCGGCCAGCGTGTCCTTGGGTTCGTTCTCGGTTTGCACCACGTCCTGGCGCGAAAAACCCCTGGCAAAAAAGTCGTAGGCAATGACGTTGCCTTGCGCGTCGAGTCCAGCGCGGCCGCGATATACCGCCGCGGGCCCTTTGGGGTCCCAGGCGGTTCCATCCTGGCGCATGTACTGCAGCCGGACCGGTCGGCCGGTCAGTTTCGAGAGCAGCCCGGCATCCAGCGCGGCATCGCCAGCATCGTTGCGGCCGTAGGAGCCTGGTCCGGGTATCCAGCTCGAGTGTATTTTTTCGGGGTCCATGCCGATCAGCTTGCCCATGCCATTGCGGGCATAGTGCGGTTTTTGCGACCCGGTCAGCAGGCGCGCGCCATCCGCGCGCACGTCCGCGACCGCGCACGCCGGCCCCATGCTGGCGTGTGATTGCAGCGGCCATTCGTACTCGGCTTCGATCACGCGGTGCGCCGTTTTCAGCACGGCATCGACGTCGCCCTTCTTGATCGGCGTTTCGCTGCCGATGACTTTCGCTTGTCTGATATGCGCATGCAGCGTTTCGGCCGTCGGAAACGGTTGGCATGCCGGGGCCCAGGTGACTTTCAACGCTTCAGCGGCGCGTACGGCGTCCCATTCGCGCTCGGCGACCACCGCGATCAGTTCTTTTTCGCGCACCACGCGCGCACCGGGAATGTGTTCAATTGACGACTCATCGACAGTCTGCGGCCCGCAGCCGGCGTTCGGCGGCCGCACCACCCGGGCGTGCAGCATGCCGTCGATCTGCATGTCGGTGACATATTGGAGTTTTCCGAAGACTTTTTCGGTAACAATCGCCTGCCGGTACGATTTGCCGACGACCTTGTACTCGGACGGTTTCTTGGGCGTGGCCTTGCCCTTGATTGCCAGCGGATTGCCGTAGCGCTTGTTCCATTCGAGTTTCGATTGGAAAAACTGGCCGCCGATGAGCTGGCCGTAGCTCGCGCGCTGCAGCGCGTAGCCCGGCACATTGACGACGCCATTGTCCACGACAAGCATATCAACCGGCACCTTGAGCCGTTCGGCGGCGCGCTCGACGAGGATGCGGCGCGCTTCCGCTGCGGCGTTTCTGAGGGCTATGCCTGCAAACTGGATGCCGGTGCTGCCCGAGGCGCCGCCCTGATTGCAGGTAAGCGCGGTATCACCCAGCACCACGGTGACTTTTTCGAACGCGACATCGAGCTCCTCCGCCACCATCTGTCCGATGGCGACGTCGATGCCTTGCCCCATGTCGGTCTTGCCGTAGAAGGCGGTGACGCTGCCGTCGGGCAGCACCGCAATCCACGAATCGAGTTGATCGGGCAGGAGTGGTGGCTTGCCCGCAGCGCCGGCGGCGCTTTGGCTGAGCGCAGTGGCCACTGCGCCGGGAATGGCAACGCTTATTACCAGTGCGCCGCCTGCCTGCAGGAATTCACGACGGGAAATTATTGGCGAGTTCATGACATTCTCCTCAGGCAGCGGTTCCGGCGGCGCGCTTGACCGCGCGCATGATCGCCATGTGGGTGCCGCAGCGGCATTTAAGTCCCGCCAGCGCGCCACGTATTTCGGCGTCGGTCGGTTTGGGATTGTCACGCAGGAACGCCGCCGCGGTCATGATCCAGCCGCTGATGCAGTAGCCGCATTGCGGTACCTGCTCTTCGATGTAGGCGGTTTGCAGCGGGTGCGGCTTTTCCGGCGTGCCGAGGCCGGCGAGGGTGGTGATCTTCTTGCCGGCAACCGCGCTGACCGGCATCACGCACGAGCGCGTCGGCACACCGTCGACGTGCACGGTGCAGGCTCCGCATTGGGCGCGTCCGCATCCGAACTTGGGATTGATCAATCCCAGATCCGAGCGCAGCGCGTAGAGCAGGGGCATGGCGGGATCGGCGTCTACCGTCGCGCTTTTGCCGTCGACTGCAAAGTTGTATTTCATGGCGTGCTCCTCCATTCCGATGACAGGGTGCAAGTGCGTTGGTGTCTGGGCGGGTGCCGCGCGCCGGTCTTAATGCCGGCTGCAAAGCTTGTTGTGTTGTTCTGACCGCAGGGTTGCGAACGGCAACCAGCGGGGAAGCTTACGCCGCTTCAAATCCGGGCGCAACGCAATCGCCGCGCTAGGCGCGCCCCGGTGGTCAGGAATTTTCGTCGGTCAAGTGCTTGTTGAACGCGGTGAAGAACTGCTCGGCGATCTTCTTCGCGACTCCGTCGACCAGTCGCGAGCCGACCTGGGCGAGCTTGCCGCCGATGGTCGCTTTGGCTACGTATTCGAGCCGCGTTGAGTCGCCTTCGGGTACCAGCCGGACGTCGGCCTGGCCTTTGGCGAAACCGGCGACGCCACCCTGGCCCTCGAAAATCAGCGTGTAGGCATTGGGGGCATCGACATTGGCGAGCGTGATCTTGCTCTTGAACTTGGCGCTGACCGGACCGACCTTGGCACCCATCATCATTGCGAACTCGGAGTCGGACGTCTTGGTCATCGTTTCGCAGCCGGGAATGCAGACTTGCAGCACCGCCGGGTCGCAGATTGCATCCCACGTCTGTTGTTGCGATTTCGGGATCAACTGGCTGCCGACGATTTCCATACGCGCTTTCTGACTTTTTGCGTGGGGAGCGACATTATATTTTGTTTCCCTGCCCCGCGCGGGCCGAAAAGGGTGGTTTCGGCTTGACCCGCAGGCGCACGATGTTCTAACCTAAGATTTTGGCACTTGCGTGCGGGAACCGTCATCATGGATAGCGTAGATACTGAAGTTCTGAAGAGTGCGGTGGCATGGCTTGAGGCCGGGCGCAAAGCGACGCTCGCAACCGTGGTCAAGACATGGGGTTCGGCGCCACGACCGGTCGGCGCGATGCTGGTGATCCGCGATGACGGGCACGTCATGGGATCGGTGTCGGGCGGTTGCGTCGAGGACGACTTGATCGGGCGCGTCAAAGCGCACCAGATGGGCAGCGGCAAACCCGAAGTCGCGACCTACGGCGTTACAGTCGAGCAGGCGGCACGTTTCGGTTTGCCCTGTGGCGGCACGCTGCAACTCGTGCTCGAGCCGGTAACAGCGGAGTCGCAGCTGAAAGAACTGCTGGCAACCATCGAGCGGCATGAACTGGTCGCGCGGTTTCTCGACATGAAATCGGGAGCCGTGCGGCTCGAGGCGGGACGGTGGTCGGACGCGCTCGAATTCAACGGCAAGCTGCTGAAAAGCATACACGGGCCGCGCTGGCGGCTGTTGATCATCGGCGCCGGTCAGACCTCGCGTTTTCTTGCGCAAATGGCGCAGGCGCTCGATTACCAGGTCACGGTGTGCGATCCGCGCGAGGAATACGCAGACGAGTGGAACCTGCCCGGGGCAGCTCTCGTGCGCGGTTATCCCGACGACGCGGTTCTGGAAATGAACCCGGATCCGCATCTGGCGGTGGTGGCCGTTACCCACGATCCCAAGCTTGATGATGCGGCGCTTACTGAAGCGCTCAAGTCGCCGGCTTTTTATGTCGGAGCGCTGGGCTCCCGATCGAACAACGATAAACGCCGCAAGCGGCTCGCCGAATTCGACCTGTCGACCGCGGAAATTGCCCGTCTGCACGGGCCGGTCGGGCTCAAGATCGGCAGCCGCACGCCAGCGGAAATCGCAGTTTCCATCCTCGCTGAAATCACTGCCGTGCGCCGCGGCGTGAAGCTCGAGTCGTTAGGCGCGTCTGCTGCTCCCGCAGCTCCCACCGCTGCTTCGGATCCTTACGCCTGCAGCAGTTAGCTGCGGACGCCGATGAATGCGGCCCGCAGACGGTGGTTTGCCGCCGCGCTGATCGCAGTTTGTTTTGGCGGCGCCGAAGCCGCCAGCGGCCAGGAAACCGCGCTTGCGAACGGCGTATTTCTGGTGGCCAAGCCGGAGCTGCTTGATCCCAACTTTCGCGAAACGGTGCTGTTGATCACACAACCCCAGGTCGGAGGCGGACCGATAGGCGTGATCGTGAACCGGCCGCTGACCGCGCGGTTGAGCAAAGTGCTGCCGGGCGCCGGTCCGGTGCCGGAAGAATTCGACCAGTTGCATCGCGGCGGGCCGGTTGCACGCAATCAGCTGTTGTTTCTGGTGCGCACTTCGCAGCCGCTGGAGGGCAGCCTGCAGGTGCTTGCCGATGTTTACCTGAGCAGTAATCGTGAACTGATGGCGGAAATTGTGCGTGGCGCTACGCCTGTTACGGCGTTTCGAGCGTATGCGGGTTATGCCGGCTGGGCGCCGGGGCAGCTGCAAAATGAGATTGCCCGTGGCGGTTGGTACGTAACTCCGGCGGACGCGGACACGATATTTGCAGCGGATCCTGCGGCAATGTGGCGAGACCTGGTTAAGCGCCTCAGCACGCGCAGCACCGGATTAAGTGTGCGGCGCGACGCGCTTGCCGTCGCGCCCTAAACTGCGGCCCGGGCTTAACTGAATAACCCCGACATTGCCATTCCCGCGCAGGCGGACATTTCTGGATGCCCGCTTGTGCGGAAATGACGGTTTTTCAGGCGATTCTTAATTTGATATTTCAGGGGAGAGCACTTATGCGCGCCACATGGTATGAAAAAAACGGACCGGCAGCCGAGGTTATGAAGAATGGCGAGTTGCCCGACCCGGAACCTGGTCCGGGTGAGGTGCGCGTGCGGTTGTACGCATCCGCGGTGAATCCGTCGGACGTGAAGGCGCGTGCGGGCGGGCGGCCGATACGCTGGCCCAAGCTCATTCCCAACAGCGACGGGGCAGGCCTGATCGACAAAATCGGAGCTGGCGTGAAATCCCATCGCGTCGGCGACCGCGTATGGACGTTCAACGGTCAATGGGATCGCGCGTTTGGTACCAGCGCGCAGTTTATTGCGCTGCCGGCCGCGCTCGCGGTGCCGCTGCCGGATTCGTTGTCGTGGGAGCAGGGCGCGTGCCTCGGCATTCCGGTGATGACCGCACATCGCTGCCTGTTCGCGGACGGGCCGCTCGCCGGCAAAACTGTGCTGGTTTCCGGCGGGGCCGGAGTGGTCGCGCATTATGCAATCCAGCTTGCCAAATGGGCAGGTGCGAAGGTGGTCACCACGGTCAGTTCGGATGCCAAAGCCGCGCATGCTTGCGCGGCAGGCGCCGATATCGTGATCAATTACCGCTCGGAAAACGTCGTCGAACGGATACGCGCCGAATCCGGCGGCGTCGACCGTGTCGTCGATGTCGATTTCGGAAAAAACCTGCCGGTGACGTCGCAGGTGCTGCGGCCGGACGGCGTCATTGCGTCCTATGCGTCGATGGGCGATCTCACGCCGAAATTTCCGTATCGCGAACTGTTTCAGCTCAATCCGACGATACGCCCGGTTTTTGTCTATACGATGGCGGATGAAGCGAAAGCGCAGGCGCATGCGGATATCGCTCGGTGGCTGGCGCAAACCAAGCCGGTGTTTGCGATTGCCGAGCGCTACCCGTTACGCGACGTCGCGAAGGCGCATCTTGCGGTGGAACGCGGCGAGAAGATCGGCCACGTGATACTTGCAGTCGATTGATGCTACGAGCTTCCGCCACTGCGCAAAAATAAGCGGACTTGTGGCTCCGGCCGCGCTGCGCGCTTAACTTGGCAAGCTGCCAAGTTAGCCTCCACCCAAGATTCGGCTTTTTGCTACTGAGCAAAAAATTCTTTGACCTTGTCCATCCAGGATTTAGCGCGCGGATTGTGGCGGCCGGCGTCTTTGGCGTTGATTGCGTCGAGTTCCTGCAGCAGTTCACGCTGGCGTGCGGTGAGATTCACCGGCGTTTCTACGACCATATGGCACAACAGGTCGCCGTGCGAGGATGAGCGCACGCCTTTGATGCCTTTGCCGCGCAGGCGGAATACCTTGCCGGTCTGTGTTTCGGCGGGGATCTTGATTTTGGCGTAGCCGTCGAGAGTCGGTATCTCAATTTCGCCACCGAGCGCGGCGGCGCTGAAGCTGATCGGCATCTCACAATGCAGATCATTGTGATCGCGCTGGAATACCGGGTGCGCCTTGAGGTGGATCACCACGTACAGGTCGCCGGTCGGACCGCCGTTGACGCCGGCTTCGCCTTCGCCCGAGAGCCGGATGCGATCGCCCTCGTCGACGCCTGAGGGAATCTTGACCGACAGTGTTTTGTGCTGCTTGAGGCGGCCGGCGCCTTTGCAAGTCGCGCACGGCGACTGCACAATTTTGCCGCTGCCATGGCATTTCGGGCACGTCTGCTGAATCGAGAAGAATCCCTGCTGCATGCGCACCTGGCCGTGGCCGCCGCAGGTTGTACACGCCGTCGGCTGGGTGCCGGGCTTGGCGCCGGTGCCGTGACAGGTCGCGCATTCGTCCATGGTCGGGATGCGGATTTTGGTTTCGGTGCCCCGCGCGGCCTCCTCGAGCCCGATCTCGAGGTTATAGCGCAGGTCGGCGCCGCGGTAGACGTTCGAGCGGCCGCGTCCGCCGCCGAATATATCTCCGAATATGTCGCCGAACGCATCGGAAAACCCGCCGAACCCGGCGGCGCCCGCACCGGCCGCCGCGGACGAATCAACCCCGGCGTGACCGTACTGGTCGTATGCCGCGCGCTTGTTGCCGTCGGTCAGTATCTCGTAGGCTTCTTTCGCTTCCTTGAACTGCTCCTCGGCCTTGGGATTGTCCGGATTGCGGTCCGGATGGAATTTCATCGCCAGCTTGCGGTACGACTTCTTGATGTCGTCTTCCGAGGCATCGCGGTTGACGCCCAGAACTTCGTAGTAGTCTTTTTTTGCCATGGCGTTATTTCACCGCAACGATTCTTTTCAATACCCTCTTGAGGGGTACGCGAAGGCGCAAAACAAAACAACGCGAAAGAAGCGTTTTATATCCCGCGCTTCCTTCGCGTCTTTGCGCCTTTGCGGTTGCCGTAATTATTTTTTGTCCTTGACCTCTTCGAACTCCGCGTCGACCACGTTGCCGTCTTCCTTCTTCTCGCCAGCGTCCGCTTTGGCTTCGCCGCCGCCGGCGGCTTGTTGTGCCGCCTGTTCCTTCGCGTACATCTGCTCGGCGAGCTTGTGCGCGGAGGTGGCGAGCGCCTGCGACTTGGCTTCGATCGCGTCCTTGTCGTCGCTCTTCAGCGCTATTTCGGCCTCCTTCAGCGCGGCTTCGATCTTGGACTTCTCGTCCGCAGCGAGCTTGTCGCCGTATTCAGTCAGCGACTTCTTGACTGAATGCACCAAGGCGTCGCACTGGTTGCGCGCGGTGACGAGTTCCATCGCTTTCTTGTCGTCCTCGGCGTGCGCTTCGGCGTCTTTCACCATGCGTTGAATTTCGTCCTCGTTGAGGCCCGAATTCGCCTGGATCTTGATCTTGTTTTCCTTGCCGGTCGCCTTGTCCTTGGCCGACACGTGCAGGATGCCGTTGGCGTCGATGTCGAACGTGACTTCGATTTGCGGCAAGCCGCGCGGCGCGATCGGAATGTCAGTCAGGTTGAACTGGCCGAGGCTCTTGTTGCCGGTCGCCATGTCGCGCTCGCCCTGCAGCACGTGGATCGTCACCGCCGACTGGTTGTCTTCGGCGGTCGAGAAGACCTGCGACGCCTTGGTCGGGATCGTCGTGTTCTTCTTGATGAGCTTGGTCATTACGCCGCCCAGCGTCTCGATGCCAAGCGACAGCGGCGTCACGTCGAGCAGCAGCACGTCCTTAACGTCGCCTTTGAGCACGCCGCCCTGGATTCCGGCGCCTACCGCCACTGCCTCGTCGGGGTTGACGTCCTTGCGCGGCTCCTTGCCGAAGAACTCCTTGACCTTGTCCTGAACTTTCGGCATCCGCGTCTGGCCGCCGACCAGAATCACATCGGAAATGTCGCTCAACTTCACGCCGGCGTCCTTGACCGCGAGCTCGCACGGTCTGATCGTCTTCTCGATCAGTTCCTCGACCAGGCTTTCGAACTTGGCGCGCGTGATCTTGATCGCAAGGTGCTTGGGTCCCGATGCATCTGCCGTGATATAGGGCAGATTGACCTCGGTTTGCTGCGAACTGGAGAGTTCGATCTTGGCTTTCTCCGCGGCGTCTTTCAGGCGCTGCAGCGCGAGCATATCCTTGCGCAGGTCGATGCCTTGTTCCTTTTTGAACTCGTCGCACAGGTAATCCATCAGGCGCTGGTCGAAGTCTTCACCGCCGAGGAACGTGTCGCCGTTGGTCGACAGCACTTCGAACTGGTGCTCGCCTTCGACCGCCGCGATCTCGATGATCGAAATGTCGAAGGTGCCGCCGCCCAGGTCGTAGACCGCAATCTTGCGGTCGCCTTCCTTCTTGTCCATGCCGAAGGCGAGCGCCGCCGCGGTCGGCTCGTTGATGATGCGTTTGACCTCGAGGCCCGCGATGCGGCCTGCGTCCTTGGTCGCCTGGCGCTGCGAATCGTTGAAGTAGGCCGGCACCGTGATGACAGCCTCGGTGACCGGTTCGCCCAGATAGTCCTCGGCGGTCTTCTTCATTTTCATCAGCACCTGTGCCGAGACTTCGGGCGGCGCGATTTTCTTGCCGCGCACTTCGACCCAGGCGTCATTGTTGCCGGCCTTGATGATCTTGTACGGCATGAGATCGATGTCCTTCTGGACTTCTTTCTCATCGAAGCGGCGGCCGATCAGGCGCTTTACCGCATAGAGCGTATTTTTCGGATTGGTGACCGCCTGGCGTTTGGCGGAGGCGCCGACCAGGACTTCGCCGTCTTCCGCGTACGCAACGATAGACGGCGTGGTACGCGCGCCTTCCGAGTTTTCGATCACTTTCGGCTGGCCGTTTTCCATGATGGACACGCACGAATTGGTCGTTCCCAGGTCAATACCGATAATCTTTGCCATAGCTAACCTCTCTAATGTTTCCCTCCGCCGTCTGTGGGGGAGGGCTGGGCGGGGGCTTCATGCCTTCACCCGTTCACCGTTTCAATGTGGGGGTATTTCGTCAGCTTTCAACCGTTTTCGATCTGGTGACGGACACCATCGCCGGACGGAGGACGCGGTCGTTGAGCAGGTAGCCCTTCTGGAACACCTGCACCACGGTATTGGGCTCGGCATCGGATTCGACGGTGTTAATCGCCTGGTGGCGGTGCGGATCGAATTTCTGGCCTGCCGGGCTGATTTCGGTGACGTTGAATTTCTGGAATACGGAGCTCAATTGCTTGAGCGTGAGTTCGACTCCGCTTTTCAGGTTGTCGACGGTGACGTTGGTCGTGCCAAGCGCGGCTTCCAGGCTGTCCTTGACTGCGAGCAGTTCGCCCGAGAAGTTCTCGATCGCATACTTGTGGGCACTGGCGATGTCCGCCTGTGCGCGCTTGCGGATATTGTCGGCCTCGGCCTTGGCGCGCAGCCAGGCGTCATGGTGTTCCTGCGCCGCGAGTTCGGCCTGCCTGAGAAGTTCCTCCGGGCCGGGGATGACTTCGGGAGCACCGGCCTTGTCGGTCGCGCCGTCAGCCGCCTCTTGTGGTTGATCGGGCTCTGCTTTGTTGGTCGCCACGGGGTGCGGGTCCTGCATCGAAAACCTCAATAATTGTTCAACCGGGTTTTTATTGGGGCTTAAGCGGCGATTTCAAGGGCCAGCGCAAGTTTTTGACCTGTAAGTCAAATTGCGATCCCTCCGGCCAGGCAGAGGGCGGCAACGGGGGGTCAGACTTTGGCGCCGAGTTCCAGCGCGCGTTCGCGCGAGCGTTCAAGGTCTTCAGGCGCCGGCTCGCCGCCGACCCAACCCAGCAGGTTGGTGGCGACTATGTCCGCCAGCGCGTGCAGCCAGTCCCCGCGTTCGTTCAGGCACGGGATGTAATGGTAGTCCCCGCCGCCGGCGTTGAGGAACAGGGTTTTGCCCTCGACTGCAATCTCTTCCAGCGTTTCAAGGCAGTCGGCGACGAATCCCGGGCAAACGACGTCGACGCGCCCGAGTTTTTGCTTGCCGAGGTCCTTGAGCGCTTCCGCTGTATAGGGTTTCAGCCATTCGGCGCGGCCGAACCGGGACTGGAACGTGATCTGATATTTGTCCGCCGACAGCTTCAACGCTTCGGCCAGCAGGTGCGCGGTCTTGTGGCATTCGCAGTGGTAAGGGTCGCCCTTGTCGAGCGTGAAACGCGGAACGCCATGAAAGCTCATTACCAGCTGGTGCGGGCGGCCGTGTTTCATCCAGTAATCGCTGATGTTCTGCGCCAGCGCCGCGATGTAACCCGGGTGATCGTGGAAATGCCGCACGCTGCGCAGCGCCGGCTGGTTGCGCATGCTCGCGAACGCGGCGCCAACCGCATCCAGTGCGGTTGCAGTGGAGCTTGCCGCGTACTGCGGGTAGAGCGGCAGCACCAGAATGCGATCGCAGCCTTGTTGTTTGAGGCTCGCCAGCACTCCGGCAATCGCAGGCTTGCCATAGCGCATCGCGTAGTCCACGACGAGCGGCACTTTGATGCGCTCGCCGAGATAGCCTCTGAGCATCCTGGCCTGGCGCTCGGTATGCGCCTTGAGCGGTGAACCATCGCTCGTCCAGATTTGCGCGTAGCGTTGCGCGGATTCCTTCGGTCTGCGCGTCAGGATGACCAGATTGAGAATCAGCCACCATAGCGGCCGCCAGATTTCGATGACGCGTGGGTCGGACAGGAATTCGCGCAGATACATCTTGACCGCCGCCCGCGTTGGCGCTTCCGGTGTGCCAAGGTTGATCAGCAGCACACCGGTTTTGGGCACACTACCGTGTTGGAACGGCGGCTCCGAAGCGTAGCGGGCCATGCGCTGCAGTCAACCGGAAAGACGAGAGACGCCGGGCGAAAGACGGTCACAAGGCTGCGCGCCGGCATTATTTTTTGCCGCCTCTCGTCTCTCCTCTCTCATCTCTCGCTGTTTCTAACTATGCGACAGCGCGCTGCTCAGCAGCTTGGCAGTGACATCGACGATCGGGATCACCCGCTCATACGCCATGCGGGTCGGGCCGATTACTCCCAGCGTGCCCACGATCTGGCCGTCGACCTCGTAGGGGGCGGTGACGATGCTGCATTCGTCGAGCGGCACCAGCCCCGATTCGCCGCCGATGAAAATCTGCACGCCGTGCGCACGACTCGAGACATCGAGCAACTGCAGCAAGCTGGCCTTTTTGTCGAACAGGTCGAATAATTTGCGCAGGCTCACCATATTGCCGGACAAATCGTGCACCTGCAGCAGGTTGCGTTCGCCGGAGATCACTACTTCGTCGGATGCTTCCTGCAGCGCCTGGCTGCCCACTTCCAGCGCCGCGGTCATCAACTGCGACATGTTTTCGCGCAGTTGTTTCAGCTCGTCATGGATGCGGCGGCGGATGTCTTCGAACGAGCAGCCGGCGTAATTCTGGTTGAGCATGTTGGCGGCTTCGGTGAGTTCCGACTGGACGTAGCTTTTTTCGGTCACGAAGATGCGGTTTTGCACGTCGCCTTCAGGCGACACGATGATCAGCAGGATGCGCTTGTCCGACAGGCTCACGAATTCGATGTGGCGAAACATCGCGGCGCGGCGTGGTGTCATCACGATGCCGGCAAATTGCGTGAGGTCCGACAGCAGGTGCGACGCCGACGCCACCAGCATTTGCCGGTTTTCGGTATGCAGCTGGCCTTCGAGCTCGTGGATTTCAATCTTGTCGAGCGGCTTGATCGTGAGCAGCGTGTCGACGAAGAAGCGGTAACCGCGCGGCGTCGGCACGCGGCCAGCGGAGGTGTGGGGGCTTGCGATGAATCCCATTTCTTCGAGATCGGCCATCACATTGCGTATGCTGGCCGGCGACAGGTCGAGACCCGACATCCGCGACAGCGCGCGCGAGCCGACCGGCTGGCCGTCGGTGATGTAGCGCTCGACCAGAGCCTTCAGCAGCGCCTGGGCGCGTTCGTTCAGTATCGGCGTGGCGTTGGACATCGATTTATTCTACACAAAAAACCGGCATCTGCCGGGTTAATTGGTAAACAGTGAACGGGTTTCATGCCTTCACTTATAATGCCCGCATGAAGCCGTCATTCAAGACCGTTGCCCTCATCGGCAAATACAAGAGCCCGGAAATCGCCGGGCCGCTGCTCAGGCTGGGGAAGTTCCTTGCTCAGCGCGGGGTCAAGGTGCTGATCGACCGGTTGACCGCGTCGCACATCGGCGACAGCAAGTATCCGGTGCTCACGCTGGAGGAAATCGGCCGCAAGGCGGATCTGGCGATAGTGCTCGGCGGCGACGGCACCATGCTCAACATCGCGCGCACCCTTGCGCCGTTCGACGTCGCGTTGATCGGCGTCAACCAGGGGCGGTTTGGTTTCCTGACCGACATCTCGATCGGCACCATGGTCGAGACCATAGGCACCATACTCAAGGGCAAGTATGTGGTCGAAGAGCGCATGCTGCTTCAGGCGGAAGTGTTCCGCCGGAAGAAAAGCGTATTCAAGGTGCTCGCGTTCAACGACGTGGTGATTTCGAAGGGCGTCAAGGGCAGTATGATCGACTTCGAGGTCAAGATCGACGGCAAGTTCCTGTACAACCTGCGCGGCGACGGGTTGATCGTCGCCACGCCGACCGGATCCACTGCGTATGCATTGTCATCGGGCGGACCGATAATTCACCCGTCGCTTTCCGCGATGGCGCTGGTGCCGATTTGCCCGCATACGTTTTCGAGCCGGCCCATCGTGATCAGCAACGACAGTGTGATCGAAATCATCAGCAGCGCTGCGGATGCCCGCGCCCACTTCGACAGCCATTCGCGCTTTGACCTGCATGCGCAGGACCGCATCGTGGTGCGCAGTTACGGACACACGATACGGCTGCTGCACCCGGCCGGGCATGATTACTTCAACATGCTGCGGGTGAAGCTGCACTGGAACGAGTTTTACTAGTGAAGAGTGAAGAGTGCGTAAGCGCTGTCGGCCAGTCATGCTTGTCTTCTTCCCACTCTTTACTCTTCACTCCTAACTCTTTACGTTTTCTCCCATGCTTCGCTCTCTCAACATCCGTGATTTCGTGATCGTCGAGCGCATGGAACTCGAGTTCGGCGCCGGGTTCACGGTGCTGACGGGGGAAACCGGCGCCGGCAAGTCGATCCTGATCGACGCGCTGGCGATGGTGCTCGGCGAGCGCGGCGACGCCGGCATAGTGCGGCAGGGCGCCGACAAAACCGAAATCAGCGCCGATTTCGATATTGCCGCGCTTAAGCCGTTGCAGCGCTGGCTTGCGGACAACGATCTGGCGGGCGACGACGGCGCATGCCTGGTGCGGCGCGTGATCGACGGCGGCGGGCGCTCGCGCGCTTTTGTCAACGGCCGGACCGTAACGCTCGCGCAGTTGCGCGAAGCGGGCGAGCATCTGGTCGATATCCACGGCCAGCACGAACACCAGTCGCTGATGCGGGCCGCGGCGCAGCGGGCGCTGCTCGATGGCTACGCCGGATTGGGCGCCAGCACGGATGCGGTCGCCGACGCGTGGCGCCGCTGGCAGGAGGTCAAGCAGCAACTCTCCGCGCTAGAAACCAATGCGGCGGCGTTTGCCGCCGAGCGCGAGCAGATCGAGTGGCAGTTGCGTGAACTCGCAGCGCTGAAATTCGATTCCGGCGAGTGGCAGGAACTGCTCGCCGAGCATGCGCGGCTCGCGCATGGGCAGAGCCTGATCGAAGGCGCGCAGTATGCGATGGATGCGCTGTCGGAGGGCGATAATTCGAGCGTGACGCAGCTGGCCGCGGTCTCGTCGCGGCTTGGCCATCTGCTCGAATATGACGCGCGGCTGAAAGAGATCATCGAAATCATCGCGTCGGCGCAAGCGCAGGCGCAGGAGGCCGTCTACATGCTGCGCGATTACCAACAGCGCCTCGATATCGACCCGCGGCGTTTCAGGGAGATCGAGCAGCGCATCGATGCGATTCATACCAGCACACGCAAATATCGTATTACTCCGGAGACGCTGACGGATACTTTGGCGCGCGCCAAAGCGCGGCTCGACGAACTGGGTGGCAGCA
>Ga0315281_10006826_pt1 | contig 16166 bp, 13 predicted proteins | sample YL17G07_0_MG_FD_204540 | JGI IMG/M metagenome (GOLD analysis project Ga0315281, IMG submission 204540) | Sediment microbial communities from Yellowstone Lake, YNP, Wyoming, USA - YL17G07_0 | ecosystem: Environmental > Aquatic > Freshwater > Lake > Sediment | place: USA: Wyoming | collected... | reverse complement strand
CCCGCCCCTACCCCCGGAGGGGGTTGCGGGGAGGGCCGGGGCACCGCAGGTCCCCCGCCCTCCCCTCAAACTCCCCTCCCAACCCCCTTTACTGGGGCCGGGGAAGGCGGAGCTTGCGGCTCCGACTTTCCCGGCCCAAACACCCTTAAGGGGTTGGGGGAGGGGGTTTGGGGGAGGGGGCAGGGGCTCTCTGTCCCTGGCCCCCTCCCCCAATTTATCCTGCCCTGATGCGCCCCCGGCGCAGCAGGAGCAGTTAACCGTTTCAGGTGAAATGTTATGCACCGCCATGATGGTGGGGTACATGGAGGCGAAGTCCACTTCGGCCACGTTAAAGTGCAGGCCCGTCGGGGGCATGAAGGTGAGGCCGCCCTTGTCGATGGTCAGCAGTTCGGCCGCGGTTTTGAAGCGCTCCGGTTCGCCTTTGCGCCAGGGGATGAGGATGCCGTCGGCCGTGGCCCGGGCCAGTTGCATGGAGGTGATCAGGGTCCCGGGTGAGGCCCGGGCCGCCTGTTGCAGGGGCATCTGGCCGATCCGGGCGACCTGCACCAGGCCATGGAGGCCGGACTCCCGGAAGTAAAAGGAGTTGCGCCGGTCCACGTGCCAGCGACCGTAGCAGGGCGCCGACGATCCCTGGTAGACGATGCGGCCGTAGGAAAAGTAGCTGCGCCCTCCCCTGAACTTCCGGGGCTGCGGGCGGCTCTCCCGGTCCAGGTGCAGGTTGGCGCCCAACTCCCAGCTCCAGCGCCTTAGGGCCGGGATGATCTCTTCATCGCCCCAGTCGCTGAGGATCAGGTCTGGGTCCGCCCGGCGCAGCCAGCGGGCCAGTTCGGCCAGCAGCCCGGCCAGGTCCGGGACCTCCAACTCCAGGGTGCGGCCCTCCCAGCCGATGGCCAGGCCGTTGCCCGCTCCCAGCGGGATGAGAGGGTCCCGGGTGAGGCTTAGCGTCAGGGTGGCCAGGGGGGGCGTCGAAAACTCCAGGGCGAAGGCCTCCTCCCGGGGAGTAAGGCGCAAAAGCCGCCCTTGGTCCAGCTCCAGGCCGTACCAGGCGCAGGGCCAGATTCGGCGCTTATAGAGATAGTAAGAGGCAATGTCCAGGTCGCAGTTGTAGCAGGAAATTCCCTCCGGCAGAGCCCCCAGCCAATTCCGGAGCCGGGGCAGCACCCCGTAAGAGGCGATCTCCAGGGCCAGCACCGGGATTTCGTCCCCGGACCAGAAATCCCGGCCCCGGGCGGGATAGGCCCGGCGCACCCAGCCCCGGCTTCCCGCCACCCGGCCCAGGGCCCGGAGCCGGTTAGGCGCCCCCCCCACATAGACGCAGTACGGGAAATCATCCTCCAGCCGCAGACGCAGCCCCGCATCAGTGATGAACCACAAGACCATGCGGTCCCCCAACGGATAAAGATCAAACAGCCAGCCGGTGGTTTCCATAGGTTTGTGTGAAGGAAATTTGGGGGGAGGGCCAGGGAGCGAGGCTCCCTACCCTCCCCCCAATCCCCCCTCCCAACCCGCATAAGAGGCCGGAGAAGCGGAGCCGCTGGCTCCGCCTTCCCCGGCCTAAGGGAAGAGAGAAACGGTGATATTTAGGCCTAAGCCTGCGTTTAAAATTGGTGGCACAGGCGTCTCGCCTGTGCTTTAAAATAAGAAGGCCCTGTAGGGGCGGTTCGCGAACCGCCCCTACGAATTGACTCCATCCTGGTTGGCGCTATTGCCTCTTCCTTCCAGGCGCTGCAGGCGCTCCTCTATGGCGCTCACAGCCTTCTGATGCTCCAGCAACATGCTCAAAAGCATGGACTCCAGGGGCCAGGGGTTGGAGGCATAGACCCCGGCCTGGAGGTGCAGCCGGGCCAGCTCAAAGAGGCGGTCGAACTGCGCCTGGTCCTCCCGGCGCAGGGCCCGGCGAAACTTCTGCCAGCGCTGCCGCTCCTCCTCCCACACTTGACTGTAGGGTAAAACCGTCCGTCCCATGGTTCACTTCCTTGAGGCAGTTGGGGGAGGGGGCTAAGGGCGCGAGCCCTTACCCCCTCCCCCAAGCCCCCACCCCCAATCCCTTAAGGGGGTTAGATTTATGTGGGCCTGGGAAGTCGGGGCCTTGGCCCCGCTTCCCAGGCCGCCCCTTATAGGGGGCTGGGAGGGGAGTTTGAGGGGAGGGCGGGGGACTCGCGTCCCCCGGTCCTCCCCTCAACCCTCCGCCCCGACTCACCCCGCCATCAGCAGGATCACGGCGGTTATTATGGTCAGCGCCACGGTGGCCAGGAACTTCGAGATTTCCAGGAGAAAGGTCATGGCGTCTTCCAAGGGGGTAAAGATCACAGCCGGCTCCTTTCTGGCAGGGGCGTTTTGCCAAGCACAGGCTGGAAGCCTGTGCCACCAATTATTTTTACAGGGGGTTGGGGAGGAGAGTTTTTGAGGGGAGGGCGGGGGATCGCTTACAAAAAAATCCCCTGGCCCTCCCCTCAAATTTTCTTCTTCTCTCACCCTCACCATATAGTCCACCACCGGGGCCAGCAGGCGGCCGAAGTGTTGGTTGGCGGCCGCCTTGGGCAGCCGCGGTTGCAGCAGCAGGAGGGCGCCTTGGGACTTGATGGAGCCCAGGAGGCGCGTCAGGTCTTTGAAGAGGCGGCGCCGTTCCGCCAGGGGCACCTGTTCGTCGTAGAAGAGGCTCACCGGTCCCAGGATCACCACCAGGGCGCCGGGTTTCAGGGCCGCGGGGAGGATCTCCTGCAGCAGGCGCACCAGTTGGTGGGAGGTGAAGGCCCGGGCTACCTGCACCCGGGCCAGCGCCTGGGCGGGCGCCAGGCCGTAGCCCCGGGCCTGGCGCACCAGCTGGTAGGGGTCGAAACGGTTGGCCGCGTCCACCACCAGCACCGGGGCTTCCTTGGCCGCGCCCCAGGCGGCCGCGGCCGCGGCCAGGAGCTGCACCGGTTCGCCCCAGAGCAATACTGCCCGGCCCGGTTTCAGGGGCGCCAGGTAATGGTTCAAGGGGGTCATCCGGCTATGCGACCCCTGGGGCGCCGGGCGCTGCTCATAATTTCCGGATTGTCTTTCCATCACCGACTTTTCGAGCCCCCCTCACTCCAGCCCTCTCCCCCCGCAAGCGGGGGGAGAGGGAGAAACCGGTAATATAGGGCGGGCCAGGCCCGCCATAAAGGTGCGCCTGCGCCCGCACAGGCGAGACGCCTGTGCCACCAAATTTCTCAGACCTTCTTGGCTTCCAGGTTGCGGTACACCCCCACCACTTTGCCCAGGATCTGCACCTCGGCGGCTTCCTCCGGGGAAAAGCGCAAGGGGGTGAAGGAGGGGTTGTCGCCCTTGAGAACCAGGCCCCCGGCCTCCTCGTACACCCGCTTCAGGGTGGCCTCCTCGTCGATGAGCACCACCGCGATGTCGCCCCGGGCCACCCGGGGCTGCACCCGCACCATCACTAGGTCGCCGGCCAGGATCCCCGGGGTCATGCTTTCCCCGGTGACCTTCAGGAGGAAGACTTCGTCCCCCCGGACCCAGGAGCGGGGCAGGGGCAGGGTGTCCTCCACGTTTTCGGCGGCCAGGAGCGGCTGGCCGGCGGCGATGCGGCCCAGGACCGGCACTTCCACCACCGACCCCGGGGAGCGGGGCGCCAGCGTCAGCCCCCGGGACAGGCCCGGCTCCCGGTGGAGGTAGCCCTTGCGTTTCAGGGCCGCCAGGTGGTCCACCGCGGCCCGGGGCTGGATGCCGAAAGCGGCCGCCACCTCCCGCACCGTGGGAGGGTAGCCCTGGCGGTTACAAAACTCCTCCACCATGGCCAATACCCGTTGTTGTCTGTCGGTTAACGGCTTCATGGTCCTAAGATACTATACAAAAGTATACTTGTCAAGAGAATAGTTGTTATGAAGAACAACTATGCTTGGCATGTCTTGCAAGGCACGGCTTGCTGACCCAAACAGACGTGATCCGTTATCCAGATAGGTTGAGGGGGTGCCCGTAGGGGCGGTTCGCGAACCGCCCCTACATGAGGCCAACCTGAAGGATATTTAGATAGACGACCGGTTTTCATCCCCCTAATCTCTCTGTGGTCGTTAGCTTGCCATCCGCCCTTCCTCCTGCTATGCTGCGTGGTCATGGAGCAGAGTGACAGGTTCAAGCACGGCCCTTCCCGCCGGGCCCGAGAGATCACCCCTTTCCTGGTGATGGACATCCTGGAGCGGGCCAAGGAGCTGGAGCGCCAGGGGGAGAAGGTCATCCACCTGGAGATCGGCGAGCCCGATTTCGACACCCCGGCGGTGGTCAAGGACGCGGCCTACCGGGCCATGGCCGCGGGCTTAACCCAGTATACCCTCTCCCAGGGGCTCATTGAGCTCAGAGAGGCCTTGAGCCAGCACTACCTGGAAAAGTATAAGGTTTGGGTCAAGCCGGAGCAGTTCATCGTCACTTCGGGCACCTCGCCGGCCATGGTCCTCATCTTCGCGGGGTTGCTGGACCCGGGGGACGAGGTGCTTCTCACCGACCCCCACTATGCCTGCTACCCCAACTTCGTGCGCCTGGTGGACGCAGTGCCCCACTACGTAAGGGTGCTGGAGGAGGACGGCTTCCAGCTGCGCCCTGAAGAATTGGGCCCTTATCTGGGGCCCCGCACCAAGGCCGTGATGATCAACTCTCCCGCCAACCCCACCGGCACCCTGCTTTCCGCCGACCGCATGGCCCGCCTGGCGGAGTTGGGCCCGTACGTCATCTCCGACGAGATCTACCACGGCCTGGTTTACGAGGGCCAGGAGCACAGCATTCTGGAGTTCACGGACCGGGCCTTTGTGATCAACGGCTTTTCCAAGCTCTACGCCATGACGGGCTGGCGCCTGGGGTATCTCATCGCGCCGGAGGACTTCATCCGGCCCCTGCAGAAATTGATGCAGAACTTTTTCATTTCCGCCAACCCCTTCGTGCAGCTGGCCGGGATTGCGGCCCTGACCCAGGCGGGCCCGGAGATCGAGAAGATGCGGGCCGCCTACGACGCCCGCCGCCGCTTTTTGCTGGCGGGCCTGGCCAAACTGGGTTTCCATCTGCCAGTGCCGCCCACCGGGGCCTTTTACGCCTTTGTCAACGCCCGCCACCTGTCCGAGGATTCCTACGCCCTGGCCTTCGATATCCTGGAAAAGGCCAAAGTGGGGGTGACTCCGGGCATCGACTTCGGCCAGGGAGGGGAGGGCTTCCTGCGCTTCTCTTACGCCAACTCCATGGAGAACCTGGCGGAAGCCTTAACCAGGTTGGCGGCTTATCTGGCCGGGCGGCGAGGGTGACCCCCCCCTGGAATTGTTAACTTCCTGCAGGGCGTTCCGCCTGGTTAAAAAATTTACTTCTGAGATTTTTGTTCTCAGGGCCTGCCACCCCCATGTTCCCGGAATTTCATGGGCACGGCCATCTTGCCCCGGGCTAAACCAGGCCTTTCGGGGCGCCCCTTTTGTCAATTTGATAAGAAAAATTCAGATTGAGAAGATATTCTCTCATATTTAGAGTAATGGGCCCCGGGGGAATTCTGGCGGATCGCAGGATGACGAGCTTCTACTGATATCTATAAGGATATCTATTAGTTATCATTGTAGTTGCCTTTGGGGAAAATTGGCAAGCTCTATGCATCACCATTTAGCAGTCGCCGTTGGCGATACATCCCCAACTCCAAACAGGAGAAGAACATGAAGAAAGTTGTGGTCACCATAACCGCCGTAGTTTTCGCCCTGGGTCTGGCGGGCGCGGGCCTGGCGCAGACCGCCACCACGACGGAGAAACCCGCAGTGAAGACCGAAGCCCCGGCGGTACCTGCCACCGTGGCCCCCAAGGAAGCGGCCAAGCCGGCTGAGAAACCCGTGGTTAAAGAGGCCGCCAAACCCGGCGAAAAGGCCAAAGAAGGCGCCAAACCGGACGTGAAGGCTGACGAAAAGGGCAAGACCAAGAAGGAAGCCAAGAAGGAAGCCAAGAAAGAGGCCAAGAAGGGCAAGGATGCCAAGAACCCTTCGGTGGTGGAACCCTCCAAGCAGGAAAAGAAGTAATCAACCCCAGCAAGAAGCCGGCTGTTAAGCGGTCCCTGGCCTGAGGGCCAGGGGAAACCGAGCCGGGGAAGGCGGCAAGCCTTTCCCGGCTTTGGTTTTTGGGGGCGATTGGGGCGCGGGGCCCCTCCGTCACAGCTTCTTCAAGCGCTGGCGGTGCCGGCGCTGCGCTTTGGGGAGGCGGCGGGCCGGCCCTTTTTTGCCGGGGCGGGCCGGGGTGGGCTCGTCTTCCTGGTCCGGGGCCTGGTGGTCCCGGGGGAGCAAGTGCAAGCTGTCAAACTGGGAAGCGTTGATCCAGGCGGCTCCCACCCGGCGGGCGCACTCCTGCAGTTCCCGGTCCGAACTGACCACCACGGCGCGCCCCCGCTCCCGGGCCAGGAGGCGTTTGATCACCTCGTCGGCCCGCTCCCCCAGGCGGGAGTAAATGATCAGCATTCCCTGCTGCTGAGCCCGGGATTCTTTGAGGTCGCCACTCTGCCAGCCGTCAAAGACCACGGTAATTTGATGGTGGGCGCGGCGGCGGTAGGACGCCAGCCGGTCAAGGAGCGCCTCCCGGCCCGCCTCCAGCTCCCGGGCGTCCAGCCGTTGCAAAGCTGGCGACTGCCGGATCAGGTTGTAAGCATCAATAATTAGGTGCATCATCAGATAAAATGGGAATAAACTTGTCTAAACTTTCTGTATCATAAAAAACATTATTGCCAACACTTGATAAGTTTGCTATAGTAGGCCCGGTTACGTCATATTAATTAACCGGGGGAGGGTGTGGAGGATATGCGTAACTTACGATACATCTTGCCCGTTCTGCTGCTAGTGGCGGCGGCGGGCTGCGCCTCGGGCCAAGGGAAGCCCGAAGCCAGCGCCGCCCTGGATCAGCCCCTGCCGATCTATGAACCTCAACAACCTAACTTAACTCAGGAACAGAGGTACATCGACCAATTGTTAAGCAAGAACGGTTTTAATGGCAACGGCAACAAACCAACCGTCATTCTGGTGCATAAAATTAAACGTAAACTCACCATTTATCAGGGTCTGACTCCTTTAAAGACGTATCCGGTAGTATTGGGGAATGATCCTTACAACGACAAATTATGCCAGGGTGATACTTGTACTCCCGAAGGGATCTATCGGGTGCGGGCCAAGTACCCGCATCCCAAGTGGGACGCCTTCATCTGGCTGGATTACCCCAATACCCAGAACTGGCTGAAGTTCGGCCGGGCCAAGGAGGCGGGACGCCTGCCGCCGGATGCCGATATCGGCGGCCAGATCGGCATCCACGGCACCGAGGACCCGCTGAGAAACCTGGCCGGCCAGAACTGGACCAAGGGTTGCGTCTCCCTGCTCAATAAGGACCTGGAGGAGATCTATCCTTTGGTGAACGACAAGACCCTGGTGGTCATCCGGAAGGATTGATCCGGCGGCGGCGCCTGAGGCGCCCAAGTCCTTAAACCACCCATTGGACCATGAAGGGCCGGAGGCTCACAGCCGCCGGCCCTTCCTATTTCCAAGAGACCTCCGCAACCTGCAGGCTCCCCGTTGCTGGAGGGCAAGGGGCGGTGCCGCCGCCCCCAGCCGGCCCCGAGAATTAAGGGATTTCCACCGTCAGGTACAGGGTCCGTCCCTGGCGCTTGACCAAGAAGCGGGCAACTTCCCCCTTCTTCAACTGCTTGAGGGCGACCTGGTATTGCTGCACGGTGGACACCACTTGGCCGTTGACCTCCAGCACCAGGTCGCCGGGCCGCACTCCCGCGTCCGCCCCGGCGCTCCCCGGCGCCACCTGCACCACCACCACCCCCTTATTGTCCCGGAGACGGAAGCTCTTGGCCAGTTCCGGGGTCAGGTTTTTGACCGCCAGGCCCAGGGGGCTTTCTTCCCCGCCCCCTTCGCCGGCCGCCGGCTGCGCCTGGCGTTCATCGGTCAGTTCGGCGACGGTGATGTTAAGGGCCTTCTCCTTGCCCTCACGCAAGACCTTCAAAGCGGCCTTGCTCCCCGGCGGGGTCTCGGCCACCAGGCGGGGCAGTTCATTCATCTCATGAATGGGATGGCCGTTGAACTCGATGATGACGTCACCCCGTTGGATGCCGGCTTTTTCCGCGGGGGAACCGGGATTGACTTCGGCCACCAGGGCTCCCTTGGGTTCAGACATGCCGAAGGATTTGGCCAGCTCCGGGGTCACGTTCTGGACCTGGACCCCGATCATGCCCCGGACCACTTTGCCCTTTTCCCGCAACTGGGGGATGATGGATTTGGCAATATTGCTGGGGGTGGCAAAACCGATGCCCTGGCCGCTGGCCAGGATGGCGGTGTTAATGCCCACCACCTCTCCCTGGAGGTTGAGCAGGGGGCCGCCGCTGTTGCCGGGGTTGATGGAGGCGTCGGTCTGCAGAAAGTTGTCATAGGGACCGGCGCCGATGACCCGGCCCTTGGCGCTGATGATCCCCGTCGTCAAGGTGTGGCTCAGGCCGAAGGGATTGCCCATGGCCACCACCCAGTCCCCCTGCCGAATGGCGTCGGAATCCCCGAATCTAAGGACCACCAAATTTGGGGGCGGGTCAACGATCTGGATCAGGGCCAGGTCGGTCTTGGGGTCCCGGCCCTTGATGGTGGCCTTGTACTCCTTGCCGCCCACCAGAATGACCTTGATCTTGTCCGCGCCTTCCACCACGTGGTTGTTGGTGACCACGTAGCCCTGGGTGTCGATGATGAAGCCGGAGCCCAGGCTGCGGGTCTTGAAGCTCTTGGGCATTTCCCCGAAGAACTTGTCGAAGAAATCCCGGAAATCCCGGAAAGGGCCTTCCGGCGGGAAGGGCATCTCCGGTCCCGGTCCCGGTCCCGGTCCCGGTCCCGGGTCCGGTCCCGGTCCCATTCCCGGCCCCCGGCGCCCCTGGCCTCCGAAGAATTCTTTAAACTCGTTTTTCACCACCTTTTCGGTGCTGATATTGACCACGGCCCCCGCGGTGTGCTTGGCGAGCTCCGCGAAGGTGTCCGAAGTAATGGGGGTTTGGGCCAGCGCCGGGGACGGCGACCACCAGAGCGCTCCCAGGCCCAGCAAGGTCCAGGCTAAGGCCAGACTAATTACCAGACTTCGTTTCCTCATCCTTCTTCTCCTCTTTTTTCTGGCCGGGTGATGCACCGGTCAGAGACGGCATTGCGGATTTTTTCCCTACCACGACCAGGAGATAATTTTCCGGGCGCAAATATTTTTCAGCCACTTTCTGGATATCGGCGGCGGTCAGGTGCTGGATCAGCTCCGGATAGCGCCAGGGATAATCCAGGCCCAGGCCGTAGACTTCCACATATCCCAGCAGCTCGGCGCGCTTGGACATGGAGTCCATCTTCCGGGGGAAGCTGCCGATGAGGTAGGACTTGGCGTCGTTGAGCTCCTGCTCCGTCACCGGCCTGGTCATGATGAGGCGGATCTGCTCCACCACCTGGTTGATGGCTTCTCCGGCGCTGGCGTTCTTGGTCTCCAGGGAGACGAGGAATGGCCCCGGCTCCAGCCCCGGGGAGAAGGAGCTGCTGACGCCGTAAGCCAGACCCCGGTTCACCCGGATGTCGTCCAGGAGGCGGGACGCGAAGCCGCCGCCTCCCAGGATGTAGTTCATCACCTGGAAGGCGTAGAAATCCGGGTTGTTCCGGGTGATCCCCAGGTTCCCCAGGATGATGTTGGCCTGGCTGATATCTTTGTTGAGCACCACCACCTGCCGCTGGCTCAGGGGCGGGATGGGCGGAAGCTTCAAGGGCGGGATGGGCGCCGCCGCCCAGGGGCCGAGGATTTTGGTCACCCACTGCCGGGCCTCCTCCTGGGTCAGGTCTCCCACCAGGGTTAACACCGCGTTGTTCGGCCGGTAGTAACGGCGGTGAAACTCACTCAGGTCCTTGGGGGTGATGGCCGACAAGCCCTCTGGGGTGCCCCCGACCGGGTGACCGTAGGGAAAGGACCCATAAAGCTTTCTGGCAAAGGTACGGGCCGCCACCACCATGGGCTCGTCTTGTTCGGACTCCAGGGCGGCCTTGAGTTGAGCGACTTTGCGTTTCATCTCCGCCGGCGCGAAGGCCGGGTTCAGCAGCACGTCCTTCAAAAGTTCCAGGGCCCGGCCCAGGTCCTTTTTGAGCACGGTGAGGCTGAGCAAGGCGCAGTCTTCGCCGCCCTCGGCCCTGAGCTTCGCTCCCATAAAATCCAGCTCTCGGGCGATCTGGGTGGCGCTCCGGCTTTTGGTGCCGCTCAGCAGCAGGGAGGCCGTGAGATTGGCCAGCCCTTCCTTGCCCCGGGGGTCCACCAGGGCCCCGGCCTTGATCAGGAGTTGCAGGGTAACGAGGGGCAGCTCCGACTGTGGCGAAAAAAGCCACACCAGGTCATTGGGCAGCTTCTGCCGCACTCCCAGCACCTGGGAGGGAGACGCCGCCAGGGACAACCCGGCGCTGCTCCCCAGCACCAGGGCCATCAGGGCCCAGGATAATCGTCTCAGCAATTTTCTCTTCATAGTGATGGGCTCAAAACCGCTTATCTGATCACGCCACCCGGTTGGAACCGCCCTCCCTTGGGCTTGCCCGTTTGGATGGGCATCAGGACCCCCACGGTGCGGCTATTTTCCACCAGGTATTTCTGGGCCACCCGGCGGATGTCCTGGCTGGTCACCTGCTGAATTTTGGGGATGAACTCCTTGAGCAAGGTCCAACGGGCCACCGTTTCGGTGCGGCCCAGGACCATGCCCCGGTAAAACAGGGAGTCCATGGCCATGTAAAAGGAGGCGGTAACCTGGTTTTTGGCCTTTTTCAGCTCCTCGGCGCCCACTAACTCGGCCTGCAGCCTCTGGACCTCCGCCTCCAGGGCGGCTTCCAGCTGGGCCACGGTCTTCCCGGGCATGGGCTGGCCGTACAGCATGAACAGAAAGGGGTCGGCGGTGTCGAAGTTGTAGTCCGCCCCGGCATCCAGGGCCAGTTTCTGCTGGTACACCAGATTCTGATAGAGGCGGGAACTGCGCCCCCGGGACAGGATACGGGCCAGCAGTTCCAGGGGGTAGGCGTCGGGGTCCTGCCAGTTGGGGACGTTATAAGTGATCAGGATGGCGGGAAACTGCGCCTCCCGGTGCACCCGCACCCGGCGCTCGCCGTAATGCTGGGGCTCCTTGGCCGTGACCTGGGGCGGCTCCGGCCCCGGCGGCAGCTTGCCGAAGGTCGCCTCAATGTCTGTTAACGCCGTCTGGGGGTCGAAATCCCCCACCACCACCAGGGTGCAGTTGTTGGGCAGGTAGTAGCGGTGGTAATAGCTGCGGAAATCCTCCAGACTGATGCTGTCGATATCGCTAAACCAGCCGATGATCGGCCACTGGTAGGGGTGGGCCTCGAAGGCCGCGGCCAGGGTGGCTTCCTGCATGAAGCTGGCGGGGTCGTCTTCGGTGCGCAGCCGCCGCTCTTCCAGGACCACCTGCTTTTCGGTCTCAAAGGCCTTTTGGTCCAGGTTGATGCCCCGCATACGGTCCGCTTCCATCTCCAGCCAGTGCCGCAACTGGTCCTTGGGGCCGTTTTCAAAATAGGCGGTACAATTCCGAGAAGTGAAGGCGTTGTCCGTCCCCCCCACCCGTTGGATTTCTCGGGAGAAGTACTTGGGGCCGTATTTGGCCGTGCCCTTGAACATCAGGTGCTCGGTGAGGTGGGAGATGCCGGTTTTCCCAAGGCTCTCGTTGCGGGAGCCCACCCGGTACCAGACCTGAAGGCTGATGATGGGGGCCCGGGCCTCTTTCAGGAGGAGCACCTTGAGGCCGTTTTTCAACTTGTGCTCCTGGACCTGGTCAAAGAGGTTTTGCGCCTCTGCGGCCCCCAGAGGGCAGGAGAACACCCATGCCAAGATCGCGGCCAGCAACAGAATTATCCAGAAACGCCGGCCTGCCATGGGGTGAGGCACTTCTCTGCGGTAGTCAACAACCAGCCTGGCTTTGGTGTGGTTCATAAGGATTCGGTCATGATGGATTATGTACAAAGGGTCTTAAGCCCCCAGGTGCCATGGGGCCCATTTCTCCTGGGCGGAGCCCGGGGACCATGAGGCCACCAAAGTTACCCATTACAATATATATTTCTTGCCGCGGAATTCAAGGTCAGTTCCTCAGGGGCTCTGACGCTGGCTTGCAAGTTGGGGCGGACCCGGTTTTGGCCTGGGTCGCGGCCGCCAAAATATGGCGGTGAGCAAAGCCGCCAGGAGCGCAGCGCTGAAATCCAGGCCCACATCCTGAAGACTGCCGCCCCGGCTCCCGATCATAGCCTGATGCCCTTCGTCCAGCAGGGCCACCAGCAGGCTGAGGCCCAGGGACCAGAGGGCCGCTTTCTTGACGCGGTAGTAGAGATTCCCCTGAAAGGCCCGAAACCAGAGAAAATAGAGGATTCCATAAGCCAGCACGTGCCCGCTTTTGCGGAAGTAGTAGTGGATCGCCATGATCTGGGCCGGGCTTAAAGAGGGAATCCAGGACAGGAGCCAACGCAGCAATCCCAAGGTCTGCCGGGAGGAGCCCCAGTCCCCGGAAAAAACCAGGACCACGGCGCACCAGAGCAAAGGCGGCAGCCAGTAACTAAAATAAACCGGGGTTCGCAAACATGCAGCCTTGGCGCTCAAGGGGTTCCTTCCTTCCGCCGGATGGTAGACCTTTAGGGTGCCGGGCATCCGCCGCCGCCGTCACCCCAGGATCGCCTCCACGAAGGCCTCGGCCTCGAAGGGGCGCAAATCATCCAGGGCTTCCCCCACCCCCAGGTAGCGGAGGGGGATGCCGGTCTCATGGGCCACGGCCAGGGCCACGCCCCCCTTGGCGGTGCCGTCCATTTTGGTGAGAATGATGCCGGTCACCTCCACCGCCTCATGGAACAGCCGGGCCTGGCTCAAGGCGTTCTGCCCGGTGGTGGCGTCCAGGACGAGCAGGACTTCATGGGGCGCCCCGGGCATCTTTTTGGCCGCGGTGCGGTGGATCTTTTTCAGCTCCTCCATCAGGTTTACCTTGGTATGCAGGCGCCCCGCGGTGTCGATGTAGACCAGGTCCGCGCCCCGGGCCAGGGCGGCGCTCAGGCCGTCGAAGACCACCGCCGCGGGGTCGGCGCCGCTTTTTTGCTTGATGACCGGGGCCCCCACCCGCTGGCCCCAGATTTCTAGCTGCTCCGTCGCCGCGGCCCGGAAGGTGTCTGCGGCCACCAGCAAGGGAGACAAGCCCCGGCGGCGGTCCTGGTGGGCCAGCTTGGCGATGGTGGTGGTTTTCCCCACGCCGTTGACCCCCACCAGCAGCACCACCCAGGGGCGGGCAGTTATTTCCCGGGGCGGGGGGCACTGCACCAGGGCCACCATCTCGGTCTTGAGGACCTGCTTCAGCCGCGCCACCTCGCCCAACTCCCGGCGCCGCAATTTTTCCTGCAAGGCCCGGATCAGGGACAGGGTGGTCTCTACTCCCAGATCCGCAGTAATCAATAATTCCTCAAGTTCTTCCAGGAGGGCGGCGTCCACTTCCTGGCGCCCGGCAAAGAGGCGGTCCAGGCCGCCGGCCAGGGTGTCCCGGGTCCGGCTCAGCCGCTCCTTAAAGCGCCGCAGCAGACCCTTGCGGTCGGCTTCGGGAGCGGTGGCCGCCGCGGCTTCCGAAACTTCGGAGGCTTCCGGCGCGGGCTCCGGCGGCAACTCTTCCGGGGATGGCGGCTCCGGCGGGGCGGCTGGGGATTCCGGGACCCCGGAGGCCTCTCCCTGGGCCTCGGGACCGGCTGCGGTTTCGTCCCCCGGAGGAGCTTCCCGCTCCTCCAGGGACGTTACCCCAGTCTTTTTTTGGCGGCGAAACCAGCGGCGCATGATTACTGCGTGGTGATGCGGGAAAAATCAGCCATCTGCAAAAAGGTTTGGCTGATGCGGGAGAGCAGCGACAAACGGTTGCGGCGCAGACGCTCGTCTTCGGCCATCACCAGCACTTTGTCGAAGTAGGCGTCCACCGGCCCTCTCAGCCTGGCCAGGGCCCGGCACACCACGGGATAATCCCACCTCTCCATGGCCGCGGCCACCTCCAACTCCATCAGGCCGGTGGCGTCCAGCAGCAGCTTCTCTTCCGGGTGCTCGAAGAGCAGCTCGCTCACTTCCCCGGCTTCGGCGTCCCGGGAGATGTTGATCACCCGCTTGAAGGCCACCGCCAGGGCCGGAAACTCCGGACTCTGGCGGACCTCTTCCAGGGCCTTCACCTTGTGGGCGGCAGCCACCAAATCCGGAGAGCCCGCGGCCAGCACCGCGGCCACGGTCTCGTGCTCGAAACCCTCGCTTAGGAGGAGATGCTGCAGCCGGGTCTGGAAGAAGTCCAGGACTTCCAGGCCCGTCTCTTCCGGGGTGCGGCTGATCTTCTGCCGCAGGAGGTCGAGAGCGGCCATGACCACTTGCGGCAGGTCCAGATGGAGCTTCTGGGCCCGCAGGATGCGGATCATGGCCAGGGCGTGGCGCCTCAGGCCGTAAGGGTCGGCGGTGCCGGTGGGGATGAGGTTCACCCCGAAACAGCCGCAGATGGTGTCCAGGCGGTCCGCCAGGCCCACCAAGACTCCCACCAGGTCATCGGGCAGGTCGTCGTCGGCGTGGCGGGGCAGGTAATGCGTAAAGATGGCCGCGGCCACCTCTGAAGGCTCCCCGGAGAGCTGGGCGTAAATCCGGCCCATCACCCCCTGGAGGCTGGGGAATTCCCCCACCATTTCCGTGACGATGTCGGCCTTGCAGAGGGTGGCGGCCCGGCGCGCCATGCCTTCCAGTTCCGGGGCCAGAATCCGGGCCAGGATGGTGGCCAGGTCCCGGAAGCGCTCCATCTTTTCGTAGGAGGTGCCCAGGAGAGAATGGAACACCACCCCTTTCAAGGCCTCCACCCGGTTTTCCAGCGGAGTTTTGCGGTCCTCCTGGTAGAAGAACATGGCGTCGCTGAGACGGGCCCGCAACACCCGCTCATGGCCCTGGCGCACCAGATCCGGGTTCCGGACCAGGGTGTTGTTCACCGCCAGAAAGTGGGCCGTCAGGCGGCCGTCTGGCCCCCGCAGGGAGAAGTAGCGCTGGTGTTCCCGCATGGAAGTGATGAGCACTTCGTCGGGGAGCTCCAGAAACTTTTCTTCAAAGTGGCCGCAGACCACCGAGGGATATTCCACCAGAAAGGTGTTCTCCTCCAGGAGCCCCGGGTTGGGCACCACTTCGCCTCCCACCTGGGCCGCGGCTTGGGTCAGCTCCGCCTGCAGAAAGGCCCCCCGTTCCTTGGGGTCCACGATGACCTTGGCTTCCCGCAGGGCCGCGACGTAGGCCCCGATATCGGCCACTTCCCGGGCCTCCGGGGCCAGGAAGCGATGCCCGTAGGTCACCCCGCCGCTGGCCACGTCGCCCAGGTCAAAGGGCAGCACCGCGCCGCCGAAGCGGGCCAGGATCCAGTGGATGGGCCGGGCGAAGGTCAGGGAGAGCGCCCCCCAGCGCATGGATTTGGGAAAGGATAAGCTTAGGATGAACCCCGGCAGGAGCTCCCGCAGGCACTCGAAGGTGGGCCGGCCGAAGGTGCGCCGGCTCACCGCCAGATAGACTCCCCGGGGGGTGTCCACTTCGATGAGGTCGGAGACCTTCACCCCCTGGGCCTTGGCGAAGCCCTGGGCCGCCGCGGTGGGCTGGCCCGCGCCATCGAAGGCCACGGCCTTGGGCGGGCCGATGACTTCCTCGGTGACCTCCGCCTGGGAGGTGGCCACTTCTTTGGCCACCAGGGCCAGGCGCCGGGGCGTGCCCCAGGTGAGAATCTCTCCCACCGCGATGCGCTCCTGCTGCAATAACTTCGACAGGGAGGCGGCCATCTCTTCCAGCACCGGCGGGATAAAACGGGCCGGGATTTCTTCGGTGCCAATCTCCAACAATAACTCGCTCGCCATCGTTTTCCTCGTAAGGATGGGGTTTGTTGGGGGAGGGGGCTAAGGGCCCACGGCCCTTACCCCCTCCCCCAATCCCCCTCCCCCAATCCCTTATGTTTTTCTTTCAGGCCGGGGAAGTCGAAGGCATGGCCTCCGCCTTCCCCGGCCCTCTTATGGGGGTTGGGTGGGGGGTATGGGGGGAGGGCAGGGGCCGGCGGCCCCGGGCCCACCCCCCCTTAAATCTATTTGCTCAGGAAAGGGTAGCCCATTTCCTCCCGCGGTTTCAGGAAGCCG
>Ga0315281_10006825_pt1 | contig 16169 bp, 10 predicted proteins | sample YL17G07_0_MG_FD_204540 | JGI IMG/M metagenome (GOLD analysis project Ga0315281, IMG submission 204540) | Sediment microbial communities from Yellowstone Lake, YNP, Wyoming, USA - YL17G07_0 | ecosystem: Environmental > Aquatic > Freshwater > Lake > Sediment | place: USA: Wyoming | collected... | reverse complement strand
GAGTTCCGATACTGGTTGCAGGTCGCCGTGGCGGAGGTGCAGGCCAGGCCGTTGAGAACCGGGGTGTCGACCTGCACGGGCGAGTTTGCAAGGCGCGTCAGGAATACGCCCAGGTTCCAGTTGAAGGCCTTGTGCAGCTCGCGCTCCCACAACGCCTCGAAGGTGCGCGTGATCTCCGGCTTCAGCCCGGGGTTGGCCCAAAGCGTTGCCGCCGCCGGCGCGCCGTCCTGGTACCGGGATTCGTAGATGGTCGGGGCGCGGTAGGCTTCGCCGTAGATGATCTTGGCGCTGCTGCCTTCGCCCAGTTGCTGCACCCAGGCGATGCGTGGGCTCAGATGCCCCTTCACGCCTTCGGAGAAGCCGTGGTAGTAGTCGTAGCGCGCGCCGAGGAACAGCTTGCGGCCCTCGCCCAGCTTCACCTCGTCCTGGGCGAACAGGCTGTACTGTCCGTAACGGGGGCTGCTATCGGTGGAGAACACGCCCTCCCGCGTCAGCCCCGGCTGGTCGCCGGACTGGTGGTTGCTGACGATGCGCTTCAACTCCACCCCGGCGAGGAGGTGGTGGCTGGCGCCGAGGAAGCGGTCGTAGCGGAATTCCGCGCCGTACTGGGTGCTGGTCAGGTCGGTGACGTTGATCATGTCGGCGACGCCGGGCGGCTGCGGGGACGCGAAGGAGTAGGGATAGTCGCCCTGTTCCGACACGTTGAACACGTAGCCCCGCGCCGTGACCGTAGCGCCGCCGCCGATCTCGCCGTTCCAGCCGGCCTCGAGCGCGGCGAAGCGTTCCCGCAGCAGCAGTTTGTCGTTGTTGAACACGGCGCCATAGCTTGACAGGGGGTCGTGCCTGTCGGCGGCTACGTACAGCCCCTGCAGCCATGCACTGCCCTGTGCCACGCGGCCGAACAGGCGCAGCGTGCTGCTGGCGTCGTTGCCGACGGATCTGCCGTCGTAGCCGAGGCCGGGATTGATGCCGCTGACGCCCTCGTCGTACTCGCGCAGGTAGAGATCGCGGCCCCGGCTGTCGGTAAAGCTGGCCGAAACGAAAGCGGTGCTGCCGTCCGTACCATCGCGGCCGTATGCGCCGTAGAGTTTTGCGCCGCGTCCGCTGGCGGCTTCGAGCGCGACCTTGGCGCCGGGTGCATCGTGTCCGTTCAGCGTGATCAGGTTGACGATGCCCAGTACCGCGCCGCTGCCGTACAGGGCTGAACCGGTGCCCTGCACCACCTCGATGCGGTCGATGGTGTCCATGTCGAGATATTCGATGAAGAAGCCGCCATAGCTCGGCTCGTAAATGGGCATGCCGTTGACCATGAACAGGATGCGCGAGCCAAAGTCGCCGGGAATTGCAATGCCGCGCAAGCCCAGCGCCGGCCACTGGCTGGCGGCGTTGTAAAACCCCGGCAGGGTTGCCAGCGCTTCGTAGATCGAGCGCCAGCCGAAACGGTTGATGTCCTCGCGCGTCAATACGCTCACGTTGGCCGGCGTCTCAGCGATGGTTTGCACGTAGCGCGAGGCGGCGAACACATGGTTCTCCTGCTCGAGCAGGTCGAGGAAGTCGCCGCCCCTGTCGGGTGCCGCGTGCAGGGTTGCAGGCGGCAGTGCGGCGGCGAGAAGTGCTGCCGCCGCGAACAGGTGCGGGGCGATGGTCGGGCGCATGGCGGATTTCCCTTCTGGCGCATTTACTTGGTTCCTACTTAGCGGCTTGCCGCGAGTATTATTTAGCGCCCGTCGGAAGCGGCTGGATTCAACAATCGCGTGCTATGATTGCGGACATTTGTGACCGAATACCGGGGTGGACGGATGAAAACGGCTGTGGTGGTGGACGATAGCCCGATCGAACTGCTGATGGGCAGGAAGTTGCTGGAGAAGCTGGGTTACACGGTGTTTGCAGCGAGTGGCGGGGAAGAGGCGCTGAACCTTGTCAGGGAGAACTACGCCGCGCTCGTCATCTGCGACGTCACCATGCCCGGCATGAGCGGTCTGGAACTGCTGGAGGCGACGCGGAATTTTGCGCAGCCGCCGATTTTCATCATGGCGTCCAGCCTGGACGACGCCGCGCAGGCCGTGGACTGCATGCGCGCGGGCGCATACGGCTATCTCACCAAGCCGTTGCGCGAGGAGCAGCTCGGCAACGCGATCAAGGATGCCGTGGTGCGCCGCGAAAAGGAGTTGGAGGCGCGCCACCATCTCGAAACCATCACCAAGTACGATCCGCTCACCGGCGTGCTGAACAAGGACGAGTTCTTGCGCCTCTTGGCGCAGCGGGTGCGCTCGGCGCGCAAACAGGATCATCCCGGCGCGCTGCTGTTCGTCAATGTCGACGGCCTGCGCTACATCAACAACAGCTACGGACACCAGGAGGGCGACCGTGCGCTGCAGCACGTGGCGACGCTGCTCGGCAAGTCGATCCGGCCGCACGATTTCGTCGCCCGCTTCGGCGGCGACCTGTTCGCGATCCATTTCGCCGGGATCGAGTCCGGGGACATCGGCGCAAACGTGCAACGGGTACTCGACGGCGTGGAGGCGGCACGCATCACCCTGGGAGGCAAGCAGCACAGCCTGACCATCACGGTCGGGGGCGCCGAGTGCCAGGCTCAGGTGCCGCTGGAAAAGCTGATCAACGACGCCGACTTTGCCCTGCACCTGGCCAAGCGGGCCGGCAGAAACCGCTTCCATCTCTACCAGGAACGGGACAAGGCGGAGCAGGCGGAACTGGGCGAGCAACTGGACAGCCTGGGTATCGTCAAGAGTGCTTTGGACGGCAGACGCTTCGAAATGCACTTTCAGCCCATCGTCAATCTGCAAAGCGGGGAAACCAGACACTACGAGGCGCTGATCCGCCTGTTCGACGACGATGGCAGGATGCTGCCGCCGGCCAAATTCATCAAGACCGCGGAGACCTTCGGCCTGATCAACAGGCTCGACCGCATGGTGGTTTCAGCCTGCCTGGAAAAGCTCGCACAGATGGCGCTGGAAGGCAGCAGCGCCGGCCTCGCCATCAATCTTTCCGGCAAGTCGGTGGAGGATCCCGAGTTGTTGAAACTCATCCAGCACGAACTGTCCGCCCGCAACATCGACCCCTCCCGTGTCACCTTTGAGATCACCGAAACCGCCCTTTTTCACAACCTCGATCAGGTCCAGCATTTCGTCCAGCAGATCAAGGGCATGGGCTGCCGCCTGGCACTGGACGATTTCGGTGTGGGCTTTTCGTCGTTTTACTACATCAAGCAGCTCGACATCGACTACCTCAAGATCGACGGATCGTTCATCCAGAACGTGCTGAGCAGCGCGAACGACCAGGTGTTCGTGCGCGCCATGGTGGAAATCTCCCGCGTTTTCGACATGCAGGTCATCGCGGAGTGGGTGGAAAACGCGGAGGTCGCCGAGCTGTTGAAGAGCTTGGGTGTGGAATACGGCCAAGGCTATCATTTCGGCAAGCCGGGTCCGCTGATCGCGGGATAACGGGCGGCCACTCAGCGCCTTGTCCAATACGGGCGGGTTTATTTTGTGGGCATTTCGTGGTATTTTGACCAGTTATTTTCTTTGAATAACTTGATTGGAGATACCAAATGGCAGTTGAACGCACCCTTTCCATCATCAAACCCGATGCCGTGGCCAAGAACGTCATCGGTGAGATTTACGCGCGCTTCGAGAAGGCCGGCCTGAAGGTCGTCGCCGCGCGCATGATGCAGCTCTCCCGCGCCGACGCGGAAGGCTTTTACGCGGTGCATCGCGAGCGTCCGTTCTTCAAGGATCTGGTCGAGTTCATGATCTCCGGCCCGGTCATGGTACAGGCGCTGCAGGGCGAAAACGCCGTCGCCAGGAACCGCGAACTGATGGGTGCCACCGACCCCAAGAAGGCTGACAAGGGCACCATCCGCGCCGATTTCGCAGACAGCATCGACGCCAATGCGGTGCACGGCTCCGATGCCGCTGAAACCGCCGCCGTGGAAATCGCCTACTTCTTCCCGAGCATGAACGTCTATTCGCGCTGATGCCTGTCAACCTGCTCGATTTCGACCGCAACCAGCTCGCCGGTTTCTTTGCCGAAATCGGCGAGAAGCCGTTTCGCGCCAATCAGTTGCTGCGCTGGATGCATCATGCGGGCGAAAGCGATTTCGCTCGCATGAGCGATCTCGCCAAGGCGCTGCGCGAGAAATTGGGCAGTATTGCGGCGATCGAGCCGCCGACCCTGCTGCGCGAGCAGCAGTCCGGGGACGGCACGCGCAAGTGGCTGCTGGAGGTGGGGACGGGCAACGGCATCGAAGCGGTGTTCATTCCCGAAGAGACGCGCGGCACGCTGTGTGTGTCCTCCCAGGTGGGCTGCGCGCTGGAATGCACCTTCTGCTCCACCGGCCGGCAGGGCTTCAACCGCAACCTCACGGTGGCGGAAATCATCGGCCAGTTGTGGTGGGCCAACAAGGCCCTGGGCCACAGCGCAAAAGGCGAACGCATCATCAGCAACGTGGTGCTGATGGGCATGGGCGAGCCTCTCACCAATTTCGACAACGTCGTGACCGCGCTCGACATCATGCTGGACGACCACGGCTACGGCCTGTCGCGGCGCCGCGTCACGGTCAGCACTTCCGGCATCGTGCCGGCCATGGACCGGCTGCGCGAGCGCTGCCCGGTGGCTCTGGCGGTATCGCTGCACGCGCCGAACGATGCGCTGCGCGACGTGCTGGTGCCGATCAACAGGAAATACCCACTGGCCGATCTGATGGCTGCATGCCGCCGCTACGTGGTGGACGCACCGCGGGATTTCATCACCTTCGAATACGTCATGCTGGACGGCGTCAATGACAGTGCGGCCCACGCGCACGAGCTGGTGGAGCTGGTGCGGGACGTGCCGTGCAAGTTCAACCTGATCCCGTTCAACCCGTTCGCGGAATCCGGCTACCGCCGCTCGCGGCCGGAAGCGCTGCGCCTCTTCCGCGACATCCTGATGCAGGCGGGGCTGGTGGTTACCACGCGCAAGACGCGCGGCGACGACATCGACGCGGCCTGCGGCCAGTTGGCAGGCCAGGTGCAGGACAAGACCCGGCGCGCGCAGCACAGAATCGTCGAGGTGGCGGCTTGAGCCGCGTCTGGCTGTTGCTGTCGCTGCTGCTGGCGGGTTGCGCCCAGCAGGGTGTGATGCAGCAGCAGCCGGCGACGCCCGAGGCGAGCGACGCGCTGTACCGCGCCAAAACCCACACCGAGCTTGCGTCCGGCTATTTCTCCCGGGCACAGTACGGTGTGGCGCTGGAGGAGGTGAACGAGGCGTTGCGCGCCGACGCCGCCTATGCGCCGGCCCACAATATGCTGGGGCTGGTGTATATGGAACTGCGCGAGGACAAACAGGCGGAACAGGCTTTTTCCCGCGCCCTCGGTCTCAGCCCGATGGATTCGGATGCGCACAACAATTTCGGCTGGTTCCTGTGCAGCCGCAACCGTTTCGAGGAATCGCTCAAGCACTTCCTCGCTGCGGTGAAGAACCCGCTTTATACCACTCCGGAGAAAGCCTTCCTCAATGCCGGCATCTGCTCCTCCAGGAAAGGCGACGATGCCGGCGCCGAGGATTTCCTGCTCAAGGCACTCAGGGTGCAGCCGCAGCAGCCGCAGGCGCTGTACAACCTGGCGCAGCTTTACTACAGGCAGGGCCGTCATGCCGAAGCCAGAAGCCATCTTTCCAGATACGCGCAGGTCGCATCGCCCAGCGCCGAGAGCTTGTGGCTGGGCGTGCGGCTGGAGCGCGTGCTCGGCGACAGGGATGCCGAGGCGGGGCACGGGCGGCAGCTGAGAAAGCTGTTCCCGGATTCTGCGGAAGCCGTGCTGCTGCAACAAGGCCAGTACCAGGACTCTCCGAAAGGGCGCGAGGGAACCAGGTGATGCAACAGGCGATGCAAGACTCCGCGAGCGAACCCCCCCAATCGACAGAACCTGCCTCCGCACAGCAGGGCGAGCAGCCGGCGTCCGCAACAATCGGCAGCGTGCTGGCGGCGGCCCGCGTTGCGCAGGGGCTCGAAATCGCCGACGTCGCGCGCAGCCTCAAGCTCAGTGCCAAACAGGTGGAAGCGCTGGAAACGGACGATTTCGCCAGCATGCGCGGCAATACCTTCGTGCGCGGTTTTATCCGCAATTACGCCAAGCTCCTGCGGGTGGATCCCGCTCCGCTGCTGGATTCGTTCCAGCAGGGCGCACCGGCGGAGGACCATGCTCTTTCTGCGGCCTCGCAGCAGATCGCGCTTCCCGTTGCCTCCGGCAGGCGCAGGCTGGTCTATATCGGGGTTGCGGCGATAGCCGTGATTGCGGCGCCGATTTTGATATACGAGTCGCTGCGCGGCGAGCGCGAACCGGCGCCGCCGGCTGTGCAGTCTGCGGCGCCGGCGCTTGCCGCGCGTCCCGAGGTTGCCGAACCACGCGTCATCCAGCCCGTCGTTCCGCCGGTGGTCGAGACTCAGCCTGCCGCGGCGCTTCCCGAAGTGCCACCGGTTGCTGTGCCTGTGCCGGCAGTTGCGCCTCCCGAAGCCGTCAAGCCCGCGATGCCGCTGACGCCCGCAGCGTCCGTGCCCCAACTCAGGCTGGTTTTCGAGCAGACTTCGTGGGTTGAAATCAGGGATGGACGTGGCAAGGTAGTACTTTCTGAATTGAATCAGGGCGGCAGCGAACGGCTGGTCGAGGGGCGCCCGCCGTTTTCTCTGGTGGTCGGCAATGCCGCCCATGTGCGCATCGATTACAATGGCAAGCCGGTCGACCTGCTCCCGCATACGCAGAGTGACGTGGCGCGTCTGACGCTGAAATAGACAGTTCGCCAAGAGGCATAACCATGTTCCATGTCGAAATCCCGCGCCGCAAGAGCCGCAAGATCCACGTCGGCAACGTCGCCGTCGGTGGTGACGCACCGATCTCGGTGCAGACCATGACCAATACGGAAACCTGCGACGTGGAAGCGACGCTAGGGCAGATCGCCCGGGCGGTGCGGGCGGGGGCCGACATCGTGCGCGTTTCCGTGCCCAGCATGGACGCTGCCGAAGCCTTCGGCGCCATCAAGCAGCGTTCCCCCGTGCCGCTGGTGGCCGACATCCATTTCGACTACAGGATCGCTCTGCGCGTGGCGGAGCTCGGCGCCGACTGCCTGCGCATCAACCCCGGCAACATCGGCCGCGAGGACCGGGTGCGCGCGGTGGTGCAGTCGGCCAAGGACCACGGGATTCCGATACGCATCGGCGTCAACGCCGGGTCGCTGGAAAAGGAGCTGCAAAAGAAATACGGTGAGCCGACGCCGCAGGCCCTGGTCGATTCCGCGCTGCGCCATATCGAGATACTTGACCGACTGGACTTCCAGGAGTTCAAGGTCAGCCTCAAGGCCTCGGAAATATTCATGACCGTGGAAGCCTACAAGCTGCTCGCCGGCCAGATCGAGCAGCCGCTGCATCTGGGCATCACCGAAGCAGGGGGGCTGCGCTCGGGCAGCGTCAAGTCTTCGATCGGGTTGGGCATATTGCTGGCCCAAGGCATTGGCGACACCATCCGCATCTCGCTGGCGGCCGATCCGGTGGAAGAGGTCAAGGTCGGCTTCGACATCCTGAAAAGCCTGCACCTGCGCAACAAGGGCGTCAATATCATTGCCTGTCCCTCCTGCTCGCGCCAGGAGTTCGACGTGATCAAGACCGTCAATGCCCTGGAAGCCCGTCTGGAAGACATTCTCGAACACATCGACGTGGCCGTGATCGGTTGCGTGGTGAACGGGCCTGGGGAGGCGCGCGAAGTGCACGTCGGCCTGGCCGGCGGCTCGCCCAACCTGCTTTACGTCGACGGCAAACCCAGCCACAAGGTGAAGGAGGAGGACCTGGTGGATGAACTGGAGCGGCAGGTGCGGGCCAAAATCGCGGCGCTCAAGGAGCAGCCGCAAGCGGGACAAAGGACGATACCCATCAAGGCGGTGGGATGATTTGTTTAAAAAAATTTAGACAGGATTAACAGGATTTTTCAGGATTTACAGGATTAGAGCTAAAACAGCTTTTGATGCGCGTTTGGCCTTGTCATGTAAATCCTGAAAAATCCTGTTAATCCTGTCCATTCTTTAGATTGTTAACCAAGCGATAACCATGTCCGGCAACCCTATCCAAGCCATCCGCGGAATGAACGACATCCTGCCGGAGCAGGCGCCCTTGTGGGAGTCTTTCGAAGACACGGTGCGCGACTGGCTGAGGAGCTACGGCTACCGCAGCATACGCATGCCCATCGTGGAGCAGACCGGCCTGTTTCGGCGCGCCATCGGCGAAGTCACGGATATCGTCGAGAAGGAAATGTATACCTTCATCGACGAACTGAACGGCGAAAGCCTCACCCTGCGCCCGGAAGGAACCGCCTCCTGCGTGCGTGCGGTGTTGCAGCACAACCTGCTGTACAACGGGCCGCAGCGCCTCTACTATAGCGGCCAGATGTTTCGTCACGAACGGCCGCAGAAAGGGCGCTACCGCCAGTTTCACCAGGTGGGCGTGGAGTCCTTCGGGTATGCCGGGGCGGACATGGACGCGGAACACATCATCATGTGCGCAGATCTGTGGCGCCGGTTGGATCTTGTGGACATCGCGCTGCAAATCAACACGTTGGGCAGTCCCGAGTCGAGGGTGCGCCACCGCATCCGGCTGATCCACTATTTCGAGCAGCACATGGACGCGCTGGACGAGGATGCGCGGCGGCGCCTCCACAGCAATCCGCTGCGCATACTGGACAGCAAGAACCCGGCGCTGGGGCCGCTGATCGAAGGTGCGCCGAGGCTGCTGGACGATCTGGACGAGGCGGCGCTGCTGCATTTCGAGCAATTGCAGGAGATATTGCGCGGCGCCGGTGTGGAATACGAGATCAATCCGCGCCTGGTGCGTGGGCTGGACTACTACAACTACACCGTGTTCGAGTGGGTGACCACGCGCCTGGGCGCGCAGGGTACGGTATGCGCCGGCGGCCGCTACGACGGGCTGGTGCAGCAGCTGGGCGGAAAAGGCGCGCCCGCGTGCGGTTTCGCCATGGGTGTCGAGCGCCTGCTGGCGCTGCTGCAGGATGCCGGTTTCGCGGCCCCGGCAGCGGTGGCCGATGCGTACGTGGTGCACCAGGGTGCTGCGGCCGACCGCGTTGCCTGGCAGGTGGCGCAGCATCTGCGTGGGGCGGGTTTGCATGTGGTCCTGCACTGCGGCGGGGGTGGTTTCAAGGCGCAGATGAAAAAGGCGGACGCCAGCGGCGCGCGCTTTGCCGTCATCATCGGCGACGACGAAGCAGGCGCCGGGGAGGTCACCATCAAGCCTCTGCGCAGATTGGAAGAACAGGTGCGCTTGTCCCTGGGGCAGGCGATCGATTTACTCAGGCAGCCGGCTTGACGGCCGGTTGAAGAACCAATTTTTCGCAAGGGAATATTATGCTGGATCAAGACGAACAGGAACGGATGGACGATCTGAAATCCTGGTGGAATCAGTATGGCAATGCCGTGTTGCTGGGGGCTGTGGTGTTCGTGGCGATGCTCGCCGGCATACAGGGTTGGCGCTATTACCAGAGCAGCCAGAGGACGCAGGCTGCGGCGCTCTACGACGCCTTGCAGAATGCCGCATCGCTTAATGACGCCAAGAAAGCCCGTGAGGCCGCCACCGCGATCATGGACCAGCATCCTTCCACGGTGTATGCGGCAAATGCCGCGTTGATCTCGGCCCGCGCCAACTATGAAGCGGGCGACGCGAAAAGCGCCAAGGCCCAGTTGCAGTGGGTGATGGAGCACGCTCCCGAGGGTGCGCTGCGGCAGATTGCAGGGCTGCGCTTGGCGGGGGTGTGGCTGGACGATAAAAATTACGCGGAGGCGCTGAAACTGCTGGACGCCAAACACGACGATGCTTTTGCCGGCATGTATGCCGACCTCAAGGGCGACGTGCTGGCGGCCCAAGGCAAACTGGCGGAGGCGCGCGGCGCCTACACGGCGGCGCTTGCCAAGAGCGACGCTAAGAGCCCCGCTTACCGCAACTTCGTGCAGATCAAGCTCGACGCATTGGGTGACGCCAAGTGAAGATAGTCGCCGCAGTGCGCGCCCTGTGGCCGGCCGTGGCCGTGGCCGGGTTGTTCGGACTTGCGGGATGTTCCGCCCCCGCGTGGCTGACTGCCAGGGAGGGCGCGGAGAAGCCCGCTGCCCTCGTCGACTTCAAGCCGGCAGCCGTGGTTCGCGTCCTGTGGGCCGGGAGCGTGGGCAGCGCCGGGGACTCCGTATTCTTCCCCGCTGTAGCGGGCGACGGCGTTTACGCGGCGGCCGCGGACGGGCAACTTGCGCGCTTCGATGCTGCGTCCGGCAAACAGCTTTGGCGCGTGGAAACCGGGCGCAAGCTTTCCGGCGGTGTCGGCGCGGGCGCAAACCTTGTGCTGGTCGGCACTGTAAAGGGCGAGGTGCTGGCCTATGACGGCAGCGGCAAGGCGTTGTGGAAGGCGCAGCTTTCGAGCGAGGTGCTGAGCGTGCCGCAGGTCGCCGAGGGGCTGGTCGTGGCGCGCACCGGCGACGGCCGGATTTTCGGGCTGGACGCGGCAGACGGCAAACGCCGCTGGGTGTACCAGGGTTCAGTGCCCGCCTTGAGCCTGCGCAGCCATGCCGGGGTGGTCGTCAGCCACGCCACGGTGTTCGCGGGGTTCGCCGGTGGCAAACTGGTGGCGCTCAAGCTCTCCAACGGCAGCGTCGTATGGGAAGCCGCTGTCGCGCAGCCGCGCGGCACCACAGAACTGGAGCGGATCGCAGACATCACCAGCGTGCCGGTGCTGGACGAGAAGCAGGTTTGTGCCGTCGCCTACCAGGGGCGGGTCGCCTGCTTCGAGCTGAAGAACGGCAATTTGATCTGGGCGCGCGACCTGTCCAGCAGCGCCGGTCTCGCCATGGACCAGCGCAACGTTTTCGTGACCGACGATGGCGGCACCGTGCTGGCGCTCGACAAGGGCACCGGCGCTACGCTGTGGAAGCAGGACAAACTCGCCGGGCGTCGGCCCACGGCACCGCTGCTGCAAGGCGAGCGCTTGGCGGTGGCAGACTTGCAGGGCTACGTGCATATACTGTCCCGCGAGGACGGCGCCTTCGTGGCACGCATCGCAACGGATGGCAGCGCGGTGCGCGCGCAGCCGCTGGCACTGAACGGCGGGTTCCTGGTGCAAACGGTTAACGGCGGTTTGTACGCCTTGAGCATCCAATAGGTCAGAGGCGAAATTCGCGCTTTCCCCGGCATCATCCACGCAGCCAAGCACATTATGAAACCAACTGTCGTTCTCGTCGGACGCCCCAATGTGGGCAAGTCCACTCTGTACAACCGGCTCACGCGCAGCCGCGACGCCATCGTTGCGGACATGCCGGGGCTCACCCGCGACCGCCATTACGGTCATGGCCGGGTCGGCGACAAGCCTTTCCTGGTGGTGGATACCGGGGGCTTCGAGCCGAAGGCGCGCGACGGCATCCTGCACGAAATGGCCAAGCAGACCATGCAGGCGGCGGATGAGGCGGATGTCATCCTGTTTCTGGTGGATGCGCGCGACGGGCTGACCGCACAGGACAAGTTCATTACCGACAGCCTGCGCAAGACTGGCCACCCGCTGTTTCTGGTGGTGAACAAGGCGGAGGGCATGCCGCGCGCCACTGTGGCTGCGGAGTTTTACGAACTGGGTCTGGGCGACCCGCTGGTGATTTCCGCCGCGCATGGCGACGGTGTCAACGAGCTGATCGAGCTGGCCCTGGCGGATTTTCCCGGGGAGCAGCCGGAGGAAGATAAGGACAGTCATCCCAAGATCGCCATCGTCGGGCGTCCAAACGTGGGCAAATCGACCCTGGTGAACAGTCTGCTTGGCGAGGAACGCATGATCGCCTTCGACCAGCCGGGCACCACGCGCGACAGCATCTACGTCGATTTCGAGCGCAACGACCGCCGCTACACGCTCATCGACACCGCCGGCATACGCAGGCGCGGCAAGGTGTTCGAGGCGATCGAAAAATTTTCCGTGATCAAGACCCTGCAGGCGGTGGAAGACGCCAACGTCGTGGTGCTGGTGCTCGACGCGCATCAGGATGTGTCGGAGCAGGACGCGCATATCGCCGGTTTTATCCTGGAAGCCGGCCGTGCCCTGGTGGTCGCGGTGAATAAATGGGACGACATGAACGAACAGGCGCGCGACACCATCAAGCGCGACATCGCACGCAAGCTCGGCTTCCTCGGATTTGCAAAATTCCACTATATTTCGGCATTGCACGGCAGCGGCGTGGCCGGCTTGCTGAAGTCGGTCGACGTCGCTTATGCCGCAGCCATGGCCAAGCTGCCGACGCCAAGACTGACCCGGGTGCTGCTCGAAGCCACCGCCACCCACCAGCCGCCCAAGAGCGGCATGTTCCGCCCCAAGCTGCGCTACGCCCACCAGGGCGGCAGCAACCCCCCGCTGATCATCGTGCACGGCAATGCGCTGGAGCGCGTCTCGGACAGCTACAAGCGCTTCCTGGAGAAAACCTTCCGCGAGGCGTTCGAACTGCAGGGCACGCCGCTGCGGGTGCAGTTCAAGTCGGGCAAGAACCCGTTCGAGAACAGAAAACCTCCCCCCAAGACCGAGGAGCAGGAAAGGGCGGCGCACAGGGCGCGGCGGCGTGGCAGGAAGATGTGGGGTTAGCCCCGGCGTCTCACCAATTCGCGTGCTGATCGTGCGCGCCCATTCCTTACGTTTTCGATCTCTGTTCCGACTTGTTCTTTCTCGACGCCTTAGCCCGGAACACGCCACCGGGCGGCAGTGCAGCGCCGGGATTCCCGGTTGACGCCGCTGCGTTAAAGATCGCGCCGCGCGCGCCGCTAATCTACAACGCGGCCGGTGCGTGATGGCAGTGCGGTTCAGCACCGGCTCTTTATGTTGCGCCCGCAGAGGTCGCGGCGCCAACCCTTTCCCGGTGTTGAATGAGCGACGATAGCGAAATGAACAGACGGGCGAAAGCCCCTGCGATGGTGCAGTTGTGGCGCCGGGTCCTGCTCGTGGCGGGTGTGAGCGCGATAGTGCTGGTTTCATTGTGGCTGTGGATCTCCTGGCAGGTTACCAAGCAGACCCAGTTGCAGCGTATGCGGCAGGGCGTGGTCCTCATCGCCGGGCATTCCGAGAACTTTTTCAATTCCATTGCCAGCCACCTGGATGGGCTCGCCGACAATCTTCTCAAGGCCGATGCATTGCGCAATCCGGATGCTGCGCGCGCCCTGCTGGAAAAGTTCAAAGCCAAGCACCCCGATCTGGTCGGCGCGACCATAATACTGCCCGACGGCCAGATATTCTCCTCGACCGAACTGCAGCCAGGTGCTAAGGCGCCCAACGTGCTGTTCAACCCGGAATGGCGCGAGGATTTCCATGCCACGCTGAAGGCGAGCGGCATGACCGTGAACCGCTCGCAACTGAGCTATCTGGTACACAAGTCGATCATTCCATTCCGATACCCGGTGCGCGACCAGGGCGGCAGCGTCGTTTTCGTGCTGCAAACCAGCATGCTGCTCGATGAACAGCAGCAGCTATGGCGTCGTCTGGGGTTGGTCGGCGGTGCGTCGGTGGGCCTGTTGCGCGAGGATGGTTACCTCATCAGCCGCATGTCGGAAAGCCGCGACAAGCCCGAGGTCTACCGAACAAAGAACCAGGAGGCCGCTCTCCTTGCCGCCACCAGGACGAATGTGCGAGCCGGAGTGTTCCAGGGGGATGCCAGTGACGGAGAGTTTCGCTACGGTGCCTACCAGCATGCCGAGCACTATCCGCTGTACGCTTTCATCTCTTTTCCCCAATCCACTTTTGTGATGTTGTGGTGGATGAGCGTGCGCATTCCCCTTTACCTGATTCTGGGCGCGCTCGCGGCCAGTATCTGGGTCTACTGGATCAGCACGCGGCGATTCGCCGGCCGCATGCAGGCCATACGCCAGCGCCTGCAGGATGCGGCCGCTGCGGGTGCCGATCCGGTGCCCAGCAGCGGGATTCGTGAGATCGATACCCTGGTCGAGGCCCTGGCGGACTCTCAGGAAAGGCTGGAGCAGGCCGCGCAAAACCGTGAGCGTTTGCTGCTGTCGGCAGCCAAAGCCGGCACCTACGCGGTGCGGACAAGCGACGATGTGGTCACGGATGCCAACGATACGTTCGCCAACATGCTGGGAGTGCCGCGCGAGGAAGTCATCGGCAGGAACTGGTCGGCCCTGTTGCAAACCCGGGGGCCCGGCGCGCGCGATGTCCGCCGCGGTCCGCAGGGCATGGCCCACCGCGTGGTCCGGCTCAATCGCCCCGATGGCACGACCGCGTGGCTTTCCCTGGCGGAATATAAGGAGCAGTCGGAAGGAGAGACCATACGCTACGGGCTTGCAATCGAAGTGAGCGAGCGTGAGCGTCTGCTGAGTACGGTGCGTGCCCAGTCCGAGCGTTTTCACACGCTCTGGCAACTGGCGACCAACCGCGACAAGTCCGATGCGGAGAAGGTGGGTCTGATGCTCAGCCTTGGCCTGGAAACCCTGGGTATGGAAGCTGCGATGGTCACCGAGGTGGTCGGGGAGCGCATCCTCGTGCGCCACGCAGCCGGCGGCCTGACGGCATTCAGCGCCGGACAGGAATTCAGGTTGAGCGACACCCTGTGCAGCCAGGTGATGCGCACGCGTGATGGGCTGTTTGGCGCCGATCTGCCGAACTACCAGCAGTTCAAGGACCACCCGCTGGTGGCCGTGATGGGTTTCCACGTCTATGTCAGCGCCCCGATCTGGGTGGGCGATCGAATCTATGGGACGCTGGTGTTTTTGCGGCGCAAAGCGATTCAGGGCGGATTTCGCGACGACGACAAGGCTTTCATCGAACTGCTGGCCTCCTGGTTCGGGCAGACGCTGCTGCAGCAAATGCAGCGCGAGGTGCTGGAAGACCTGGCCATGACCGACAGTCTGACCCGGTTGCCCAATCGGCGCGCCGCGGAGTTGCGCTTCGCCGAGGAAATCGCCCGCGCGCGGCGCGACGGCGAGCGGTTTGCGGTCGCCATCTGCGATCTCGACCGCTTCAAGCTGATCAACGACCACTACGGCCACGACGTGGGCGATGAAGTGCTGCGCCAGGTTGCCGCAGTTATGAAAGGGGAGTTGCGCGAAGGGGACTGGGTGGCGCGCTGGGGCGGCGAGGAGTTCATCGTGCTGCTGCACCAGTCGCAGGGCCAAGACGCGTTCGGCGCCATGGAACGGTTGCGCATCGCGGTCAAGGCGCACCCCTTGCGCACCCAACAGGGTCTGCTGGATATCACCACCAGCATCGGCATCGGCGTGTTCCGCAGCAGCGACGAGGATGTTGCCCGCGTCCTCTCGGAAGCAGATGGCTGTCTCTACGAGGCCAAGAAGAACGGGCGCGATTGCGTGATCGTAAGCGAGAGTGCACAGCGCAGTGCGCTGTGGAAGGCGGGCATGCTACAGCATGCCCTGCTGGAAGGACGCGTGGTTCCGGCGTTCCAGGTGATCGTCAATTTGCGCACCGATGAAGTCGTCGCCGATGAAGCCTTGGCGCGACTGATGCAGCCTGACGGGAACATTGTTGCCGCAGCTGAATTCGTCGAGGCGGCGGAAGGCATCAACCTGATCCATATCGTCGACAGCGCCATTACCAAAAAGGCATTGCACCAGCATGCTGCGGATGTCGCTGACGGCACGGTCAGCCCGGCCCGCGCCCATTTCATCAATCTCTCCCCGCAGTTCCTGGCGCGCCCGGAACTGGTGCAGGAACTGCTGCAGCAGGCCCAACTCTACTGCGCCAGTTGCGGCGTGGAGTTCGGTGCCAGGAGGCAGCTCGTATTTGAAATCACGGAGCGCCAACTGGTCGGCGATCTCGATCAGCTGGTGCAAGACCTGCAGCCGCTGCTGGATTTCGGTTTCAGGCTCGCGCTGGACGACTTCGGCAGCGGCTATTCCTCCTTTCTGTACCTGGCCAAACTGCCTGTGAGCTTCCTCAAGATCGAGGGCTGGATGATCACCAACATGCGACAAAACCCGCGTGTATTGGCCATGGTGCAGAGCATCGTCATGCTGGCAAAAAGCCAGGGCATCACCACCATCGCGGAATGCATCGAAGACCGGGAAACGGCGCTGATACTGCGTGAAATGGGTGTCGACTGGGGCCAGGGATACTATTTCGGCAGGCCGGAAAGCGGTTCGGTCAAGA
>Ga0315281_10006824_pt1 | contig 16175 bp, 16 predicted proteins | sample YL17G07_0_MG_FD_204540 | JGI IMG/M metagenome (GOLD analysis project Ga0315281, IMG submission 204540) | Sediment microbial communities from Yellowstone Lake, YNP, Wyoming, USA - YL17G07_0 | ecosystem: Environmental > Aquatic > Freshwater > Lake > Sediment | place: USA: Wyoming | collected... | reverse complement strand
TTGCGAGAGGGCGGCCATACGGTTCAGGTGAGGACGAACCTTGCTGCTCTACTTGAACCGGGTAAGGAAGGCATGATAGGATTCTACCGGGACGCTGGCGTCAGGCTTGTCGCTTCGCTTCCCTGTTACACGAAGGTGAACGTTGATGCTCAGAGAGGAGTTGGTGCCTATGAGAAGAGGGTTGAGGCTTTGAAGCGTCTTAACGCGGTCGGCTACGGTTCAGACCTCAACCTTAAGCTCGATCTCATGTACAATCCGGGAGGAGCGTTTCTGCCTGGTGAGCAGTCTTCGCTGGAGTCTGATTATCGTGCGAATTTGGGTAAGGATCATGGCATCGTCTTCAATAATTTGATGACGATCACAAATATGCCTATAGGGCGGTTTCAGAGTTGGCTTCGCCAACAGAACCAGTATGAAGAGTATTATCGGCTTCTCGTGAATTCTTTCAACCCGGAGACTCTTGATGGGTTGATGTGTCGACATCAGATTGAAGTAGCTTGGGACGGTCGAGTCTATGATTGTGACTTCAATCTCGCGTTGCGAGCCCCTGTAGACTGTGGCGTCAGCGCACACGTGAGAGACTTCGATATTGACATGTACTCCAAGAGGAGAATCGTGACAGGCGAATACTGTTTCGGTTGCACGGCCGGACATGGATCATCTTGCGGTGGCGCACTAGCGTAACTCATGAGGCTCCTTGAGTGCTTGGTTGCCGTTAGAAGCGCTATCAAACCGACTTATGGTTGACCATGTGAGAGTGATGCTCCTGATGGAGTCAAGTGGTTGTCCGTGATAGGCTTGGTGTCAAGTCCTCGATGTGCGGAATGTCCTAGAACGTACTGCCGTTCGGCGCCAATGGAGAAGCTCAATGCAGACGCGCTGCCCGAATACTGTCCTATGCGCAGCAACCCTGATGCTATCAAGTGGTCGGCTAATCGGTACTCTGACGATGATGTTAAGGAAACCTACGCTAACGCCGCAGCCACTGAGAAAGCAGCAGCTCGCACTATCCTGGGAATTCCCAGAGTAGTCAAGTCTCGAATAGAGCAACTAGTAGATTTCGGGAAGTTTCAAGGCATCGAGACAATGGGCGTTGCCTTCTGCGTCGCGCTGCGTGACGAAGCATCAACGCTAGTGGAGCTGCTGAGAGAGCAGGGCTTTGATGTGGCATCTGTCTGCTGCAAGTGCGGTGCTGCCGATAAGGCAAGCCTCGGCGTTCCTGAAGAATACAAGACCAAGGGAAAACACGTGTTTGAAGCGGCATGTAACCCGATCCTTCAAGCTGAAATGCTTAACAGGGCTGGGGCACAGGTCAACATTATTGTCGGTTTGTGCGTAGGTCACGATATGCTCTTCACAAAGAACTCGAAGGCGCCCGTCACAACTCTCATCGTAAAGGACCGGCTACTGGGGCACAACCCCATCAAAGGACTGAAGCGTTGAAAGTCGGGCCATAGGGTCACAGCAAGATCCATGACTACAGCACGCGAAAGGACTCATGACCATAGCGCCCTCTAGCATGCGCTGATTAGATGTCTTCGCCCGCCTTAGCCCTCAACGTCCGGTACCATTCAGCAAGCTCGTAATGTTCCGCTCTATAGTCTCCCCTGTATGGCTTGATGTCCAAGACGGGAGTCCCATCGAAGTAGTCGAGGCCGAGAACGACTAGGTTTCTGTCTTCCCTACGTAGAAGCTTCACGAGACTTAATCCGATCGGGTTGGGTCTGGTTGGGGAGTCGAGAGCGAACACTCCGACAAGTGGTAGTTCTTCGAGCTTGAACCCCTTTCTCAGCAGTCGACGTGGCTTGACCTTCAACACGCCAATCTGCTCACGCTTCAACCTGTCCAGGAAGCTCAATACGAAAATGTGCGAGAAGCCCTCTAGACCGTCCAGTGCTTCTTGGAACTCCGGAAAGATCTCTATCATTGCCTCAAGTTCCCGACTTCCCTGCCTTATCTCATCATCTGGAACTTGGGTCCTCACAACGCCTACTGGGCGAAATGTAACTTCCTTACTCGCTTTGCAGCCGCTTTCGCTTTGTTTCGTCATATTTCTTGCCAGCTATGCAGTCTCTCTTGGGTGGGCGAGACTTCTCAACTCTTTCCTCGAAAAAGCCTGAAGGACCTGCTTGACATCTGATTTTTCATCGAGGTCAAAGATCTCGATCGAACTGTCTCTGAGTGCGTGGTAAGGACCTTCGCCGACTTCCTTGGCCACAAGAACGTCTGTCCTGTGTTGGACAAGAAGATGCGTAGCTTCAATTCCTCTCTTCCTTTCAATTCCCGCGCCGGGATTCTCTATCACAAACCAGCTTCGTGCGCCATCCTCGTGTAGATCCACGAGTATGAAGTAGGGACTCTTCCCAAAATGTTCGGATATTCTCGAGTCCAGGCCTCTGTCCTGCTCCACTGGTATGGCAACCCTGTAGACATCCTTCTTTGAGGGCTCCACGTGAAGCGTCACGGAATCGACTTCTTCTATCATATTCTTGATTCTTTGTTCGATCGTGGTCGAGATTGTGTCAGCTTCGTCGATCCGGATTGTCCTGTCAACTTCGACATGCATCTCTACGAATATGAAAGGGCCGGACCTTCTTACTTTGATTTCATGAACGCCTCTGACTCCTGTGACTTCGCTCGCGACTTGTCTCATTTGGGAGATGAGCTCTGGTTTCAAGCAAGCATCCAGCAGAACCAGTATGGCGTCCCTGCCCATCCCGAGGCCAAGTCTGATCGTGAGTAGACCTATCAGCAGCCCAGCGATTCCTTCAGCCCAAGGAAAACCGAAATAGTGAACCGCTATTGCAGCAAAGACGAACGCTGAAGACCAGACATCAACCTTTGAGTGCTTGGCTTCTCCCTGCAGCGCCTGAGAATTGGTCTCGTCCCCCACTCGAGATTTGAATCGATACAACAAGTATGATACGAACGCTGAAATGGCTGCCACTGTAAGGGTGGCAGGAGCAAGGGAAATAGCAGATGGACTAGGGATGCGCTTCAACGACTCTAGAAGCACCTGCGCTCCTGAAGCTGCAACAACGATTGCGACAATCATGAACGCAAGAGTCTCTACCCTGTAGAAACCATATGAGAACCTCTCAGACGGTTTCCTCTGGGATAACTTCATGCCAAGCCACACAGCCAGTGATGTGAAGATATCACTAAGCGAGTGAACTGCATCAGCCAAGAGCGCGATACTGCCTGAGAGCAAGCCCACGATCGCCTTGGTGGCAGTGAGCAAAACCGTCACATAGGTGGAAATCCTAGCTGCCCTTGCACCCTTTCCTAGGAGGCGGACTTTCTCTTCGGTACGCATCCTATCCTTCACCTTGCCTCCGTCATCCCACCATCCCTTGACGTGTGAGCTGCTAGACTGGCCTTTCCAGTTTCACCGAACCATCGCGACATGTGTGCGAGTCAACTACGCTTCTTGTTGTGGATCATGCCGACGTGTATTGTCACCGAGTCCACTTCCTTGAACTTCTTCTTCACTCTGTCTTCGACCTCACCCACTATCGCATGGGCTTCCTCCACGGTAGTTCTTCCATCCACCTCAACATGCGCCTCCACGAAAACTAACGGCCCGGCTCTCCTGACCCTCAGAGCGTGAACCCCCTTGATCTCGGCAGTGTCGACTATTGTCTCTTCGATAGCCTTTCTCATCTCCGGGTGAGGTGAGACATCCATAAGTGAAAAGACGGAATCCTTACCGAACGTGAGCGCTGCCCACAACAAGAAAAGAGCTATGATGACCGCCGCCAACGGCTCCGCCCAAGATACACCCAAGTAGGTGAAGAGCACACTCCCACAGACCAGACCGGAATTCAAGACATCAGCGAAGGAATGTTTACTCTCGACCCTCAAGCCTTGGGAGTTTATCTCTCGCCCCGCCTTCTCCTTGTATCTCGCTAGAAGGTACGAAACAAAGCCGGATCCTATGGCGACAGCGATTACGACCGGCCTGAATGAGATCACGGAAGGAGCGTAGAATCGCTGTATGGAATCTCGCAGGATCTCTGCGCCTGTCACGATCATGATGATGCAGACAATCAACGTGCAGATGGATTCTGCCTTGTAGAAACCGTAAGGAAATCGGTCGGTAGGTTTCCTCAGCGATAGTCGTAGTCCCAGCCATACGATCATGGATCCTGCAATGTCCATGATGGTATGCGCAGCGTCCGCAAGGAGTGCTATGCTTCCGGAGAGGAAGCCGACACCTCCCTTGGCGATGGATAGAGCCACGAGAACAAGCGTCGACTTTTTTGATACGGTAATCCCTTTCTGAAGCAGAGCGGTTCTGGCATCGTCTGCACTCATGACTCCTCGCCTTTCGTTCATGATCTGGAGTTGGCGCCCCTTCATAGTTCGTGGCTATGTGCGAATCGCCCTTGAGGTGCGTTTCCGAAACGTTTATTGGTTATGAATATTTATGCGTTACCATGCCCAGGCCAAAGAAATGTCGATGGGTTTGCTGCGAGCCATCGGTAACGTTCTTCAAACCAAGAGGGGTTCCTATGACAGAGCTAGACGAGACTAGTCTCGCAGTAGATGAACTCGAAGCACTCAGGCTGAAGGATCTGGATGGACTGGACCAAGAGAAAGCGGCAGCGGCCATGAACGTGTCTCAGCCGACGTTTCATCGGATCTTGGATTCATCCCATGGAAAGGTTGCAGATGCTTTGGTCAACGGCAAAGCGATTAGAATTGAAGGAGGAAGCTACATGGTAAGAGAAGGAACACGCCTCTTCAAATGCTACGATTGCAAGAATGAGTGGCAGGAACCATACGGGACTCCAAGACCGGGCAAATGCCCGAAATGTAGCAGCACAAACTTGCATAGAGCCCCACAAGACAGAGGATATGCGAGAAGAGGCAGAGGAGCGGGCGGAGGTCTGAAACGTGGACAGGACTAGAATCGCGATACCATGTGTCGGTCAAGGCAACCTAGATGCGCAGATCTCACCCCACTTCGGACGTTGCGACTCGTACGCAATAGTGACGCTGGAAGATGGCAAAGTCAAGACTGTGGAGTCGCTGCCTAACGCGGGCCACTCCGACTGCGCAAGCCCTGTACGGACACTGGCCGGAAGCGGTGTCGGGTTGATGCTTGTGGCCGGTATGGGGATGCGACCCTACTTGGCCTTCAAGCAATTAGGAATCGAGGTAAGGTACGGAGTCAACGGGACCGTCTCAGACGCTGTCGAATCCTATCTGAGAAACGAGACTCTGCCCATGGGGGAAGATCACCTATGCGGCTGCAACTCGGAGGGCTAAGATACGCTCGGCAGAATTCGTGGACGCCGCATCGGTTATTATTCGCGAACGGAGAAATGATCCAGGACTCTGAGGAAGGAAGAAGATGTCACTCGCTATCAAACAGACGTGTGAGATGGTAAGGCGCATGAGAGCAGAGGGGCGACCTTGGCTTGAAATCCAAGATGAGCTCGAAAGGTCGGGCATCAAGCAGGGCGACTTTCGACCGTTATACGTGGGGTGTGAGAACGCACCTTACAGGCTGCGTTTCGTTCCCAAACACGAACCTCGAATAACCTCGAGAGAATTCGATGGGGGGCTATCACGACTTGCAGGAGAACACTCACTGATATCCCAAATGCGCTGCACAGGCTACAACCTCTTCATGAATACTGGGAAACCCCAAGGACGCTTGCAGAGAATCAGGAAGGCTCTTCGCTTGACCTACAGAACAGAACTGCGAAGAGTCCTATGGGCTGACAAGTATGGGATTGAGGTGGAACACCCGGATCTCCCGGGGATGCCAGAGGCTCTTGAGGACATTGGAAGCCGGCTTTACGGCATGGCCTCCAAATAGGATCCTAAGATTGAAGTCAACAGCCCGATACTTCTAGGATGTCAAGTCTTACTTTCGACACAGCCATTCTTCGGCGTGTTTCTTCGATCCAGACTTCACGTACGGCTTTGTGTTGATGAGTGGCGTTCCATCCAGTACATCGATGCTTTCCACTCGAAGAACGTTCCCTTCTCTGTTAGGGAGTCTAACCAGAGAGGGGCCGATTGGGTTAGGCCTGTTCGGATGCGTGATCACCAAGTCTCTTCGACTTCCATGTTGGTGTCCATGATCCCATGAAGCATGGGCTCTGACAAGTTCGTAATGGCAGCATCCACAACAGGGAACATAGCTAGACTCGGATAAATGCCGCTAGGACATCAGCACGAGACAGGCCTGCACAGTAATGTCTACAGCAGATGTCACAGCCACAGATACATCATTCTGCAATGGAAACGGCATCCAGCACATAGTCACAAGCGTACGGAGACCATCCACCATCGGAAAGATCGAAGCATTCCAAAGCCTACACCTACGAAGCCTGGATCTACCCAACCCACAAAGAATTCGTGAAGTACTGGAACTACGAGCGGCCGCATCAAGGAATAGGCTATCTGTACCCGGCAGACGTATATTTCAGGGACCTGACACATCACAGTGGATAGAACACTCGCACTCAGAAGATTGCTGGAACTCCTTCTGCGCATTGGAACCAGCGTTCGCAATCCTGGGAGGATATGAGCTCTGGTCGTTCGCCGCTTGCCCAAGAACGAGTGGGGGGACTTTCTGACCAGTTCTTCTGGCGTCTTTCCGAAGTCTGTTCAGGCGGCGCAGCTAGTCTGAGGTTTCTAGCGGAGTAGGATCAGGATATAAACCAAGAATGTTGCGGAGATTAATCATATATACTCAGGCCTTCGCTACCTTCGGTCGCGTGTTGCCTGATCAAGAACGAATGAAGAGGACTTTCTGACGCCCGTTCAGGTGACGCAACAATCAATAATGGAAGTTAGGAAAATTGTCTAAAGAGAAGCAAACGGAAACGGCAACCGAGAGCAAGGTCACTAGACGTTCGATGCTGAAGTGGACCGGGGCGCTGGCAGGCGCGGCTATCGTTGGAGCCGTGGCAGGCTGGCAGGGCGATCTGCTCGCGAGACCGAGTGTTACAACGACGGTCACAAGTACTGTTACGGAGACGGCCGGTGCCGTGACGGTGACGCAGACAGCTCCATCCGTTGCGCCAGCCGAGACGATATCTTGTGCTGTTGCAGATGGATCTGGCCCGCTTACAGTTCATGTCAAGGACGGTAGGATAGTCAGAGTCAGACCCCTCCAAATTCAACCGGGAGAACTGAAAACGTGGAAGCTCAACATAGGAGGCAAAGTGCTCGAGCCTATCCAGAAACCCACAGTTTCCCCGATGGCCCTCGCCTCGCGTCGACGAGTCTACAGCCCGCTCAGAATCAGGTATCCGATGAAACGGGTGGACTTTGACCCGAGTAGCAAGGACCGGAAGACTCAGAACAGAGGCAAAGGCGAGTTTGTCAGGATAACATGGGATGAAGCCCTCGACATCGTGGCTGGCGAGCTCAAACGAGTAAACGAGAGGTACGGTCCTAGTGCAGTCTTCTACGACTATCCCTCTCACTACCAGCATGGAGCTCAGGTTCACGATTCACACTACACGAACCAGCCAAGAGTTCTCTGTCTAGCGTTTGGCGGATGCACAACGATGAGTCCGAACGCGGACAGTTGGGAGGGGTGGTACTATGGAGCGCCATTAGTTTGGGGACACATGGCCGGACCTGGAATGGGCCTTGGCATGCCCGACACCTCCGACACACTTGAGGAGACTCTGAAGTACACTAAGCTCGTTGTGTACTGGTCGCGTGACCCCGATGCCCAGACGTTCGGTTTCAATAGACAAGACTGGATTAAGGCCTTGCAGTGGATCAAGGAATTTGGCATCAAGACGATCTATGTAACTCCCGACCTCAACTGGGGTGCAGGACTTCATGCAGACAGATGGATCCCGATTCGCCCAGGGACAGATACTGCGCTTGCGGCAGCGATCGCGTACGTTTGGATCGCTGAGAACCTGTACGACAAGAACTATGTCGAGACCCACACGGTCGGCTTCGACAAATGGGTCGAGTATATCACTGGCAAGGAAGACGGAGTGCCCAAGACTCCGGAATGGGCGGAGAAGATCTGCGGTGTGGACGCGCGAGTAACTAAGGCACTCGCTAGAGAATGGGCCTCCGAGCCAACAATGCTCGGAATATCGATGGGGGCGGCGTGCCGACTTCCCTTTGGGCATGAATGGCCTCGAATGATGATTGCACTTCAGGCGATGCAAGGTTACGGCAAGCCCGGCGTCGGTTTCTGGGATGGAGCCGGAGGAGAGCCATTCAACTACCAAGCCGGGGGACCACCATGCAGCGAAGTGAGAGGAAACCTTGCATACATCGCCAAGAATGAGCCTCCGAACAAGGTAAAGCAACGCATATGGCGGTTGTACCGTGCTGATGCGGTCCTTAACCCGCCGATTAAGTGGAGAGGACTCGCTCTCGAAGGACTACGCGTTCAGCCAGGCGGTGCTGCGCCGCCCAGTGGCGACTACGTTGCACATCTTGTGGATGAACACACATACCCACTACCTGGATACTCTGAGATACATTTGTGGTACAAGATAGGTACAAATCAACTTGCAACATGGTGCCAAGGAAACAAACTGAACAAAGCCTATCAGAGCTCCAAGATCGAATTCATTGTTATGATAGACTACTGGTACGGCGGCGAAGCGCGTTTCGCTGACGTACTCCTTCCCTCCAACACTGTCTTCGAGCGTAATGACATCAGCGGCTGGCTTACATGGTTCATGGCACCCGCCACCGGCGTCTACAACAAGAAAGCGATCGAGCCGTTGTGGGAGTCAAAGGGCGATTTGTTCATAGACGAGGAGCTATCCAAGAGGCTTGGCGTCGGTGAACAGTTCAGCGAGGGCAACACCGAAGATGACTGGATACACAAGTTCTTCGATATTACATGTCTTCCCAAGTTCAACATCTCCTATGACGAGTGGAAGAAGAAGGGCTACTTCCCTGTCCCCTTCCCTGAGAAATACGAGTCCCATCCGGCCGGGCGCGCGTTCCATGAAGACCCTGAGAAGAACAAGTTTGACACGCCATCAGGTTCCGGGAAGATCGACTTCTATTCCACATTCGTCGACAAGTACTTCCCCGGCGACAAGGAGAGACCACCAGTGCCGCACTACATTACATCTTGGGAGGAGAAGTATGCCAAGAAGTATCCGCTGCTCGTGGATTCGCCTCACCCGAGATGGCGCATCCACACACAATATGACGATGTGTCATGGATACGGGAACTCCCCGGGCACAAGGTGAAGGGCCCTGACGGGTACTACTATGAGGCATTGTGGATGCACCCGAACGACGCAGAAGCGAGGGGCATCAAAGACGGAGGCATCGTCATGGCCTACAACGACAGGGCAAAGGTACTCTTCGGAGCGTACGTTAACGAGAGAATGATGCCAGGAGTCGTCAGAGCTCCGGATGGCGCCCTGTACGACCCAGTCGAACCCGGCAACCCTGAGTCGATCGACAAAGGAGGAGTAGTCAACTTGCTCTGCAGCGACCAGGGACTGTCAAAGAACGCAAACGGGATGCCGCCCAACGCCTTCAGAGTGCAGGTTGAGAAGTGGAGGGGGTAGACAACAATGACTAGGTATGCAATGGTCATCGACATCTCCAAATGTAACGGATGCATGAACTGTCAGCTCGCATGCAAAGACGAACATGTCGAGAACAACCACACCCCTTACGCCCTGCCTCAGCCTGACACGGGACATTTCTGGATGCACGTGCAAGAGAGAATCAGGGGAAGCGTACCGAAGGTCAAGCTTGCCTACATAGCGACCCCATGCATGCACTGTGAAAACCCGCCTTGCATGGCTGCAGCGACCGGCGGAGCGATATACAAGCGACCTGACGGAATCGTGATGATCGATCCTGCCAAGAGCGTTGGTCAACGACAGCTGGTCGCGTCATGCCCGTACGGAGTAATATACTGGAACGAGGAACTCGGAGCGCCGCAGAAATGCACCTTCTGCGCTCACCTCCTCGACATCGGATGGAAGGAGCCAAGATGCGTCGAGGCGTGTCCTGACGCGATGCGTTTCGGCGACTTGGACGACCCGAAGAGTGAAGTGTCAAAGCTCGTGGCAAACGCAGAAACCCTGCTCCCAGAGCTGAATGCAAAGCCCAGAGTGTTCTATCTGGCGCTTCCGAAGAATTTCATAGCTGGAACCATCTCTGACGCGGCAACTAGGGAGTTCATTGAAGGTGCAACCATAACTCTCACGGATCCCGCGGGGAAAACTCTGACAACAAAGAGCGACAGCTACGGAGACTTCTGGTTCGAGGGCCTGGCTCCGAAGACGTACTCTCTGAAGATCGAGTCCTCCGGCTACAAGGCCGCGACTAGCAGCGTAGAACTGAAGACGGACACAAACCTGGGCGAGATCTCTCTCTCAAAGTAGTTTCAACCTACACACTCGGCAGCCTGATCCGGCTGCCTCCCCCTTTCTTTCAATCACCGTCTTGCGGTACGGAGGAGAATGGGCTCCGAAGATGGAATCGATTCTCGGAGACCATGACGTCACACCGGCGGCGCTCTTGCGCGGCGTGGCTCAGGGTTTGGGCTTCAACCCCTCGAGCAAGCCTTCTACAGCTTCGAGGTCCATTGTCAAGTACCCAGCGGTGATCTGTGCGACGGCTTTGTAGAAGTCACGTCGCGCGTTCTTCAGAATGTCTTTGGAAAACTGGGGGGCCCATCTGCACAGGTGTTCAGTCAGGAAGCTGCGCTGTGCTTCAAGATATTCTGCGGCATCCAAAGCTTTGTCTGCCTTCAGAGCATCGACTGTCTGCCTCGCGAGGAAGGCCATGAATTGCAGCTCTACGGCGATGTGATCTTCGGGCTCAGTGAAGTTGGCTGTCTTCTCAAGTCCCATTTTTCGATAGATCTCTAGCACGTCATCTCGCGCTTTCTGCATTATCAGATGCGTGCTACTTCTGTACACTGACTCAGAAGGATGGGCGGGGGTTCCTCCGACTCCCAAGAACAGGCCAGCATAGTCCGCTGCCAACTCTAACTGTACTTGAGCGGGGTCGCGGCCACGCATAGCCTCCACGGAATCCACCAAATTCTTGAATCCTTTCTCGACTCTGGTTCCTCGCAGCTCGGACAAAGCTCCGATCGACTTAGAGAGGGTCTGCTGGGCTGTGAGTTCGTGCAGCATCTCCTGAGTGAGTTCGCGTTCATAGACTCTGGATAGAAAGACGTAGATGTTTCGTCTGTTCTCGCAAATTTGAATGCGGTCTTCCTTGCTCATTTGAAGGCGCTCGGCGGCTAAATCCTTGACCCTTTGAGACGTTCTTGTTGGCAGCGTCCTATCTCCTTATCCGGTTCAAAATCCTTGAGAGGCTAGATAAGTCATCACATGCCCTAGCACAGTACCCATTCCTTCCGAACAAGGACGAAACCAGAAGGTCTCCGTCACCTTCCCACACTCATGAGTTGGAATATGTTGGCTCCGAAATGGTCGGTGTCTCCTCCTTCCACCAGGCCAATGGACAAACGAAGCGTTTCCCTCATTCGTCGTCTGTAGCCGTAGGGATCAGCCTCTGATGAAGGCGCCTTACCTAAGGAGTATTCATCAAGAGCCTCTTTGAGCGATCTCAGTCTCGTCGATTGCTCGGTCTGATTGAACGAGGGCATACGATCCACCTCATCGATCACAATCCTCTGTGCCATGACTCCGAAGCGCTCCATAGTGGCTTGAGTCTTGTCGTACATTCCGTGTTTCTCCCTCTCATAGATAGAATTCTCGATGGATTCCAAGAAAAGCTTCGCAAGTGCGTTTCTATCCAGATGCTTCGTCTCGTAGCTTATCCATTGGTGCCAAGACGGTGCGGAGAGACCTCTGATGTATTCCTCGAGGTTCCTAAAGATGAGACGGTATCCGTACTTTGCGGGGAAATCAAAGGCTAGGGACCCTGGATCGAGTAGAATCATTTGACCGATTATTGGTCCTCCTATTGGAAAGTAGCGTTCTAGGTCCCCGAACCTGCCTTCGAAACGCGCCTTCTGGTCTATGAGGCAAAGCTCCTCCCACATATTCCATGTTTCCCTGATCGTTTCTTGTGTCTCTTCTGCCAGTCCGACCATGAAGAAGAACGTGATTGGAACCCCATACTTGTGACAAAGTTGAGCGGTCTTGATGCAGTCCTCATCTGACCAGTTTCGCCCGTGAGATTTTCGCACGTGATACGTTCCCGACTCGGGAGAAATCGTCAGGACTGTTGGCATACCGGTTCTTGATAGCCCTTCCACAAAGTCTTCGTCGGCTGGGCTAAGCAGGTCTAGTGCCAATCGCATAACATCGAGCTTCTCGCTTGCAAGTTCTGTTATCAGCTCTTTAGAATACTTCTTTCCTCCCATTCGAGGATCTTGAGAGAGGCCTATGAATCGAACACCCTGACCTAGGAGTTTCTGTATGTCCTCCGCAATCTTCGTGGGGCTCCTGAAGGAAGGCCTATCCATGCCGAGATAGGTTCTGTAGCTGTACGCGGAACCCCCGCAGGCGACACAGTTGTATATGCAGCCTCGGCAGACGGGTATCTTCCAATGGGTAGGTATGGAACTCTTGGGTTCCAAGAGATCCAATCTAGTGAACTCGTAATCATCCAAGTCCACGCTCGGTTTCATGAGCGGAGCCACAGAGACCCTGCCGTTGTCGCTTCGACATGTTACACTTGGAGTCACACTCAGCGGTTTGTTGCTCTCCATATTCTTAACGAGTTGTAAGAGAGGTCTTTCTGCTTCGCCTCGGATGACCGCATCCACGAATTCGAATTTCTGAAGAATCTCGACATGAAAGCAAGCGGCAGTGAGGCCGCCGAGAACCACAAGAGAGCCTGGGTGGAGCCCCTTGCACAATCTCGCTAATTCTATTGCACCCTGACAGTGTACTATCCAGTGTAGGCCAACGGCGTAGACTTTGGCGGAGATGTTCTTTATGTGGTTCTCAGCGTCGAACTCCTCGCTGCTCACCATTCGATAGCCAAGGTTGTCAACCAAGGTCGCATGTCCGTTTCTGTCGAGATAGTCTGCAATGCTCAGCATCCCGAACGGAATCGTTATGAACTGTTCTGTGCTCTCGCTCAATGTCTGAGCTATGGGACCCGGAAATGCGATTCTCTTCCGGAAGTCGTAGATCGCTGGCGGATGTATTAGTAAGACATCGTACTGCATGGCTGTTGAAGTCCGCGTCGAAAGGGCTTTGGCGCACATATATAATGGCTGCTTTGCTAGAGTACTTGTCGTCTGGAGTAAGGTGTGTTCATCCATCTCCGGAACTTCGTTCGACGATGGTGTTGAATGATGCTTCAACAGGAAGGTGAGTTGTTGGTCAAGTTAGCCAGGATGGCCTTCGTCACCTTTCTGACCAAGGTTGAGCGCGCCCGGCTACCGCCAGATCTCACTGAGAGGTTGTGGGAAAGGCACGGCGTCTTCGTGAGAGTCGCGAGATCCCAAGACATGTCGTGGACGAGGGGCATAGAGATACTAGGTTGCATGGGATACGCGTTTCCTTCGCGAGAGCTCGTGCTAGCCACGGTCGATTCGATGGTGGGCTGCGCGGTCCGCATCGCTGCATCGAACGCCTTCAAGATTGGTCGGCTTGACAATTTGCTGTTCGAGGTCGGTGTGCTCACTAAACCCGAATTACTGAACGTGGGAATAGGAACCGAGTATGCTAAGAGAATCGAGCTAGGCAAAGACGGCTTAATTGTTCAATATGGTTTCGCTACTGGCCTGATCCTTCCACAGGTCTCGATCGAAAACAACTACGATGAGAGGGATCTTCTGAGCGAGTGTTGTATCAAGGCCGGCCTTCCACCGGATTCTTGGCTCACTTTCCCCGATATTGACATATGCAAATTCCAAGCCGAAATATTCAGGGAAACCGGAATCGACGGGAAAGTCCTCAAGTTTGATCCCGATGTCTCGAAACCTTGCGAGACAAGCTAAGGATGGCTACCGATGTCGAGTCTTGAACGACTCTACGATCTGGTCCACGGCCTCTTCGATTTTCCGTCTCGTAGAGCTAATCTCCGCTGTCAGAGCCAAGAGGACCAGACTACACCTACTGGGCTACGTGGGGTAGACTCTTGATTTGACGGCGAGGAAAGACGCGGCGAGAGCCATCTCGTTTCCCTCCGACACCTGCAGAGACACGATAATCAGACTGAACGATCGGCTTGTCGATTCTGTCCAGTAACCGATAGAAGTCCTCGGATGAGCCGCACGCGGAGGTTAGAACCTTGACCACTTTGGCTGCGTCGATTCTGACCTCTGCTCCGGGCTTGGTGTGCACGTTGACGCTCGTTGTCTCTTCGCTGCAGGAGATGTCTTGTACATCCAAATATGTTCTCAGTATGCCTTCTCCGATGAGGTATCCTATGGCGAGTTCGGCCTGATCGGTTGGAGTTGCGAAGAGGGTTGCGGCTTGCTCTGTATTGACGTGGATGGTTACTGGCATCTCGACGGCGGCCTCTTCTGAGGTGACCTCATCTCTATGAGACCTCAGATCCAACTTTCTTACGCTCACCGTTTCAGTAGACTTCAACAGTCACACCTGCCATTGCTGGCATAGAGAAGGCTCCGAACGTAGGTCAGGTTGCATTCTTCTACGAGCTACCTACTCATCCCGCACCTTTCACCTTTGCGACCATTGAAAATATCCGTCGAGCAGACAGTACTTCTCTTGACGCAGGGCAGACTAGGCTCGTTGAAACAGAGACTGGTGGTGTCTTTCTCCATCTAAGTGAGAAGCGGAGAGGGCCGTACACTTCATCGACGTTGCAGGGAGCCGCACGAGACTTGGCCTCGATCTCTCCTGGTATCAGAGAGGATGTGTCCTAGCGGAAAACAGGAGATTCGTTTGCTGTATCGTCATGTTCTGGGCTCTGTTGGAGGCGTTGCGGCTCCGTCTCTAAACTCCTCTTTGGGTGCTTTTGATTTGGACTGTGATGTTGTAGACGATTACTTTGGTCATGAGTTCTAGTTTCTGGTGGTCTCTTCTTGTTGAGGTTAGTCGGTGGCCTAGGGTTCGTTTGATTGCTGAGAAGGCTGTCTCGGCCATTGATCGTCTATGGTAGTGTTTCATCCATCTGCGCTTGTCTCGCCTGTAGGAGTGTATCATGCGTTTCCATGCGGGTGGGCCGATGGGCTGTTCTGGGCTGTGTCTTCTTGGTTTGAGGTATGGTGTGGCTCCTTTCGCTTCGACTAGCATGCAGTTTCTGTGGGAGAGGTATCCTGAGTCGCCTGAGACTGATTCTATGTCGTCTAGGCTTTCGAGTAGGGTGCCGAGTTGTGTTGTGTCGCCGACTGTGCCTGTGGTGACTTCCATGCTTGGAATAGCCTTGTAGAGTAGGCCTACGGCTGCGTGGAGCTTCAGGTATTCCCTTCTGGATTCGTTTCTGCGCCATGAATGGTATGCTTTGGGGCTGAAGCCTGTGGCGTCTACGGCTATGCGTTTCTCCGTTTTTTGAAAAGCTGGTTGACTTCATGATTCAGCTGTTTCAGGTAGGGTTCGCGGAGTTTGGTGATGGTGCGCCATATGGTGTTGTGGTCGGGCATCTCAGTCATTCCGCATTCTAGGCAGGTTTGCGTGTTCTCTTTGAGGTATATCTCTGCGTCACGGTATGTGAGACCGTACCGCTCCTTCACCAGTAGCGCCATGATTCTGCTGGCTGGGTCGAATGGAGGTCTACCGGTACGTCTTCTCCGCCATCTTGGCGGAGCCTTGTCCAGAACGCCTCTTACAGTCGAGAGGAATTCATGAAGAGTAATCCCTTCGATGGTTAACAGCCCAAGTCAACCGTTCAGAACCAAGCATCTAATATGGTTTAGAGACAGAGCCAATTTTGGGACAAATATGTGGTGCAAACACGCCCAAGCTCGGGCTTGATCGTTCGCATCATTAGCGGTGTAATATTGCAGGAACCGACACACACGCATTCCCACTCGTCAAATCTTTCAGGGTTCTTTAGGAAAGCTGGCCGCATCTTCCCTGTCGAGGGCTCTCGGCGCCTGAATGCACGAAGAGCAATGAAGGCCGCAACTACTCCGAGCAAGGCCAAAGAGCAGGTCCAAAGGACACCGGTCAACGTAGGATCTGATTCCTGGGGCGTGGGTTCTCGTGGCAGATCGTTCGCCTGCTTCGCCCACTCAATAGCCGCTGTGTAGTTGCCTTGGTCAAGGCTCTCGTGGGCTTGTGATAACAGGA
>Ga0315281_10006823_pt1 | contig 16176 bp, 9 predicted proteins | sample YL17G07_0_MG_FD_204540 | JGI IMG/M metagenome (GOLD analysis project Ga0315281, IMG submission 204540) | Sediment microbial communities from Yellowstone Lake, YNP, Wyoming, USA - YL17G07_0 | ecosystem: Environmental > Aquatic > Freshwater > Lake > Sediment | place: USA: Wyoming | collected... | reverse complement strand
CTATCTCGCAAGGCTAAATACTTTTGATGATCGATAGTGAACTAGTACCGTGAGGGAAAGGTGAAAAGCAGGCCGGTGAGGCCGTTGAAATAGAACCTGAAACCATTTGTCTACAAGGAACTAAAGAGCGCAAGCTCGATAGTGTGCCTATTGAAGAATGATCCAACGACTTTGTGTGTATGGCTCGGATAATCCGCTTAGGCGGAGGATCCTTAGGGAAACCGAGTCTGAATAGGGCGTGTCCCCTTTGGGGGAGGTCGTACACATAAGACTCGAAGCCGAAAGAGCTTGCCTTGAGCAGGATGAACATGGGAGAAATCCCATGGGAGGTCCGAACCGGTGAGTTGTGCAACACTCTCGGATGACTTGAGGTAAGGAGTGAAAAGCTAATCGATTTCGGTAATAGCTAGTTCTCTCCGAAATAGTTTTAGGACTAGCGCCATGAAGTACCCGGTGGGGGTAGAGCACTGGATGAACGGTAATAGTCGAAAGACTGACCGCTCAATCAAACTCCGAATACCGCCGGCGGTATCATGGTAGTCAGTACGTGGGGGCTAAGCTCCATGTACGCGAGGGGAACAGCCCAGACCACAAGCTAAGGTCCCTAAATTCGCGCTAAGTGTAAAAGGCAGTTTTGTACCGTTGACAGATAGGAGGTTGGCTTAGAGGTAGCCATCCTTTAAAGAGTGTGTAACAACTCACTATTCGATTGGTATGGAGCGCCGAAAATGTACCGGGGCTAAGCGCGGTACCGAAGCTGTGGGTTCTTGCGATTTATCGCAGGAGCGGTAGGAGAGCATTCTTGGCTGCTGCGAAGGTTCATCCGCGAGGAGGACTGGAGCGCCAAGAAGAGAGAATGTTGGAATGAGTAACCACAATCCCAATGAGAAATTGAGACCCCGCAAATCCAAGGTTTCCGTGGCACTGGCAATCAACCACGGGTTAGTCGGCCCTAAGGAGATGGCGAAAGCCGAATCCGATGGACAGTAGGTTAATATTCCTACACAGCCGTATAGTCATATCTAAAGGACGAAGGAAATAAGTTCGCTTGCCTTATTGGTTTGGCATTCCTGCTCAAAGGCTTCGGCCGAGAGAGGGAGAACGTCCGGTTTTTACCGGGCGAACGCGAGTGAAGAGCCTTCCGAGAAAAATTTAGTAAAGCGACTATATGGCTCCCGTACCGTAAACCGCCACAGGTGGGTGAGGCGAGAAGCCTAAGGGGAACGAGTGAGTCATCTTTAAGGAACTCGGCAAAAAAGCGGCCGTAACTTCGGGATAAGGCCTGCCCTCGAGCAATCGAGGGCCGCAGCGAAAGTATCTCTAGCGACTGTTTACCAAAAACACAGCTCCCTGCTAACTCGTAAGAGGATGTATAGGGGGTGACGCCTGACCGATGCGAGAAGGTTAACGGTGGGGGTGTAGTGCCGCAAGGCGCTATGCTCGCCGCCCGAAGCCCTCGTCAATGTCAGCGGTAACTATAACCGTTCTAAGGTAGCGCAATTCCTTTTCGGGTAAGTTCCGAAGCGCACGAAAGGCGTAACGACTGGAGAACTGTCTCAAAGATGAGCTCGGTGAAAATGCGATTCCCGTGAAGACGCGGGATACCTGCAGCGGGACGAAAAGACCCCGGAAGCTTTACTGCAGCCTGGTATTGATTTTAGAGTCTTAATGCGTAGCGTAGTGGCGAGCCTTTGAAGCATATCTCTCGGGATGTGTGGAGGCGACAATGAAACAGCCATCTTTAAAACTTTAACGTCTAATCAGTCGAAGACCATAAAGGAAACTCGACTGCGACAGTGCTTGGTAGGCAGTTTAAATGGGGCGTTTTCCTCCAAAAGAGTAACGGAGGAGTTTATTAAGGTCGGCTTAGCCCGGATGGAAACCGGGCAGGACGTGCAAAGGCAAAAGCCGGCTTTACTGTGAGACATACAAGTCGATCAGTCGCGAAAGCGGAACTTAGTGACCCGACGGCTACATTATACGTTCTCACTGGCGTGATTAAAGTCGCGCTAGCGAGGTCGTATGATTCTTTATAGAAAGGCCGGAGACACCGGATAAAAGCTACTCCGGGGATAACAGGCTGGTGAGATCCGAGCGTCCACAGCGACGATCTCGCTCGGCACCTCGATGTCGGCTCGCCCTAGCGCGGGGGTGTAGAAGCTCCCAAGCGTTTGGCTGTTCGCCAATTAAAAGGGCACGTGAGCTGGGTTCAAACCGTCGTGAGACAGGTTGGTCTCTATCTGTTGCAGGCGTTAAATACTTGAGGGGAGTTGGCCCTAGTACGAGAGGACCGGGCTGAACAGACCTCTGGTCTACCGGCTTTGTTACCAAATGAAGCGCCGGGTAGCTATGTCTGGAAGGGATAAGCGCTGAAAGCATATAAGCGCGAAGCCTACCCCAAGATTAGGTATTATGGGTTCGTTGTAGACCACGACGTTGATAGGTCTTAGGTGTAAGCATCGCAAGGTGTTTAGCCAAGAGATACTAATACCCGCCAATCATCCCAATACTGATTTGCCAGTTTTGTTCGACGCGAAAGCGAGACTATAAAACTGAGCACCCCGCCCCAATTTTGCTTCTGAATAATATGCGGCGTGCGCGTGCCGAATAGGCACATCCCTTATGGGCGAAGCGCGCCGCCGTGAATGTGCACTAAAACGTGCGCTACTGAAAATAGAAACTTCGGATGCAAAATTGGGGCGGGGTAAATGCGATAGGCTCGTGTATTCATTTTTTCGTCTGTGCCAAAAGGCCGATAGATAAAAAAATGGATACACTCGCCCAGGTTTTAAAAAAAAGACCGCATTGATCTCCTGGTGATTTAGTTTTGTGTGTCCCACCTCTTCCCTTTCCGAACAGAGAAGTGAAAGCGCAAAACTCCGATGATACTTCCCCGCTCGCGGGGTGGGAAAGTAGGATTCGCCGGGATACCAATTCGGTTTTTTTGTTTTGAAATAAAAAAAATGCCCCGGGAGAAACTGTTGTTTCCCCGGGGATGTAATTCGTTTGAATTCCTTCTAGGTGGCCGCTTGGGCGCCGTTCACTCCGCCTTTTTCGGCGATTGGAACGAGATACCCCTTTTCCCAATAGGACGAGTGGTGTGCGCTCACGCAAGCTTGGCAGAGTTTGTGCGGCGAACATGAAGACCACGCAGGGGTAAAAATGAAAGCGACATCGGAGCCGGGGCAGTTGCAACAATTTTCTGTTTCCGCCGGGGAAACGTTGGCTACCATACCCTCTCCTTTCGTTATCTTTTGTTATACAGTCCGGACTTTCGGACGACTGCGATAAATATATAATCTCCCAAAGATTAGTCAAATAATGCTTTTAGAAAAGAGTTTTTTGTCTATAATGAAGTTATAATGGCCCGTTTGGCGAAAAAACTGGTTTACGGCATTTTATATCTTTCCGTTTTGGGCGCGGTAATTTTCGGGATTTATGAAATTTTTGTAAAACCGCCATTTTCCTGCACTAACCTGAGGCAGGACGCGGGCGAGGAGGGAGTTGATTGCGGGGGAATATGCTCGCAAATCTGCCTGCCGCCCGACATTGCGCCGGTTTCGATTATGGGCGATACAAAAGTGTTTCAGGTGCCTGGTTCGCCAAACGCCGCGGGTATCTTGGGGCAGGTTCAAAATCCCAATGCTTTTTTCGCCGCCAAATCATTTGACTATGTTTTCAAACTCTTCGATGAAAAAGGCGACCTCATAGAATCCTTAAAAGGCCAGTCATTCATTTACGCCGCGGAGATTAAATATCTCCTTGTTCCGAACGTCGTTCCGAACGTCCAAATTCCTCCCGGCCACCGCTTCACAAGCGCCGAACTTTCCGTGTCAAATCCCGTTTGGGCCAAATCAAGCGCATTTAGAAAACCGGATTTGGCGGTTCAAAACCAGTCAACCGGGCAATCCGGCAATTTCATCCAAGCACTGGGAACGGTTTTGAGCCGCGAGTCCGTTTTAGTTCCCAAAGTTCTCGTCGCCGTTATTTTTTCGGATTCCAAGGGCCCGAAAGGCGTGTCGCAGACGGAGATAGACAATTTGGCGCCGGGCGAGTCGAGAAATTTCGTTGTGAACTATCCGGCGTTTTCCGATTTTAATAAGGCGCTCACGCGCGTTTTGATTTACGGTTCACGGCAGTGATTTTATTAATCCTCTCGGCCGGATTTTTGGTTGGCACGGGGCTGCTGCAGCTATCGAGCGTCTCGGCGCATTTTTTTCACCTTCAGCTTTTATGGGCGGGCCTCGGGGCCGCGGTTTTAATTTTATTTCTCGCATTCGACCTGAGGCCGATTTTGCGGGCTCGCTGGTTTATCGCCGCGCTTTACGTTGTTTCGGTAATCCTGCTTTTGGTTCCTTATGCCACGCATACCCTAGTTAAGGGCGCGAGAAGCTGGATTATCTTTGGCTCTTTAAGTTTCCAACCGGCGGAGCTTGCGAAGGTCGCCCTCATACTTTTTTACGCGAGTTACATGAGCCGGCGGCACTTGTCGGTGGCACGCCTAAAAACAATTTTCGTTTCCTTCGCCGCTTTCGCTGTCCCGGGCGCCATCACGCTTTTCCAGCCAGCCCTGGGTTCGGCGGCGATACTTTTCATAATCTGGCTCGGCATACTTCTCGTTTCCGGCTTGCCGAGGCGCTGGGTGGCGCTTTTTATGTTTCTTTTGGTGTTGATTTCCTTTTTTGGCTGGTATTTTGTCCTTAAAGATTTCCAGCGGGCAAGGGTCATTGGTTTCCTTTATCCCGAACAGCATACGCTGAGCGTAAATTACAGCGTAAATCAGGCAAAAATCGCCATTGGTTCAGCCGGCTTTTGGGGTAAGGGCTACAAACAAGGAACGCAGACGCAACTGGGATTTCTTACGGAGCCGGAGGGCGATTTCATACTCGCCGCGTTCATAGAAGAGTGGGGAATTTTCGGCGGCTTGCTTATAATTTCTGCGCTTCTCGCCCTCATATTTTTCACCTTGATGGCCGGAACAATAGCGGAGAAAAACTTTGACAAACTTGTCTGCCTCGGCGCGGCCATAATGTTTTGCGCGCAGTTTACCCTTAACGCCGGCTCGGCCACCGGGCTTCTGCCGGTAGTGGGAGTCACTTTTCCGTTTTTAAGCTATGGCGGGTCGAGTTTGTTGACTAATTTTTTTCTCTTGTCTATCATTGCTTCTGTTTACAAAAATAAATCATGAAGGTCGCAAGAATCTGTTTAGTGGTTTTAATTCCCACGGCTTTATTGGCTTATTTTTTTTATTCTCTTTTTGTTCCGGTTAAAACGACCGCCGAAGTGAAAATGTTCGAGGTTAAGCAGGGAGACGGTTTCAGGGAAATCGCGGACTCTTTAAAAAACGAAGGACTGATTCGCTCGGCTCTTGTCGGGAAGTTTTATCTTTTTATTACCAGTCGCGCCTTTAACATGAAGCCCGGTGGTTACAATCTTTCGCCGGCCTTAAGCGAAAGAGAAATTTTAAACCAGATTGCCGTCGGTTTCGGCCGCGAGGTTACTGTGATGATTCCCGAGGGCGCCTCGATTTACGATATAGACAGAATTTTGTCCGCGCAGGGAATAATTGACCGCGGAGAACTAATCGCTTACGCCTCCTCATCGACCCAAGAATTGGAGGGCCACCTCTTTCCGGACACCTACCGCTTTTTTATGGACTCTTCGCCCAAAGATGTCGTCCAGAAATTTTTAGACAATTTTGAATCCAAAGCCGCCCCCGAATTTACGGCCGACCCGAAGCGGATGGAGCAAAACTTAATACTCGCTTCTTTAATCCAAAACGAAGTTCCCGACATTAAAGACGGGAAAATTGTAGCTGGTATTATAAAAAAGAGAATGGCCGCCGGGATACCCATTCAGGTTGACGCCGCGATATGTTATATTAAGAAAAAGCAGTCCGCGGGCGAGGCGGGTTGTTATCCTATCACCGCTCTTGACTTGGCGGAGGAGTCGCCCTACAATACCTATAAGCATTTGGGACTGCCGCCTGCGCCTATTGGCAATCCGGGACTTTGGGCAATAAAAGCGGCACTCTCTCCGGAAAGTTCCCCGTATTGGTATTATCTTAGCGACCCCCGGACTAAAAAAACCATTTTTTCCGAGACTCTTGACGGGCACGCGGATAGTAGGGTTAAATACATAAGATAGCGATAGAAAAAGCCGAAAGAGCTCCGGTGGGCTTATTTTTCGCCCTTATTTGGTTTTGAAAGAAGATTAAGAATCGATAAATTTTTAATGTCTAAAGACCTTCCAATTAAAAGCTTTTCAAGATTCCAGCCGCTTCTTTCAATAGAGAATCTAAACGAAATTCAGACAAAATCATACGACTGGTTCCTCAGAGAGGGACTCAGGGAGCTTTTGCGCGAGGTTTCGCCGATTAAGGATCACACAGGGAAAGAACTGGAACTTTATTTTGACGATTACAGTTTCGGCGAGCCGAAAACAAACGAAACGCAAGCCCGCTACCGCGACTTGAGTTATGAGACGCCGCTTCATATAAAAGTCAGGCTGGAGAACAAACACGCCAAAAAATCGGACACCCAGGAAATTTATTTCGGCGATTTCCCGGTGATGACGAAACGCGGAACGTTCATCATAAACGGCGTCGAGCGCGTGGTTGTTTCACAACTTATCCGCTCGGCCGGAGTTTATTTCAAAGCGGTGCCTTGGCGCGACCGCAAGCTTTTCGGCGCCAAAGTGATGCCGAACCGTGGCTCGTGGCTGGAATTTGAAACAGAAATAGACGGGATGATTTCAGTGAAAATCGACCGCCGCCGGAAAATCCCGGTCACCGATCTCCTCAGGGTTTTCGGTGTAAGCGAAGTTAAAATGCGCGAGGCGCTCGGCAAGATTGATTCCGGACCAGTAAAGTTTTTGAACGCCACTTTTCAGAAAGACGTTGCCAAGGACGAAGCACAGTCTTATATAGAAATCTACAAACGGCTTCGCCCGGGCGATCCGGCGACTCCGGAAACAGCCAAAGGATTAATAGACGGAATTTTCAAAAGAACCGACCGCTACGATCTCTCGCCGGTCGGCCGCTATAAATTAAACCAGCGCCTTGATATTCCGCAAACCAAAAAGACCGGCCTTTTGGACGGCGAAGATATTCTGGCCATTGTGGCGGGAATCATTCGCCTCAACAACACTCCTGAAGCCGAGCCTGATGACATTGACCACCTGGGCAATCGGCGCGTGAAGGCCGTCGGCGAGCTTCTTCAGGGCCGTTTGCGTGTGGGCGTGGCGCGCCTGAGGCGCATCATCCAGGACAGGATGTCCACTTCGGAAAAAGACAATCTCACGCCGGCCCAGCTTATAAACTTCCGCCCGCTTACTGCGGTGGTCAAAGAATTTTTCGCCTCTTCCCAGCTTTCCCAGTTCATGGATCAGACAAACCCGCTGGCCGAACTTGAACACAAGCGTCGGCTTTCGGCTCTTGGACCGGGCGGTCTTACCCGCGAACGCGCGAGCTACGAAGTGCGTGACGTCCATAGCTCGCACTACGGGCGCATCTGCCCCATCCAGACGCCCGAAGGTCAAAACATCGGGCTTATAAACTATCTCGCCGGTTACGCGCGCGTGAACGACCTCGGTTTTTTGGTGACGCCTTACGCCAAAGTGAAAAATCGCAAACCCACCGTGGAAATCGTCTGGCTTGACGCGTCGGAAGAAGAAAAACACAAAATTGCCCCCGCGACGGCGCCCAGAGACAAAAACAACCACCTTTCGGGGCCGATTGTCGAAGCGAGGATAAAAGGAATTCCGTCCACATGCGCGGTTGACGAGGTTGATTTGATTGAAATATCGCCGGGGCAGTTCATAAGTTTGGCGACTTCGCTTATTCCGTTTTTGCGACATGATGACGCGAACCGCACGCTCATGGGTTCGAACATGCAAAGGCAGGCGCTCTCGCCGGTAAGACCGACCGTGCCTTACGTCGGCACGGGCGCTGAAGAAAAAGTTGCGAACGACTCCGGATACATTCTTCGCGCTGAAGGCGACGGCGAAGTGGTTTACGTAGACGCCGAACGCATCAAGGTCAAGTACGGAAAAGCGACGAAAGAATATGAGCTTGAAAAATTCAAGCGTTCGAACTATTTCACTTCCATTTCTGAACGGCCGGTCGTCTCTTCGGGAGACAAATTAAAAAAGGGAGACATTTTAACGAACGGCCCGTCCATCGACGGCGGCGTCCTGGCTCTGGGGCAAAATCTTTTGGTGGCCTTCATGCCGTTTGAGGGCGCCAATTTCGAAGACGCCATAGTTTTGTCAGAACGCGTGGTACGCGAGGACCTTTTCACCTCAATTCACATCGAGGAATTTGAATGTGATGTAAGGGCCACGAAGCTCGGTCCCGAGATATCCTCGCCCGACCTCCCAAATGTTTCCGAAGAAAAACTCAAGAATCTGGACGAGGAGGGTATAGTCCGCATTGGCGCCGAAGTTGAAGCCGGCGATATTTTGGTCGGCAAGATTTCTCCCCGCGGCGAAGCGGAACTTACTTCCGAAGAGCGTCTCTTGCGCGCTATCTTTGGGGAAAAAGCCCGCGACGTCAAAGACACTTCGCTTACCGTGCCGCACGGTAAACGCGGACGCGTGATAAGGGTTAAGATTCAGTCGCGTGACCAGAGTGATAAGCTTGAGGCGGGCATAATAAAAAGGATAAAAATAGAAGTGGCCAGCCTTAGGAAAGTGCAAACCGGAGATAAACTCGCCGGCCGCCACGGCAACAAAGGCGTGATTTCGCAGGTAAGGAAGGTTGAAGACATGCCCTATCTTGAAGACGGCACGCCGGTGGACATTATTTTAAATCCCCTGGGCGTGGCTTCGCGCATGAACCTCGGGCAGATACTGGAAACCCACCTTGGCTGGGCGGCTTCTAAGCTCGGTTATCGGGCCGTTGTTCCGGCTTTTGATTCGGCCACCGAGGAGGAGGTAAGAGAAGAACTTAAAAAAGCCGGCTTGCCAGAGGACGGCAAAGTCGTTTTGCGGGACGGCCGCACCGGCGAGTCTTTCGACGGGCGCGTCATGGTCGGCCAGATTTACATCATGAAGCTGAACCACCTCGTGGAAGATAAAGTCCACATGCGCTCCATCGGCCCTTATTCCCTCATTACCCAGCAACCGCTGGGAGGCAAGGCGCAATTCGGCGGCCAGAGATTCGGCGAAATGGAAGTCTGGGCGCTTGAGGGCTACGGTGCGCGTTACACTCTCCAGGAAATGCTCACCATCAAGTCCGATGACGTGATGGGCCGCTCTTCGGCGTATGAAGCTATAATTCGCGGCGAGCCCATCAAACCCCCGAATATTCCGGCGGCTTTCAACGTGCTTGTAAACGAGCTTAAGGCCCTGTCTTTGAACGTGGAACCGATGCCCATCGGCGTTGAACGCAGGGATGATTTTTCCGCATTAAGAATCAGCGTGGCTTCGCCTGAGGAAATTCTGAAGTGGTCTCATGGCGAAATTTTAAAACCGGAAACCATAAACTACCGCACCCAGCGACCAGAAAAAGACGGCCTTTTCTCCGAGCGTATTTTTGGGCCGACCAAGGATTATGAATGTTACTGCGGTAAGTACCGCCGGATACGCTACAAGGGCGTGATTTGCGATAAATGCGGCGTGGAAGTGACGCGCTCGGCCGTTCGGAGAGAGAGAATGGGACATATCACCCTCGCCGCTCCGGTTTCTCACATATGGTTTTTCAAGAGCTCGCCCTCGCCACTCTCCCTGCTGTTGGACGTTTCTGCGCCCAAGCTGGAACGGGTGATTTATTACGTTGACTACATTGTGACTCAGGTAAGCGAGGAAAAGCGGAAAGAAATTTTGAATGACCTGCAGAGGGAACTCAAAGGTAAATTGAAGACGGAAGCCAAAACCAAAGTTCAGAAAAGCGAAGTTACCGCTTCTGCCGCCGAAATAAAAGATTTTCTCACTGACCTCCGGCCGGGCAAAATTCTCAAGGAAGACGAATATTTCAAGTTAAGCCGCCGGTTCGGTTCGGTATTCAAGGCCGGAACCGGAGCCGAAGCTGTGCGTGAAATTCTTTTAAATATGGATTTGCGCAAGGAAATCGCAAAGATTGAAAAAGAAGTTGAAACCCTCAAAGACCCGACAATGGATGTTAAACTTTTGCGCCGCCTTAAGATGATGCGCTCCATGCTCAGGAACGGCCACCGGCCGGAATGGCTAGTAATGACTGTTTTGCCCGTTCTTCCGCCCGATCTCCGGCCCATGGTAGCCCTGGACGGCGGCCGATACGCCACGTCGGATTTGAATGACCTCTACCGCCGCGTCCTTAATCGTAACAACCGGCTCAAAAAACTTATTGAAATAAAAGCGCCGGAGATTATAACCAAAAATGAAAAACGCATGCTTCAGGAAGCGGTGGATGCTCTCATAGATAATTCCGCGAGATTGGGCACGACCCAGCAACTTTCCTCCCAGAGGCGTCCGCTCCGGTCTTTGGCCGAGATGCTTAAGGGCAAACAGGGCAGATTCCGCCAGAACCTTTTAGGTAAGCGCGTGGATTATTCCGGCCGCTCGGTGATAGTGGTGGGACCGAAACTCCGTATTGACGAGTGCGGTTTGCCGAAGAAAATGGCCTTGGAACTTTTCCGCCCATTCGTGATAAGCGAAATAATGAAGCGCGGTATCGCCTATACGATAAGAAACGCCAACCGCGTGTTAGAGGAAGGCCGCGACGAGGTTTGGGAAATATTAGAGGAAGTCATTAAGAACAAGCGCGTGCTTCTAAACCGCGCGCCGACGCTCCACCGTCTTTCGGTGCAGGCTTTCCGGCCGAAGCTAATCGAAGGATTGGCGATACAGCTGCCGCCGTTGGTCTGCGTGGCTTTTAACGCCGACTTCGACGGCGACCAGATGGCCGTGCATTTGCCGCTTTCGGAAGCGGCCCAGCGCGAAGCGCACGAGATAATGGCCGCCAGGGGCAATCTCTTGAAACCCGCCACCGGCGAGGCCATAACGGTACTCACTCAGTGCGCTGTTTTGGGAATTTATTACCTTACCAAAATTGACCCGTCGCTTAAAAAGGGCAAGGTTTTTGTGGACGAAACCGAAGCTATGATGGCTTATTCCGTGGGCGCGGTCGGCCTCCACGAGCCGGTGAAAGTCGGGAAACTTGAAACTACCGTCGGCCGTCTCATATTCAACAAATCTCTTGGCGGCACTTACGAGTTTGTGAATGACACCTTGAATAAGTCCAAAATAAAGAAAATTCTGGAATCCATAATCGAGAAACGGGGCATTGCCGATTCCGTGGATGTTTTGGATAACGTGAAACTCCTCGGTTTCGACATAGCCACGAAGTCCGGCATCACGTGGTCCATAGCCGACCTTATGATTCCGGCCGCGAAAGAGGAAATTTTGAAAAAAGCCGAAATCGAGGTCCAAAAAATAAGAAGTCAGTTTAACGAGGGCTTTTTGACCGACGCCGAGCGGCGCGTGCGCGTGATAGAAGTCTGGACGCATGTCAAAGAAAAAATTTCCGCCCTCCTGCCCATAAGCCTTAAATCCGAGAACCCGATTTACCAGATAATCGACTCCGGTGCCCGAGGTTCATGGGGTCAGATAGAGCAGATGATGGGCATGAAAGGCATAGAGCAAACCGCGCAGGGGCAGGACGTAGAATTGCCGATTAAATCGTCTTTCAAAGAAGGGCTTGGCGTTTTTGAATACTTCATCTCGAGCTACGGCGCAAGGAAAGGCACCACCGACACGGCTCTTAAAACGGCCTCGGCCGGGTATCTCACGCGCCGCCTTGTTGACGTGGCGCAGGACCTCATAATCCGGGAAGACGATTGCCGCACCAAAGAAGGGATAGAAATAAAAAGAAGCCAGGCCGTGGAATTGAACCAGCCGTTTTCGAACCTAATTTTCTCGCGCACGGCGCTTGCGGACGTTAAATCAGGCAATAAGATTTTGGTGAAGGCGGGCGAAATAATAGACAGATTGGCGGCGCAGAAAATAGATTCGATGGGCGTCGCTTCCGTTACGGCAAGGTCGCCGATGATTTGCAAAACTCTCTATGGCCTCTGTGGCAAGTGTTATGGCTTAGACCTCGCCATAAACAAGCCCGTTGAGATCGGCTCGGCGGTCGGAGTCGTGGCGGCGCAGTCTATCGGCGAGCCGGGTACCCAACTGACCATGCGCACGTTCCATTCCGGCGGCGTTGCCGGACTTGACATTACTCACGGCTTGCCGCGCGTCGAAGAACTTTTTGAAGCGCGGCCGCCGAAGGGCAAGGCGATAATGGCGGAAGAAGAAGGCGTGGTGGAAAAAATAGAGGAGAAAGGAACGCTTAAGACGATTACGATAAAAATATCCGGCAGGGAAGCGGGAAAAGCGCAGGCCAAGAAAAAGAAAACCGATAAGCGCCTGGAATACAGCGTACCGATGTCAGTCTTGATGCTCGTTAAACAGGGTGACAAGGTTTATCCGGGCGAGCAGCTCTCCGAAGGCCACATTGACGTGCGCGAACTTCTGGAGCTTAGGGGTGAAGAGGCCGTGCGGCATTACATCATAGCTGAAGTCCAGAAAATTTACGCCGCGCAGGGCACGGCCGTGAACAACAAGCACGTTGAAATCATAGTCCGCCAGCTTTTCTCGCGGGTCAAAATCACCGACCAGGGCGATTCAGCTGACCTCGTTATGGGCGACGTGTTGGAAAAATCGAAATTTTTGGAGATAAACCGCGAACTCAAAAAATCCGGCAGGATACCGGCCAAGGCGAAACAGCTCCTTTTGGGCATCACCCGCGTGGCCCTGACCACTGAAAGCTTCCTTTCGGCAGCGTCTTTCCAGGACACGGCTCGCGTCTTGGTTGCGGCCGCGGTGGAGGGCAAGGTTGACACTTTGCGCGGCCTTAAAGAAAATGTCATAATCGGACGGCTTATCCCGGCTGGGCGGCGCGGCGTTGAAATTCTCAATAAATCCGCGGCTTTGGCGGAAAAGGAGATAGCGAAAACCGAAGAAAAAGTTGAATAATTACCGAGCACATAAATTAAATTCAGCGAAGCCCACTTTACAAAAACAGATAAAAATATAATATATACATTCTAAGAGAAGTCGAGATTTATGTGCTCGGTGCTCGATTTTACTAATCTCGCTTCGCTCAATAACTAAAATCGGCATGGAAAAAGAATCAAAAGAATACGAATTGGCCTATCTTTCTAAAAGCGAGGCCGGTGCCTTGGCCGTAAAATCTGCGTTAGAGAAAGCCGGCGCCCGGATAAACTTCGAGGGACAGGCCTCGCGGATAACTTTAAGTTATCCGATAAAAAAAGAGCGCGAAGCCCACTTCGGCTATTTTCAGTTTGAAGTTACTCCGGACAAGATAAAAGAAATTGACGAAGAATTGAAAAACAGTCAAGAGATTATCCGCTTCCTTACCATAACGCCGGGGTATCTCAAAAACCGCGGCAAGCCGCAGATTTTCTCCAGACCCCGCCCATCAGCCGTGAAGCCCGCCGAAGGCAAAAGTCTGCCGCTCTCTAACGAGGCGTTGGAGAAAAAAATAGAGGAAATATTGAAATAATGAGCGGAGCGAATTATTTCAATACCCCGCCCTCTACGCTTATTTGGGGCGGAAAAAGCTTGTCCATTTTTGGCGGCGGTGATAAAATGCAAAAAATATTTAACATAGTGCCTAGAGGGCGGGGTGCTCGTTTTTACAGCCAATCGCTTCGCTCTCGGGTAAAAACGGCATGAACTTAAACAAAGTTTTAATCGTCGGCCGCGTGACTGCCCAGCCGGAATTAAGGAAAACTCCGAGCGGCCAGTCGGTCACCACTTTTTCGATTGCTACGAACCGCGTCTGGACGGACAAAGCCGGCGCGCGGCAAGAAGACACGGAATACCACAACATCGTGGCTTGGGGCCGCCAAGCGGAGGTAGCTTCCCAGTTTTTGACGAAGGGTTCAATGGTAATGGTTGAGGGCCGTCTTAAAACGAGGAGCTGGCAGGACAAACAGGGGGCGAATCACAAAAGCACGGAGGTAATCTGTGAGCGCTTACAGTTGGGTCCCCGCCCAGCGGGGCAAGGCGGGGGGCAAGCCGCCCCGAAATCCCAGCCAGCCGAGCCGGTTACCGAGACCAAAGATACACCAGCTCCCGAAATTCCCGTGGTTGACTTGGATGAGGGAGGGTCTGGAGAAATACAGTCTGATGAGGTGCCATTTTGATGGCTTGGTTGAAAAATTCAAGCTAAGGGCGTAGAATTTTTCACTACCAAACATCAACCGAGCACATAATTATCATGTACTATGTATATCTTCTCAGAAATCAAATTACAGATGAAACTTATATCGGATACACTAGTGATCTAAAAAAGCGAATTAAAGAACACAATGGTAAAAATCCCAAATTACTGTATTATGAGGCCTACGCGTCAGAAAAAGACGCCAGGGCCAGGGAGCGAATGCTCAAACAACGAGGTCAAACAGTCCGTAGATTAAAAGAAAGATTACACTACACACTATCATGATAATTATGTGCTTGGTGCACGATTTTACTAATCTCGCTGCGCTCAATAACTAAAATCGGCATGTCCAAGCAATGTTTTTTTTGCTCCCAGAATTTAAAAGAAATAGATTATAAAGAAACGGAAATGCTCCGGCGTTTCGTTTCGGGGCAGGCGAAAATCATTGACCCGAAGCACACCGGTATCTGCGCCAAGCACCAGAGGAAGCTTTCGGAAGCCATAAAGCGCGCGCGCTTTATGGGGCTTTTGCCGTACATCCGCCGTTAAAAATGAATCCCGTTAGAAGCCGCGATCGCTTTGCTAAATAACAAGATTTTATCCAATGTATAACCGTTGCCACAAGATAATTTTGCAGACCCATACTGATCGCGACCTGCTTCTAACGGGATGAACGCGTCTCTTTTTAATGCGCTTTTTTCTCTCGCTCACAAAACCGCCTTTTTAGACGGCCTTATAATTTTTTTCGCCAAGTATCTGGCATATCTCTTGGTTTTGGGATTTTTTATCCTGCTTTTTAGAACTGCCGGAGCCCGTCTGAAAATTTTGTATTTTTGCGAGGCGGCGCTTTCGGTGATTTTGGCGAGAGGGATTTTAACGGAGGTCATAAGGTATTTTTACGCGCACCCGCGGCCGTTTGACGCTCTGGGCATTACGCCCTCAATATCGGAGGCCGGCCCGTCGTTTCCTTCCGGGCATATGACGTTTTTCTTCGCTCTTGCCGGCACGATTTCTTATTTCAACAAAAAGTGGGGAATGGTTTATTTTTTGGCCGGAGTTTTTATGGGCGCCGCGCGTGTTTTCGCCGGAGTCCACTGGCCGTATGATATTTTGGGTGGCATTATAATCGGCCTTGCCTCGGCGGCTTTTATACATTGGCTTTTGAAAACTTATCGGGAAAAATTAAGCGAGCCTCGGGCGCCGGAAATTTTGAAAACGTAGGTTGTAACGAACTTTATCAAAAAACCGAGTTCTTTCAAAGCGAACCTGGCCTGTTTTTATCCAACAAAAAATGACTCGTCAGCCATTTTTAAAAAATCATTGTACGCCATTGTTTTAGGATTAAAAAACTGATAGCCCTCTTTCTTAACAACATTACACATCTCATTATCTGAAGATATCAGTATGGGGTGTGATTCCTTGGCAAAAATCCCTAAACAAACGAATAAATCTTTAATTATTTTTGAATCCTCGCTATTTTTAATTTTACTAAAATTAGGATATCTCAATATTAAATTATTATAGAAGTCATTCTTTTCTTCATCACCTTCATTTTTAAAAGGTTCAATAATAATGAAAAGCTTATCAAATATTCCAATAAATTTGATCCTTTCATGTTTATTACTAATCTTTTCTTCCAGCTTCCTATAAAGTTCTGCTTGGGTATTTTTTGAACAATTAAAACTGTAGTTACCTTGAGAAAGGTAAAGGTTTTGGTAAATCTTTTCTACGTTTTTACTACCGGGTTCTTTGAAAAACCAGCACAAAATTGCTGACGTATCAAAATATAAAATTCGCAATATCGGCACAGGAAACTTTGTTATTTATAGAGAATTAACGAGTAATCCAGGAAATTGCTGTTTTGCCATCAAGAACCCTACCCAAAGATTCAATTTTTCCAGTTACAGCGGCGGTAGGAATTCCTAGATTACAATTTTCGTTTATTAAAATCGCAACCCCAC
>Ga0315281_10006822_pt1 | contig 16176 bp, 17 predicted proteins | sample YL17G07_0_MG_FD_204540 | JGI IMG/M metagenome (GOLD analysis project Ga0315281, IMG submission 204540) | Sediment microbial communities from Yellowstone Lake, YNP, Wyoming, USA - YL17G07_0 | ecosystem: Environmental > Aquatic > Freshwater > Lake > Sediment | place: USA: Wyoming | collected... | reverse complement strand
CGCTGGCTGCTGCGCTTGCCGTCCTCGTTCTTCTGACCCACCGCCAGTCCACGGTTTCGCATCTGCGTCGCCGCGGGATCGCCGATCGGCTCACGCGAAAGTGGCTCGATGAGCCCACGTGGGGCTCGGCGTTTTGGCGCCGGCCCGAGGCAGTTGCGGTCCTTTCCGAACCCACGGGCGGATTCTTGCCTATTGACAGCCAGATCCAAGACTCCTACAGTATCATAACACCGATACAGACACAGATACCGCAAGGCATGTTCGACCACATCGACCCAAGAAGTCCGACGCCGCTGTACGCGCAAATCGCCTCGCGACTACGCGTGGCCATCGCATCCCGGGAGCTTCGCGCTGGTGATGGGTTGCCTTCGGTGCGGCAGCTGGCTGCGAAGCTACGTATCAATCCGGCGACGGTCGTACAGGCCTATCGTGAGCTGGAAGTGGAAGGGCTGGTGAACACTCGTCAGGGTGCAGGCACGGTGGTGCAGGAAGTGGGGGCGGACAAACGCACGCGCGATCGCGAGCAAGAGGCGCGAAGGCTTGTGCGCGAGATGTTGGCGCAGGCCGGCAGCCTGGGCATCACCGCGCCGGAGTTGCGCGCCGCGATGGAGCGGGAACTGAAACCGGGTACCAGCAAATGACGCTCGCAATCGAAACCAAGGATCTGCGCTACCGTGCCGGGCGCAGCTTTGAGGTGAGTCAGTTGGACATGCACGTACCGCGAAAATCGGTCTACGGCTTTCTCGGACCGAACGGCTCCGGCAAGACGACAACCATGCGTCTCTTGTTGGGATTGCTCCGCGCTCACGGCGGTCGCATCACGGTCCTGGGCGAGGAGATGCCCGAGTCGCACACGTCGGTGCTCGTGAAGACGGGTTATGTCCCGGAGCGACCACATGTGTACCCGAGTCTCACGGTGTCTGAGGCCATCGCGTTCCACCGAGCGTTCTATCCCACGTGGGACCAGCAGTGGGCGGACGATCTGCAACGCCAATTCACGCTCGAGGCGGATCGCCGTATCAGCACGCTCTCCAAGGGCGAGTCGGGCAAGTTGCTCATGCTGCTGGCGCTGGCACAGCGCCCTGAGCTGCTCGTGCTCGATGAGCCCACCGACGGACTCGATCCGGTGGTCCGGCGTGACATTCTTGCGGCAGTGCTCGAGTACGTAACGGATTGTGAAGCAACCGTGCTGATCTCGAGTCATCTCGTGCATGAGCTCGAGCGCATCTGTGATTGGGTCGGCGTCATGGACAAGGGCCGGCTGGTGGCAGAGATGCCGATGCAAGACTTCAAGAGCGGGATGAAGCGACTGCGGGTCTCCGACGCACCGGTGGCAGTTGCGAGTGCGCCGTTTACGGTGCTGTCGCGCGAGCGCGGCAATGGAACCGTGGAGCACTGGCTCGTGCGCGGCTGGGCGCCGCCGATGCAGGGCTATTTCGAATCTGTCGGCGCGTCGTTGCGGGAAGTGGTGGACCTGGACCTCGAGGAAGGGTTCGTTGAAATGCTTCGCGCGTCGCGCGAGCGAGAGAGCTAGGAGGAGATCAGCATGTTTCGAGCCATCGTCTGGATGCAGTGGAAGTCCACGCGCGCACTGTCTCTGCTCACGACCATCATCGCCTTCGCGCTGCCGCTGGCCTCGCTGCAATTGGGCCGGTCCGCAGCCTCAGCATCGGGCTTCGTTGCCGCCATGCAAGCGTTCGGGGCTGCGTACGCCCTGCTCGCGGCTCTGGTTGGCCTGCTTGTCGCCCTCGGCGCATGGCGCCCGGACCACTCAGGGAGGCACGTCTACGCACTGTCGCTGCCGGTGCCGCGTTCCCGTTACGCGATGTTCCGATTCGGCGCCGGATTGCTCTTCCTGGTGCCAACGATCGCCGCTCTGCTTGTTGGTGCGCTGCTGGTATCGGTGAGCCCGATTCCGGAGGGACTGCACGCGTTCCCGGTCGCGCTCACCCTTCGCTTCGCGCTTGCGTCGTTGGTCGCCTACGCAATTTTTTTCGCCATTGCATCGTCGACGAACAGAACGGCGGGGCTGATCATTGCAATCTTCGCCGGCATCATTTTTTCGCAGTACTTGCTCGCCGTCTTTGCGGACGGCGAGCGCACGGTCGACGTGCTGGGTGCGGTTCTCGACTTTGTATTCGTTCGCCCTGGAATCCTGTCGGTCTTTGCCGGCCGCTGGATGCTTATCGATGCCTAGGGCTCACGTTTTTGTCGTCGCCCTTTTGCTGGGAGTGACGTCTGCAGCGTTGTCGCAGCCGTCGCGAGCGGCGCAGCTCCGCCTCCAGCACGCACGCGTCGATACCATCACGGCGCATTGGCAGAGGGCCGTGACGTTGTTGCAGGCGTATGACGACAGTGTGGCGCGAAGCCGGGCGCGGCTGGACACGATCCGGGCAGGTAGCTTGCGTGTGTTGGTAGCGCCGGCGATTCGCAGTCGCGTTGAAGCGTTTGTCGCTGTGACCGCGGCGCAATTGGATTCCCAGGTGGGTCCCGCGGCACAGCGGCTCGCGAAGCAATGGCTTGTGGTGCGGCAACGCTGGGACACCACGGCCGACACCGTCGTTATCTCTGCCGTGATGCCGCCGGGACCGCGTGGGTTCCCGAAGAGCCGAGAGGTCGAGGCGTTGTGGGGAGCCCTGAGCGATTCCTTGGTCATCCGGGGACTGCGCCACGCATCCCTTTCCCAGCTCTCGACTGAAGTGAACGGAGGGTTTCTCCGTTGGCTGTCCAGTGACGTGAGCCCGGACACCGTCAGCACCTACGCGTGGACCCAGCTCCGCCTGGGCCTCGTCTCTTCGGCAACGGCCGTCGCTCGCCGTTGCTACGATGGTGATCTCATCGCGTGCCGGATGACTCTTCGACTCGTGCCGGTGCTGGACGCGGCCACGGAATTGTTCGATGCCGCTGGACGCCGGCGTTTCGTGACGGAAGGAAATTACTCCCCCGACGCAATCGAAGTTGCCTGCCGCGACGGCGATGACGCCGCGTGCCTGACTGCTGCCCGACGGCTCGTCCGTCGAGGCAACCCCATTAGTCCGACCAGGCTGATGGTGATGACCGCCACGCAGACTGCACTCCGAATCGGAGGACGGGAGGCATACGAACGCCTCATTCGCTCGACTGGAGCGCCGGCTCAGGCGCTGGCAGACGCGGCCGGAGTTCCCCTCGATTCAGTGCTGAAAGTTTGGCAGCACAACCTGCGCGAGACGCGTCTCCCATCGCAGGACATCTCGCTCGGGATTGCGGCAAGCTCCCTCCTGTGGATCGCGGTGTGTGGCGCCCTTTCACTCCGGAGTTCCAGATGGCGCTGACGCTGCAGCGCTGGTTGGCTATCGCCGTTGGAGGATGTCTGATCGCGATGGCCCTCGTGCTGAGTTCGGATTGGCCGTCGGGGCGGCGCCGGACGCCAGATCCACGCGCAACCGTTGCAGATCGTGAGCGCGGGGCCGCCATCATGGCCAGACGGGCTGCTCGACGGCTCCACATGGTGGTGCTGCGCGACTCAGTGCGCGTGGCACTCAAGAAGGTTCCTCGCGCGGGCGCAACCCGGATTGTCGTCGCGATCGGAGTTCCGGAACGGGCGCGATTCGCCAGGGTTCTGGCCGCTCGGCTTGCCACCGTACTGCCTGAGCCTGTCGCAAACCCGGTTGATATCGTGGTGCCGGCGGACTCGGTGAACCGGTGGAACGACCGTTGGAACGCGCAGACGTTTCCCGCTGCCAGTTCGGAGCCATGTGTGGCCATCTCGGGCAGGAGTTCTGATAGGTGGACGGGCGCCGATTTCGTCCGGAACATCGTGGGGCCCTGCGGCTTCTACGCGACGTTTGGAGTGCCCGGGGCGGGCATCGACCGATGGCTAAAAGCGGGCGCTTGGATTTACGGCACCAACTGGGCTGCTTCGACGCCACGCCCCCTCCTGCTACGCCGCAGCAACTGGGGCAACGTTTCGTTTGGGGAATCGGCCGGATTAAGCATGCGGGACCTCGTCAGCACTCAGGGCTACAGCTGCGTCACGGGCAATCGCGTTGCATGCCGCCAATTGCTGCTCGATCCTCTGGACTATGACGCTTGGCGGAGTGACAGAATTCACTTCACCTCGGTCCGCATCGATTCGGATGGAATGTGGTCGATGACTAACCGGTTCTATTTCTGGGCGCTTCTGGGGCCGCAAATGAGATCGCTCCTGGCGGACATGGCCACGTCGCTCGGACCCGACCGCTTCCGCCGCTTCTGGTCATCGGCGCTGCCGCCAGACGAAGCGTTCCAAGCCGCCACGGGTCAGGACATCGGTGACTGGACCGCCGAATGGGCGCGCCGCAACTACGGAGAACAAGGAAGTGGCCCGGGCGTCACTCCATGGTCGGCGACGTTATCTGTTGCGTTGTCCCTTCTCGCACTCGCCGGCGCTATCGTGTCATCCCGCCGGCGTCAGGTGGCGTAGCCCCACCGCTGTCGTCGTCCTCGGCGTCGTCCGCGGCGGCGTCCTCGGCCTCCGCGCGTTTGGCGGCTTCGTCGCGCTCCCGCGTGTAGCTCTCGTACCACGCGCGCGTGATTTCGCCGGCCAGATCGCGGTTGCCCAGGCCAAACGCCAGCGCCAGTGCCAGCGCCACGGCGCCGAACAGGATCGCGAACGCGGTGGTCACGATGTCCGTGGCAATGCCCAGTTCCTGAAGCGCCATGAACACCGCGAGCACAATCACACCGCCAGTGCCGAGCCGTGCCAGGGCGCGTCCACCGCTGATGCCTCCGGCGCTCGCCGCGATCAGGCTGCCCACAAACTGACCCAGCACGATGCCAACAAGAATGATCACGACCGCCGCGATGACGCTCGGGATGTAACTCACGAGTGTGCTGAATACGCCGGCCACGGACTCGAGACCCAGGACGTTGGCCGCCGTCAGAATCGCTGCGAACATCACGAGCCAGAACACCAGCTTGCTCAGGAGCCGCGTGGGATTCATCCGCGTGCCAGTGCGACCCACGGCCTCCAACACGTCCCCGCGATTGAGAATCCGATTGAGCCCCACGCGTCGCAGCAACCGGTCCGCCACACGCTCCATCAGCTTGGCGAATAGATAGCCGACGAACACGAGCGCCAGCGCCGCCAGCATCTGCGGAATCAGCTCGCCAAACACGTCGGCGAAGCTGGCCCGTACGCGCTCCGTGAATTGCGCCTGCGCTGTGTCTTGAAAAATCATTTTGCGGGGGTCCTCGTGCTAGGTGCGGGTGCCGCGCTCACGGTCGAAGATGCAGCTTCGCCGACACGTGGGACAGAGCAGCCAATGGCGGCGGCGTGCGTAGCCAAGCCCGAACGATCCGCCTCCGATGTCGCGTTCCGTCATCGTCGCGCCATCACGGGGGCACATGACTGCACCATTCGCCGCGTACCGCTCCCGTATCGCGCGCTCCTCCTCTGGAGTGTAGGTCGCGTTCTCGGCGTTCACAGCGTGACCACGATTTTTCCGAACTGCTTGCCCGACGCCAGCCGCTCGAACGCGGAGCGGCCTTGCTCCAACGGGAACACGCTGTCCACCGGAATCGGCAGACGACCCGCACTCAACTCGGCGATCACCGCTTCGAATTCGGCGTCGTTGCCCATGGTGGATCCGAGAATCGACCACTGGTTCCAGAACAGGCGACGCACGTCCGTCTCGACAACAGGCCCGGACGTGGCACCGCACGTGACCAGTCGTCCCCGCTTGCCCAGGCACTTGAGCGACCGCTCCCACGTGGCGTGTCCCACGTTGTCGACCACTACATCGACCCCGGCCTTGCCCGTGGCGGCGCGAATCGACGCGGGGATGTCGTCGCGGCTGGAATTGAGCGTATGATCTGCGCCAAGCGTGCGGGCACGCGCGAGCTTGTCGTCGTCGCGCGACGCCACCCACACCTCGGCGCCCACCTGCTTGCAGATCTGGAGCGCAGCGAGCGCCACACCGCCGCCGATGCCCCAGATGAGCACCCGCTCGCCCGATTTCACCTGCGCGCGGGTGTGAAGCATGCGCCACGCGGTGAGCGTCACCAACGGGAACGCGGCCGCCTGCGTCACGTTGGTGGACGCCGGAATCGCGCGCACGTTCGTGGCCGGCACCACGACGAAGTCCGCCGCCATGCCGGGCACGTGCTCGCCAAACAGTTTGTACTTGGGACACAGAGACTGCTCGCCGGCCAGACAGTACGAACACGTGCGGTCGCTGAGGCCGGGATTCACAACCACGAGGTCACCGACAGACACCGCGCGGACGCCAGCCCCGACGGCATCCACCACGCCGCATGCGTCGGCCAAGAGCACCCACGGCGGCACGATCGAGAGGCCGGGGAGCCCCTCCAGCACGAACAGATCAAGGTGGTTCAGTGCGGCTGCGCGCACGCGAATTCGCACGTCGGTCGCGCCGCGCAGTTCCGGCACGGGGAGATCGTTGCGCAGCTCAATGCGGTCGAAACCGCCGTGTGCCGAGATGGTGAGTGCCCGCACAGTGTGGAATGTATATTTTCGACGCCCACAATGACCTCGATCAAAGTTCCACCACTCGGCGAGTCGATCGTCGAAGCCGTCGTTTCGCGTTGGTTGAAGCACGAGGGCGACGCCGTGGCGCCGGGCGACACGCTGGTGGAACTCGAGACCGACAAGATCACGGTCGAGGTGCCTTCGGTGACGGGTGGCGTGCTCAGAAAGCACCACGTTCGTGAGGGCGACGTGGTCAAGCTCGACCAGTTGCTCGCGGACGTCGACGAGACAGCAACGGCAAAACTGGAAACGGCAGACCGCAGACCGCAGGCCGCGGACCGCAGTCCTAAAGCCTCCGCGCCAATCGCCGCTGCGACGGTGGCCCACGCTACAGAGCCCGCGCGCGTCTCACCGGCGGCGCAGCGGCTCGCGACGGAATCGGGAGCGGACCTGTCGCGAGCACAGGGCACGGGCCGCGGAGGCGTCATCAGCAAAGCCGACGTTCTTGACGCGGTACCGAGCGCCGCACGCATGCCCGCGGTATCTCCTCCCGCCTTCCTCCTCCCTCCTTCCTCCGGAACGAGAGAGACCCGCGAAAAGATGTCCACGCGTCGCAAGCGCATCGCGGAACATCTGCTCGAGTCACAACACGCCACGGCTCACCTCACCACGTTCAACGAGATCGACATGAGCGCTGTGGAGGCGGTGCGCGGACGCGTGAAGGAGCGCATCGAGAAGGAGCAGGGCGTTCGTCTTTCGTTCATGCCGTTCTTCGTGAAAGCCGCCTGCGCATCGCTGCGCCAGTTCCCGACGGTCAACGCGCAGGCGGACGGCGACAGCATCGTCTACCGGCACTACGTGAACATGGGGATCGCGGTCGCGTCGGACGCCGGGCTCGTGGTGCCCAATGTGAAGGACGCGGACCGCCTGGGTATGCTGGATATTGCGCGTGCCATCGTCGACGTCGCCAAGCGCGCGCGCGACGGCAAGCTCACGATGGACGACCTGTCCGGCGGCACGTTCACCATCACGAATGGCGGCGTGTTTGGATCGCTGATCTCGACGCCGATCATCAACTTCCCGCAGGTCGGCATCCTGGGGCTGCACAAAATCCAAGAACGCCCGGTGGCCGTGAATGGAAAGGTCGAGATCCGGCCGATGATGTACGTGGCGCTCTCGTACGATCACCGCATCATCGACGGCCAGCAGGCGGTCTTGTTTCTGATCCGGATCAAGGAGCTGATGGAAGATCCGGCGCTGCTGGCGATCGACTAGTTCTCGTTCGCCGCCGGGTCGAGGCCCGCCTGCCGCTCCAGCCGCCGAATCCAGCCATCGAGCAGTGGAACCACGCCTTCCGAATGCTTTTCCGCAGCCCGCACAGCGATCTCATGTTCTCCAGACCGCCAGCGCCTGGCCAGGTCGTTCTGCGGCTGCTCCTCTTTTGGCTTCCGCTTGCGGGACAACGCACCCGCAACGACGGCAAGCTTTCGCGCGGCCATAATGTACCTCTTTCGCGTTAGCTATCGCTGAACAACGGTGCTTCCGGGCTGCCTTGGGCGCAAGTCCGGATATGTTCGGCTGGCTTACAAAAACGTTAAGGAACTTCGTTTTCTGACTTCATCTCGCACGGCGGTAAGCCTTACATGACAGAAACGACACAAGCCGATGTGGTGGTGATTGGCGGTGGCCCTGGCGGCTACATTGCCGCGCTGCGCGCCGCCCAACTCGGACTCGCCACGGTGTGCGTCGAGATGGACAAAACGCTCGGCGGCACCTGCGTGAACGTCGGCTGCATTCCCTCGAAGGCGTTGCTCACGAGCTCGGAACACTTCGAGTTCGCCAAATTGCACGCCAAGGACCACGGCATCGTTGCCGGTACGGTCGAACTCGACCTTGCCACGATGCTCAAGCGCAAGGACGACGTCGTGGGCCAGAACACGCGCGGTGTCGAATTTCTCTTCAAGAAGAACAAGGTCACGTGGGCCAAGGGACGCGGGGCGCTTGGCGCGGGCAACGTCGTCACGGTCACCGCGGCGGACGGCAGCGCGAGCGCGTATCAGGCGCGCAATGTGATCATCGCCACGGGATCAGTCCCCGTGGAGCTTCCGTTCCTCAAGTTCGACGAGGGGCGCGTACTCTCGAACGTTGGCGCGCTGCGCATTCCCAAAGTTCCCGCACACCTCATCGTGATCGGTGGCGGCGTGATCGGCCTCGAGCTCGGCTCCGTGTGGCGCCGGCTGGGCGCCAAGGTCACTGTGCTCGAGTTGATGCCGACCATTCTGCCCGGCATGGACGAGGAGTTGGTGAAGGAGGCGGACAAGATCTTCCGCAAGCAGGGGCTCGACATCCGGACGGCAACGAAGGTGACGGCCGGTCGGCCCACGAACTCCGGCGTCGCGATCGACGTCGAGCGCGACGGCAAGACCGAGACCATCGAGGGCGATTGTGCCCTCGTATCTGTGGGCCGCCGCCCTTCCCTCACCGGCATCGACGCCACCTCACTCCGCCTCAACGTCTCCAAGCGCGGCGAAATCCTCGTCGACGACCAGATGCGCACCAACCTCCCGAACGTGTTCGCCATCGGCGATTGCGTCCCGGGCCCGATGCTGGCGCACAAAGCCGAGGAGGAGGGCGTGGTGGCAGCCGAAGTCATCGCCGGCAAGCCAGCGCACATGCACTACAAGTCGATTCCGAACGTGGTGTACACGTGGCCGGAAATCGCGACCGTGGGCCTCACGGAAAAGCAGCTCAAGGACGCAGGCCGCGAGTACCGCACCGGCAAGTTTCCCTTCTCTGCCAATGGCCGTGCACGCTCAATGGGCGAGACCGCCGGGTTCGTGAAGTTTCTCGCGGACAAACGCACGGACGAATTGCTCGGCTGCCACATGATTGGGCCCAACGTGTCAGAGCTCGTCGCCGAGATCGTGTTGGCCTTTGAGTACCGCGCATCGGCGGACGACATCGGCATGACCGTGCACGCGCATCCCACGCTGGCCGAAGCAACGAAGGAGGCCGCGTTGGCTGCTCTGGGGCGCGCGCTGCACTCGTGAGCGGCGCATGACCGGGTACTTCGACGCCACGCCACGGGCGCCACATGCCGGCGACGCAGAAGCGACTCGCGCGCTGGTGTGGGCCGCATTGGGCGTAACGCCCTACGTCGATCGCGCGATCGAGCTGCTGGATGCCGCCGAACGCGGTGATCCGGACAGCCGCGCCTTGCTCATCGAGCGCGACGGCACCGCGGCCGCCCTGGCACTGTTCGGGCCCATCGCCGGCACGGCCAACACCTGGCGACTCGGCGCCGCGCTCGTCGCGCCACAGCTCGAGCCTGACGACGTCGGGCGCGTGATTGTAGAAGCAATCGTGTCCGCGACGCGCGCGGGTGGCGGTCGCCTCCTGGTCGCCGAACTCGCGGACGACGTTGCGCTGGGCCGCTCGCTCGCCCTGCTGCAGAACAACGGGTTCAGCGAAGAGGGGCGGGTACGCGATTTCTTTCGCCGCGGCGTGGCCCTGATCTTTCTACGACGCGAGCTCTAGCGGCCGAGTGCGCGCAGGGCCGCTGGCATGGCCAGCTCCGCCCATTGCCGGTACAGCTCGCCCGAGGGGTGCAGCCCGTCCTCGACCGCAAGCGTCGGGTCGGTGCGCATCCTGCGCGAAAGGGTCGTGACGTCCACCCAGGCGGCCCCGCGCGCCAGCGTCACCGACTGGGCGTGCTGGTTGTAAGCGTCGATGTCGCGACTTATTGACCCTGCGTCGCGGCCTTCGGCGAACGGCGTCGAGCCCCAGTCCGGGATGGAGACCGCGACCACGCGGGACGCACGCCGGCCGGCGAGCTGCACCGCGCGCTTCAACACGGGCACAAACTCGGCCGCGAACGCTGCGAGTGGCCGCGCACGGTACTGGTCGTTCACGCCAATCAAGAGAGTGACGAGCCCGAATGGCCCGCTGGGCCGCTCCGCGTCGATCGCGTCCAGGAGTTCGTCCGTCGTCCATGCCGTGCGGGCGATGTACTCCGGGTCGCCAATCTCAGCGCCGGCGGTGCGCAGTTGCCGCACGAGATGCAACGGCCACCGCTCCGATTCCTCGACCCCCTCGCCAATCGTGTACGAGTCGCCGAGGGCCAGGTAGCGCGCTACGCCGATTTGTCCCGGCGCCGCTGGTCGAGCTTGGAAGCTCCCGCGCCGACGCCGGCGGGTGCTGCTGCCGCGTGACCTTTCTTTCGGAGCTGTGCAATGAACGCCGTGGCTCCCGCGTTCTCCGGCAGGACCTGAAGCGCGCGCAGCGCGTCCTCGGGGCGCAGCGCCAGCATCGCGCTGAATGTGTCCGGATCGACGCCGACACGACGAAACTCCTTCAACAGCACGTCGAACGTTTGCTCGTTTGCCACAAACCCCCCGGATGACTCTGTCGGAAGCCCGACTCCGTTAACAAATCGCGCCGGACGCCACTTGGATAGATGGAGTACTACCCCTCACGGACGACTTGAGACGAGCCAACGTAACTCCCTGTCAGGTAACGGCTTCTCCTGGCGAGTACCGTAACAGGACCCAAAACGAAACGGGCCGGCAAAAATGCCGGCCCGTCATTTCCTGCTGAATCCGCAGTTTCTACGGCGCCACGAGAAGCACCGCGGCCGTGGCCGCGAGAGCCATCAGCGCCACGCCAACGCTCACGGCCGCCATTGGGGTGATGACGAACTCACGCCGCCACCATGGAGAGATGAGCTGCGGCGGGTGATGCGGCAGCGCTGCCATGATCTGCGCTTCGACGTGCTCCGGCGTGCGAAGACGGCGCGACTGTTCCATCTGACGCGAGAAGCCGCGCCAGAACGCCACGTCGCGCGCGGTGTCACCAGTGCGAACAGCGGCTTCGGGCAACTCGCCGTCGAGCCATGCATGCACGGAGTTCGCAAGCACGCGATCCAGCGGCTGGCCGAACGGCACTTCCCGCTCGACAACAGGGTGCACCTCGCGCTCCTTCTTTGCGCGTGGCTCGGGCTGACTGCGGCCCTCGCGCGGCGCCTGCGGGACGTCGGGGTTCAAGTCATCTAGCATGTTAGGCGTACTTTTCCTCTAGGAGGGCTTGAAGCGCCTCGCGCGCGCGGTGTACGCGCATCTTGAGCGCACCAACGGTAGTGCCAAGCAGATCCGCCATTTCCTCGTACGAGCGGCCTTCGACGTGCTTCAAGACGAACGCTTCGCGGAGAGACGACGGCAGCGTTCCCAGCGCGCCATCCAGATCTGACCGCAATTCGGTGCGGTCCAATTCCTCGGCCGGCGTCGCGTACGCGGAAGGTTGATCGTCTTCGTCGTAGCTGAGATGCGAACGGCGAATGTTCTTCAGCCAGTCCTTGCATCCGTTCGCAACGATGCGGAACACCCACGCATCAAACCGGCCACGCACTTCGGCAAGATGCTGGTACGCCTTGATGAACGAGAGTTGCAGAATATCCTCGGCGACGTCTGGGCTGCCCGTCATGCACAGGGCGTGACGATAGAGCGGATCACTGTACCGGCTGATGAGGACGCGAAAGGCGTCGCGGTTCCCGCCCAGCACTCGCTGGATGATCAGTTGATCGCTATCCGGCTCGGCCGTCAGCGGCAGCGGCACCGGCTCCGTCGCTTTCACGACGGTAGAGTAATGCCGTCTCCGCGCGTAGGACAGTGCGGGAAATCCACCCTGAGGAATGAGGACGGTCGCCACGGCAATAAGACGAGCCATCGGCTGACCGGTCACGCCGTAATTCCTTCGAATTCGGGCGTCTAGCGGACCTCTTTTAGGGCCTTGAACGCCTCCCAACCGCGGTCCCGAACAAGGGCCCCGTGCTGGTCCAAAGCCGGCGGCGCCAGGCGTACGGTGCCGCCCACCGATGGGGGCATCCCGGTACGCGGCGAGGCGGTGCCGGCATCCGAAATCGCTTCGAGCACGGTCTTCACGATGCCGTTTGGAACGCCGGCTTGGTCGAGCGCCTTCGCACAATCCGACGCCGAACGGAGCATGACCGCTTTTTGGATCGCCGACACAACGAGCGTCCTATGCTCGAGCCGTCCGCGATTTGTGGCGAGGCGCGGGTCAGCGGCGAGCTCGGGCAATCCCAGCACGCCTACGCACGCCTTCCATTGTTCGTCGTTCCCCACGGCGATCACGATCCCCCGATCGCGCGCCCGAAACAGCTGGTACGGCGTGAGATTCGCATGGGAGTTCCCCCAGCGGGTCGCGTCCGCGCCCGAGACCATGGCGTTCTGCGCCGCGTTGATGAGCGCCGCGCGGGCTGATTCCGCGAGGGAAATCGTGAGTCGTCGCTCGACCGGATTGCCTCGGGCGAGACCCGTGAGCGCCGCGAGAATCGCTATGGTGGCGTCTTTTCCCGCGATGATATCGGCGAGCGCGACGCCCGCCTTCATGGGCTCGCCGTCCGCTTCGCCGGTAATCGACATCCAGCCGGTTTCCGCCTGCACGACAAAGTCGTAGGCCGGCCGCGATGAATTCGCGCCAAATCCGTTGATGCTGCACCAGACGAGCTTCGGATTGGCGTGAACGAGTTCATCGGGTGAAAGGCCGACGCGGAAGAGAGCACCTGGCAGAAAATTCTCGACGACGACGTCGGCACTCGCAATGAGACTCCGGAGCAACGCAGAATCGCGCGTGAAATCCGCGGCGACGCTGAGCTTGTTGCGATTGACGGCGAGGTAATACGCGCTCGCCCCCGAGGCATCGAACGGCGGACCCCACTCGCGCGTGTCGTCGCCACGGCCCGGACGCTCGACCTTGATGACATCCGCACCGAGGTCGCCAAGCATCATGGTGCACAGCGGGCCAGCGAGGACTCTCGAAAGGTCGAGAATTCTTATGTGTTGTAGCGATAACGACGCCATAATGTCGCTATATTGGCGTTATAAACGTGAAACTACGATTCGATTCTTGCTCCGCTCTCGCCGCGCTCCTCGACCACCTTCCGCGGCCAGCCGACGCGAGATTCGCAGGCCCCACAGCTTGCATAGACATCGCTGAATCATATACTTGCGGCTGCTTTAGAGCCGCGCCGCGCCGGTTTTGCGCGCCAGACGTTTTTTTCCTCCCCCGCCAACTAACCGCCCCAAGATGGCCGAGAAAGCTGCGAAGGCCAGCGCTACCAACCAACCTGTGAAACGCGGCCCCGGCCATCGCGCGGTTGACGCGCGTGATGCCATCGCCGAGCTCACCGAACGCGCCCAAGAAATCAGTCTTGAGGCGGGCAGTAAAGTCTCCGAGGCGATGAAGGACGTGATCAGCGCGGCCGCCGGCATCTCCGGGTTCGCCGTCGAAAGCGCGCGCGACCTGATTTCGTATATGGTGCGGCGCAATCAGATGACGCCGGAAGAAGGCGACAAGCTGCTGCGCGAAGCCGAAATCGCTCACAACAAGCGCCCCAGGTCGGAGCGCAAGAAAGCCACCGCCACGGAAATCCAGACCAAGACGCGCGCAATCCAGCGCGCCAAGGCTGCGGCCAAGCGTGAGCGCGAAATGCAGAAACACATCGCGATGGTGACGCGCGCGCACGCGGCGGCATCGAAGCCGGCGAAAAAGAAAGGATCGAAGCCAAAGAAAAAGAGCGCCTCGAAGCCGAAGAAAAAGAAGAAGGCAAAGCCCGCCGGCAAGAAGAAAAAGGGCGGCAGGCGCCGCTAGCTGCCGGCGCTCCGCCGCCGGCTCTCACATCATGTCGCGTACGGTTGCCGTTCGCGCCCCTACGAGGATCGACCTCGGTGGCGGGTGGACGGATGTGCCGCCGTACTGTGATCGCGAAGGCGGCTTCGTGTGCAATGTGGCCATCACGCGCTACTCGATGGCGACCATCTCGGCGGTCGAGGGAGCAGACTCCAACTCCGGTTCCGACTCAGACTCCGGGTTGCTGCGTGCCATTGTCCGCCGATCAGCGCTGTCGCACGCGTGGATCGGTTTGCGAAACGATTTTCCGGTCGGAGCCGGCCTGGGCGGGTCGTCCGCGGCGAGCGCAGCAATGCTCGTTGCTGCGGCGGAATGGCGCGGCGATCCATGGGACCGCGGTGCAATCGCGGAGATGGGCCGCCGCGTTGAAGTGGAAGACCTCGGCGTCGCCGGCGGACGGCAGGATCACTATGCCGCGACTTTCGGAGGCGCACTCGCACTGACCTTCACACAGACCGTTGCCGTGCGCCGGATTGCGCTCGGCACCGCGGCGCGCGACGCGCTCTCCGCCCGCTCGATTCTCGTCTACACGGGTCAGTCGAGGATTTCCGGGGACACGATCACGGCTGTGCTCGGCTCGTACGAGCGGCGCGATCCGCTCGTGGTAACAGCGCTGAAACGCATGCGCGAATTGGCCGAGCAGATGACGGTCGCGCTTGAGCGCGCGGATCTCGACGCGCTGGGCGCCCTCCTCGACGAACACTGGCAATTCCAGCGGTCGCTGCACCCATCCATCCCCACGCCGCTCATCGATGAAATCATTCGACGCGCGAAAAGCGCGGGCGCGTTGGGTGCGAAGGCAATGGGCGCGTCCGGCGGCGGATGCGTGCTCATCCTCACACGCGAAGGCGGTGAATCCCGGGTGCGCTCCGCAGTCACGTCGCTCGGCACGTTCGTAGATTTCGGCGTGGACATCGATGGCGTTTGTGCGGTGAGGCGCGAATGACACCGCCGCTCGGAGACGCGATTGCGCTGGCACGTGAGTTGGTTGGCGTCGACTCGCGTAACCCATCATTGGTGGATGGCGCACCGGGGGAAGGCGCGGTTGCGCGTACGCTCGCCGGCGTCCTTCGGGCGTGGGGCCTGACGGTCGACGTTCGCGACGCGCTTCCGGGCCGGCCCAACGTCGTCGCCCGGATTGTCGGCAGCGGGGGTGGACGCTCGCTGATGTTCAACGGCCACATCGATGTCGTGGGCGTCGACGGCATGACGCATCCGCCGTTCGACGCGGCGCTGGCCGACGGTCGGATTTACGGTCGGGGATCGAGCGACATGAAAGGCGGCGTTGCGGCGATGTGCGCCGCGGCAACGCACCTCCGAGGACAATTGCGCGGCGACCTGATCATCGCCGCAGTGGCAGACGAAGAGTGGCGCAGCGCGGGGACGGCCGCGCTGCTCGCGTCCGGTCTGCGGGCGGACGCGGCAATCGTCACAGAGCCAACACAGCTCCGCATCATGCCTGCACACAAGGGATTCGTTTGGCTCGAGGTGCGCGTGCACGGTCGCGCCGCACACGGGAGTCGCTGGGACATCGGCGTCGACGCCATCCGACACGCCGGATTGTTGTTGGCCGAACTCGATCGCGTCGACACACTCGAGTTGCCAAAGAAACGGCACACCCTGTTGGGCAGGCCGTCGCTCCACGCCGGTTCAGTGCGCGGTGGGAACGGCCTGAGCACGTATCCAGACCGCTGCACCGTGCAAATCGAAAGGCGTACGATTCCGGGCGAAACGCCGGACGACGCACGCCGCGAGCTGGAGGCCGCGTGCGCGGCCGTTCGCGCGCACCATGCGGACTTCCGTGCAGACGTCGAGCTGCTTTTTTCTCAGCCGCCGAGTGACGTCACTGTCGACGCGCCTGTGGTTCGCGCGTTCGCCGAGGTGTTGCAGAGCCGGAATCTGCCGGGCGAACCGGCAGGCATGAGCGCGTGGACCGACGCCGCGTTGCTCAATGCGGCCGGCATTCCTGCGATTTGTTTTGGGCCGGGCGACATGGGATTGGCCCACGCCGCCACGGAGTACAT
>Ga0315281_10006821_pt1 | contig 16177 bp, 10 predicted proteins | sample YL17G07_0_MG_FD_204540 | JGI IMG/M metagenome (GOLD analysis project Ga0315281, IMG submission 204540) | Sediment microbial communities from Yellowstone Lake, YNP, Wyoming, USA - YL17G07_0 | ecosystem: Environmental > Aquatic > Freshwater > Lake > Sediment | place: USA: Wyoming | collected... | reverse complement strand
TGTAGGGGTCGGATTTATCCGACCCGTCAGCGGGCCACGTGTTCCACGTGGCAAGCTTGATACTTGCCCGGCTTCAGACGGGAATCAAGCCCCTACACGATGGGTTACATATGAAGAAGTGACAAACCGGATTTCTTCACACCTTCTCAGTCATACAGGGGATACCACTTGGTATTAACCACGGAGGCACGGAGCGCACAGAGTGGAGGTACACCCCTTCAGTGTATTCAGTGGCTTCAACGGTGAAAACAGTTAACCACTGAAGACAATGAAACCACTGAGAATCCGTTGTGTTTCTCCGTGCTCTCCGTGTCCCTGTCTGCCGACAGGCAGGTCCGTGGTGAATATTAATTTTAGTTCTCTGTCGTCCGTTTCCCATACCTGAGCCAATACGCGGCTCACTGTGTAACTGAGTGACTACTCGGCTCCGTAATGGGTCAGTTATGGGGGCAGATGTGATATTTTTGTGGTGTAGGGGCGCGATTTATCGCGCCCGGGTTCGATAAATCGAACCCCTACAGATTTGTACCACCCATAAGTAACCCATTACGCGGTTCCTCTGTTTCGGTTCCTCTGTTTTCGCTTGCCTGAGCACTATTTTTTGGGTATCGTTGGGCATTGCAACTATTCAGACCACATTGAGCGGAGGCGAATAGATGCGTAAGTATGTTTTTTACTTTGGCTCCGGCAAAGCCGAGGGTAATGCGAAGATGAAGGAGCTCCTCGGCGGCAAGGGGGCCAACCTCGCGGAGATGACCAATCTGAAGATTCCCGTGCCCGCGGGATTCACCATCACAACCGAGGTCTGCACCTATTACGATACACACAAGAGGAAATACCCGCCGGGCGTTGAGCGCGAGGTTGACAAGGCGCTCTCGCGCGTTGAGAAGACAATGGGGGCGCGTTTCGGCAACAGTGAGAACCCCCTGCTGCTCTCCGTGCGCTCCGGGGCGCGGGCGTCGATGCCGGGGATGATGGACACGGTGCTCAATCTGGGATTGAACGACGATACGGTGCGGGGCCTCGCCCGCCAGACGGGGAACGAACGCTTCGCGTACGATTGCTACCGGCGCTTCGTCCAGATGTTCGGCGACGTGGTGCTGGGCATGAAGCCGCAGCGCAAAGACGACGTGGACCCGTTCGAGGAGATCATCGAGAAAAAAAAGGGACTCAGGAGCATACAGCATGATACCGAGCTCTCGCTGGACGATCTGAAGGAGCTCGTGGCGGAATTCAAGGCGGCGATCAAAGAGAGGACGGGCAGGCGCTTCCCGGAAGATTCGCACGCACAGTTGTGGGGCGCGATCGGCGCGGTGTTCCGCTCGTGGGACAACCCGCGTGCGATCGCCTACCGGCAGCTCAACAAGATCCCCGATCACTGGGGGACGGCGGTGACCGTCCAGGCAATGGTGTTTGGCAACATGGGGACCGATAGCGGGACAGGCGTGGCATTCACGCGCGACGCCGCGACCGGCGAGAAGCGCTTCTACGGGGAGTACCTGCTCGATGCCCAGGGGGAGGATGTGGTCGCGGGCATTCGGACGCCGAAGCCGATCGCGCAACTTGCGGCGGAGCTGCCGCGCGTGTACCGCGAGCTCGAGAGGGTATACAAGAAAATAGAGCGACACTACCGCGACATGCAGGATCTGGAGTTCACCATTCAGAAGGGCACACTCTGGCTCCTCCAGACCCGCTCGGGGAAGAGGACTGGATTCGCTGCCATCCGCATCGCGGTGGATATGGTCGAGGAGGGACTGATCACCAGGGAGGAGGCGCTGCTGCGCATTGACCCGATGCAGCTCAATCAGTTCCTCCGGCCGGTCTTTGACATGGAGGAGAAGAAGAAAGCGCTCGCCGAGGGGCGGCTGCTCGCCAGGGGGCTCAATGCGGGCCCCGGCGCGGCGTCCGGCAGGGTGGTGTTCAATGCGGCGGATGCCGAGGAGTGGGCGGCCCGGGGAGATAAGGTAGTCCTCGTGCGCATCGAAACCTCTCCTGAGGATATCCGCGGCATGACGGCCGCCGAGGGCATTCTCACCGCCCGCGGAGGCATGACCTCTCACGCGGCGCTCGTCGCGAGGCAGATGGGGAAGATCTGCGTGGCCGGGTGCGGCGCCCTGGAGATTGATTACAAAGCCCGCCGGATGCGTGCGGGGGGCGCGGTGATCAAGGAGGGTGACGCGATCTCTATCGATGGCTCTACGGGAGAGGTCATCTCCGGCACGGTGAAGACCTTCCCCTCGGAGGTATTGCGCGTGGTGCTGTACCGGACCATGAAACCGAGGGAATCCAGCAATTACCGGTACTATGCCCGGGTGATGTCCTGGGCTGATGAAATCCGGCGATTGGGGATTCGCACCAACGCCGATCTGCCGGAGCAGGCGCAGAACGCAATCGCATTCGGCGCCGAGGGGATCGGGCTGTGCCGTACCGAGCACATGTTCTTCGAGGGTGAACGTATTGACGCCATGCGCGAGATGATTCTCGCCGAGGACGAGGGAGGCCGTCGCCGCGCGCTCGCGAAACTCCTCCCGATGCAGAAGGAGGATTTCAAGGGGATATTCCGCGCGCTCGAGGGGAGACCGGCCACGATCCGAACGCTCGACCCCCCGCTCCACGAGTTCCTCCCGCATGAGGACGCGGAGATCAGGGATCTCGCCGGGAAGATGGGGATATCCGAAGACAGATTGCGCCAGAAGATTGACAGCCTGCGGGAGGCCAATCCGATGCTCGGCCTCAGAGGCTGCCGCCTGGGGATCGCCTATCCGGAAATCACGGAGATGCAGGCGAGGGCTATTCTTGAGGCAGCGTGTGAGGTGGCAAAAGAGGGGATCGCGGTGAAACCGGAGATCATGATCCCCCTCGTGGGCATGGTCAGCGAGCTGGAGTCGCAGAAGGCGGTCGTGGACAGAGTGGCCAGGCAGGTATGTGATGAACAGAAGAAGAAGGTCAGCTACGCCGTGGGGACGATGATCGAGCTCCCCCGGGCGGCGATCAGCGCCGATAAAATCGCGGTGGTGGCGGAGTTCTTCAGCTACGGTACCAATGACCTCACCCAGACCACCTACGGGATGTCCCGCGACGACGCGGGCCCGTTTCTCGTCAAGTATATCGCGGAGAAGATTATTCCAGGCGATCCATTTCAATCGATTGACCAGGATGGCGTGGGATACCTCATGTGGCTCGGCGTGGAGCGGGGGAGGCGGACACGGCCTGATTTGAAGGTGGGGATCTGCGGCGAACACGGCGGCGAGCCGGAATCGGTGAAATTCTGCCACCGGATCGGACTTGATTATGTGAGCTGCTCACCCTTCCGTGTGCCGATCGCGAGGCTCGCGGCAGCCCAGGCCGTCCTTGAGGAGATGAGGGGGAAGCGGGCGCGGAGGAGCGCGCGCAGCAGCAGGAAGAAACGATCGAGCGAGCGGGTGTATGTGGTTCACCGGGCAGAGGCGCCTCCCGGATAGGGGGAAGGGAGCATGGGAGCGGGGAAAGACACCATTCAGCTGTATCTCAGGGACATAGGTGAGATACCGCTGCTCACCAGGGAAAGGGAGATCGAGCTCGCAAAGAAGGCTGCCGCCGGCGATGAGCGGGCACGGCAGGAAATGATCAAGGCCAATCTCAGGCTGGTGGTGAAGATCGCGAAGCGATACGGTCATCTTGGGCTCCCCCTGCTCGACCTCATTGAGGAGGGAAACCTGGGGCTGATGAGAGCGGTGGAGAAATTCGATGTGGGCAGGGGGAACAAGCTGAGCACATACGCGGCATGGTGGATCAGGCAGTTTATCCTGCGCGCGCTCGCGAACCAGGGGAAGATGATCCGCATCCCCGTGTACATGATGGAGAAGATACAGAAGATTCACAAGAAGGAAGCAGAGCTCACGCAGAAAAGCGGCAGGCCCGCACGGCCGGACGAGATTGCGAAGGCGCTCGGGATGCCCGTTGCCAAGGTGAGGGAACTGCTCGAAATGGACAAGAAACCGAGATCGCTCTACGCGCCAGTCGACGGCGAGGGGGTCAACGAGCTGATCCAGCTGATTGAGGACGTGGATTCCATTCCCCCCTCGGAGATCATTTCCGATGAGGTGACCCGCAATAACATCGCGGACCTGCTCGGTCAGTTGTCCGCGAGAGAAGCGAGCATCCTCAAGATGCGGTTTGGACTCCGTGACCGTAATCCCCGGACGCTCACCGAGATAGGCAAAAAATATGGCGTCACGCGGGAACGGGTGAGGCAGATACAGGAGGCGGGCTTGCGCAAGCTGAAGGCCCTGCTCGTCGAGCAGAAGAGCGATTTTTTTGATTTCTAGCTGGAGCGTCATGCCGTTGTGCGTTCGCACGGGAGGATTATCTCAATGGCGGTAACTATTCAGGATTTGAAAAATGCGGTTCGCAGCGTCCCCGATTTCCCCAAAAAGGGGATTGTCTTCAGGGATATCACCACCCTGATAAAGGAGGGGAGGCTCTTCAGGGCTTCCGTGGACGCGCTGTGCGACTGGTGCCGGGACAGGAGGATCGACGCGGTCGTGTGCACGGAGTCTCGAGGGTTCATATTCGGCGCGGCGATTGCCTACAGGCTCGGGGCCGGCGTCGTCCCCGTGAGGAAAAAGGGGAAACTCCCGCACGAAACCTACTCGGCGGAGTACGAGCTCGAGTACGGCACCGATGCGCTCGAGATGCACCGGGACGCCTTTGCGCGGGGGAGCAGGGTGCTCATTGTGGATGATCTTCTGGCGACGGGGGGGACCGCGGCGGCCACGGCGAGGCTGGTGAAAAATCTCGACGCGAAGATCGAGGGCATCGCGTTTATCATAGAGCTCTCTTTCCTTAAGGGGAGGGAGAAGCTGAAGGGGTACGATGTGTTCTCGCTGATTCAGTACGAGTCGGAGAATGAGTGAGAACAGGAGTAAGGATTAAGCACTAAGGATTAAGCATAATGAATCTTTACGTTTAGCGAGCTTAATTCTTAAAGCTCAATCCTTAGGGCTGTAGTATCACGCGGTGGTTTTTACTTTTTCGTTTTGACCTTTGCCTTATTCACGCGCATCGTCTCCTCGCGGTCGTACATGAATTTGTATAGGCTCATGTCAAAGATGTCTTCCATAAAACCATCAAAATCCATGACCCCCTCCTTTGCGATATATATCCTGAATATTGCTAAAATCGTGGATTGTTAATTAACAGTATAGTGTTTCCCACTAGCAGAATTGTCGTCTCTTAGTAGCAACAGTATCTTGCCAAGAAGTATTGTGCACGTAACAAAATCAGCGAATTAACCTATTGTATGCTGAAATGTGCGCTCACATCCAAGAAGGCGTCAGAGCGGCTCCGGTACGGCTTGGTCGCATCAAAGAACGCAACCGCCAGTTCGTACTCACCCTTTGGCGCTCCCGGAGGCACTGTGGTTGACAGTAGCAGGTAGCTGAATCCCGCCGGGAGGCTGCTCACGTTTGAGGCGACGGGCTTAAGCGGTGTATCCAGCGTCAGCGCGTTCAGCATCGCCCCCCCTGGCATAATGAGCACCGCATAGGCGGTGAACAGCCTCTCGATTGACTGGTTCAGCTTGAATAACGCCCTGAGGTAGTCAGCCGGTTTAAATGATGTGGCATTGAGATCGATCACGGCCGTCGGAAACGAAATAGGTGTGGGTGATATAGTGGGCGTTGGTGTTATTGTTGGTGTTTGCGTGATTGTCGGCGTGGTCGTTATTGTAGGCGTGGCTGTAGGTTGCTGCTGGATGCTGTAGAGGTTATTATCAAAAGAGCCAACATACACCTTCTCATCCGAACCTATCGCGGGCGAGGAATAATCTATGTACCCGGTTCTATAACTCCATGCACGGCTCCCGTTTGAATTGATGCTATAGAGGGAATTATCCATAGAGCCAACGTACACCTTCCCATCCGAACCTATCGCGGGCGAGGAATCTATCGCGCTCCCGCTCCTATAACTCCATGCACGGCTCCCGTTTGAATTGATGCTGTAGAGGCAATAATCATACGAGCCAACGTACACCTTCCCATCCGAACCTATCGCGGGCGAGGAATAATCTATGTACCCGGTTTGATAACTCCAGTCAAGGCTCCCGTTTGAATTGATGCTGTAGAGGTAAGTATCATTCGAGCCAACGTACACCTTCCCATCCGAACCTATTGCTGGTGAGGAATCTATCGCGTCCCCGGTTTTATATCTCCATGCACGGCTCCCGTTTGAATTGATGCTGTAGAGGTAAGTATCATTCGAGCCAACGTACACTTTCCCATCCGAACCTATCGCTGGTGAGGAAACTATCGAGTCCCCGGTTCTATAACTCCATGCACGGCTCGCGTTTGAATTGATGCTATAGAGGTTATTTTCAAAATGGGAATACGAGCCAACATACACCTTCCCATCCAGACCTATAGCAGGCGAGGAGGATTCTATCCCTCCCCCGGTTTGATAACTCCAGTCAAGGCTCGCGTTTGAATTGATGCTATAGAGGGAATTATCCATAGAGCCAACGTACACCTTCCCATCCGAACCTATCGTAGGCGAGGACAATATCCGGTCTCCGGTTTGATAACTCCACGCCAGAGTCGGTATGGACGGACCGGCGTAGGAACTCAGGCCCGTGTGCCGGAGATTCTGATGAAACATCGGCCAGGGGCTGCTGGCGAGTAGTGCGTGAACAGGAAGGATAAAAAAAGGAAATACGAGTAAGGTCACAATTACAAAATTGCGGAATATACTTTTCACCAACCCCTCCCTTCAGATAATTGCCAAGAAAGACTCCTCGGCAATACCTGCTGATGTAATGGCTTATTAATGAGCCAGTTTAACACATTTCAGGGAGGATATAAATATTTTTTTCAAAATGTGTTTTTTTCAAAATGCTTTACCCCCCTAATTTCTATTAGGGGTCTGAATATTCTATTGGTCAGGTTTCCGAAAATCTGTCAAAATAACCAAGAGAACCTGACTATAGAAACCGAAATAATCGGATATGGAAAAGATAGAAAGAATCATCAGGGAATTCTGTAAAACTAATTCTGGACAAGACATAATAGACTTCAATCTTTTTAAAAATCCAGAAGACCTTCATGCTGAGTACTGCAAGAACAAAACTCTGAGTCAATTCAAAGGTGAGATTCTGGAATTGCTTCTGGAAGAATTGTTTCTCGGAAACGGTTATCGGGTCGAGCGCCTAGGAGAATCTGGCAAAGACGAGGGTTGCGACCTCTTAATCAGATATGCGCAAGATAATTCTATAAGGTTTGTTTTACAAGCAAAGAACTGGACAAAACATATCGACAGATATGACATCCTGAAGGAACACCATAAATTCTCGGATAATTATAAGAAGCAATTCGATTTAAACAACACCCACTTCTGTTTCGTCTCTTGGTGCTACGTTAAGGACATAAAGAGACGATTGACTTATGGATTGAACATCAAGGTATGGGATGAAGAAGATATAATCCAGAACCTTCTCCAAAGCTATACATCAAGATACCCTCAGTCACCCACCATATTGCTTGAACCTTACCAAGAGAGTGCCTTTAACAACATCCTTTCCTTCTGGCGGGATAATAAGCGTTGTTATGTAGAACACGCAACAGGAACGGGGAAAACCTATATCATTACGAGACTAGCGCAGTCGCTTGTATCAGAGATAGGCAATCGAATTCTTATCCTCTCACCATCAAATTACATCAACGATAGAATATACGACCTTCTCACTCAATACATAAGTCGTAAGGATATTGCAAAAAACCTAAAAGATAATAAGCGTATCTCTCTGCTTACTTACCAGTACTTGATGTACAGTGCTGCAAAGCGTGGACTAAGAGGCCAGTTCACCCACGTCATAATGGACGAGGTACATAGAGCAGGTGCTCCTGAGTGGCACAGCAGAGGCTTATTGAATGTTATTGATGAGAAGACAAAAGTGGTCGGACTATCGGCCACGATGCAGAGATATTCTGGGGGAATAAATATTGAAAACTTCTTAGGAAATAATTGTGCAGGAAAATTAAGCCTATCCGACGCAATGGCTAGGGGAATAATACCTACAGGAGATTATGTCTATGCAGTCTTGGACATAAAATCCAAAGTGGCCGAACTATCAGACGAGGTTGAAAGTAAATATACAAGGGATGCCAGAAAGAGAACATTACTATTGAATCAGTTGGATGCGAGAGAGATAACAGACTACTCCATCCAGAGGATTATCCATAAATATTACAGTTCTGGCGGATATAGGAAGATGATCGCTTTTTGCGAAGATATCGAGCATGTTCTTGCAATACAGTACCTCCTACGCAAGACCTTCATGAGGTTTTGCAGAGCAAAACCGTTTGAAATCAATTCAAGACGGTCACGGAAAGAGAACAAAAACGAATTGGAGTTATTCCAACATGGCAGACAAAAACAAGGCGAGATTTATCTCCTGACCGCAGTTGACATGTTGAATGAAGGAATAGATGTGTCTGGCATAGATTCCGTCATGCTTTTCAGGCGGACTGAATCACCAAGGATATATTTACAGCAGATAGGAAGATGCCTCAGAAAACATGGAGTTAATAATCCCTTGATTTTTGACTGCGTCCTCAACTACGAGCGAGTCAATATCAAGTTCCTTCAAGAAGCGAAAAAGGCCTTTTCTGCCTACCGTAACTCGCTGGCTGAGTTTGGATTTAAAGACATCGAATTGCCGAAAGAGGTAACGATAATTGACGAGGTCGAAAGCATTACGTCAATAATCGAGTCAATTGAGAAAAGACTAAATTTATATCCGACATACGAAGAAGCAAAACAGGCCGTCCATGCTCTCCGCATTACGGGCCAAAAAGATTATCGGAAACGCTACAAGGAAGACCCGCGGCTACCCAGTAACCCTCACCTATTTTACAAAGGGAAAGGCTGGATTGACTGGTATAGCTTCTTCGGCAAAGAATCACCCAATCCTTACTCGACTTACGAAGAGGCGAAGCAGGCTGTCCACAATCTGCGCATTACGAAAAAGGAAGATTACCAGAAGCGCTACAAGGAAGACCCGCGGCTTCCTAGTCATCCTGACGAATATTACGAAGGGAAAGGCTGGATTGACTGGTCCAACTTCTTCGGTAGAGAATCACCCAATCCTTACTCGACTTACGAAGAGGCGAAGCAGGCTGTTCGGAATCTAAATATTACGCAGTCGGAAGATTACCAGAAGCGCTACAAGGAAGACCCGCGGCTTCCAAGCGATCCCTCTATATTTTACAGAGGGAAAGGCTGGATTGACTGGCCCAACTTCTTCGGCAAAGAATCACCCAATCCTTACTCGACTTACGAAGAGGCGAAGCAGGCTGTTCGCAACTTAGGCATTAATACAGTTACAGTTTACAAGAATCGCTACAAGGAAGACCCGCGGCTTCCAAGCGATCCCTCTATATTTTACGAAGGGAAAGGCTGGATTGACTGGTATAGCTTCTTCGGCAAAGAATCACCCAATCCTTACTCGACTTACGAAGAGGCGAAGCAGGCCGTCCACAATCTGCGCATTACGACACAGAAAGATTACAACAAGCGCTACAAGGAAGATCCGCGACTACACAGCAATCCTAGCGGATTTTACAAAGGTAAAGGGTGGGTTGATGGACTTAATTTCTTCGGTAAAATATCACCGAACTTTTATCAAACTTATGCAGAGGCAAAGCAGGCTGTTAAGGGTCTGGGTATTACAGCGCAAGGTGATTATCGCAAGCGCCACAAGGAAGATCCGCGACTGCCCAGCCATCCTTTCGAATTTTACGAAGGAAAAGGGTGGACTGATTGGTATAACTTCTTTGGAAAAGAATCACCGAATTTTTATCCGACTTACGAAGAGGCGAAGCAGGCTGTCCAGAGATTAGGCATTACAAATCAAGGGGAATATCAAAAGCGCTACAAGGAAGACCCACGACTTCCAAGCACTCCTAGTGAGTTTTACAAAGATAAAGGGTGGATTAACTTGTACGAATTTTTGGGGATAGATAGACGCAAGTGACCTTATTATATATAAATTAAAGATCTTTTATCTTGCCATCGACAGTATCTAAAAATATTGCAGCTGCCAACTGATATGTTCCATCTAAGTCATTAAAAGTTGGTGAAGAGACTATCTGTCTGAGCCTAGTCTCAATTTCCTTTAAATTGGTAAATTCCTCAATATCTTTGAGCCGCATACGGGGTTGAATTGTTCCAACATGATCTGTGTCAAATTGTTTCCCTGTTTTTCTTAAAAAACTAGAAATAAATCTCAATAATCCGTCATCACTGCTTATCATGTTTGAGACAAAACTATTGCATTTATCCACTTGTCCCCACTTTTTCAAACAGAAGAGTATGTCTGGCAGGTCTTCATGTTTTTCTAAACTCCCCTTGTTAATCCAATTAATAATCTTCTGGCATGCAATTTCCTGCAGTTCCTTAATTTGTTTCTCATCCATTAAGAGGTCATCAGCGGGTTTAGGTCGCTTAGTATCTGATTTAGCCTCCATCATTCTCACATTGAATACAACTGTATATAGGCTTCTGTTAGCTTTCTCAATGGCGTTCTTAAGAATATGAAATCTCTTGGCAGGGGTATCGAAACGCTTGATAAGCTGATAAATAATGAAATAGAGTCTCCCCGATGTATCAATTCCCGAAAATATTCTTTCACCTCTTGGAAACAGATCTCCGATATCCATTAAAACAGTAATAACAGATTCTATACTGGCATCAGGAATATCTTTTTCCGTGTAATCTGTCAACCTTTCAATGAATCGCAGTATCTTCCCGTCTTTGTTTAAGGATAAGAGAGCATCCGCAAATGAGTCTTGATCACTTGCCAAGGATAATATCGATTGTATTTCTCTTTGAGAGATTTCACCTTCTGGGAGGGATAACTTGAAGAAAATATCAAAATTATCAGGACTACAAATTCGACCGTTTTTCCTCCAAGTATTCAAATCGTCAGAGATAACATTTCCATAAATTGATCTCAATTTTGGAAATAGTCTTGTTAAGAATTCTCTCATAACGGGTTCAGGGAAATTCTTTTCTCTGCTCATTATTTCATTGCAGCGTACTTTTGTTTGTTCTCCAGAGGCAGAGAGGCTACGATCTCTTTGGTCAGCAGCCCCAGCAAATAAGTCCTTATTGTCACGTATGCCAGCATAAATCTCTGGTACAAATATCTGCATCCCGACAATTGCACATAAATCAACGATATTTACTTCATTCTTTAAAATGCCATAACTAAACCGTAAGAGATTCAAATATCTATTAATATCTCGAATATTATTAAAGAAGTATTTCAACCCGCCATGAAAATTATTCCCCCAGTAAAGTGGATCCCATTTTACTGCGGGTTCATCCTTGAGTAGATCAGCGATTTGCTTTTCGACTAGTAAATACAATTTATCTTTTGAAATTAGGGGTACTTCAAAAGAAACCTGAACTACTTTTTCTAGATATTGCATACCAGAGCCTTGTTGAACCTCTCCTAGTGCCTTGATAACAACATTCTTATCAAACGCAAGAAGGTATATTGTATTTGGAAAATCTGCCAAGGACTTAAGTAATTGGAATATTTGTCTAATTTCAGTGCTACTCAGACGATCGATATCATCAATTATAACTATTATTTTATTAGGCAGCTTGATCAATATATCGATTAGTTCTTCTTTAATCAGCTTCAAGTCTTGTGCTCTGTTCTCCCCCCAGCTCTTAGCTGCGACTCCAACCTTTGATAATACATTCGCGAATAAAGAAGCAAGGGGGCCAATTGTTGGGATAAGGCCGAGTGGCTTAAATATATTTGCATATGTTTCTAGTTTTTCCCCAGCTTTACGAGCATCTTCAGCATATGTGGGCCGTTTTAAAATAGTTGAAAGCCGCTCAAAGAATTGGAAATAAAGTTGATTTTGATCAGAGTAAATCCAAGGGTTAAATTCTATTTCTATCGGCTTTTCTGAATCAATCCTTCCCCGTGTGGAAGTACGGATGAATTCTAAAACCATATTGAGAATAGAAGATTTGCCTGAACCCCATGCACCGTATAGGCCAATTACGAGACTATTTCTTTCCTTATAGTTTAAAATTGCGTTGCCGATTTCATTTGCGAATGCATGCGTTCCTAATATATCTTCTTTGGCAGTATTAATGGGATTGTCGGGTTTAAACATATCACTCTCCTCGCTAACTAAACGGCTTTAAGAAAGTAACTTATATAGCGAAATTCAGCAAAAAAATCAGGGTCAGAGCATGACTATTGACTGATACCCCCTAGCACGATCTCCTACAACTGCCAACACATAATATTCATTGCCTAGGGATTAATTTTACTCCTCTTCGACTGCAGTGGGAAATGAAATCGGGGGGAATTTCAGGGAAAGTACTTGCGACGGGAAAATACCTCAAAGACTAAACCCATCCTTTTTGACTCACGCGAATGTTTAGATGCGAGCGCAGGAAATCATCTGAATAATATATAGTGAGTCGCGGGGTGGGGTAAGATCATAAACTGTGAGCACACGAAGATAAGTCTGGTATGTGGATGTAGTGGTTCACTTGCTGAAAGACGGTTCTAATATCATCCAAATATCCCTACCGCTAAAAAGCCCCCTAGCTATTTAAGATTAGGTTTTAAAAGCGCAGATTCTTTCTCCAGGACTATCCCCACTTTTTAGCGGGTAAATGCTCTAACTTATTCAGAAGGAAGAGGAAGTAGAAAAGCACAAGTAAAAACGTGGCCCAGCCCATGATATGATGATTTTGGGATAAGCAAAACACACATCACAGGAGGGCCACAGATGAAGCGTATCGTACTTGCGAGGAAATTGCGAGAACAGATTCACGAATTTTTGGGGATATTTCCCCCCCATTTTTCGAAGCCCACATTAAAGTTCATCGAACAGATTCTCTATGGGATACAAGCGAGCGGGGACGTAAAGATCAGTTCGATCACGCGGACGCTTGGAGAAGATATCACAGGGAAGAAAACGGCGGAGAGGCTTTCCCGTCACCTCCAGACTCCGGGGTTATGGGAGAGGATCAACGAGGCGATCGCGTCACACGGCGGGAGAAGGATCGCAGATGATACATTGATCATTATAGATCCGAGCGATATCAGGAAAGAGTATGCAAAGAAGATGCCGTATCTGGAGTACGTGCGTGATGGGAGCACGGGAGAGATCGTAAAAGGGTACTGGACATGCAGTGCGATTGCATGTGGGCAACGGTCGCGGAAGTTTATTCCTCTGCACCAGAGAGCATGGTCGGCGGCAGCCCCCGATTTTGGAAGCGAGAACATCCAGATACTGCACGTGGTTGATGCGGTTCGAAGAGGCACAGGTGGACGCGGCACATATATACTTGACCGTGGAGGCGACAGAGACAAGCTTATTATCCCGTTCCTGGAGAGGAAGATACGGTTCATCATCAGGCTCAAAGGGGATCGGCATCTGCTGTTCCGAGGGAGGGCGAGGAGAGCGTGCGAGATCGCCGTGGGCTGCCGGATGGTCTATGCGGACACCATTGTGAAAGAGGAGGATGGGAAGGAGAGGGTGCACCGACTGGAGTACGGTTACCGGCCGGTGAAACTACCGGGGCGTGAGGAACAACTGTACCTTGTAGTGGTGAAGGGATATGGGCATGAACCGATCCTGCTGCTGACCAATGGACCCGTGAGGAAGAACCGAAACATCTTATGGGGGATCGTGAGTGGGTATCTGACCCGGTGGCTTATCGAAGAGGCAACACGGTTTATCAAGCAGAGCTACAGCCTTGAGGATATCCGTGTCATGAGCTACGAGCGTGTGCGGAATCTGGTGACGCTGGTAATGGCGGCGGTGTATTTCGCCGGGGTGTGGCTGGGTGAGTCACTCAAGCTTGCGGTTCTGGCGACGCGCGTCGCTCGCGTCGCAAAACGGTTCTTCGGCGTTCCTGTCTTCCGTTACTATGCGCTTGCAGACGGGATCTCGTTACTACTCACGTATCTTGGGAGATGCATGAAAAACCTCAAATCCGCCACATCACCTCCGGAACAGGTCCAATTGCTCTTGGGGGGCTTTCCCTGAAAACTGGGGATACTCCAGTCTTTCTCTGCTTGAATAGCAGGATGTTCTGTGCTATTGTATGCAAAATTGTTGGTAAAATGAGAGATAGAGTTTTTTAATTGTAAATCCTTGGGGAAATAAAGATTTATCGGTGTAGCTATAATGTAGCCATATTAGTGGTAAAAGCATGGAAATAGGGGGAAATTGAGGGGAATTCGGGAGTCACTGTATGGTTCCAATACGCTCGGAACTAGCATATTGCGAGCAGGTTATGTATCACGCGCCCGTAGCTCAGAAGGATAGAGCACAAGATTCCTAATCTTGGGGCCGTGGGTTCGATTCCCGCCGGGCGCACCAGAGCTGCAGGGATAAGAGATAAGGGATTAGGGATAAGTGAAAATGATCAAAAGCGAAAACGGGCTGATTGATTTTCACACGCATTCATTCCTGAGCGACGGTGAGCTGGTTCCCTCAGAGCTCGCGAGAAGGGCTGAGGCCAGGGGATATCGCGCGATCGGCATCGCGGATCACGTGGATGGTTCCAACGCCGATTTCGTCATCCCCCGGCTCGTGAGTGTCTGCCGTGAACTCAGTGCGGTTATGGATATCACCGTCATCGCCGGCGCTGAAATCACACACGTGCCGCCGGCGCTCATAGGATCTCTCGTGAAGAAATGCAGGGAACTGGGGGCGGAGTATCTCATGGTTCACGGCGAGACGGTTGCGGAGCCGGTTAAGGAGGGGACAAACGCGGCGGCGCTCAGGACGGACATTGATATCCTCGCGCACCCGGGTATGGTGACGCGGGAACAGGCGCGGGAAGCGGCGGCCCGCGGCATCTCCCTGGAACTATCGAACCGAGCGGGCAACTGCCTCGCGAACGGCCACGTCGCGCGGGTGGCTCTCGAGGCAGGAGCAAAGCTTCTCGTTGGTTCAGATGCGCACGCTCCCTCTGACCTCATCACGCAGGATGAGGCGGCGCTCGTGGCCAGGGGGGCCGGCCTGGGAGAGGACGAGGTGCAGAAGGTGCTCAGGAACGCCGAGCAGCTCCTGAGGACGATCATGGCGAGGCGGAAATAGCGCGCAGGAAGGACATCCATGGCGAGGCGAGACCGGTTTGACCAGCGTCCGGAAGACAGGTTTGTCAGTATGGCCTATTCTTTCATCGATTTCCTGCTGCTCCATAGGACGCTCGCCACAGTTCTTCTCATGCTCGTGGTGGGCGGCGTGCTCGGGGCGCTCGCCTACCGGAGCCACGTGAACACTTACAACGAGGGCGCCCTCGCCGCGTTCGAGGAGGCCAAGAGCGCGGAAGACTATAAGAGCGTCGCCGAAACCTATCCCGGCAGCTCGGCCGAGCCGATGGCGCTGTTCTACTGCGGCAGAAAACTCGTCGACGATAAGAGGTACGACGAGGCCGTGGCGGTGTATTCCTCATTTGTCCGGTTACACCCCTCGCATTCCGTCGCGCCGAACGCCCTCGCGTTCTGCGGGATGCTTCTGGAACAGGAGAAAAAGTTTGAGGAAGCTGCGACGAGCTATCAATCCCTGGTGGACCGCTACCCCCAGTCGTTCATCGCCCCCCTGGTGTTGCTCAATATGGGGAGTTGCCTTGAGGAGCTCGGGAAGCTCACGGAAGCGAGAAAAGCGTACGGGAAGGTCATATCCGGATATCAGTCGAGTTCCTGGAAAGATGATGCCCGGGCGCGACTCGGTAAACTCGGGCCGGAAAGTCAAAGGACTCCTGATGCGATCGGCGTGATAGAAAAAACAAGAACTGGCACTTATAAAACGCAACCATAACATTTTCACCACGGAGATCACGGAGATACACAAAGAGCACGGAGGTTATGTATCATATATAGAAGGTCATAAGGTTATGAATACTTATTCTCAGTGTCCTCCGTGTTTCTCTGTGTCCTCTGTGGTGAAACATTGAAGGTTTGCAGCGAAAATGGAGAAGCGCTCGCGTGATAAAATCATTGACAATTATAACTCGTAAGAGTATCATCTTGACAGAGTAGTAGAGGATAAGATTTTGTAACTGCTCAGGAGCCAGAATTCAGGAGTCAGGAGCCAGGAGTTAGAATGAGGACGCCAGCGGCGACATTTGAGGACGTGGGCTACGGCGATGT
>Ga0315281_10006820_pt1 | contig 16178 bp, 12 predicted proteins | sample YL17G07_0_MG_FD_204540 | JGI IMG/M metagenome (GOLD analysis project Ga0315281, IMG submission 204540) | Sediment microbial communities from Yellowstone Lake, YNP, Wyoming, USA - YL17G07_0 | ecosystem: Environmental > Aquatic > Freshwater > Lake > Sediment | place: USA: Wyoming | collected... | reverse complement strand
AGGCTCCCGGATGACGTTGGCGCGACGTCGTCGCGGCCGGTCGAGTTGACGCCGCTTGGCCTATTCGAAATCCAGTGCCAGGTCGAGCGCCTTCGCCGAATGCGTCAACGCCCCAACCGAAATCCAGTCGACGCCCGTCTCGGCAATCGCTCGAACTGAATCGAGCGTCACGCCGCCGGACGCTTCTACGATTGCGCGACCGGCGACCATCTTTACCGCCTCGCGCATTGTCGGCAGCAGCATATTGTCGAGCAGCACGGCGTCGGCTTTGGCCGCGATCGCCTCGCGGACCTGGTCAAGCGTGTCGCATTCGACTTCGACGGTGATCCCGTCAGGCACGAGATCGCGGGCGCGGCGGACGGCGAGCCCGACGTCGCCATCGAGCGCCGCGACATGGTTGTCCTTGATCAGAACGGCCGCTGAGAGATCATGACGGTGGTTCATTCCGCCGCCGGCACGCACCGCGTACTTCTCGAGGTTCCGCCAACCGGGCGTTGTTTTGCGGGTGTCGAGAATTCGCGCCTGCGTCCCCGCGACCGCGTCGACAAAGCGCGCCGTGAGTGATGCGACGCCGGACAGTCGTTGGAGAAAATTCAACGCCACGCGTTCGGCAGAGAGAATGCCCCGGGCCCGGCCACTGATGAACAGCACCGGCGTCCCAGGAGCGACGCGTGATCCGTCTTCGAGGTCGACGCGAATCGCGAGCTTGGAGTCGAGCTGGCGGAACGCCTCCAATGCGAACGGAATCCCGGCAATGACGCCGGAGTCCTTGGCTACGAGCACGGCGCGAGCCCGCCGGTGAGAGAGGACCGTGGCGATGGTTGTGAGATCGTTTTGCGCCGCATCTTCGGTCAGCGCCTCGGACACCATCCGCTCGAGCTGTGCCTGGTCGAGCGGGAACCGCAGCGCGTCATCGCTGGTCAGCGTCGCGACTGACAGCGGCGTGATCGTGCGTGGCCCCGACCGTCGCGGGGGCGGATCGCTATTCACCGGGGTCCGCCCCGGAATCGGGGTTCGACGACATAGTTGGCGTAACGGTCCCGCCGATCGCAACCATCCGCTCGATCGCGCGTCGCGCACGATGCGCGATGTCCGGCGGAACGGTGATCCGGAACTGGTCGAGCTCGAGCGAACGAAGCACCTTGGGCAGCGTCGTGACCTTCATGTAGGCGCATGAGGCGCGCTCATTCGCGGCGTAGAACGTCTTGCCCGGATTTTCGCGACGGAGCCGGTACAGGATTCCAACCTCGGTGGCGACGATGAACTCGTCGGCGCCGGAAAGCGCGGGCCGCTTGATCATGCCTTCGGTGGACAGGATTTGCACGCCAGATGGTTCGATGTCACCCGCCGACATCGCCTCGAGCACGCTCGTCGAGCAGCCGCACTCGGGGTGGATCAGGAACTCCGCCTCCGGATGCAAGGACCGCTGAAGACGGATGTTCTCCGGATCGATCCCCGCATGAACGTGGCACTCGCCCATCCAGACGCGGATGTTCTTGCGTCCGCTGAGCCGCCGCACGTGGGCCCCGAGAAACATGTCGGGCAAGAACAAGATCTCCTTGTCGGCCGGGATCGAGTTCACGACTTCGACGGCGTTCCCCGACGTGCAGCAGTAGTCGCTTTCCGCCTTCACCTCGGCCGTCGTGTTCACATAGGCGACGACGACCGCGCCCGGATAGTCGGCCTTCCATGCCCGCAAATCGGCGGCGCTGATCGTCGATGCGAGCGAGCAACCTGCCGCCATATCGGGCAACAGGACGGTCTTTTGCGGCGAAAGAATCGCGGCGGTTTCTGCCATGAAGTGCACGCCACAGAACACGATGGTGCCGGCGCTGGTCTTCGCGGCCTCGCGTGACAGGCCGAGCGAGTCTCCGACAAAGTCAGCGACGTCCTGCACTTCAGGGCGCTCGTAGTTGTGCGCGAGGACCACGGCATTGCGGACGCGGGCCAGTTCGCGAATTCGCGCCTGGAGCTCAGTGATGTCGGCGGTCGCCGTCGGGGCGGTCAACGCTGTTCCCATGTGAGAAAAACCTAAGCGGCGCGATCTGATTGTCAGCGCTACGGGCCGTCAACTTCACGGCCGGTTCGCTAGACGCCCTGCGCCACGCCGACGTGGGAGAGCCAGCGACGATATTGCGGGAGTCGCCCGTGAACGGCGTCGAAAAACGTCGTCTGCAACCGTCGCGTCACCGGGCCGGGAGTTCCGTCACCGATAACGCGACCATCGAGTTCCTTGATCGGCGTCACCTCGACGGCTGTGCCTGAGAAGAACAGCTCGTCGGCCGTCTGGAGATCGGCGAGCGACAGCGGACGAACGTCGATCGCAACCCCCAGGTCGCGCGCGATCTCGATGACGCTGTCACGGGTGATGCCCATGACAATCGAGGCATCGATGTCGTTCGTCGCAACGCGGCCGTTCTTCACGACGAAGAGATTCGCGCCCGATCCCTCGGCGACGTCGCCCTTGGTGTTGAGGAGAATGGCGTCATCATAGCCGGCGCGGAGGGCCTGCTGAGCAGCGCGTACAGAATTGGTGTAGTGGCCGCACGCCTTGACGAATGGTGGCAGAGTGGAGGCATCGATCCGTCGCGTCGTCGACACCATCACGCGCACGCCGTACTCCGGCCCGCCCTTGAGGTACGCCATTCCCGGCACGGCGATGATGGCCACCGAGACCGGGCAGTCCTTTGGCCAGACCGAGAAGCTGAACGAGTCGAAGAATGCGAGTGGCCGGAGGTACGCGTTCTCGAGGCCGTTCGCGCGGACGACTTCGAGCGACGCCTCGCACAGCTGTTCGAACGAATACGGCAGGTCGATCTCGTAATGCTGGGCCGACACGGCGAGCCGCTTGAGGTGCGAGTCGAGGCGGAAGATCGCGGGCCCATCAGCCGTGTCGTACGACCGCATTCCCTCGAAGACGCCGGTGCCGTATTGCAGCGCGTGCGCCGTGACGTGGACCTGGGCCGCATCCCATGGCATCAGGGTGCCGTTCATCCAGATGAACTTCGCTTTTGTAAAGCCTGCCATGTGTCGTGATCCGGAGTTCAGGGGACGTGCATCACCTGAGAGTATACGAGCACGTCGCTATCGAGGAAAGTCGGCGGAATCTATGCAGCGCCTCGTTCGACCTTGCCTGACGTCGTGGCGATTGTAGCTTCGACGACATGCCACTGGGTTCGACCCGCCTCCCTCGGATCGCGTACCTGTCCGCAACCTTGCAACTGCGGGTTTGCCGGCGATGCCAGTGGTCGATGCAATTGCACCTCCGCAGAGATCGCAAAGTATCGCGGTCGGATCTCCGGACCACTCGCCGATCGTATCGATCTCCATGTGAACGTGTCGGCGGTACCGATCCGGCAGCTCGGCGACAGTAGTCCGCGCGAGAAGTCGGCGAACGTCCGTACCAGAGTCGAGTCGGCGCGAGCGGCGCAGCGGAGACGTTACGCTAAGATGCCAGGTGATGTGTGGAATGGGCGTGTCCCGGGACGGTGGCTCGATCGGCACGGCGAACTTGCACCGGGCGCCAGGGATCTTCTCTCAACGGCGGCGGAACGAATGGGCGTTTCAGCACGCAGCTATCACCGCGTGCTTCGGGTCGCACGGACCATCGCCGATCTCGACGACGAGCGCATCGTCGCGTCTCGGCATATCGCGGAGGCCCTGCGGTACAGGCCTGCGGGAATCGCGCGGGCATTAAATCCACCACTCGAGATTACGACAGCGAGATCGTGAGCGGGATCACACCAGGGTCTCGGACTCGTCGTCTCCTTTTAAGGGCGCCCCAATCGCGCGCGAGCCGCAGTAGATCCTCAAATTCCCCGTCTTGTGCAGGTACTTGCGTTGTCCCCGCATAAGTTTCAAGAGAGAAGGGTCATTGACCCACCCGGGATGTACAATGGTCGAGCTGGCACGAGTCGTTTTGGACGAGGCACGCGAATGCATAGAGGCAGCCGAGGCCCTCAGTGCGCGAGCACGGGTCTTTGGGTCCATCTGCAGCCCGGAACGCTTGGCGACGCTTTGGCAAGAGTGCAACTGGTATGTTGAGCGAGCCGAGAGACTTCTCGATGAGGTGAAGCACCAAATCGCAGTCGACGAAGCCTATTTGGCCAACAGGTCGCGCATTGCCTTGATTGCGGCTCCTCGACCTTGATCGCTCGCAAGCTTCTTCATTCGTGCTCGAGCTGGCCCCTGAATATGGCGAATCAGACCCATGTACTCCCCTTGAAGCCTTCGAGATTTGGCCAGCTCGGGAGTAACAGGACTTCGGCGTCTCGCAGTTCGTTTTGAAGAGATTCCCGTGCCGCGCGACGATCCAGAACCGCGCGACGGAGTCGATCCGGCGGCCTGTCGGAGAGCTGCGAGGCGCCGTTCGAGTTCCTCAATTTCGCCGTGCATTTCCTTGACCAATTGAGCCACTTCTGCGGCTCGTACTCGCCGCTCTCGGATCAGTCGGTCAAGGACATAAAGGGCTTCGCCAGCAGTAAAATGGGCTCGGCTTGTCTGGGGTTTGGGCATTTGACCTTCACCGGCGTCGGTGGATTGTTGAAAATGCTCGGCGGGTCTGAGGACCCTTGGCTCGCGCAATCTGGATGGGGGCAAAGTAAACGATCAGTCTGCTAAAACCGGCATCGTCACGCCGTCTGGACTAAGGGTATCCCCGCCCCATATAGGGACGCTGCCATTCTGGGCTCGCCGGGCCCACCACGGTCCTGGGCCGCTAATTGTGCTTGTACCTGCTGGGTAAGTTCGGTGTGCGCTTTGGCGCAGCTCACCACGATCCTCACCTCCAACAAGAGCTTTGCGGAGTGGGGCGACATTTTCGGTGACGAGGTCATGGCGGCGGTGCTGATCGACCGGCTCGTCCACCACTGCCACATCGTCAACATTCGTGGGAACAGCTACCGCATGCGGCACCACACCGAACTGCATCGCACGCTCCGGGCATCCCCCCGCCTCCCGGCGGGCTCCCGGCAACCAACACTTTCATCAAACGAGGAGGAACTCACCGCGTCCTAGGGCCCGCACCCTCACGCCTGAGTGTGCAATTTCAACCGCCGAAAGTGTGCAATTTCAACCGCCGTTGACACCCTAAAGACCCGACGACGAACCGGTTCGAGGATTTGGTCGGCGAACGATGGACCGAGCCGGCTTTTGCCATCCGGTGCAAGTCGAAGAAGCTCAGGAGGGTACTACGGCCCGCAACGAGGCCGATGCTGACTTGTAACTGCGGCGCTCTTAATACACAGCGAGGAACGCACAATGGACGCAGTCCGACTGACGAGATTAATGCGTGCGTTACCTGCACAATGGCATTAGTAAAGACGAGCCGACGTCGTACCCGGTGAACGGCTCATGGTGTCGATCGGTCAGGGCATCTCGCGCGAAAGGAGGCGTTCTGCCAAACTGGAGGCGTTCTTCCATTGGTCCACTCTCCTGCCACGGCATCGACGGTCCTCACTGATGGGAGGCACGCCGAGTAGGTTAAGAGCGTTACCTATGTTCGTGGACTTCTCTGTTACCCATGAGCCCGGGCTATACTCGCACGATGCGGAGCATTCGTTGCAACAGACGGCCGATCTAGAGCGGGCTTGCTGGAGCCAAGGCCGCCGGCTCACTCAAATGCCGGAGTGGAGGGCGTTCGGGCCTCTCCTCACACCTGCCGCCGCAATCAAGGCGCCAGTTGTCTACATGAGTTTCCGATGAAATGAAAGCTCTGACCCTAGTCACCCTAATAAGCTGCGTTACCGTGCGTGGTGCCCCTGGCGGCGCACAGATGATTCGTGGACGCGTCTTTCTTCCGGACAGCTCCACGCCAGCGGCGGGGATTGTTGTAGTTGTCACTGGACCTGGCGGCGTCAACGTCACTGCAGCGAGAGCACTAAGTACAACGATCGGCGACTATGCGCTCCACCTGAAGGCAGCCGGCCGGTACGAGCTGCGCGCGCTTCGCATCGGCTTCCGTCCAATCGTCGCACGGGTCGATGTGGCACCTGGCGCAACGACGGTTCAAGACATCATCCTGTCATCCTTGCCAGTGGTGATCGCCGGCATGGACGTTCGAGGCGACGGCGATTGCGCCCTCAAGGGACGTGACGGCCAGACATTTCTCCAGTTGTGGGAGCAGGCGCGCGGTGCGCTCGCTGCGACGCAGTTGTGGGAGGAGAGCGGCGCGCTCGACGTGCAACTCATCCGCGTGGACGGACACATGGACGCCCCCGTCTCGTATTGGGATTCGGTCTTCGCTGTGGTCGATACGCTCAGCGCGCGCGAGTCCGCCGTCGATCGATCCTTCGCCGCGACGCCGCCTGAGACACTCGCCGTGCGAGGATATGTGCGGATGAAGGAGGGCGGTCGGACGGTCTACGACATGCCAAACGCCGAGACACTCCTGTCCGACCAGTTCGTCGGCGGACATTGTTTTTCAATCCGCTCATCCGGCGAACACAAGGACTGGATCGGCTTTGGCTTTACGCCTCGGGAAACGGCCAAGGACATTCCGGACATCCGCGGCGTGCTCTGGCTGGAACGATCAACCGCCGAGCTACGACGCCTGGAGTTCGAGTACGTCAATCTGGCGCCGGTCGAATACCCGATGTGCGATCTGCATCCGTTCATTCGGATCACTCCCAGCATGCTTGAGCAAATGCCGCCATTCAAGGTACCCGAACCGCGCTGTGAGCATGCGAAGAACGATCGCTCGAACAAGCTTGGTCTCGGTGGCTATGCGGATTTTGTCCGCTTACCGAGCGGAGAATGGCTCGTCGCGAACTGGATGCTTCGCACGCCGCCCGACGAGGGACGATTTCGGGTCTTACCATGGAGAGTGCGCGTCATTCATCGAGTAACCGAGCGCTGCTTTCAAGGCCCCAACTGTTTTTTCCTCTCGGCCATGCACGCGCGTCTGGTCACCGCCTTCGGTAGCATCAGTCGCGTGGCTCGCGATGGGGTGGAACTCTATCGCAGTGACAGTGGAGCGGCGTTGATGTCGGCGATGACCGCGAAGCGTGCCGGCGATCATCCCGGGTATCTCGAGGGTATCGTCACCGATCTGGCAGGTCGTCCGCTAGTCAATGCGGTGGTTCAGACCGATGATCCGGGGCGCGTCGCGGTGACGGACAGCGCGGGAGTGTTTCGGCTACGAATGCTTCCACCGGCAACGATCAAGGTGTCGGTCCGTTGTCGTGGATTTCAGCCCATTGCGTTTCGTCTTGCCATCCTACGTGACTCGACCCGTCAAGCAACGCTGGCTTTGCAACCCGACACTGCTCGCTCGGCGTCAACGAACTGTGCGGTCAATAAATCATGAATCGGCGTGCCGATTGGCCCTCATAGGGTCAGATCCAGCGGGCCGCGAGGAGACCTGCTGGCCAGGTCGTTGAGAACATCGCGACAGCCTTTCGGTTACTCGAGCGCACTCTCGAAAAAAGGCCCAAACTCACCGGCCACCTGTGTCGCCTGTGGCTACCGCGCCCGCACAACCTCCTCGGCGGGAAAGCCCTTGTATGGCCGCCTTCCAGCGAGAATGTCTCCAATCGCCCGCACTAGCTCCGTGTCACTCGGCGGCACGCCGTAACGCCATCCATTCAGGATGACGGTCGGAGTCCCGTTGATCCCTTCCTTGGCAGCCAATGCCAGCCCACTTGCAACCCTGCGAGTAGCAAGGGAATCGACCATACATCGGCCGAATTTCGCGGTGTCGCGAACTCCCGCACGCATCGCAAGTTGGCCGCATCGACGTTCGCCGGTCGAGCAGCCGTAAGTGACGATAAGACGCTTCAATGGAGCCAGTTCACTCAAGGCGACTATGCTTGTCTACATCTGCGCGACGGGTGCGCGTGTCTGCCATTTGCGGGAAAGCGAGCGGAAGGTGTCGAACCAATTCCCAGTGGACAGGGCTTCCTTGAAGTACGCGTTCCCGGGACGGTTTTCCGCGGTGGTCTTTGGCAACAACTAATGGAAGACCGGAGGCTCAGGCATATCATGGCAGAAGAGCGCCGGCGGCTTGTGGAGCGGTTTGCGGCGTGTCTAACGAGGCCCCCCACTGCGGCCGATGTGCACCTCTTGGGCCTCAATGTCGCGGTGCCAGTAATGCCTGGCCAATTTCCGTCCGCTTCCTCAAGCCTAACGGAACTCCTCACTTAGAATTAGCGACCCATCGGCCGATATCTGGGTCGCAGGCCCTCAACCGGTTCGACGTGCCCGAGGCGCGCAAACATCTCGACCGTGCGTTGCAGATCGACAGCATGTTCGCACTCGCGCACTACAAGCTGGCGATCGTGAGCACATATGATGACGCCGCTCGTGACGAGCGAATGAGGCAGGGGTCGGGGATCAGCCGTTTTGGGCCGGACCCCGGCCGCGCACGGCACGCCACGGCCGCCGCGCGCCTGTCAAAGGACCTGCCCGACCGCGACAAGCGGCTCATCAGCGGATTGCTTGCCCAGGTGAACGAAGATTTTGCCGGTGCCTGTTCCGCGTATGGCGCTCTCGTGACCGCCGATTCATCGGACGTCGAGGCGCTCTACGGCGTCGGCCAATGCCTCTACAGTGACGACATCGTGGAATTGGTTCCCGGTGACACGACGCACGCGCGTTTTCGTGGCAGCTGGAACACCGCGCTACGGGTTCTGCGCCGGACTCTCGCCATCGATCCGACGTACCACTTGGCGTTCGCCCCGATTCTCGCGATGCTCACGAGGGCCTCGCGTTCGGGTTGCCGCCCGCCCGCCGGGTCGCAGTCCTGTAGGCTCGGCCGCGCGTTGATGGCGGCGGCGACGGCACCCGACTCGGTGGCGGTCATAAGAGCACTCCTCGTCGTTGACTATAGCGCGCCCATGCGTCGTGACGGCGATTCGGTCCTGCTCGTACCGATCGCACGGACCGCTCGCGTGTCGTCTGCCGCGATGACCGACGACGAGGGCGCCCGGGCGCGCGCGTTGAACCTGGAGCAGGCGCGTGTCGCCGCGCAGGAATGGGTCGACGCGGGGCCGCGAGAGGCTCGTGCGCTGAAGACCTTGGGGGACATTTTGCTGCGGCTCGGCCGACTTGCCGATGCCGACAGCCAATTCATCGCTGCTGCGGCCGCGGGATCGAATGCGGATTTCGATCTCGGGGCATATCGCATCGGGATCGCGCTGCGACAGGGGCATACCGGCGACGTACCTGGCTTGATCGACTCGCTCAGCGTGGCCTTTTCGCCGGGCGAAGTCGCGAGCATGAGACCGCTTCTCGGGCAATTCCTCGCATTTGATTCCGCGATGGTGGCGGTCGTCGTCGCGAATCGGGCAGAACGCCAGCGGATCGTTGAGGAGCGTGCTCGCCAAAGTGGTCGTCCGCTTCCGGCGGCGGCACCCGGCGACGCAGCGACTGTTCGTGACACGTTTAAGCCGATCGTAGACGACATGCGCGTCTTGCTCGGCGTCGCCAGCGATAGCGCGACGGTTCGTGAAGTGCGCCCGGTGAACCGGATGTTGGACTCGATTTGCGGCGGACAGTGCCCGGGTATGTCGCCCTTCGGCCCGACGCTCTACTACGGCCTTCGGCTGAAGCGTTCCTCGTGGCCCACCTTGCCCGCGACCGCCACCGACGTGCACATCATGCCGGCGGTCGCGCTGTCGAAAGGCGACACCGGCGCGCTGCGGACGGCCGCGATGGCCCTCGACTCGGCGGCTACTGGTGCGCTGCGGTTAGGGAGATCGGACGATGGCTCAGGCATGATCGCGGCCGACGCGTACTTGTTGCTCGGCGATTCGGCGGCCGCTTACGGCGCGATTGGGACAGTGCTCGGCCTCATGCGGACGTCATCGGTGGACAAGCTCGCGTACGGCGCATCAGCTTCGTTGAGCATGCTGTGGCCCCGAGCAATGCTCCTGCGCGCCGACCTCGCTGCAGCCCGTAGCGATCGGGCCGAAGCGCAGAGGTGGTACAGAGCTTTCATCGATTTGTGGGCGAAGGCCGACCCCGAATACCAACCAATCGTCGCCCGCGCACGAGCCGGCTATCAGGCCGCAGGGGGTCGCTGATTCATACCTCGACGTGGACTTTCCCCTTTTTCGGTTTCGGGAAATCGCTCCGGTAGTGCCCGCCGCGTGATTCTTCGCGCTGGAGCGCCGACCAGACGATCATCTGCGCCGTCTGCACGAGGTTGAGCTCCTCGGTCGCGCCGTCTGGCAATCGCGACTCGATCTCCATCAACCGGTCGAACGCATGCCACAGGCCTTCGGCCGAGCGAACGATACCCGCGTCGTCCCACATGATGGCGCGCACCTTGTCCGCGGCAACCTGCGCCGCGCCTCGATCGCGCAGGACGGGGACTTTCCACGATTCGACTTTCGGAACGCTCCCGACGCTGGACACCGTGGCCAGGTCGCCGGCGACTCGCTCGGCGAACACCAGCCCTTCGAGCAACGAATTGGACGCAAGGCGATTCGCTCCATGCACACCACTGCGCGCGACTTCGCCGACCGCCCACAGCCGGCCGAGCGATGACCGGCCACTGAGATCGGCGACGACGCCGCCCATCATGTAATGCGCCGCCGGAGTGACCGGCATAAGATCGCGCTGCGGATCGATGCCGCGCCCCTTACAGAGGACGGTGATGCCGGGAAAGCGGTTGACGAACTTCTTTCCGATCTTCCGCGCGTCGAGGTACACCTGACCCCGCTTCTGTTCTTCGAAGATCGCGCGGGCAACGACGTCCCGCGGCGCGAGATCGGCTTGGGCGTGCAAGCGGCGCATGAACCGCTCGCCGCGCGCGTTCACCAGGTACGCCCCCTCGCCACGAACGGCCTCGGAGACCAGCGCCAGTGGATTCTCCGGCGTGTCGAGGGCGGTCGGGTGGAACTGCACGAACTCCATGTCGGCGAGCACCACGCCGGCGCGCTGCGCGATGGCAAAACCGTCCCCGGTCGCGACAACTGGATTTGTCGTATAGCGATACACCTGGCCGCAGCCGCCCGTGGCGAGCACGGTCGCGTCGGCGATGATCTCGGTCGCGCGCCCCCTGACGCTAGCCCGCGCGCCGATGCATTCGCCGTCATGCACGATGAGGTCGAGTACCCGCGTCTGCTCGAGCACGGTGATCTGGGCGCTCGCGCGAACTCGCTCGATCAGCGTGCGCGCCACTTCGGCCCCGGTCTGATCGCCGTGCGCGTGCACGATCCGGTTCATCGAATGCGCCGCCTCGCGGCCAAGCTGGAGGCGTCCGCTGGCATCGAGATCGAAGTCGGCGCCGGCCGTCTGTAAATCGCGAACCCTGGTCGGGCCCTCTTCGGTCAACACCGCGACAGCGGCGGCATCGCAGAGCGCTGCACCCGCGGCGAGCGTGTCGCGGCGATGAAGGCGCGGGCTATCGCCTGCCCCAAGTGCCGCGGCAATGCCCCCCTGCGCATAGGCGGTCGCGCTATCAAACAGGGACCGTTTGGTGAGAAGCAGAACTTTTCCAAATGCAGATGCGCGCCAGGCGGCATGGAGTCCGGCGACACCGCTTCCAACGACGAGAACGCGAGATCTTTTCCGCTCGGGCATGTCAGTCATCCTAATGGCTTTGGCGCCCGGATGAGGGTCAAATCAGTTCCCTCGACGCTGCACACTCGCGATGCGTCGCCATTGCTCGAGTTCCGTTGTATCCGGTCGCGGCCGCACTTGCCGTCACTGACGGGACGAACGATTCTTACCACTCACTATGCGCAAATTCGCGACGCTCATCGGCGTCTTGCTGGCCGTTCACGTGGCACTGCTGTTCGTCCAACCGCGGAATGCCGAAACGGCGCCGGCGGTGGACGCCGTCCGCATCGGCGTCGTCTTTGACGTTGGCGGCCGAGGCGACAAGTCGTTCAACGACGGCGCCTATGCCGGTGCGCTGCGGGCGAAGAACGAACTCGGCGCGACCATCCGCTACATCGAGCCGGGTGAGTCTTCGGACCGCGAAGCCGGCCTCCGACTGCTTGCCGCCGAACACATGGATCTCGTTGTGGGTGTCGGATTCATCTTCACCGACGACATCAACCAGCTCGCCAGGGAATACCCGAACGTTCGCTTCGCCGGCATCGACTATGCCGTGGCGACCGACGCCGATGGCAAGTCGATCGTGCCGTCGGCGAATGTCGCCGCGCTTCGCTTTCGCGAGCAGGAAGGCTCGTTTCTTGTCGGTGCAATCGCCGGGCTCGTGACAAAGACCAGGACCGTCGGCTTCATCGGTGGGATGAACGTTCCCCTGATCAACAAGTTCGACGCCGGCTACGCCGCTGGCGTTCGGCAGGTCTGCCCGCGGTGTCGCGTGATCGCGCAATACGCCGGCGTCACACCCGACGCGTTTCGCAATCCCGGCAAAGGAAAGGAGATGGCGTTCAGCCAATATCAACAGGGCGCTGACATCATCTACCACGCGGCCGGCGGGACGGGAACCGGGGTCTTCGAGGCGGCGCGTCAGAGCGGCAAACTCGCCATCGGCGTTGACGCCGATCAATACGCCGAAGCGCCTGGATTCATTCTCACGTCGATGGTGAAGCGGATCGACAACGCCCTGTTCGACGCGGTGAATCGGGTGAAGAGCGGAACGTTCTCCGGCGGAATCTACGATTTCGGGCTGGCGCAAGACGGTGTCAGCTACGTCTACGACGACCACAATCGTGCGTTGATCCCCGCCGCCGTCCGTCAACGGGTCGAACAACTCAAGGCGCAGATCGTCGCTGGCAAGATCAAGGTGCCGTCGGTTCTGGTGTCGAAATGACCGCCACTCCGCCGCCGGCAGATGCCTCCTCGCGGCGCGCTTCGGCACACGTCCGCCTCACCGGGATCGTGAAGTCGTTTGGCGCGGTGGTCGCGAACCGGGGGGCGTCCCTCGATGTTGCGCGCGGCGAGATTCACGCACTCGTAGGGGAGAACGGTGCCGGCAAGTCGACGTTGATGCGGGTGCTGAGCGGCATGTACGCACCCGAAGGCGGCACGATGGAGGTCAATGGACGCGATGCAACAGGCTGGTCGACGGCCGAGGCCATGGCGTCCGGAGTCGGCATGGTGCATCAGCATTTCATGCTCGTCCCGACGCTGACCGTCGCCGAGAACGTCATGCTTGGCTCGGAGCTCAAGCGGGGCGTGCAGCTCGACCGCGACCGCGCCGTTCGCGAGGTCGAGGAACTGAGTCGCAAAACGGGACTCGCAGTTGACCCGCGCCGGACGGTATCCGATCTGAACGTTGGCGAGGCGCAGCGCGTCGAGATATTGAAAGCGCTCTTTCGCGGCGCGACAATTCTCATTCTTGACGAGCCAACCGCGGTCCTTTCTCCTGGAGAGGTCGCCGAGTTGTGGGGTGTATTGCGGACGATGCGCGCTGCCGGGAGCACCATCGTCCTCATCACCCACAAGCTCGACGAAGTGATGCAGATCTCCGATCGCATCACGGTGATGCGGCAGGGAGCGACCGTCGGGCAGATGAGCACGTCGGGAACGACGCCGGCAGACATTGCGCGAATGATGGTGGGCCGCGACGTGACGCTCGTCGGTTCGTCCGCGCTTGGCCTGGGCGATTCAGCGCCGCGCCCAGCTCAGGGCGAGCTCGCGCTGACCGCCGCGGGAACGCCGACGAGTCAGACGCTGGACGTCCGGTCGCTGACCGTCCGCAACTCGCGTCGACAGATCGCGGTCGACGGCGTGTCGTTCGCCGTCGCGTCGGGCGAGATACTCGGTATCGCAGGCGTTGAGGGTAATGGGCAGACTGAGCTCATCGAGGCCATCGCCGGACTTCGGGCGATCGAGTCGGGCTCGATCCTGCTCGATCGGCACGACATCGCCGGCATGACGGTGAGGCAGCGCGCGGACCTCGGCCTTTCGCACATCCCCGAAGACCGCCATCAGCGCGGGCTGATCGTCGAGTACTCAATCGCCGAGAATCTCATCCTCGGCCAGCAGCATCATTTCTCGAACCGCGGGGTGATGGATGCCGCCCGGATCGGGGCAAACGCGACCACGAAGATTGCCGCATTCGACATTCGTCCACCGATCGCGTCGCTCGCCGCGCGAACGCTGTCCGGCGGCAATCAGCAGAAAGTCGTCATCGCACGCGAGCTGGGGCGCGAGTTCAAGGTGCTGCTTGCCTCACAACCAACACGCGGTGTTGACGTCGGCGCGATCGAATTCATTCACAAGCAACTGCGCGATGCACGGGCAGCCGGCAAGGCGATCCTTCTTGTGTCGGCGGATCTCGCCGAGATTCTCGCGCTCTCGGATCGCATCGCCGTGATGTACGATGGAAAGCTCGTGGTGCTGTTGCCGCGCGGAGCGGCGAGCGAGTCGGTGCTCGGGCCGTACATGACGGGGGCAGCCGAGTCGGCAGCATGATCAATCCGAGCTCCGCCGCCGTGGTGGCCGATGGGTCGCGGCAACCCGAGATGCCGGCCCGTCGCTTTGGTCAGGGTGCCGTCGCGGAAGCCGTGATTCCAGCATTCGTTGCCCTGCTCATCGCGGCGCTTGTCGGCGACCTGCTCATTCTCTCGTTTGGTCAGTCACCTGGGGCAGTCTATCGCCAGCTGTTCGATGGCACGTGGGGGAACGCCTACGGGTTCGGCCAGGTGCTCTACAAGACGACGACCCTGACGCTGACCGGCCTTGCTGTGTCGCTTGGGTTGCGGGCCGGACTATTCAACATCGGCGCCGAAAGCCAGCTCGCGGCCGGGGGCTTCTGCGCTGCGTTGATCGGGCTGATCCTTCCCGTCGGCCTCCCCTGGTTGCTTGTGCTCCCGATCTACATTCTGGCGGCGGCCCTCGGCGGCGGGATTGTCGGTGGCATACCCGGCGTCCTCAAGGCGAAGTTCGGCGCACACGAAGTGATCACGACGATCATGCTTAACTTTGTCGTGTTGGCGTTGCTCAACTATTTCGTCGCTGTCCATCTCAAGGCGCCAGGCTCGCTGCACACAAAGGAGATTACTGCGGGCGCGATTCCGCGGCTCGAGACGATCTACGCGGGCTTTCACGGATCGGCGGCAAGCTTCGTGCTCGTGATCGCGCTGGCCACTGTAATCGCGGTCTGGTGGTTCCTGTTCAGGACGCGCCGCGGGTTCGAGCTGCGGGCGACCGGACTGCAGCCAGCGGCGGCCGAGTACGGCGGTGTGATCATCGGCGGGGTATGGATGCGCGCGATGATCGCGTCGGGCGCAATCGCCGGTCTTGGAGGACTGAACTACGTCCTCGGTTACAAACACTACTATGAAGAGGGCTTCGCCGGCGGCGCTGGATTCCTCGGCATCGCGGTGGCCGTTGTCGGGAGAACGCACCCGTTTGGCGTCGTTCTTGCCGCGCTGCTGTTCGCGACAATCTCGCAGGGCGGTCTCGCCGTGAACGCGCTCGTTCCGAAGGAATTCGTTGACGTGCTTCAGGCGGTGGTAATCATCGCCGTTGCCGCGTCGGTGCCGGAAGTGCGAAACCTGCTCCGGGCGGGGCGGCGGGCGAAATGATCGCATTCATCTTTGTCATCCAGACGTTACGGATCGCCGTGCCGTATTTGTTTGCGGCAATGGGCGGGGTGATCTCCGAGCGGGCGGGCATGATTGCACTCGCGCTCGAGGGGTACATGCTGACCGGGGCGTTCTGCGCCGCGCTCGGCTCGTACTACAGCGGCGATGCGTGGGGCGGGGTGCTGGCCGGAGTGGCCGGCGGGACGGTGATGGCGTTGCTCTATGCCGTAGCCGCAGTGCGATTCCGCGCTGACCAGGTCGTGATCGGTATCGCGATCAATCTGATGGCGATCGGCGCGACACGATTCTTTTTGCGTCTCGCATTCGACAGCGCGGCCAACTCGCCGCGAGTGGCGGGCTTTGGCGAGCATCAATCGGGAACGGGATTCACCGCACTGATCTCGAATCCGCTCGTCTGGTTAGCCGTGCTGTCGACGGCGATTGTTTCGTGGCTGCTCTACCGCACTGCCTTTGGGCTGCGTGTTCGTGCGGTCGGCGAGCATCCGGCGGCGGCGGTTACGGTTGGAGTTTCGGTGGACCGCATTCGCTACGCTGCGGCGGCTCTGTCGGGCGCGCTGGCGGGACTCGGCGGGGTGTACCTTGCGCTCGATCAACACAAGTTCGGCGCGGAGATGACAGCCGGGCGCGGGTTCATCGCGCTCGCCGCGACAATCTTTGGACGGTGGGAACCCGTCCGGGTAGCAATTGCCTGCTTGTTCTTTGCTG
>Ga0315281_10006819_pt1 | contig 16180 bp, 10 predicted proteins | sample YL17G07_0_MG_FD_204540 | JGI IMG/M metagenome (GOLD analysis project Ga0315281, IMG submission 204540) | Sediment microbial communities from Yellowstone Lake, YNP, Wyoming, USA - YL17G07_0 | ecosystem: Environmental > Aquatic > Freshwater > Lake > Sediment | place: USA: Wyoming | collected... | reverse complement strand
TGGCAGGGCGCTGTAATCCGGCCACAGCCTGAAGTTGAACACGCACTCCTTCAGCGCCGCTATGGTTTCCGGCAGCGCGTGCACCGTGAGCGGCCCATCGCGCAAGCCCAGCGCGGCGTCGCACAGCAGCGGCAGGAAAGCCACATGGTCGAGATGGGAGTGGGTGAGAAAGACATGCCCGATCGCCGCCATGCGCTCGAGGCTCAAGTCGCCCACGCCCGACCCGGCGTCGATCAGCACATGCTGCTCCAGTGCCAACGCCATGGTGCGCCGCCCGCCGCCGACGCCGCCGCTACACCCCAGGATTTCAAGCCTCAACGCCACCTCCAGCCATCAAACCACCATAGCAGGCCGGTATTCGCAGATCAAGAAAACATGGATATCACACAAACGTCATCAAATGTTCACAGACACCTGGTAGCTTCCCACGGATGAACGACAGGCTGAATTCAAGCGAAGATTTTGGGTCCGGCGCCGATCTGGCGAGCCTGTTGCACGAGGTGCGGAGCCTGCGCGCCACAGTGCGCAAGGCGCAGCAGGGGTGCCTGGCCGTCTGGAAGCCGCACCTGCACCAGCGCGGCTTCAAGCCCGGCGCGGCCAATCTCGGCGCATACATCGGGCTGCGCCGGCAGGATATCCGGGATCTGCAGTCCCGTCTGGCAGACCTCGGCATGTCATCCCTGGGCCGCTGCGAAGGCCATGTGCTGGGCACGCTGGACGCCGTAATCCAAGCGCTCCGGCTGATGCTGGGCGAGGTCGCCCCCCCCCGGGGGCATGTCCCGCGTCGCACAGGCCATGAAACGGGAAAGCCTGCTGTTGCGCCAGCACACCAACCGCCTTCTGGGGCAGCCCCACACCCACCGCCACACGCGCTTCATGGTCACCTTTCCCAGCGAGTGCGGGGCCGACTACGCACTCGTGCGCGACCTGCTGCTGCGCGGCATGGATTGTGCGCGCATCAATCTCTCCCATGACGACATCGGGGTGTGGGAGCAGATGGCGGACAACGTGCGGCGGGCGTGCAAGGAAACCGGGCGCCGCTGCAAAATCCTGATGGATCTCGCGGGACCCAAGCTGCGTACCGGCTCAATCAGCCCCGCGCCGCCGGTGCTGCATCTGAGGCCGAAACACGACGCCGAAGGGAAACTGTTGCAGCCCGCCCAGGTCGTCCTGGACGGCTCCGGCGCACCCGGCCGCCCCGGCCGGCGCGACGAACTCGGCAACGCCCTGCCTCCAGGGCTTGCTGTCGATGCCGCCTGGGTCGCGGCACTCAAGCCGGGCGACGAGGTGCATTTTCGCGACCTGCGGGGAAGCCGGCGAACACTCGTGATCCAGGCGCCCGCCGGCACCGCGCAAGCGTTGGCGCTGTGCGGCAAGGGCGCCTGGGTCGCGCCCGGAACGGTGCTGGAATATCAGCCGCGGACGAAGTCGCGCCACGCCAAACGTACAGAGTGTGGCGCATACGCCGCAGCGCCGGCCGACATCCGGCTGTGCCGGGGCGACGGCCTGCTGTTGACCCCCGCAGCGACCCCGGGAGAACCGGCCCAACTCGACTCGTCCGGCCGCGTCGTCGCCCCTGCCCATGTGCCCTGTGCTGTGCCGGAGGTATTCGCACACCTGCGTGCCGGCGCGGTGGAAACCGGCTACGAACATCTGGCGGAAAAGCAGGAAGAAATATTGTGGCTGTGCGAGGCAGCCCACGTCCCGGTCGTGTGGGCCACCCAGGTGCTGGAGAGCATGGTCAAGGAGGGGCGTCCGTCGCGCGCCGGGATGACCGACGCCGCGATGGCCGGGCGCGCCGAATGCATCATGCTCAACAAGGGGCCATATATCCTCGACGCCCTCTCGGTGCTGGACAAGATCGTCGTCGGCATGCAAAGCCACCAGCTCAAGAAAACCGCGCAGTTCCGCCCGTTGCGCTGGTAGCTCCGCCGCGGCTTTGGCCTGAGCCTGCATCGGCACCAGTGGGACCGCGGCCATCCTGGCCGCATGCGGGCTGGAAGCCCGCGCTCCAACGCCACTCCCAACAGCACTATTTCCAGAACACCTTCTGCCGCACGAAATCCCGCCACGCCCGATCCAGCCCGGCAAGGCGCTCCCGCCCGGCACGGGCCATCCATCCGCCGACGATCCCCGCCGCCTGCCCGCGCGGTGCCGGCAGTTCGGCGAGCAGCCGCTGCGTAACGGCGGCGTCGTTCAGCGCGCCCAGCACATCCTGCAGCGCAGCCAGCGCCGCGAGGTAGGGGCGCGCACGTTTGCGCGGGTAAAGGCCGGCGAAAAACTCCGCCGCGTAGCGCAGCTTCTTGGCGGCGATGCGCAGCGCATGGCGTTCGGCCGGACTCAGCGTGGCGTGGTGCCGGCCCCTGCGGCGCAGGCGCTTGTGCTGCCGCGCAAGCATCCGTGCGGCAAACCCGCCAAGTGAAACGGAGTCGCCTTGCGGCTCCGCCTGGCGCACCAGCCGCAGGCCGAGCGTCAGCACCAGCCGGGTGTAGCGCTGCGAGGCAACGGCCTCCAGCGCTGCCTGCCGATGCGCATGGCGCAGTCGCGCGGCATCCGCCTGCAGCCGTGCCAGCGCGGGGTTGCCGGCCAGCTCTTCGACTATCGCCGGCAGCGTTTGGGTCGCGAATACGTCCCAGTCCCGCGCCGGCCCCAGGCAGCCCATGAGCCAGCGCAACTCCTCCACGACATCGGCCGGCGCCCCGGGCTGCGTAGCGGCGAACAGGCCCAGCGCCGAGCGCAGCCGTCTCACCGCGACACGCGCCTGGTGCAGGTATTCCGGGTCTGGTCCCAGCCCCGCCACGTTGCCCTGAAGCTGTGCCAGGCATTCCCCGGCGATGCACCGGAACGCTTGCGCGACTGGCATCTGCGGCACCAGCGCCACCCGCTGCGCCGTGCGCGGCGGCAGCGTTTCGCCACTGCCCAGCAGATAGCCGCGCTGCGCCTTGCTCAGGTCTTCCACGCAGAGCGGCACCTGTTCCTGGATGGCGAGGGCCAGCTCGAACAGGCTAGCCGCCTCGCCCGCCTTGAGTTCCAGTTCCACTTCGCTGATCGGCAGGCGTCTGTCGCCCGCCTGCACCTCGCCCTGGTCCAGCGCCAGCTCGATTTCGGCTCCCTGCGCCGTGCGCAGCTGCCAGGCGGTACGCCAGAATTGTGTGACGAACAGCGGGCGCAGCCGAGCCTGCACCTCGCCGGTCATGATCGCGGCCAAGCTGGTCTCCCCAACCAGCGTCAGGTCTGGCTCGCCGCCCTGCACCGGCCATTCCCACTCGTCGCGCTGGTGCAGCCCCCCATGCACGCTGCCGCCGCCCTTCACCGTCTGCACCCAGCCCCCACCCACCCGGCGCAGGCGCAGGGCGACGCCCGCCCGCAGCAAGTCCTGTTCGGGCGTGTCGAAATAGATGCTGTGCAGCCTTTGGCGGCGCGGCTTGCCCTGGGCCAGGGATGCCAGCAGAGGATGGCGCCGCAAGCGCGCGGCATGCGCCGGATCCATGGTCAGTTTCAGCTCGATTTCAGTGGCCATGGGCGCGATAGATGGAAAAAAGCTTTTTGGGGTAACATGCGGTGCAACAAGGGATTCCCAAGTGAACTCCCAATCCAAGTATAGCCACTCTCAGGCAGCTCGAAACCAACCATGCCAAAATTCGACTCCCCCGAATATTTCGTCAACCGCGAGCTGGGCACTTTGGAATTCGACCGGCGCGTGCTGGCGCAGGCGGAAGACCGCAGCAATCCGCTGCTGGAGCGACTGAAATTCCTGTGCATCGTGAGCAGCAACCTGGACGAGTTTTTCGAGGTGCGGGTGGCCGGGCTCAAGGAGCAGATCAAGCTCAATGCCGTCATCACCGGCCCGGACGGCATGTCCGCGCGCCAGGTGCTGCAGCAGGTGTCGGAGCAGGCCCACGCCCTGGTCGCGCATCAGTACCAGCTGCTGAACCAGGTGGTGATCCCGGGGCTGGCGGCCCAGGACATCAGGTTCGTGCGCCGCACCCACTGGAACGAAGCGCAGGCCGAGTGGATACGCGCCTATTTCTTCCGCGAGCTGATGCCGGTGCTCACCCCCATCGGCCTTGATCCCGCCCACCCCTTTCCGCGCGTGCTGAACAAGAGCCTGAATTTCGCGGTGGAGCTGGAAGGCAAGGACGCCTTCGGGCGCAATTCAGGCGCCGCGGTGGTGCAGGCCCCGCGCGCGCTGCCGCGGGTGATCCGGCTGCCGCAGGAAATCGCCGGCTGCGAATACGGCTTCGTGTTCCTCTCCTCCATCCTGCACGCCCACGTCGGCGAACTGTTTTCCGGCATGCGCGTGGCCGGCTGCTACCAGTTCCGCGCCACCCGCAACAGCGACCTGTTCGTGGACGAGGAGGAGACCCGGAATCTGCGCCAGGCGCTGCAGGGCGAGCTGCCACACCGGCATTTCGGCAACGCCGTGCGGCTGGAGGTGGCCGACAACTGCTCGGCCGCCATGGCCGATTTCCTGCTGAAACAGTTCGATCTGACGCGCGACGACCTGTACCAGGTCAACGGGCCGGTCAACCTGGTACGGCTGATCAACGTCCCGGACTGGGTGGAGCGGCCCGACCTGAAATTCCCGGCCTTCGTCCCCGGCCTCCCGCCCGCCCTGGAAAAGCAGCCTGACATATTCCGCGCCATGCGGAAGGGCGACATCCTGCTGCACCACCCGTTCCAGTCGTTTCAGCCGGTGATCGATTTCATCCAGCAGGCAGCCAGCGACCCGGACGTGCTGGCCATCAAGCAGACGGTGTACCGCGCCGGCACCGATTCGGCGCTGATCCAGGCGCTGATCTCGGCCGCCCAGCGCGGCAAGGAGGTCACCGTGGTGGTGGAGCTGTTCGCCCGCTTCGACGAGGAGGCCAACGTCAACCTGGCGACGCAACTGGAGGAAGCCGGCGCCCATGTGGTGTACGGCGTGGTCGGGCACAAGACCCACGCCAAGATGGCGCTGGTGGTGCGGCGCGAAGAGGGCCGGCTGCGCCGCTACCTGCACCTGGGCACGGGCAACTACCATGCGCGCACCGCACGGCTGTACACGGACTTCGGCCTGCTCACCTGCAACGAGGACATCTGCAGCGACGCCGCCGAGGTGTTCGTGCAGCTCACCGGCCTGGGCAAGGCGGGCGCGCTGCGCTACCTGTGCCAGTCGCCGTTCACCCTGCACAATGAAGTCATGGCCGCGATCGGGCGCGAAGCGGAAAACGCCCGCGCCGGGCGGCCCGCCGGCATCATTGCCAAGATGAACGCCCTGCTCGAACCGCGCGTCATCCAGGCGCTGTACGAAGCCTCCAGCGCCGGAGTGAAAATCGACCTCATCGTGCGCGGCGTGTGCGCCCTGCGTCCGGGCATTCCGGGCGTCTCGGAAAACATCCGGGTGCGCTCGGTGATCGGGCGCTTCCTGGAACACACCCGGATCTTTTATTTCAGGAACGGCGGCGCCGACGACGTGTATCTCTCCAGCGCCGACTGGATGGACCGCAACTTCTTCCGCCGCATCGAAGTTTGCTTCCCGGTGCTCGACCCGCGCCTGAAAAGGCGGGTGATCAACGAGGGCCTGAAGCCGCATCTCAGGGACAACTGCCAAGCCTGGGAAATGGAACCCGACGGCAGTTACCGCCGCAAAAAACCGCGCCGCGGCAAGGCCTGGAGCGTGCAGGCGGAATTGCTGGCGGCGCTGGCGCAGCCGGTCAAGTAGTTAGCCGGCCGCAGCGGGTGCGTTGCGCTTCGCGCACCAGACATTGATGTAGAGTCAGATATCTTGTCTGAAGCCATTAACGACAGACATTCGAGCATTGTCACCTCTTGCGGCCATGGCTGGCAGCGAGGTCTTGAAGTTCCGCGACAAGGTGGTGAACATCGGTTGAGGGGTTATCCTCTCCGGTCTGCTTGGCATCCTTTTCCGCCCGTTTTGCATGTTTGATAGCAGTAGACATCTTGTCACGCAGTAGACTGTAAATACCGTTCTGGCCCTTGTCGTAACCCGAGAAACCCTGCTGCTTGCGCAGCTCACTGACGACGCAGTCGCAGATGGATTTCTTGCCAGTTGCCTGAAAGAACCCGCGTGTATAGGTGAAGTGAAGCAGCAACCAGTATTCGAAACAGGGGATCGATGGGATAGCCACGAAGGGCTTATTCTCTCCGTTAAGTTCCTGAATGCGCTTTAGGGCTTCGTCGTACGTGGCATGTTTGTCGCGGTCAATAACGCAGAAAATCCGGTCGTAACAGTCTGCGCCAAGCTTGTTATCTTCGTCGAATAGCTCTTCCGCACAGGCGACAACGGAACCGGGTGAAGACCCCGTGTCTCCGGGTGCGACGCGCACTCGCGAGGTGCGGAGTTGGTGGAACTGGCAGAACTCCATGAAGTATTGGGGTTCGGTTTTCTTGCCTTCACAAACGATGAGAAAACGAAGGCCTATCGCTCGCTCACGTTGTAGCCGTTCCAATTGGTCTGCTTTCTGCCCCTTCCGTTTCCTGAAGAGATCATCCTTGCCCATAGAAGTCCAGGTCCTTCAGAAAGGGAATGCCTCCATATCGGCCATTGAGGTAGCCTCGCTCAATGGCTTCGCTGTCGCGCGGGCTAAAGTCGGAGAGGGGATATAGTTGGGTTGAGTTTCTCTCGTCCTTTTCCATGAACCAGATTTGGTCTCGCCGCAAAATTCTCTGGCTGAGAATCGTGGTGTCGTGGGTGGTGAAGACAATCTGCGCTTTACGGCCTTGGCGGTGCAGGAGTTTTACCAGGTAGTGAACGATAAGGGGGTGCAGGCTGGTGTCGAGTTCGTCCACTACCAGCACCCGATCATTTTCCACTACGTCCAGCCAAGGGCCGGCGAAAGCAAATAGGGCGCGTGTTCCGTCGGATTCCTCGTCCAGGGAAAATTCGATCGGCTCGCGGCTTTCGATGTCCTCGTGAAGGAACGTGGCTTTCATCATTTCTTTTCCAGCCATTTCCTGACTGACTTCGTCCCGCAACGTCGCCGACATGTCCTTCGGCAGGATATCCGGTGAAAACACGCGGGTATCGATATGAATATCCGAGATCGAAAGATCAGCCGAGTTTAGAAACTCCAGCACCCGACGCTTTTGCTCCTCGTCACGGCAACGGGTCATTGTGTAGTTCGGCGCGAGGAATTGACGTGCTTCAATGACTCGCAATCTTTTCTGAAACCAGTTCAGTACTGGTTTGAGTTGCGCATTGTTGAGCTGGAGCGCGGTAGAGAGAAATAGGGCATTGGGGCGAGTTTGCTCTTTCCAATCTTGGCGCTTGCGCCCACCCAAAAATGTCGCGTTAAAGCGGTATTCGTCCTTGCTGCTCGTTGGGTCGAAGACACGTTGGAACCATTTTTGGCTGCGGCCCTCGGGATAGGCAAATAACCATTCCTCAGTCACCCTCTGTTTGTTACAGCGGAAACCGTATTGATAGCGAACATTTTCCTCGATGAAAGCGACCTCGAACTCGCTGTCGCTTGCCCGCGCGGTTGCAGTTAGCTTGAATGGTTCGACAGGGATATTTTCATTGGCTTGGCTCTCCTTGGCGGAGTTAATGACGCGGTTCCGCATGAAATCCAGAGCAAGTACCAAGGTACTCTTGCCGGAGGCATTCGGCCCATAGATAACGTTGGAACGAAGCAGGCGCGGCACACTCTCGACGTCTCCCGCCTCAAAGGTATTGAACTGCTCCAGTTCTTTAAAATACTTGGAAGCCGCCATACTCAAAGTTTGACGCCCTAAGATGGACCGGTAGTTTTCAACGCTAAATTGAATGAGCATGGGATGTAACAATTGAAATTGATGGTTATTTATTGCATGTTATGCGCAATAAATCAATATAAATGTTAACAACAATATTTTTGTTGAGGAGATTTAGCGAGCAGAGCTTGGGCAAAGCGCAGCGTGCCCGCCGATTTAACAGCGTGGGCAGGTAAGACTTGCTCACCCTACACTCAATACCGCCGCAAGAAGCCGAGCCGCGGCACAGTTTACAGCGTGCAGGCGGAGTTGCTGGCGGCGCTGGCGCAGCCGGTCAAGTAGTCGGTTCCACTCGTTTGGATTCACCCGACAAGCCTTCCCCTTTTTTCAAAGGGGGAGGCCGCTACCCCACCGCTTCGACGTGACAACGTGTGATCGGGGCACGCCGGTTTCCTGGAGCGCGGGCCTCCGGCCCGCATGCGGGCGGGACGCCCGCGCTCCTCTGAAATAACGCGGTCACAATCCATTGCTACCCTCACCTGCTAAGACAGATTTGGCCCAAGCCATGCCCAACTGCCCAACAATTCAAAGAACAAGGGGAGCATGATCAAAACGACAAGAGGCCGCCGATGTTCCTGACGAATTCGCCCCAGGATGCAGACGACGCCCAGCGCTCCCCCGACCTGAACGACTCTCGCGCCACCCCTGCCCGCCGTGCCCAGGCGCCGCACGCTGCCGAGGAGATGTTCCGGCACCTGACGGAAATCGTCGGGAAGCGGCTGCTGACCGCGATCTTCCAGCCCATCGTCGCCATGAAACAGGGCAGCATCGTCGGCTACGAGGGCCTGATCCGGGGACCCTCCAACAGCCCGCTGCATTCGCCGCTCAACCTGTTCAAGGCCGCCGATCACTACCATCTTTCGCTCGAAGTGGAGCAACTGTGCCGCCAGGTGGTGCTGGAAACCTTCGCCGGCCTGCGCCTGCCGGGAAAGCTGTTTCTCAACGTCAGCCCCGAATGCCTGCTGCAACCGCGCTTCAAGCCGGGCGTGACGCTGGCGCAGATGCACACGCTCGGCCTCAGCCCGGAGCAGGTCATCATCGAACTGACCGAAAATCAGCCCACCTACGACTACGAGCTGCTGCGCGAGGCGGCCGTCCATTACCGCTCCATGGGTTTCCAGATCGCCATCGACGACCTCGGAGAAGGGTTTTCCAGCCTGCGCCTGTGGTCCGAGTTGCGGCCGGACTATGTCAAGATCGACATGCACTTCGTCCAAGGCATCAATCAGGACCCGGTCAAACTGCACTTCGTGCGCTCCATCCAGCAGATGGCGGAAAGCTCGGATTGTCTGGTGATCGCGGAGGGCATCGAGACCCAGGCGGAACTGATGATCGTCAAGGACCTCGGCATCGCTTTCGGCCAAGGCTATTTCATAGGGCGCCCGAACGCGGTTCCCGTCGTTGCGCTCCCCGCCAGGATTGACAAGGCGCTCAACGCGCGGGGAATCTTCGTCTACCCGCTGGCCGGCAGCCCGGCGCAGAAAACGGTTTGCGCCACCCGGCTGCTGATCGAGGCGCCGACCGTCACCCCCGCCACACCCACCGACGAACTCTACCGGCTGTTTGCCGAACGACCCGAACTGCACGCCATTCCGGTGGTGCAGGACGGTGCCCCGGTGGGTCTGGTGAACCGCCACAAGCTGATCGACTTTTTCTCCCGGCTCTATTCCCGCGAGCTTTTCGGCAAGAAACCGTGCATCAGGATGATGGACCCATCGCCCCTGGTGGTGGACCGGAACATCAGCATCCAGGATCTCAGCAACCTGGTGGTGGCCGGCGAGCAGCGCCATCTTGCGGACGGCTTCATCATCACCGAAAAGGGCCAGTACGCCGGGATAGGCACCGGCCACGACCTCATGCGCGAAATCACGGAACTGCAAATCAACGCCGCCCGCTACGCCAATCCGCTCACCCTGCTGCCGGGCAACGTGCCGATCAGCGAGCACATCGACCGCCTGCTGGAAGGCCGCGCCAAGTTCGTCGCCGCCTACTGCGACCTGGACAATTTCAAGCCGTTCAACGACCGCCACGGCTACCGCAGGGGCGACGACCTGATCCAGGTGACGGGGAAAATCCTGGCGCAAGCATGCGACCCGGAGCGCGACTTCATCGGGCACATCGGCGGCGACGATTTCATCGTGCTGTTCCAGAGCAGGAACTGGGAAACGCGCTGCCGGCGCGTTCTGCGCGACTTCGATGCGGCGGCCGCGGGGTTCTTTTCCAAGGCCGACATCGAAGCGGGCGGCTACACCACCGGGGACCGCCAGGGCCAGCAGATTTTCCACCCGCTCACCCGCTTGTCCATCGGCTGCGTGCGCATCGAGCCGGGCGCATTCGCCTCGCACCACCAGATATCCGCGGCAGCCGCGGTGGCCAAGACGCAGGCAAAACGTCTGCCCGGCAGCAGCCTGTTCGTCGACCGCCGCGCAGCCGGCAGCGAAACCGGCGCGGAAAAACCATGAAACCCGGCAACGCGCACCCGCCGCAAGACGACCGCCAGCCCGCATCGAAGCGGGAAGCGGTGTTGGATGTGGGGCACGAAGCCATCGTCGGCGCATTCGGCCTGCCGCCGGGCAGGAATTTCATCAGCATCAAGGGCGATCCCAGCCTGCGTGAAACGGTGCCGCTGCGCCCGCGGCAGGAAAGCCGCATCGACCGGCGCGCCGAAGAAGTGCTGGAAACCTGCGCCTGGCTGCTGCGCAAAACCGGCTGCTACTCCGTCTACATCGGCTTCAACAGCAGCGAGGTGCGCACCGAATCGGTGTTCAATCCCTTCAACTACGAAATCCACGACGCCGAAGCGCTGCTGGACAAGGAATATCTGGAGCGCCATTTCGTGCGCCTTCCCTACCGCATGAAGATGACGGCCATCCAGAAAGCGCGGCGGCTGGTGCACAACGGACAGTTCCGCCGGCACCTGCCGGAACACTGGCGCATGCTGCTCGACCAGAAGCGCCGCGAATGGCAACCCGTGGACAAGAAGCTGATCCCCGGCATCATGCAGGCCTTCAACAAACTGCGGCAGATCGAGGGTTTCTACCTGCGCCACGCCGCGCTGTCACTGTCGCAGAACATCGTGCGCGCCTCGTTCAACTGCGACGGAACCTACGTCGTTGCGCCGGAGCACTTCCCGCGCTTCGTCGAGGAGATGGTGCCGTAGGAGTCCGTCACTCCACGACCAGCCTGAACCCCAAAACATGCAGGTTGGGCTGACGCAGGAAGCCCAACATAAAACGCGACCATACGTTGGGCTTCACAAGTTCAGCCCAACCTACGCGGGCTGATTGACAAACGACATTTTTTAGGATAGCGTCATCGCGATCGCACCCAGCTTTACCGGACGTAACTGCGATTCCCCCCACCTGCCTGGATTCGGTCATTTCTGTCGGTGGTCAACATTGGTTGTCGATGCGAGGAGATCAAGCATGTACCCATCCAAGAACAAGCTCATCGGTATCGCGGCGCTGGCGGCGACGCTGGTCGGTGGCCAAGCCAGCGCCTCCACCTACGGCCCGCTGGCCAACTTCGACGTGGTGAACGACACGGGTTCCGAGACGCACGGCTTCGAGATCGAAATTGAGGATTCGAGCTTCGACCACACCAGGATTCCCGATACCTTCGGCGGTCTCGGACGGGGATTCCCCTCAACGGTCGAGCGCTACGGTGCACCCACGATTACCGATATCCCCGGCTTTGGCGTCAGGATCGATTACATGGCTACTTTCGGCAGCGGGGTCTGGAGTGCCGGCACCGCCTCCTCCACGTCCTATGTGCCCGGTTCCGATAGTTGCTGGTCTGGTGGCGGTATCGGCTATCCCAGTGTCCCGTGCGATCACTTCGGCGTCGGCACGATAGGCTCGCCGGCCAAGATAAACTATCGCTGGCTGGTTGAAGACGCCGCCCACCCCGGAACCCTGAAGCCCTTCGCAACCAACGTATCGCTGCCCTCACCCAACTGGATAGTCACTCCTGGCCCGCCCGGAGCCCAGCCCGTGGTGCGGGCCGAGATTGAAATTCCGCATCCCGAAGGCAATCTGCGCGGCGATGCATTCTGGGTGAAGATATACAAGACCGAAGTCGATCACCCGATCAAACTCGAGAACCTCCTGCTCGACGACGCGCTGGTCGCCGATGCCAAAACCGAAATCGAGTGGGAGCTGCTCCAGGCCAAGCCCGGCGCGGGTATGGCGTTCAACGAAGGGGCGCTGGGGGCCGGCAACCAAGCCGTGGTCCGCCGCTACGAGTTCTACAAGTACAACAAGGACTGGGGATCGTCAAACACTTACCTCGACAAGGGCGTGAAGACAACCTACGTCGATCCCCTAAACGGCGAAGTGACCGCCTGCGTGGTAGACGGCTGCAATGCGCCGACGGCGGACGAACTCGGCAGCTTCGTCGGCCGCCAGATGGCCGGCTTCAATCTCGCTGCGCCCGTGCCCGAAACCAACACCTGGGCCATGATAACTGTCGGCCTGGCATTGTTGGGAATGCGTCTGCGCCGCCGTGGCTGATTGACTGTCGGAGTTTTTTAAAGTCGAAACGGCGGCCTTGCGGCCGCCGTTTCATTTGTGGCCAGACAACGCCTCTACGCCGCGACCAGCCTGAACCCCAGCCCCACTCCCTTCCATTCCCTGGACTCGGCCTGCAGGGCCGCTTCGGTCAACGGGTTCTGCTCCAGCCACTGGCGCGCGATGAACAACTGGCAGGCGGCGTCCGAGCATTCCAGGCGCATCTGCGCAAGCTGAATCCCGGCACGGCTACGGTGGAACAGCACGGCCAGGCGCAGGGCGATGACCAGCCGCCAGTCGGCGTGATTCGGACCCAGCTCCGGCACCTTGGCGAGGGCCCCGCGCTGGGCGCGCACCAGCAGCGCAAGCCGCGCCTGTTCCATCCTGGAAAAGCCCGGCATGTCGGCGTTTTGCACGATGTAGGCGGAGTGCTTGTGGTAGCCGGCGTGGGCGATGGAGATGCCGATCTCGTGCAGCCGTGCCGCCCAGACGAGGTATCGCAGCGGGGATTCCGGGTCGTCCCGGTCGGCTTTCCCGGTCTGTTCGAACAGGGCCACGGCAAGCCGCTCCACCCGTTCGGCCTGGGCCGGGTCCACGTGGTAGCGGCGCATGAACTGGGTTACCGTGGCGTCGCGCATGTCGTGGTGATGGACGCGCCCCAGCAGGTCGTACAGGATGCCTTCGCGCATGGCCGCGCTCGCCACCGACATGCGTTCGATGCCGAGTTCGGTGAAAAGCGCCGACATGACGGCGTAGCCCCCGGCCAACACCGGCTTGCGGTCGGGCTTCATGCCCGGAAAATCGAAACGCTTGCTGTCCCCCGCCTTGAGGATATCCCCGCGCAGTTGCGCCAGGCCGTCGCGCGTGATCCCGCCCGCGCTGTAGCCGCTTTGCTCCAGGATGTCGGCCAGCGCCCGCGCCGTGCCGGACGACCCCAGCGCCTCATCCCACTCGCCCGCATTGAAATCGGCCGCGATGCACTGCACCTCGGCGCGTGCGGCGAGTTCCGCCTCCTTCAGGCTGGCCTTGTCCACCTTGCCGTCCGGGAAGAAACGCTGGGTGAAGTTGACGCAGCCCATGCGCAGGCTTTCCAGCTTGAGCGGCTCCAGCGAGGTGCCTATGATGCACTCGGTCGAGCCGCCGCCGATGTCCACCACCAGGCGCCGCTGCGGGGACGGGGGCAGGCTGTGCGCCACGCCGAGATAGATCAGCCGCGCTTCTTCGCGCCCGGCGACGACCTCGATGGGAAAGCCCAGCGCCGCCTCGGCCTTGCGCAGGAATTCGGCGGAGTTCTTCGCCACACGCAGGGTGCTGGTGCCCACCACGCGCACCGCCTGCCGCGGCAAGCCGCGCAGCCGCTCGCCGAAGCGCGCCAGGCATTCCAGCGCACGCAACTGGGATGCTTCGTCCAAGGATTTGTCCGTGCCAAGCCCGCCGGCCAGACGGACGTTTTCGCGCAGCGAATCGAGCGGATAAAGCTGGTCGTCCACGACCCGCGCGACTTGCAGGCGGAAGCTGTTGGAACCCAGGTCGACCGCGGCTATGGTGGAATATTCGTTCAACGGCGCCACCCGAGGCGTACGTCAGACTTCCTTGTTTTCGTTCTCATGAATTCTGGCCCGTCATTTGCGCTTGGCTTACAATGCCACTGCCCGCCATTTTACCGTACTAAGCATGCCAAAAATATTAAGCCGCGACTATTCCAGGGAAACCGCCGCCGCGCTCGCGCAAAGCGGCCTGCATCCGGTGCTGGCGCGCATCTGCGCGGCGCGCGGCGTCATTCGGCCGGCGCAACTGGAGAGCGATTTGGCCGGGCTGTTGCCTCTGCGCGACCTGCGCGGAGTCGAGGACATGGCGCGCCAGTTGGCCGACGCCATAGCCGCCGGCAAGCGCCTGCTGGTGGTCGCCGATTACGATTCCGATGGCGCCACCGCCTGCGCCGTCGCCGTACGCGCCCTGCGCGAGTTCGGCGCCACGGTGGATTACATCGTCCCCAACCGCTTCGAGTACGGCTACGGCTTGACACCCGAGATCGTACAGCTCGCCGCCACGCGCCGGCCGGACATTTTGATTACCGTGGACAACGGCATCGCCAGCGTCGACGGCGTGGCGGAAGCGGCGCGGCTTGGCATCCCGGTGCTGGTCACCGACCACCATCTGCCGGGTGCCGAACTGCCGGCCGCCGCCGCCATCGTCAACCCCAACCAGCCAGGCTGCACCTTCCCCAGCAAGAACCTGGCGGGCGTCGGCGTGATCTTCTACGTCATGCTGGCGCTGCGCGCCGAACTGCGCTCGCGCGGAGCTTTTGTAGACAAATCCCCCCTACCCCCCTTTTCCAAAGGGGGGATTGAGCCCAATCTAGGCAAGCTGCTGGACCTGGTGGCGCTGGGCACTGTGGCGGACGTGGTGCGGCTGGACGACAACAACCGCATCCTGGTCAACCAGGGGCTTAAGCGCATCCGCGCCGGCAAGTCCCACGCCGGCATCGCGGCGCTGCTGCAGGTGGCCGGCCGCGAAGCGCGGCGCGCATCGGTGTACGAGCTGGGCTTCATGCTGGGGCCGCGCCTGAATGCGGCCGGAAGGCTCGACGACATGGCGCTCGGCATCGAGTGCCTCATCACCGACGACCCGGCGCGCGCGCAGGAAATCGCACGCCAGCTCGACGCCCTCAACCGGCAGCGGCGCGAGATCGAGGCAGGCATGGTTAGCAGTGCCGAGTCCCAAGTGCTGAGTCCCGAGTTCCTCGCAGCACTCAGCACTCAGGACTGTTTCTCGATTTGTTTGTACGACGCCGACTGGCATCAGGGCGTCATCGGCATCCTCGCCTCGCGCCTCAAGGAGAAATTCCACCGCCCGGTGATCGCCTTCGCGCCGGGCAACGCCGGCGAGCTCAAGGGCTCCGGCCGCTCCATTCCCGGCCTGCACCTGCGCGACGCGCTGGACCTGGTTTCCAAGCGCCACCCCGACCTGCTGCAGAAATTCGGCGGCCACGCCATGGCCGCCGGGGTCACCATAAAGGAGCACGACTTCGCCCGCTTCAACGGCGCCTTCGAGCAAGCCGCCGCCAGCCTGCTTAGCGCCGCCGACCTGGAGCGCGTCATCGAGACCGACGGCGCGCTGGAGCTCGCCGACATGAGCCTGGAACTGGCACAGATACTGGAGAATCAGGTATGGGGTCAGGGCTTTCCGCACCCCGGTTTCAGCGACCTGTTCACCGTCGCGGAGCAGCGCATCGTCGGCGAAAAACACCTGAAGCTGAAGCTGAGCAAGGACGGAACCGTGTTCGACGCCATGCTGTTCTTCCACGATGAACCGCTGCCAGACAAAATCCACGCTGTATACAAACTCAGCGTCAACGAATACAAGGGTGCGCGCAGCCTGCAACTGATCGTGGAACACTGGGAGTGACCCAGGGAGCGCGGGCGTCCCGCCCGCAACAACGCCCGAAAATGCCCCACAAACTCTGGCACAACCGCGGCTACCTCCCCCACGTCGATTCCCCAGGCCTGCTGCAAGCAATCACTTTTCGTTTGGCGGACGCCCTCCCGCGCGACGTATTGGCTCGCCTCGCGCAGGAAGATATCGACGAGTCGGAAAGGCGCGACCGCATCGAAGCCCTTCTCGACAGCGGCCATGGCGCATGCTGGCTGCAAGACGCCGCCATGGCCGATATCGTCGAAGATGCCCTGCTGCATTTCGACGGCCAGCGCTACCGCTTGCTGGCGTGGTGCGTAATGCCCAATCATCTCCATGTCCTGATCGAAACCCGCGAGGGCTGGCCGCTGCCCGGCATAGTGCAAAGCTGGAAATCGTTTACCGCCAAAGCCATCAACCAAACCCTTGGGCGTACGGGGACAGTGTGGATGGAGGACTATTTCGACCGCTACATACGCGACGACCAGCATCTCGCGGCAGTT
>Ga0315281_10006818_pt1 | contig 16180 bp, 14 predicted proteins | sample YL17G07_0_MG_FD_204540 | JGI IMG/M metagenome (GOLD analysis project Ga0315281, IMG submission 204540) | Sediment microbial communities from Yellowstone Lake, YNP, Wyoming, USA - YL17G07_0 | ecosystem: Environmental > Aquatic > Freshwater > Lake > Sediment | place: USA: Wyoming | collected... | reverse complement strand
GTGACTGCGCCGGCCGTGGCGCAGACCTGTTCGAGTCCACTGCGGCAGAGAATATCGGGGCTATGATAATCGGCGTGGCCCTGTACACTGCTTCAATACATGCTGGTTTCTCAGCCACACAGGCCGTTGGCTGGGTCTTGTTCCCGCTCATCATTCGTGCTTTCGGTATCATGTCCAGCTTAGTAGGTATAATGGCCGTCCGCAGCCGCAAGGAAGAAAACCCCATGAACTCTCTAAACCGGGGCTTCTTTGTAGCCCTGGCGCTGTGTGTAGTGGCGATGGTTGCTGTTTCCGCGGTCATGTTCAAACCCATGGCCAGCGGATGGCTGTGGCTTATGGGAGCTGGTATCATTGGCATAGTAGCCAGCGTGGTTGTAGTCTACGTCACTCAGTATTACACCGAAGCCAGGTATAGCCCGACCAAGAGGATTGCTGAGGCTTCCCGCACCGGCCCGGCAACCGTAATAGTGGAAGGCATGTCGGTTGGCTTCGAGACTGTTTTGCCCACTGCGCTGATCATTTGTGTGGCTCTGGGAGCCACATACTGGTTCGGTACCAAGGCAGGGTTGGAGCTTGACTGGTGGCTGGCAGGCGCCTACGGCACCGCCGTAGCCACTATGGGCATGCTGATGACCTGCCCCTTTATCTTGGCTGAGGATACCTTTGGCCCCATAACCGACAATGCCAATGGAATAAACGAGTTCACGGGCGCCGGCTCAGAGATAAGGCGCGTTACCGACCACCTCGATGCCACCGGCAATACCACCAAGGCCTTGACCAAGGGATACGCCATGATTTCGGCTGGCCTTGCCGGGTTCCTCCTCTTCCAGGCCTATTTTGACAGGGTTCAACTGTTCCAGACAGGGTCAGTGGGAGTCTTCGACGTAAACATAGTCATCCCTGAAGCCCTTATCGGAGCTATCCTGGCCATAATGATGGTCTTCCTGTTTAGCTCCTGGGGACTAAGGTCGGTTGGCGCAGCTGCAAGCAAGATTATCGACGAAGTGCGCCGCCAGATTAAAGCCGATCCAGGGATTATGCAGGGAACTTCCAGACCGGACTACGGCAAAGCAGTAGACATTACCACCAGAGCTGCACTTAGAGGGATGATTGCCCCGGCATTGCTTCCTGTACTGCTCCCAATTGCTATAGGGGTTGTCTTCAGGTACATGCACTTACACACTGGTGGTTCTAATGCTGCCATGGCAGTAGGAGCCTTCCTCATAACCGGAACATTTGCATCTATCCTGATGGCTTCCTTTATGAACAACGGCGGCGGCGCCTGGGATAACGCCAAGAAATACATTGAGGATGGTCAGCTCAAAGATGAAGCCGGCAATGTTCTAGGCAAAGGTTCGCTGCCACATGCCGCAGGAGTCGTCGGTGATACCGTAGGAGACCCACTTAAGGATACTGTAGGGCCTTCGCTGCATATCGTAGCTAAGCTTATAGCTACGGTGACACTGGTGATGTGTCCTTTGTGGATACTCTAGAACAAGACAGAGGTTTTCCAAAAACATAGGATTGCAAGACTACAACAGCCTGCTGAACACCAACTTAGTGTTCGGCAGGCTGTTTAATTTGACGTAATCAGTTCCCCTTGGATGCGTTCAGCGCAGGAAGGGGTTCCCTTTCTTTTCAGCGCCAATTGTGGTCTCAGGGCCGTGCCCCGGGTAGACAATGGTGGAATCAGGCAACACCATAAGCTTGGTCATTATGCTGTCCATAAGCTTGCCGTAGTCACCGCCATCAAGATCGGTTCTTCCTATGCCAAAGTTGAACAAAGTGTCTCCGGAAAAGACAACCCCATCGCTTAAAAGCGAGATTCCCCCCGGCGTGTGGCCAGGGGTATGAAGCACCTTGAATTTCAGGTCTCCAATCTCGATTATATCGCCATCTTTGAGCAATCTATCCGGCTTGGGTGCGCCCCTTAGCGATGACCCCAACATCAATCCCATCATGCGACCGAACACCACAGGCATCGCCTCTTTGGCATCCGCTTCATGCACTGCATACTTTGCTCCGGTTGCATCCTTTACAGACCGGAGGGCGCCAACGTGGTCTATATGATTATGTGTAGCTACAATCAAGACTATAGAGAAGCCCTGGTCGCGCACGGTATTCAATATATTCTTGGCATCGGCCCCAGGGTCGATGATTATGCCTTTCCGGGTAGATTCTGAGCCTACAATGAAGCAGTTCGAGGCAAAGGGACCTACAACAAGCGTCTTAACAATCATTTATCCCTCCAACAAATATTATATTTTGACTGTTTACACTAAGCAGGTCAAGCCTTTACACCTGGAGGGAAAACTGCTACCTTATAAGACAAAGTACGCGCTAGACATCAGGAGAAACGATAGTGACAGAGCAAGTTCCCGGCAAAGTCGATATGAATAAATTGGTCTCACTGTGCAAGCGGAGGGGCTTTATCTTCCCTTCCAGTGAGATTTACGGCGGGCTAGGCGCCTGCTACGACTACGGCCCGCTCGGGGTAGAACTCAAGAATAATGTCAAAAAGGCGTGGTGGAAGGCAGCCGTCCAGGAGCGTGACGATATGGTAGGCCTGGATGCTTCCATACTCATGCACCCTCAGACCTGGGTCGCCAGCGGGCATGTGGAAGGTTTCGCTGACCCGTTGGTAGAATGCAAACAATGCCACCAGCGCTGGCGTGCTGATCATATCAAGGACGGGAAATGTCCGGCCTGCGGCGGCGAGCTTACTGAGCCCCGCATGTTCAACCTCATGTTCAAGACCTTCGTGGGGCCGGTGGAGGACGAGGCGTCGGTAGTCTACCTGCGACCTGAGACGGCGCAGGGTATATTCGTCAACTTCCAGAATGTGCTTAACTCCACCAGGAGGAAACTGCCCTTCGGCATCGCCCAGATGGGCAAATCCTTCAGGAACGAGATAACCACAGGCAACTTTATCTTCCGTATGCGCGAGTTCGAGCAGATGGAGATCGAATACTTCGTCAAGCCCGGCACCGACGAGCAGTGGTTTAAGCACTGGGTCGAGCAGAGATTCAACTGGTATACCAATCTGGGCATCAAAAAGGAAAATCTCAGGCTGCGCCAACACGCCAAGGACGAGCTTGCCCACTACGCCCGGGACTGCTATGACATAGAGTACCTCTTCCCCATAGGCTGGTCAGAGCTGGAGGGCATCGCCAACCGCACTGATTTCGACTTGAAACAGCACTCCAAATACAGCGGCAAGGACCTGAGCTATTTCGATGAGGAGACCAAGGAGCATATCATCCCCTACGTCATCGAGCCTTCAGCAGGGGTTGACCGCTCTGTCCTGGCTTTTCTGGCAGACTCTTACGACGAAGAGAGAGACAAGGAAGGGCTGAGGATGATATTGAGGCTTCACTACGCTCTGGCACCGATAAAGGCTGCTGTCCTGCCCCTGAGCAGGAACGAGAAGCTGCTGCCGCTGTCCAAAGAGATCTACAACACCCTGCGCAGCTGTTGGATGGTGCAATACGACGATGCCCAGAGCATCGGCAGGCGCTACCGCAGACAGGACGAGATAGGCACTCCGTTCTGCATCACCATAGACTTCCAGTCGCTCGAAGACAGGCAAGTGACCGTCCGGGAGCGCGACAAGATGAGGCAGATCCGTATGCCCATCGAGGTATTGAAGGCCACGCTCGAAGCAAAGCTGTGCGGCGAACCACTGGACGTCTTACCCCCAGGCGGGAAGAAGTGGCTGGGGTTCGAATGATTAGAAAACAATGAAGGCGATGCTTCTGAAGGCACCACGCCTCATAGAGGAAAAGCCTCTGGTAATGGCTGAGGTGGAGAGGCCGACGCCAGGGCCCCAAGAAGTCCGCCTCAAAATTCTGACCTGCGGCATCTGCCATACCGACCTCCACGTTGTCGAGGGCGAGCTGCCCTCAAAAAAGCTCCCCATCATCCCAGGACATCAGATTGTAGGCATTGTGGAGTCAGTCGGCAAAAAGGTCACCCGATTCAGGGCCGGCGATAAAGTGGGGGTGGCCTGGCTCAACTCCACATGTGACAAGTGCGAGTTCTGCCTTAAAGGAAAGGGAAACCTCTGCGAGAAAGCCAGGTTCACGGGCTACGATGTAGACGGTGGTTATGCTGAGTACACCGTGGCATCCGAGGACTTCGCATATCCCATCCCCAAAGGGTTCTCAGACGTCGAGGCTGCGCCGCTGCTCTGCGCCGGCGTCATCGGGTTTCGCGCTTTGAGACTATCGGAGATAGAAAAAGGAGGCCGTCTCGGCCTCTTCGGATTTGGCGCCTCCGCGCATATTGTTATCCAAATAGCTAAATTCTGGGGCTGCCAGGTTTACGTTTTCACCAGAGGCGAAGAACACCGCAAACTTGCTAGAGACCTGGGAGCGGTTTGGGCTGGTGGTGCTGAAGATACCCCTCCCGCAAAGATGCAGAGCGCCATTATCTTCGCTCCTGCAGGCAAGCTTGTCCTCGATGCCTTGCGGATTCTGGAAAAGGGTGGTACTCTTGCCCTGGCTGGAATCTATATGACTCCCATACCTGAGCTGAATTACCAGGAACATCTGTACTACGAGAAAACGATGAGGAGCGTAGCCAATAGCACCAGGAAAGATGCCGAGGACCTTCTCAAACTTGCAGGCGAGATACCTATTTATACAGAAGTGCAAGAATTTCCCCTGGCAGAGGCAAACCGTTCTCTACTGCTTCTAAAGCAGGGCAAGATTCAAGGCGCAGGAGTGCTGAGGGTTTCCAAATGATCCACATCCTTCACTTCGCTGACCTCCACCTGGGCGTAGAGACCTACGGTCGCATTGACCCCGCAACTGGCCTGTCCTCACGACTGAGCGATTTTCTAGCCGCCTTAGACCAGCTAGTAGAGTATGCCTTAAGCAATGACATAGATTCAGTCATTTTCTGCGGCGATGCCTACAGGAGCCGCGACCCCAGCCAGACCTATCAGCGCGAGTTCGCTAAGCGTATCAGACGTCTCAGTAGCAACAATATTCGCGTGTTCCTTCTCGCAGGCAATCATGACCTGCCCAATGCCATGGGGCGGGCAACATCGGTGGAGATATTTGATACTCTAACCATTGAAAATGTCACTGTCGCCAATGCTCCACAAACCCATCGTATAGAGACCAGGAAAGGCACCATCCAAATTGTAGCTCTGCCCTGGGTAAGATACGGTAGACTATTGAGCCGGGAAGATGCTAAGAACCTATCTCTGGACCAGCTCAATAAGAAAATCGAAGAAATATTGACGAACTGGCTCAATGCCCAAGTCGAATCCCTTGACCCTCATCTGCCTGCCATTCTGGCCGGACACCTGGCTCATTCAGAGGCTGTTGTGGGCACCGAAAAGATAATGACAGTGGGCCGAGATTACTTCATGATGCGAAGCAATATCGCTAACCCCAACTTCGACTATGTGGCCCTTGGACACATGCATAGGCGACAGACAGTCGACAATCCCGTGCCTGTCGTCTATCCCGGAAGCCTCCAGACCATAGACTTCGGCGATGAGGACCAGGAGAAGGGGTTTTACGTTGTGAAACTGGACGAGACTGTCGGCAGGAGGAAGCGACTGAAATCTTACGAGTTTCACCCGGTGGCAGCGCGCCGCTTCCTCACCATCAAAGTAGATGCCAACACTGATAACCCCACTGAAACTGTGCTTAAAGCTATCGCAAAGGACGATGTTAAGGAGAGCATAGTCCGCCTGCAGATTAAGGTCTCAGCAGAAAAAGAGGTCCTGCTCCAGGAAAATGAGATAAGGAAAGCGCTTAAGGAAGCATATTTTAACGCTGCCATCAACAAGGAAGTTGACCGGGAGCATCGCAGCAGGCTGGGAAGCTATCCTGCGGAGGGTCTGACGCCGCTGCAAGCCTTGAAGTTATACCTTGAGTCTAAAAAGACTCCGAAAGATAGAGCGCAGGTGCTCCTCGAATACGGAGAAAGGCTGATTCAGCAGGGTTCAGCGCCAGAGTAGAACTCCTACCCTATAAAGAGTAAAATGTGGCGAAAACAAGGAGTCGAGAGATTTCATGACAGGGAATGGCTCCAGGATATCTCTAGTCCGCAATTATTAAGGTAAGCTTTTCCCCAGCGCATGCCTAGATGGAAGAAATGTATAGCTTAAGGTAGAGCCATGGTTCCGATTAAGCTTGCTCTCAGAAATTTCATGTGCTACCGCGATAACGTGCCGCCTCTCAACTTCGAGGGCTTCCACGTAGCCTGCCTCTGTGGGGATAATGGCAACGGCAAATCGGCGCTGCTCGATGCCATAACCTGGGCGCTGTGGGGGAAGGCCAGAGCCAAAAGCGACGACGAACTAATCAGCCTCGGTCAGAATGAAATGGAGGTTGAGTTCGAGTTTTCCGTAGGCCCAAACCGCTACCGCGTCCTGCGCAAACGCTCAAAGGCCGGATTGAAACGCGATGGACAGAGCCTCCTCGACCTGCAGGTGGCGACCCCGGAGGGCTTTCTAAGCGTCCAGGGCAATGGCATCAGGGAAACCGAAAGAAAAATAGTCGAGATACTGCGCATGGACTATCAGACTTTCATCAATAGCGCTTTTCTGCTTCAAGGCAAAGCAGACGAATTCAGTAAGAGGAAGCCTGCGGAGCGAAAAGAGGTACTTGCTAATATACTCGGGCTCTCACTTTATGATAAGCTCGAGAAGCTTGCCAAAGACTATGCTAAGGAAAGGGAAATCCTTCAGCAGAGGCTTGACAGCGATATCACTCGAATCGAACAAGAGCTGAGCCAGAAGCCGAATTATGAAGTTGAGCTTAAGGAGACACAGGCGGCCATTTCATCGCTGGGCACGGAGGTAGAAAAGCAGGAGTTAGCCCTCGCAGCTTTGCGTCAATTGGGAGACGCGCTGAAGTTTAAGGACGAGCAATGCAGGGAGATAGGCAAGCGAATAGAACAGGGAGAGAGGCAACTGCAGCATCTGAATAGCGTCGCCGAGGGGCACCGCTCCAAAATCGAGAGATACGAGAAGATTCTATCAACTTACCGAGGGGAATTTGACGGCATCAAAATGCGTTTAGAAGACCTGGCTCGACAGGAACAAGATTTAGGGAAAAGAAGGGAAGACGAAAAGGAGACTTCTAATCAAATCAACCTCCTCCGTTCAACCAATGTCCAACTGAAAAAGGAGATGGAGGAGCTAAAAGAAAAGATTGACCTCCTGGGAAAAGGAGATGCCGAATGTCCTCTTTGTGGAACAGAGCTGGGCGTCGAGGGACGAAAGAGGATTATGGCCAACTATGAAGCCCAGGGAAGAGAAAAGGGGGACGCCTTCAGGGCTAACCACAGCACGATACAGCAGAAAGAAGAGGAATGGAAAGCTCTGAGGCAAGATATCAGCAAACTGGAAGCTGCGGTGACCTCAGGGAGGACGCGCCTGGAACGACAGGCAGGCGCTCTGGAGAAGGAACGAACCGAGGCAGAGAGGGCTCTCCCTCAAGAAAAAGAGGGGCTGGAGAGCGCCCAGAAGACGGCCGAAGATTTACGCAAGGCTCTCCAGGATGACAGCGAAACGGGAAAAGCAATTATGGCACAGATTGAAGCACTGCCTCAATTGGAGAAAGAGCTTGCTCAGGCGGAGAGGGTGTATCAAGAGCTTCGAGACAGGGAACGCAAGTTACGGGAGAGGCTGGGCAAACTGCAAGAGGGATTGCGCCGCTTGAGCCAGATGGAAAAGGAGAAAGAACGCAATATCAAAGAACTGCGCCAAGTCGCACAGGAACGGAGTGTCTACGATGAACTCGCTACTGCCTTCGGCAAGAAGGGCACTCAAGCTCTGATAATAGAAAAGGCGCTCCCCGAGATAGAGGAAGAGGCCAACCGCCTGCTCGGGCGTATGACAGACAACCGCATGCACCTGAAGATAGAGAGCCAGCGCGATACTAAGAAGGGCGACACGATTGAGACACTTGACATAAAGATAGCAGATGAGCTAGGCACGCGCAACTACGAAATGTTCAGCGGAGGCGAGGCCTTCAGGGTTGATTTCGCTCTGCGCATCGCCCTATCTAAGCTTCTGGCGAGAAGGGCTGGAGCGCCGCTGCCCACGCTTATTATTGACGAAGGCTTTGGCACTCAGGATAGCGCAGGGAGGGAAAAGCTGGTTGAGGCTATAAACTCGATTCAGGACGACTTTGAGAAGATACTGGTCATTACCCATATCGAAGAGTTGAAAGATGCCTTCCCGGCACGTATCGATGTTATCAAGACCGAAGAAGGGTCAACATTCACGCTCAGCTAGCGCAAATTGCTCCCCAAGGTACGCAATTAATAATAGTCTTTGAGGTCGTTTAACAACTGGGGAGTGCAGAGGGGCAAAGCCCCTTTGCTGGGGGTCTGGGGGTGTCCCCCAATTTTATAAAGTCCCCCAAGAATGGGGGATTTAGGGGGTTGAAAAGAGTTATTACATGTTCTCTTTATATCTTGACAATCTGTTGGCTCTAATTTACTATTCAACTGGGCCTGAAGCGCCATTCATTAGGCAGGTACATTTTGCTAAAGGTGATTGAGAAACACAGTGCGATTCTGAGCAGCCCTGTTCCCATCTTCTTGATTATTCAACCTCTTCCTCCCCATCACTGTCCTCACACGAACCTTTACAGTCCCAGAGAGGTGCATTTTGCCTAGAATTTCCCTAGTACCCAGAGAGCCGAAGTTCTTCGATCTCTTTGAAAGAAGCGTAGCTAACGTGGCATTAGCAGCCCAGGAGCTCCATGGCTTCCTCAACGATTATACGAATGTTCCTCAGAAGGTAGCTCGCATCACTGAGCTCGAGCATCAGGGCGACTACATAACACATCAAATCATCGAGCAATTGCACCGCAGCTTCCTGACCCCTCTAGACCGAGAGGACATCACCGCTCTGACTGGAAGACTGGACGATGTAATGGATTACATTGAGGACGCGGCCAATGCCATGCTTCTTTACCGAATCGAGCAGCCTACGAAAAGGGCTCGCGAGCAAGCGGCTATCCTCGTAGCAATGGCCGAAGAGCTGGTTAAGGCAGTACCGCTCCTTCGAAACCGTTCCCATATGAATCAGATATTGGAGCACTGCGTCGAGATCAACCGCCTGGAAAACGAAGCCGATTCCATAATGCGCTTCGCCCTTGCCGAGCTGTTCGATGGCATGCCTCCCTATGATGTTATCAAGTGGCGCGAGATCTACCAGCACCTGGAAAACGCTGCCGACAAAGGAGAAGACGTAGCTAACGTCCTTGAGGGCGTGGTGCTCAAGAATGCATAATGCTGCTGTTCTGATCCCCGTACTGTTCTTGGTCCTGGCTGCTGAATTTGTCAATGGCGTTACAGATGCTCCCAATGCTATCGCTACTGTAGTCTCCACTCGCGTTTTGCCTCCACTGGGAGCAGTGCTCATGGCTGCCGTGTTCAACCTTGTGGGTGCCCTGGCTACCGGCACTGCCGTAGCTTCCACTATAGGCAAAGGCTTCGTGAAGCCCGAGGTTATCTCCCTCTCCGTAGTTGCAGCCTCCATGATTACCATTGTTCTCTGGAGCGTAGTGACCTGGCGTCTTGCCCTACCTACCAGCAAGAGTCATGAGCTTGTCGCCAGTCTCACCGGCGCCGGATTGGCTGCTGCAGGCTCATCCGTTCTCCTCTGGCAAGGATGGGAGAAAGTGCTGATAGGGCTGGTTCTTTCAACTTTTGGTGGATTTCTCGCGGGCATATTCTTCATGATAGCTCTTGACTGGATTCTCCGGCGCAATAGTCCGGCATCCGTCCGCGGCATCTTCAGCAGGCTGCAAATAGCCTCCTCCGCATTCATGGCATTCAGCCACGGCAGTAACGATGGCCAAAAGTTTATGGGCGTCTTCGCCCTGGCACTCCTGATAGGAGGGGCTACAACCTCGTTCCACGTTTCATGGTGGATTATCCTGGTCTGTGGCACGGTGATGGGGCTGGGCACGATTTTCGGGGGATGGCGCATAATGCGCACGGTAGGTTTCAAGCTCACCAAGCTGGAACCGGTGAACGGGTTTGCCGCTGAGACCGCTGGCGGCGCTGCCATTACGCTGGCTTCCTCTTTCGGCATACCCCTGAGCACCACTCACACTATAAACACCGCCATCATGGGTGTCGGCGCCACACGCAGATTATCAGCGGTACACTGGGAGGTGGCCAGGCGCGTTGTAGCGGCCTGGATTGTGACATTCCCCGCTTGCTTCGCTCTAGGCTGGCTTTTGAGCAAGGGCTTAGGCCATATCATGTAAATGCTGCTCCGCAGAGACTTCCAGACAAGCCCCGACTAGACGATTGACCGGAATCACCCGATACAGTAGAATTACTATCAAAAGGCGGGGGCAGTCCATGTCAGGAAAGAAAAGCAGCGAAGAGTTATTGCATGACATAGTCGCCATTGAGTTGCGCATGTTCCTGACCGTTCAGACTGCTGACCCGACAACGTGCCAGGAGCAGCCCGAGACCTTCAAGCTGATGCGGAGAGCTGGCTTTCATGTTCTGTCCCCTGAGACTTTGGAATCGTATCTCCAGGACCTTCAGGAGGCTCTTGACGAGGACAGAAACCTGATAACATTGAAGTACGCTCGCATCGACGAGCTCATTCCTAGCCTCAACGATAACCCCGGTATCGGCAAGATTGTGGGGATTGAGGAGCGCTGGTTCAAGGAGTTGGAGCGGAAATACCCTTTGACCTTTCGCAACCGGGCTGACTTCGCTGCGGGGACTTATCTTCGCAGCGAGCTGGAGACATATTCCGACCGCACACTGGAGCTATATCTCAAAGACGTCACCAAAGCTCTGCACGAAGGAAGGAATCTGACAGCAGAACGATACACCTACCTGTTTAAGCAACTAGGCTATAACTCCATAGAAGATATGGAGCAGCAGAGAAAAAAGGCTAAGTAATAGCTGATTATGGGGCTGTAGCTCAGCTGGGAGAGCGCCTCCTTTGCAAGGAGGAAGTCAGGGGTTCGAGTCCCCTCAGCTCCACCAATACCCCTTCAAAAACCGACCTTTCGAACCACATTATTCCGAAAATTGACCTTTTACCCTTCGCCCTGGCTTGTCGAACGGTGAACAGCACGTTCATTGAACGCTTCACGCACAGTCACAAAGCTACTTCGGCACCATAATTAGGGGATACAAGCGTAGATATTCACCGAAAGGGAAGGGAGAAGTGTTCTAAGAAAATCCTGCGTCACCAAAGGCATCTAGAAAAGGCTGAGGTATCGAGGTGGAATTCTCATCCAGTTGAGTATGTCTCTCGATAAAACCCTGGCATCCTTCAATAAATCTGACGAATGTATCAAGATCGGGGAAAGTAACAGCGCCTTGAGCAGGCCCCTGTAAAAGCATCTGAATTTGATTATTGCTGGTTATATAGATGTCCACTTGCATCTTCATAAGCCTTGGCTCCTCCAGCTTGTTTCAGCTATCCAATCACATCGAACTCAATACTAGCACACATATCACAAGTTAGACTATAGCCTTAATTGACTTTTATGACAGCAGAATAGTACCCCCACTGGATATAGGACTAACAGCAATGCCTTAAATCGGTACCAATTTCCTATATGCCTTGGCTAAGAAGAACTATTATAAACGTCATGGTAGGTATTGTAATGTTTGTGTAGGATACTTGGGGTTCTAATAACTTGTTTATACTCAGCTTCTGCTTGCCAGAGGCAACTTAGATCAATCAAGCAGGGAGGGTCTGGAAACCATACCGGAAGTCGGCTGCAATAATCCCAGCGCTATCCTGATGCTGGTAGTCTTGCCAGCGCCATTGGGCCCTAGAAAACCAAAGATATCTTCCTGCTGCACCGCGAGGGTTACATCTTTCAAGATTTCCCGTTGACCGATACGCTTGAAAACGTGCTCGAAGCTTATGACGTCATCCACCGGTGTCTCACCTATTAAATATCCCATCTATGATATCACTTAAGGCCAGCTTATTCAGGGAGCCAATTTGACCTGAACAGGGGCCCGCTCGAAATCCGCGGCACTCATTAAAGTCGCCAGGCGGAGTCTTGCCAGGCCAGCCACGAACCGGTCGGGAACGATTGCCAGCCTGGTGTTGTAGAACATAGCAACGTCATTAAAATAGTCGCGCGCCAAGGCGATGCGCTGTTCTGCGTCCACCAGCGCTTGCTGAAGTCGCAGGAAAGATTCATTGGCTTTCAAGTCCGGATAGCGCTCGATTATGACACGAAGCATCGGCGTTATGCCTTTGAAGTCGGGACCAGCTACGCCTGGCGGTGTCGCCTCCGCTTGCCCTCGCAGTTCTGTGATGAGTTTCTGCGTCTCGCTTTCGTAGTCACGATACCCTTTGACAATTTCTATAATATTGGGAATCAAGTCATGCCGCCGCTTGAGCTGCACATCCACCTGCGACCAGCCTTGTTCTAACCGGTGATGGAGATTAACGAGGCTGTTGTACACAGTCCAGACCCAGCCCACTGCCAGCACAGCCAGGAATGCGACGGATGCCAGAACAAAAGGATGCCAGCCTAACCCTTTGTTGGAGTTGGCAAGCATGTCCCTCCCCACCGCACCACCTATGGCGAAAACGAGACCAAGCACTACTAGCGCCCAAAACCAGCGACCATAGCCGGAGCTGACTTGCTTCTCGGTCTGGGTAGAAATGAGGAACATGGAAGCATTTTTATCGTGAGCTATTTCGGCCGCGACGACATCCTGCCGCTCTCGTGCCTGCCCCACCACATACAGCATAGTATGAAGAGGCAGCGCAGTCTCGTGAAAACGCCGTTTATGGGTAGAGTTGTCTATCTCATGCTCCGGACCTTTTCCGAAGTACAAAGGGCTGCCCCGTGAAGCTGTCTCATCGAACGTTTTGACGTTGTGGATTTTGGCGCCATCAGGCACGATGCGTATGACGCCGGCATCGTCCTTGAGATAAAAAGGGATAGACTGGCTGCCGCCGGCAACCTTGGCCCAGCCGCTCTCTGTGCGCGTACGGACCTGAGTGTGCCCTTTGGAGTCGGTATAGGTCTCTGTTACTGTCCTTGACCAGTGTTCATCAACCTGCCAATCGTACTGCACACAGGGAACACCACCCAGATAGCTGGTTAGAGGCGTTTCGCTCTCGGCTGTGCCCTTAAGTTCGGCTAGGCCGATGAATACGCCCTGTGTCTTCGATGTGGGGAGGTCATCGATGGTACGCTTACGCCGCAGAGCCCAGAATGCCCCGAACAGGCACCCCAGAGCGGCCAAGCTGCCCAGGACAACCGATAATAGAGCTCCAATTCCTGATGTCACCCGTCAATTGTAAAGCACAAGTCAAGATTTGGTCAAAGTGAGGGTAAAAGCGAATTCAGAAGCTATCTAGTCCCCGTTCCCTATTTGCGTTTTGTTAAGCAGCCGTTTGACAAGTCTTAGAAAAATGTCTAAAAGAGTACGTGGGGACAATCCAATGGTAAAAATTGACTATATTGATAATCTTGAACTCACAGATGACGAAGCTAAAATGCATTACAACGAACTCCTCTCATTAAGTTACCTTGCCAAAGGGCTGGAGTTCTTATACAAGCAGGTCGGAAAACTAGAAGCCCAAATAGCTGCGAACTTAGGAAAGAATATAAAGGTCTCTATGTTTGGTAACGCTCCTCAGCTTAAAGGAATTCCACAAGACCTAGTGGCATGTGCTTTCCATTGGTATGCGGTGACAATATGCAACTATGTAAAAATGGTTAGCTGGCTTGTTTATAGTGAGGACTCAACTAAGGCTACAGACTATCTTAAGCAAGTTGTACCCCCAGTAAAGCTGTGGCGAGACAAGGTTGGAGCGCATTTCGCCAGAATAAGCCCCCGAAAAGACGATACGCCAGCCGACCTTGCTAAGAGTGTCATATTCCCTATATCTTTTGATGACGACGCTTTTTACACCGGCTCATGGAGATTGACTCTAAGCAAAGGCGGCAAATCAAGTACTAGTCGCCAAGATATGCGGTGGAGTCTTACTCACACTCATCGTAACCTTATCCCTAGATATTGGCCGTCCGAGCTTGATTGATAATCATACAATTAAGCTAACCCTGACCTCAAGCTTCTCTCTATTGATACCTCATTGATACCTCAACCCTATAATTCATTCTTGCTACGTTAGAATACTTAAACGTTGAACTTTTGAGCCTCTAGGCAACCGCTTTCAATACCCGCAGTGCGCGCAATGTCACCCACTTATTGGGTTGTTTCTTGGCACCAAAATCCACCCATGTTTTACCTTCATAGTCGTACTCCAACAACCAGCGCCCCGGGCTGTCCTGCTTCTCACGGATGATATTGAGAGCACGTGCTAGCCGAGGGTCGCTGCCACAGCCCAATCCAACAAGCGCTTCAACATTTTGCAGCAAATCAGTCACATAAAAGACGGGAAATCCGAATTTCCACCAATTGCCACTCGGTTTATTGCTGTAGCCACAGGGATAATCTGCCTTGGCCGGGTCTTTGCTGAACAGGAAATCAACTCCTGCGCTAATTGCCTTATTTATCAGGTCTGTCCTTTTTCTCTTGGGCAATTTGCTGAAAGCCAGCATCACTTTTACCGCTCCCCAGGCGCAGGGCAGTCTATTATTTCTGCCGCAGGCGAATTTGGGCCCACATTTTCCAGCATAGTAACGAACTGTAGCTGTCTTATCTTGCACTGGAGATACGCCCTCTCCCGTAACGCTTCGCGCCATCCATTCAAATGCCTTGTCAATGCGTTCATCTTCACAACCCAGGTCTAATAAGGCGGCACAGAGGTTCCCCTGCAAACAATCTATAGTCCCTGAGGGAAGCCCATTCATCGTAAAATGTCCATCTTTTGTTAGCGCATGCTCGAATAAGTACGAGCAGGCTGTAGCTATCCGCTTATCCATTTCGATATAAGCACCGAGTTGAGATAGCAGGATAAACGACCATACTGTTCCTCTATATTTAGGGTTATATCCGGCTCCGGGTCGCTCCCAATACCCTTCCTTATTCATATTCGCCAGCACTAGAGCAATGGGACCCTCTGTATGCGCCTTCTTCTTAACCGTCATCGACTCTCTTGTGTCGTTTTTGACCAAGTCACGCATCGCGAGATATCTCACACCAATGTCGTTTGGTTCCAGTAGCCACTGCACTGGATTTCTCTCTGTTCTACTCTCTTTGACCATTGCTTTACTCCATAGCAGCAAGCTATATGGGAGATTAATGAAACTACTTCTCCTGCAACCTCTTCTCCAAATCAGACAGGCTTCTCAGCGAACTCCCGTCTTTACGTTCGCCTCTTCTATCAAGGTGGAAAGCCCTGATGCCTGCGTCCCTGGGGGCGATGAAATCCTGCTCCCATAGGTCGCCGACATGGGCCATCTCTTGAGGAGAGACACCCATCTGGCGGCATACTTCGAGGAAAAACTCTGGGGTCTTTATCTGAGCGTAGTCCGACACCGAGGAGAATACCTTGGTAAAATACCTCTCTATCCCATCCAGCAGGTAGGGTAGAAACTCCCTTGTGGAGCAGGAGACGACGATGAGCGTGTAATCTTTGCTGAGACAAGATAAAGCGCGGTTAACATCCAGATAGCAAGAGACTGTATGCCGAAAGTTCTCCAGCAACTGCTGATGGCAATCGCCCAGGCCGAAGCGCTGCAGCCAGTATTTAATGTCATACCACTCGATCCTGGAATCGCCCACCACATGGTACGCTTTCTCAATAAATGCCTTCGCCTCCTGAAAGCTAATCCCATTCTTTCTGGCGTAAAGGGATGGGATACCATCATACCATACGGCCTGGCTGAAGTCCGGAGTCACCAGCGTCCCGTCAGCATCGAAAGAGACAACTTTAATCCTGCTCATGCGTACCTCATGGCTATTTTAAGGCTTGTCGCGGCTTAAGGAAAGTCGACGGGAATATCTCCTCGTTATGGGTAGGTCGGAGCACCTGCTCCGACCTCGGCCTGGAGCCGGTGCTCCAGGCTACCCCGAAGGGGGTTCAAGATAGGGTTTCTAAGCACTCTCTTAGTATGTATCTGGAAACTTAAAACGAGATATGCTACAATATCACTTTGGTAGAGATACCGAGCACTACAAACGTGGAGGGATTATGGCCAAGAAGAGTCAAGAGTATCCCGTGATCTGGTTACAAACAGCTACCTGCACAGGTTGTTCGGTATCAGTTCTCAACACAGTC
>Ga0315281_10006817_pt1 | contig 16182 bp, 14 predicted proteins | sample YL17G07_0_MG_FD_204540 | JGI IMG/M metagenome (GOLD analysis project Ga0315281, IMG submission 204540) | Sediment microbial communities from Yellowstone Lake, YNP, Wyoming, USA - YL17G07_0 | ecosystem: Environmental > Aquatic > Freshwater > Lake > Sediment | place: USA: Wyoming | collected... | reverse complement strand
CTGCGGATTCGAAGTCCGACGCTCTATCCAACTGAGCTACGGGCGCATTGGGGTGAGTGAAGGGACTCGAACCCTCGACCACTGGGGCCACAACCCAGTGCTCTATCCGACTGAGCTACACTCACCATTTTTTAGTTTTCATTCTGAGGTGGCTCTTTTTGATAACAACTCGAAATCGTAATTCCTACGGCGCCCTGAACCACGTGGGGTTCAGGACTGCCATGCACCTTACATGGTGCATGGCGCGCCTGAGAGGATTCGAACCTCCGACCTACGGATTAGAAGTCCGTAGCTCTATCCATCTGAGCTACAGGCGCTTAATTGCTAAGGATACGACTTCTTTAAGTTTTCGTCAAGGCGAAATTAGCCAATTGGATTTAAACTCTTTAAGTTATTGAGTAATTTGGTCTTTAAAGTATTGTGTGGATATACCTTCGGCACTGTTAAATTTGAGGAAGGCGGAGACTGCGAGTCACAATCCAGTCAGTTAGACCTCCTTGGAAAACTGACTAAAAAATTCAGTCAGGAGATTTGGACAATAGCCACGGCATTTGCCCAGAAAATTGATTAAACCGTTTCGCCGTCAAGGAAAATTCCAGAAGAATACCCTAATGACCAAATAACTTAATAACTTTATTCGCTATGAGCTTATTGAGTGGGGATTTCTTCGAGGCGGGTTTGGAAGAGGACGGGAAAAAGGAAGCAAGGATGGAGTCGATTAAAGATTGCTCTCCCCTAATGACCCACAAATAGCTTTGAGGGGTTTGAAGAACGAAGAATCGGGATTGATTCCATAATAGGCCCGGTTTCGGGTCGTCTGTTTTTTGACGATCCCGAGCCATACAAGGTTATTCAATTCTCGCTGCACAGGCCGAAGGGAAAGGCCGGTCTCGAACATGATTTCCCTTTGATAGAAACTCTGTCCCGGAAAAGTGTAGAGAAGACAAAGGATCCTGGCTCTTGTGATCGATCCAAAGAGTTTGTTTAAGAATTCTTCCGGGTTCCCCTTACCCTTTTTCATGATGCCGTTGGGTCAACTGACTGACTTAAAAACCTGGAAAGGAATCTTATCTAAACTGGTTTATCCCGTTTCTTTAGCTGATTTTGTTGATCTGGATACGGACAGAATGAACCTGACTTCAAAATGAAGTCAGAAGGACGAACCAAAGAACTTATGACCGAGGAGAGGTTGCAGATTTGAGGTTTAAGTTTTGAGGTTTCGGGGTTTTAGAGCTCCGCAATCCGAATTCGATTTAGCGGCTGCCTTTGCCGAAGGACCACGTGGATGTTCTTAAGGAAGATCCAAATTTCAAGGAGGTATAAAAAATCTAATTGGAAGGAAATCTGACTTCAAAATGAAGTCAGGAGGACGGAAGGTCTTAGATTTTAGGATTCTGCAACCCGAAATTTAAAATCAAATTTAAAATCTTGGAGGTTTTTAGGGTTGGTAGGGTTGGTATTCAGGGATGATTTCTTTGAGCTTCGATTTGATGCCGGAGGCATCTTGCGCGTTGGCGAATCTAACAAGTTCCTCTATCTTTTGATGAAGCCAATTGAGATCACACATATTTCCTTTCAAGACAAAAATCTTTTCATAAGGTGTCCGGACAATCCCCTCCCCTTCTGTGATAAGTTCTTCATGGAGCTTTTCGCCCGGCCGTAGACCAATAAACTTGATTTCAATATCCACATCAGGTTTAAACCCTGATCGCCGTATGAGATCTCGTGCCATATCCACTATTTTGATTGGTGTTCCCATATCGAGAATTAAAATTTCTCCCCCTTCACCTAATGCTCCTGCCTGAAGAATCAATTTACAGGACTCAGGAATTGTCATAAAATAACGGGTGATCTCCGGGTCAGTGACAGTGACAGGACCAAAACGTTCGATTTGTTTCTTAAATAGATGAACCACACTTCCTTCACTTCCAATCACATTTCCGAACCTGACAGACAAAAACCGAGTTGGATTTGCAGCATAACAAGATGTAATTATCTCTGCGACCCTTTTTGTAGCACCCATCACACTCACAGGCCGAACTGCTTTGTCCGTGGAAACATTGATAAAGCATTTCGTCCCAAACCGGTGTGAAGCTTCGACGATATTTCTCGTCCCAATGATGTTATTATAGATAGCCTCCCAGGGATTCAATTCCACAATGGGAACATGTTTATAGGCTGCGGCATGAAATACTACCTCAGGTCTATAGTCTGAAAATAGCTTATTTAAAAAGCTCTCATATTTTACATCGCCAAGAATCGGGGCAATGGAAACTTTTGGAAACCTCTGGCGAAACTCCATCTCGATGTGAAAAAGACTATTTTCGGTCTTATCAAGCAGAATGAGATTCTTGGGTTGAAATTGTGCAATTTGACGACAAAGTTCAGAACCGATTGATCCCCCTGCTCCTGAGACACAAATAACCTTGTCTGTAAGATATTCTCCAATGCTTTTCATATCGAGATCCACAGGGTCCCGCCCAAGAAGATCCTCAAATGAGACCTCCCGGACAGTCTTAAAAGAAATCTTTCCATCTATTAATTCACCGATCCCTGGTGTGGTGCGAGTCTTGAGCCCTGTTCCATCACACGCTTCAATAATTCTGCGCATCTGCTTGGTGCTCGCTGATGGAACAGCAATCAGAATCTCATCCATTTCTGCATCGTAGGCCAGATTATGAATTTTTGGAATAGGTCCTAAAACTGGCACTCCATGAATCCTCATGCCCTTCTTTCTCGAATCATCATCCAGAAAACCTACCACTTCGTAGTTGAGACGGAGGTTGTCCCTGATTTCTCGAAGCATCTTCTCCCCTGCGTCGCCTGCTCCGATGATCAACAACCTCTTTTTGGGCCTTATCGTCCTTCTCCTAGAGAAGGGATTTTGAAATAGAAATTTAAGCCCCTTTTCTTTCTCAGACAGGAGTAGTCTGATGGTTATCCTGACCCCTGCGATGAAAATAGACGTCAAAATCCAGTCCAATACGAAGACAGACCTGGGAAATCCCTCGAAACGGTATATAAAAAGGATCGCTATCATGACTATTCCCGAGGAAATAGTTGTCCCTTTCAATATGTTGAACAGGTCAACAAGACTGGTATATCGCCACATACCTTTATAGAGTCCAAAGAACATAAAGACCAACAGTTTGAAGGGAATAATATAAGGAAGCGAGGCGGTAAGGCTTTTCCATTCTTTTATTGGGATTTGGCCTTCGAACCTCAGCAGATATGCTAATAGGTAGGCGCCAACAACAAGGCTGCCGTCCGTCAATAGAATTAAATAGAAATTTTTATTACGAATGATGTTTCTCCTCTCTTAAGTTTTACAGTCTACTTGGTTTTTTTGGTCTATTCAGTCTATTCAGTTGATTCGGGTGTCTAGTCCAGTCGGTCGTTTCGGAATTGAAGAATTCTGTTAGGGGGATCGCCGCACTCGATAACCTTCTCTTTCCAAGACTATAAGTGTCCCTTTAATTGTTGCAAGATCAAACTTCACAAGAAAATGTTCAAGAGATTGAATAATATCAGAAAGTAGAGGGGGATGAATTCGGATTCGAATAATACCATAATGACTATCAAGAGGGTAAACCCCGTTAGAAATTCCAGTCGTTGCGACTCGAAACCGAGCGGGGCATTAAACCCCGCCGGAATTATTCTAAAATCTAACCCCGCTGCAGCCGCCGGCCCAGAGGGCCTCTGGCCCGGAGGGAGCAGCGGGGCATTATTTCTAACGGGGTAAAGCAGGAGATTTGCAAAATGCTTGTCAAATGTTACCAGAACCCTACGCTCCTTACGCGTCAACTCCATAATCATCGTATCAGGAGTGCCAGGGATTCCTAACTCGAGCGCTTCCTTTACGTCAAACCCTTTTTGCCGTAAAAACTCTACGATAGCGGGGGGGACGTTTTCGTCAGCCAAAAAGCTTGTCATTATGTTGTTATCGCAAAGGGTACGTATTCGCCGTCGCGAATAAGAGTAGCGGCATAATGCAGGCAGGCTTCAATATCTTCTTTTATCAGTTGTGGATAATAATCCCGGATAATTTGATCAGCGGTAAGACCAGCTTCTACAAGCTCCAGGACAAGGTAAACCATGATGCGGGTATTTCGGATGCAAGGCTGTCCGTGACATACGTTAGGGTCTGCGCTAATACGCTCCAGTAAGTTACTCATGTTGAATTCAACTCCACGAAACAAGTATCATATTATAACAATCAAGTCAACCTTACACTGAATAAATAGACCGGTCAACTTGCCCAAGCTTTATCCTAATATTGTCCGTTGCGTTCTTTACTTTTTTCCCTTGGTAATTCTATTTACTTGATCTTCTTATAGCAGCTTTTTAAAACACTAATGATTCGTTCAAGATCTACTTCGGTCAGTTGTGTGCCTGAGGGCAAACATAATCCTCGTTCAAAAAGATCTTCGCTCACCGCTCCTCCCCGAATACGGCAGTCCTTAAACACCGGTTGAAGGTGCATGGGTTTCCAGATCGGCCGCGACTCAACGTTCTCTGCCTCTAAAGCTAAACGCACTGCTTCTCTGTCCGAGCCAAATTTTTCTGGATCGATCAATATCACGGTGAGCCAACAAATGGATCTTCCATAAGGTGCTTCACTGAGAAACTCGATACCAGGAAGCTCATCTAAAGCTTTTCGATAGAACTGGTTGATTGCCCTTTTCCGGGCGACCTTTTCATCGAGCCGTTCCAGTTGACCTCTCCCCACAGCGGCCAAGAGGTTACTCAAGCGATAGTTATAGCCGATTCGGGAATGCTGATAGTGAGGTGCAGGATCGCGGGCTTGGGTTGAAAGGAATCGAGCCTGTTTGATGAATTCTTCGTTATCAGATACCAGCATTCCGCCTCCGGAAGTTGTAACGATTTTGTTTCCATTAAATGAAAAAATACCCATCACACCAAATTTCCCTGCAAAAATACCATTATAAGTTGCCCCAAGGGCTTCTGCAGCATCCTCAATGATAGGTATTTTATATTTTCCGCATATTTCAACAATGGGATCGTAATTAGCACATTGGCCATAAATATCAACAACGATGACGGCCTTAGGTAATCTCCCCCTTTGAGCGCTGGCATTAAGCTCCTCTTCGAGTAATTCGGAGTCCATATTCCAAGTAGGATGATCACTATCAATAAAAACAGGTGTTGCGCCGAGGTAGGTAATAGCATTGGCACTTGCGGCAAAGGTAAGGTCTGAGCATAAAACTTCATCCCCCTCCCTAACCCCAAGCATTAATAAAGACAAATGCAGGGCAGCTGTGCCACTGACGAGAGCGGCTGCATGTTTGACGTCGATCTTCTCACATATCTCTTTTTCAAAGGCATCCACATGGGGGCCGAGCGTAGTGATCCAATTGGAGTCGTAAGCCTGCATAAGCAGCTCATGTTCTCGCCCATCAAGGTGAGGAGGAGATAAGTAGATACGCTTCATAAAAACTATGTGCGAATCAATTTCTTGGGAAGTCCAGCATCAGATGACTGAAAAGTTCAGTCAGATTGACCGGTAAAGTCAGGCAGATAAGGGAACTTTCATGGATTTTCACTTAAATATGACTGTGTAAATAGTTTTAAAAATTAACTTTAAATCGTAGAAGAAACCCTGTTTTTTTAAGTAAATCTTACTATACTCCAATTTCTGGGGGAGAATTTTAGTAAGATATACTTTCTCAACATCGACGGCCTCACAATCTAACAAAGAAGACTCATCTCGGAATTTGATCGATGCCAAATCAGTAATTCCAGGTTTGATTTTCAGTATTTCTTTATAAATATCTGAATAATACTCAACGAACTTAGGTAGTTCAGGTCTGGGTCCTACAAAGCTCATATCCCCTCTTAAGACATTGAATAATTGAGGAAGCTCATCCAATTTGTATCTCCTCAAGTACTTGCCAACATGGGTTATCCTTTTATCATTTTTTGGACTACAGCTTAGACCATCTTCAGTTTTTTGAGAATTCATAGTTCTAAATTTATAAAGCATGATCTCTTTCCAATCCTTTCCCAATCGTTTTTGCCGATAAATAATTGGCCTTCCAGATTCAAACACAATACAAAGAAAAATCATCAGCAAAAACGGAGATAAGATTATCAGTCCCAGGGCAGAAAAAGTCAGATCAAACAATCTTTTTGTATTCATATTGCTGAAATCCGATTGTTTTTCTTTTGTCTGAAAACGATTTTTCTTTGATACTTAGCGACTAATCTCTCCTGCTCCTTGTGCAATTCCTCGTTTGAGAAAAACTTTGTCTTGGTTATCCGATTCTCATATTCGTCCACTTCTGACCAATCTACATTTTTATGCAATTCCGGATCATAATACAGTGTTCCAGGAAAGGGGGCAAGAATGGTAAACCCCACCGAATCTGGCTTAATTTCATCCACTATCTTTTCCGAAAGCCCTATATCTTCGAGGCCTTCTTCTGGCATTCCTAAGAGCATATAAGCTCTCCGAAAAAGGCCAAGCTCTGCCGTCACCTTAAACACCCATCTCACCCTATCAAGGTCTATATCTTTTTTCATTTCTCTTAGTATTTTTGGAGAACCACTTTCAACCCCAATCCATACCTCTCGGCACCCTGCTCGCTTCACCAATCTCAATAAATCCTCATCTACTGTATCCGCTCTTATGTTACATCCCCAGGGGGTTTTAATATTCCTTTCTATCTTTTTCTCGCAAAATTCCCTAACCCGCTCCTTTTTTATTGTGAAGGTATCATCACTGAATTTAACAAAATCTATTTTTAAATCTTTAACCACTTGTTCAAATTCGTCGAGTACATTATCAGCACTTCTATATCTAACCTTACGAGACCACACCGAGTGGCTGGCACAAAATGAACATCTGAAAGGACAGCCTCGGCTGGAAAAGATACTGGCAATGCGGTATCCATTGTCCTTGAAAGCCTGCCTAATATTCCGCTCCTGCTTTATAAGATTTCGGTCAGGAAATGGTAATAAATCAAGATTCTTAATATAAGGCTTTTTAACAATCTTTTCTCTGCTCCCTTTGAGAATATCCAAAAATGCCTCTTCACCTTCGCCGATAACGACAGCGTCTATATAATTATTTTCAAGCGTTTGCTCAGGAAGGCATGATGGATGTATGCCGCCAAAAACGATATAGTTCCCGGGCCGTTTTATCTTCGAAGCAAGATACTCAGCATGTTTCATATGAGGTGATGTGCAGGTGAATCCAATAACATCGGCGTCCCTACATCCGGCAATTATCTCATCGTCAGTGTCATAGAACCCACTAAAGAACTTAAAATTATTAAACCCTTTCGCTTTCGCATAAGACGCGATATAACCGAGATTCAATGCCTCCCAGGTGTGAAAAGATTTAGGCTGTATCAAACCTATTTCCATTTTTAATATGTTCCCTACTTCAAAAACATATCTAACTGATCAAAACTTCCTCAAACCTCTCTGCTAATTTCCCCCTGCAATAATGATTCTCTACATATTTTCTTCCATTTTCTCCACACCTCAAACGAATCTCCTCATTTTCATATAAGAATTTTATTGCTCTGGCCAACTTACTCGGATTTTCCGGTTCTATACATATCCCCGCATTTGAATCTTCCAAAACGTTTTTACTAACCCCCTTACCTGAAAAAATACTGGGCAGCTTACAGGCCATATAAGCAAGCATCTTTACTGAAAGAGCATTTTCGCTCAAAGGGATATTTCTCAATGTTGCTATTCCAATGTCAGAGATAGAAAGATATTCATTCAATTTTTTTGGCTCCATTTGGCCAAAAAACTTTACATTATTCAAACCAAGCTCTTTTGCTCTCTGAATTATTCTATTTTTCTCTGATCCATCACCAATAAATAGAAATAAGAAATTTTTTTTATCTTCTAAAAGCTTGGCGGCCTCAATTATTGTTCCAACTCCATGAATATAACCATTGGTTCCTGCATAAGTTACAATAAATCTATTTTCAAAATTAAGTCTCCTTTTTAAATAATCCTTATCAACCAATAACTGATAGACCTCTGTATTTACCCCATTTGTTATTACAGCTATCTTTGAAGATGTAATATTCTTTTCCACCAGATTTTTTTTACAACCCTCAGTAACGGTTACAATCTTATCTGCTTTTCTGCATAAATATTTTTCCGTCCATAAAAGAAAAGAAATCAGTACTTTATTTCTAAAAATACCAAATTCAATTCCCGCTTCAACCCATAAATCTGAGAGATGTAGGATAAATTTACTTCTTTTAAATCTGCTGATTAAATATCCGGAGATTCCTGTAAAAAGAGGCGGATACTCCACTATTATTACATCGTATCTTCCTATCATAAAGGACGCTAAAATAGAGGTGAACATAAATGATATGAAGCCTAAGACTCTTGGGAAAAATACTTTTGTTGGAGAAATAAACGACCAAGTTCTAAAAACTTTGATGCCATCCGTGTCTTCTCTCTGAAACAACCTATTCCTATACCCCGGATATAAACTACCTCCCGGATAATTGGGAAAACAAGTTAATATCCCTATCTCGTGCCCTTTGCTCTTTAGATGCCTAACTTGAGAATCAATCCGTTCCTGAGCTGCTCCAGATTCTGGAATGTAATACAATGTGAGAAATAAAATCTTCATTTCTAATATTTTTTCACATTTTGAGGATCAAAATAAAGTTTATAAAGCTCATTGGCAATCATCTCAATATTAAAATCTTTCTCTACTTTCCTTCTACCATTTTCACCCAATATTCTCCGTAAATCCGTGTTCTCGATTAAAGTCTGCATAGCATCTGCCAAAGCTTGTTCGTCAGATGGAGGCACCAGAATACCTTCTTTCCCGTTTTCCACCAACTCAGGTATACTGCCAGTATTTGTAGATATTATAGGAATACCAAATGCCATTGCTTCCATCAAACTAACAGGGATACTCTCATGGTTGCCGTTTCCAAGGTCCACACTAGGCAGGACCACGATACCGACTTTACCGTCACGATAAAACCCGAGCAGTTCGTTGTGTGGAACATACCCGAGAAATTGAACAGTGCCAATGAGATTGAGTTCTTTTACGTGTTTTTTTAATTCCTCCCGTAACCCGCCTTCGCCCGCTATTTTAAGAATGCAGTTAACACCCAGATTCTTCAGAATCGATATAGCCTGCAAAAGGTAAGTGTGGCCCTTTACAGGAAGCAGCCCTGCGGGGCACAAAATCACTGGCGGAGTGTACTCTGCAAACTGATTTGCTTGGAAAGAGGCAAAAGGAACCCCCATGTGGATAACTCGAATTTTCTCTTGTAATTGCTCGCCTTTCAAAATCTCTCTGGACATTTGGACGCCGCTCTCGGATATAAAACGAACGAAAGAGGCTTTTTGCACCTTCACTTCCAAAAGATTGTTCTCCCTAATATCCCAACGGTGAGCCGTAAAACTCCATGAAATACCGGATACCTGATTTGCTATTAATGCCATTGATGCCGTTGTTGTAGCCCATTGGGCATGAATATGGGTTGCTCCCCAATCTTGCGCCCTTCTCGATAGCCAAAGCCCTTTGGGGAAGATTGCCAAGTTCTTCGACAGAATTTTAAGCGAACGACTACGAAACAAAATTCCGAATGCCTGGAGAGATTTGAGTGGACAGCGGGCAAACTCACAAACCGCAACCCAGAGTATCTCCAATGAGAGCAGCGGTTGCGAAACGGTTAGATTTTGAAGCCCTTTCGCATCTGAGTTTATTATATCCCCAGAAGGAGACCGTGGCACTATCATTATTTCCTTTCCCTGTCTCATCAGCTCCATTACCTCAGGGATAAAGAACTGTTCAGCATTACCAAACGGCATGGTAACTGTGATGTAAATGAGCTTTGTCGTCATGTTATAGGTAGACTCTTCTCGCTGACTCGAGTTGCACGGGTTATGACTTTTTTCTTAAAAGCAGGCAGATAAATCACCAAAAGGAAAGGCAATGTGTTCATCAATGCACTCTTATAACTGCCTATGAGGCCGGAACGAACCGCATTTAATACAAGAGAAAAATAGATTCCGCTGTAAAATAAAGCGACACAGTCGTACTGCATGTTTTTTCTGAACCATTGGTAAACCACCTGTACGCTCCATCCATAAATAAATAAGAATAAAAAAACGCCTACTAGCCCAAAAGCCCAGAAGCCTTCCTGTAACATAAAAAACCCATAGCCACCACCAGAGCTATAAACATGTGGGTAAAAAACATTCACAAACCTCTCACTCAGAGGTAATGGCCTATTGGGATAGAATGCCTTTGGCACAAACACAAGTAATTCAGTTACCACGGATGAGCCATATGTAAAATCAGTCTCACCATCTTCTAATCCAGATATGAGACGCATAAGGTTTGTTCCGACCAACAACTCACCTGATGATTTAAGTTTCGCAAATTCGAAGCCGTGATACGTTATTTCATCACGCATGGCATCAAACATCTGCTTAGGGTCACTTGTGAATCGTACCACAGACAGCCCGTTTACAAATAGATACGCCAGCACTATAACAATGGCTGCCTTAGTTTTAGATATACGCTTTACCCGATAATGGTAAAATACCAAAGGAATTGCAGCCGCTGAAATTACAACACCCCGCCAACCTGCTAAAGTGTTTGTTAAAATATAAGCTACAAAGACAGCTGCCCCGGTCAATTTAGTCCAAAGCATTCTCGATCTAATCATTAATAACGTTGCAGTGGAAAGAACCAGGTTCACGGGGAGTATCACAAGAAAAAAATCAGATAATCCCGACGTCGCAGATGCCATATGTTCAAGCCGAAGTGCGAGTGCCCGTTCGGCGTATGAAGGGACCTCTGTGAAATTAAAAGAGTTATATATGAAGAGGGAAAAAGCAATTGCTACCGCTGTACCATATAAAATCAGTTTTCTAAAAAAAGTCTGATCATCTATCCGAAAGGGCCGCATTATTGCTGCATTATCGAACCGGTGTCTACACCGCTGTGCCACAAGCATACCTCCAGAAATGCCCGCTAAACCTAAAATACACGAAATGTAGTACGTTATCATCACACTAGCGTTTACTGAATCACCGTGATTAGTTGTCCCCACGCTTTCAACATATAACGCCGACGCAACTGAGTAAAGGAATAATAAAACAACCAACCCAGGTGCCGGACCAAATAAATCGAGGGAACCAGGTCCCTTGTACCTCCTCATAAACACGAATGCAATCGCAAGATAGATCGACACGAACAACCCGAAGCGCAGCCCTGCGCCACCAGTATCAGTTGCCAGAACAAATGCAACCGCGGCTGCGGTGAAGGCCGTTACGGAAGCAACAAGCATCTTGTTTCCAGGCGAAACTCGTTTTTGCATCAATCAAAACCCATCAGCAATAATTTAGGCGTAGAGTAAAAGATAAAGGATTTCACGATTCTCTATAAGACAAATCTTTACCAACTAACGCCTTACGCGGAATTACTGCCTTGATAGAGGCTTAGGTACTGCTTTGCAATTGTCTCCCAATTCAAATTGGTTCTAGCATATTCATTTGCTTGGTTGGCTAACTTCTTCGCCTCCCATTTATTCTCAACCAGCCGAACAACTGCATGGGCTAATTCCTCAGCATCGGGTTCAATTAGGAGTCCTGTTAATTCGTTTTGTACAATTTCAGGAATTCCACCGCGATTAGCAGCTATGATAGGTTTTTCTGCTCTCATAGCTTCAACGACAGAGAGAGGACAGCCTTCGTTCGGTGCCATGAGTAAGTAAATTTCAGAAACTGCTAACAGTTCAGGTATCCGCCTGAAGTTTCCGAGGAAAATCACGTGGTCATAAAGATTAACGGTTCGCACTAAATTCTCAAGGTAGCTCTTGTAGCGTCCATCTCCTGCAATCAATAAACGAATTTGTGGATATCGGCATCGCAGGAGACGAACGGCCTCTATACAGATTTGGTACCCGAAAACTTTCGAGTCCCAAGCCATTACCCCTACCGCGCACAGAACTGGAGAACAATTATGCAGCCCATATCTGTCTTTCATCAATTTTAATTCAGCCATATCGACACTTATCGGGCCGCTTCCAGAACGTATTACCGTGTAGTGCTTAATGCCCATTCCATAATACCTATTCAGGTCATTCACAATATTGTGGCTAACAGAAGTCACCTCGTCACATTGGCGCAACAATCGTCGAGTAAGCAAACGTCTCCAGCCATTATAACTACCCCCCCGATTACCGGGTAGTTTCACATATTCATGCACATGTGGAGCTGTGTGAAACGTAAATATAATGCGTGCTCGACGGTTGTTTGCCATCTTATACACGGCAGATGGAATGATGTACTGAGCGCGACCATGTATGTGAACAACATCAGGGTCTATGACAGTCAACCTTTTGTACACATCTAATGCTCCTGGAAGTAACCCACTACGGATCCTTACAGCACCATTGCCGGCCTCTGGTGTTAGAACAGATACATCATGGCCGAGTCGCTGCAACCCCGCTGAAAGACTACTAACGTATGTGGTTGGTCCTCCAGTAGTTTGAAACCACTGCGGAGTCACCATGACTATTCTAAGACTTTTAGATCTCATCTTTTCCATGTTTTCGACATATTCCGGCCATCATATGTGCAAAAACCCAAGGCCAAGATGTATGAATACTCCCAATTATTTTAGACCTGAAACTTCCTTTGCTCCCTAAATATAATGAGTGTGGGCCCAAAGGTACCAGTTTCAGTAACGTGAAACCCGATGACCTAAGGATATTTGCGTACTCCTGGGGTTCAAAGACATACTCAAAGAATCCGACATCGTCCGGTTTACGTCCCGTCAGTTTTCGGATGATCCCGTTACGGACTACCCAATCCTGCAAAGCCATCAGGCCAAGCCTTCTTACGTAGTTCATACAAGGAACTGTGCAGTACAATATTCCATTTGGCCGAAGCACACGATACATTTCCCTCAACGCGGCATCGGGGCCGTTTATGTCGTGTTCAATCGCTCCAAAACTGACAATTCCGTCAAAGAAATTGTCTTCAAAGGGCAATGCTCTCATATCACCTTTCAAAAGCATAAGATCAGGCCATAGCATTTTCGAGCGAACAATTGCTTCCGATGAATAGTCTAAACCCCATACCTCATAGCCTTGATTTTGTAGAAACCTAACCCATTTTGCGAGACCGCATCCGGCTTCGAGAATGGGGCCTGGTCTTCTTATATAGGCACTGATCCACGGCCAATTCTTGTCCCAGGCAAGGCGCGAAACACACTGCTCCCTTTTCGTGATCGCCCACTCGCAATCCCACCTTTGTTCCATTCTCAAAACCGGGTTATGGGCTTTTCCCCCACCCCGATGTTCCTTAAACGGCGTAACTCACCTCATTATACTGGTTATGGCCTGGCAAGGGTCTTCTACTCATGCCTCCGATTAAAAAACATATGCCACGGCCAGGCGAATAAACATTCCTCGTGCGGCACGTATTATAAAAACTGTTTCTTAATAATAAGCTGGCCAGAAGATGGGATCGTCAGGCGAACAAGAATCTCCATCCCCTTGCGTGATAACTGTTCAATATTAAAGAGGGTGCCTCCCTTTGCAATCTCACCAAACACAAGCCTTACCATGTTAAATAATGCGTTGGCGCTCTTTTTTGTAGTTAAGGCTTTTGATACACGATTCTCTTGATTGCTAAGAATGTGGTTGGCACCGTACAAGCGGCGGTCAAAACAGATACGAACAGAACCCCTGCTAAGCTTGCCACCATTGCAGGGCCTGAAACTGCCCCGCCTATCACTACCTTAGCTACAGCTACAACAATCAATGTCGCAAAAAAAGGCCGAGCGACGTCTTCAACATACCATCGGCGGTTCTCACCCGGTAGAAATCGTTTGTGTGTGAAGTGAACCGTGATCAGAAACAGAATAGCATTCAAAGATGCCCAAACCACCGCTCCGCCTATCGCCCCGTGCCGCGAAGTAGCAAGAATTACCAATGGAACAAAAGCGATAAGGGCTATCAGATATGCAAAAAACCCGTATTTCGTATATCCGTAAGCTTGGTGTACAGAAAACGGCAAATATGACAAAGCGCTGAAAGTAGCACCAAGTATTAAGATAGACACCAGTAGATGTGTGTTATTAGCGGTAGTTACGCTTCCCGTCCAAATCAACAGTATGTCTTTGGCAAACAGGCCTATCAAAAGAACGACCGGTAGAATAGCCACGGACATCAACTGACAGCCACAATGATATGCATGCTTTAACCCCTCCGTGTCACCTCGTGCCACATGTTGCGTAAAGACTGGGAAAAAGACAGCGTATAAGGGGAAGTATAAAATGAACAACCCGCCTATTATCTGCCATGCCAAACTATAATAACCAAACATTGTTAAGCTGAGTAGCTTACTCAATATAACTTTATCCAATTGATTGAATAGCAGCACCGTGACCGAAATCCCGCTAATCCCCGCTGCGAATCTCCAAACACTGTTCAACAACCTCCTCTGAAAGTGAGCGGGTTCTGCACTCGCCGGCAAAGTTCGCCAGAGCATTATAGCAAGAACCGTGACATTCAATGCGCTCGCAAATAACTGCCAATTGAAAAAATCTACAATAGGATTGGCGGAAACGGAAACAACGAACGCAGCCCCGATGCCTCGAATTGTCCAGATTACAGCATTCAGCCCGTTATAAAGAACTTGCCTCTGCAATCCCATGAAACATCCTGTGTAAAAGCTGACAGGACACTGAAAGGCTATTGCAAGCCCCATTTTGAAGATAACTTTCTGAACGGTGTCACTTGGCAGTGTATCTGCCTTTAGCCAATATGATGCAATTACCGGTGACAACAGAAGCATACCTATACCAATAATTCCAGCTATAGACCAATAGACTATTTCTAATGTCCGTGTTATGTTGCGCATTTGTTGCTCTTCACCCAATAGCGAACTGTGGCGCGCTAGTTCGCGGTTCACAGTAGTGCTCAACCCAAAATCGAACAACACCAACAGTGACTGTAATGTTAGATAGAACCCTACCAATGCAAAGGCCTCTATGCCCATGAATTTGATATATAATGGAACAAGGGCTAGGTTTATAATACCTGTCCAAATTTTACCCGCGTAGTTAGCAATCAAATTCTTTTTGATCTCAGTCAACGTTTTTCACAATATTTATGAGATGGGGTCAGTATGAGATGGGGTCAGGTCTTGCAATCCAACAATCTCGTTTGTCTGGTTTCTTGAGTTTCCCAAACCATTATCCTTCGGATGGAATGGCATCGGTTTCTTTGGTTTCTTTAGTTTCTTTGGTCTATTTAGTTTATTTAAGTTTAATCCTCTGGGATGGAAGGGAGTCACCATGGGCGACTGGAAATGAGACTTCGTCTGGAAGTAACTCAACTTCGTTGACTGGAATCCGTTAATCCTTCGGATTGGAAGGTAGCCTGCGGCTGGAAGAGCGTTTTGGTTTTTTTTCATTCTCATATGAATCGCGAGCTTCCCGCACGTTTTTCATCATCCGATTCAGCAAGTATCCTATTTCATTTGTTCTCCTTGAATAGCCCTCATAGGTCGCCTCTCCCAAATAGCCATTTCCCAGTGCTTCTTGAAAGTGATTTCTCAATTCTCCTAAAGACGCGCGGCAACGTTCGTAAAAGGTAAGTTTGTCATTAAAATGATATCTTCCGAATCCCTCACTAATGTCTGATGGAATGCATCGCGCCGAACGTCGCATTTGTCCAGCCAAATCATACTTTTCTTCCTTTGGAAAGGACCTAACCAGCTTAGCAACGTCAATTGAAAGTTTGTGGGCTAGCTGCTTCACCCTGTGGAGAGGGCTCCGGGGTCACATCTTCAATTGTCATTATTCTGGTTTATTTGGTTTCTCTGGTCTATCTGGTTGATTTGGTTTATCTGGTTTCTTTAGTCTATTGAATCGTTAGGATGGTTTAGATCGTAAATGTGATTTGCCCTCAATATCATTTTAAGAGTTACTGGATGGAAAGAGCAAATTTTATGGCTGAATTGATCTGCTCTATCTTCTCATCACGAAGAATGGCTATCCTTTCGATTAATAAATCCTTTCGGATCGTAACGATGGTATCTAAATTTACAACACACTTCTTAGGAAGCCCCTCCTCAGGACCGAGTTCAACCTCTACCGGAATACCTCTGATGGTCGAAGTCACTTCAGCCACGGTGATT
>Ga0315281_10006816_pt1 | contig 16183 bp, 13 predicted proteins | sample YL17G07_0_MG_FD_204540 | JGI IMG/M metagenome (GOLD analysis project Ga0315281, IMG submission 204540) | Sediment microbial communities from Yellowstone Lake, YNP, Wyoming, USA - YL17G07_0 | ecosystem: Environmental > Aquatic > Freshwater > Lake > Sediment | place: USA: Wyoming | collected... | reverse complement strand
CCATCGCCCGAAAGCATATTGCTTCTCAGGGTTTGGGCAAGTATTTCAGCCACTCGCTCGGCCATGGCCTGGGTCTGGAAGTGCATGAACTGCCCAGGGTTTCGAGGCTCAGCAAGGACACGCTGAAGAACGGAAATGTGATCACGGTGGAACCTGGAGTGTACATTCCCGGCGTGGGAGGGGTCCGCATCGAGGACGATGTCGTTATCCAGAACGGTTCCTGTAAAGTACTGAACTCATCGTCCAAGGAACTGATCGTCTTATGAATGATGCTTTTCGGAGGGTGCTGATCATCGCTTACTATTTCCCGCCCATGGGCCTCAGCGGTGTTCAGAGGACAGTCAAGTTTGCGAAATTCCTTCCCAAGTTTGGCTGGAAACCAACCGTGTTGACAGTCGGTCCCACGGGGTATTTTGCCACCGACCAATCATTATTGAAAGAGGTTGAGGATGCCGGTGTCACTATTGTGAGGACAGACTCATTGGATGCAAACCGGCTGTTTCGAAAAAAAGGCGTCGTGAAAATGCCGGCGGAGTGGATCCGAAAGACGATGCAATTCCTCGGTGACACGTTTTTCATCCCGGACACAAAGATTGGCTGGATGAAAAGGGCGATGAAGGCAGCGCGAGAGTTGCTCCGAAAAGAGCGCTTCGACCTTGTTTTTGCAACGGCTCCACCGCAAACGGATTTCCTGATCGGCGAAGCGATTCGGAAGGAATTCAATATTCCGCTTGTCTTGGACTACCGCGATGCGTGGCTGGATAATCCCTTCAAGTATTTCCCCACGCCGATCCACCGCTGGTTCCATGCCCGCTTGGAAAAGCGAGTGGTGAAAGCTTCGTTTCGCATCGTGGCAACACATCGTCGGGTGAAAGAGAGTTTGCTCAAACGGTACCCATTTCTCGGATACCATGATGTCGCGATCGTCTCCCAGGGTTTCGATACAGAAGACTTTTCTGCCTCGCAAAAACCTGCAGTCGGCGGCAAAATGAAAATTGCCCACGCAGGTACTTTTTATGCGGGGAGGAACCCTTCGACAATTCTGCGCGCCCTGGCAAATATTTTCTCTTCGCAGCCTCAATTGCGCGGCCGGATTGAAGTCTCATTCATCGGAAATGCCCGGAAATCCGATATCAAGCTTGCAAAAAAACTCGGCCTTCACGAAAGCATCACGTTCCATGGCTACCTGGAGCATCGAGAATGTGTGAAGCAATTGCAGTCGGCCCATGTCCTGTGGTTTATCATGGATGATGATTGCTCCAGCCCCGGAAAGCTCTACGAATACTTCGGGTCGCGCAAAGCCATTCTCGCGTCGGTCATCAACGGTTACACCCAGCAGCTGATCGATGAAAGCGGAGCGGCGGTGTGCGTAAACCCGCGGGATGTTCCGGCTCATGAAAAAGCCATTCTGGGTTTATTCTCACTCTTTGAACAAAAAAAGCTGCCGAGCAGCCCGGAGGAATTTGTTAATCGATTCAACAGGGTTTCGTTGACAGGAGAGCTTGCGAAGCAGTTTGAATCCCTCATGGATTATGACAAGAATGCTTTTGTGAAAATCGAAGAGGCGGCTTCATGAGGGTCCTGGTGGTGGGCTCCGGAGGAAGGGAGCATGCCCTGGTTTGGAAGCTCTTGAGAAGTCCGAGCGTGAAGAAAGTATACTGCGCCCCTGGCAATGCTGGCATTGAACAGCTCGCCGACCTGGTGCCGATTCAACAGACTGACATTGAGTCGCTGGCTCAGTTTGCCAGACAGGAGCAGATTGACCTAACGGTCGTGGGTCCGGAACAGCCGCTCACAATGGGTATCGTCGACTTGTTCGAAACTGCCGGGATGAGGATCTTTGGGCCGTCGAAGACTGCTGCCATGCTGGAGGGAAGCAAGATTTTTTCAAAAGATTTTATGAGAAGGAACGGAATTCCCACCGCTCGCTATAAAAAATTCTCGATCTCGGAGCTCCATGAGGCAGAGAAGTTTATCGGGGAACTCGAACCACCTGTTGTCGTCAAGGCAGACGGCCTCGCAGGGGGAAAAGGGGTTGTGATATGCGAATCGAAACAAGAGGCAACCCGTGCTGTGCAGTCCATGATCCTCGACAAGACGTTCGGAGATGCCGGCGAGCGCGTCGTGATCGAAGAGTTCTTGAAAGGTGAAGAGGCTTCGGTGTTTGCTTTGACGGACGGCAGAGACTTCGCAATTCTTTCGCCGGCTCAGGACCACAAGCGGATACTCGACGGAGACCAGGGAAAAAATACGGGCGGTATGGGGGCGTATGCTCCTGCTCCGGTGGTCACAGCAGAACTCATGGATGAAGTCGTGAAGGAAGTGGTCATTCCAACTCTTGAAGGAATGCGGAAGATCGGTTCTCCGTACCGCGGGTGCTTGTATTGCGGTTTGATGATAACAAGCGAGGGTGTCAAACTGCTTGAATACAACTGTCGATTCGGGGACCCCGAAGCCCAGGTCGTGGTTCCACTCATTGAGGGGGATTTTGGTGAAATTCTTTTGGGCGCCGCCTCAGGCAGGCTCCGGGACATCCCTGTGAAGACGTCTTCAGCCGCTGCCGTATGTGTGGTGATGGCTTCAGCAGGTTATCCTGAGCGATATGAAGTCGACAAGGAAATCAAGGGGCTGGACGCATTGAATTCCGATGACATTATAGCGTTTCATGCCGGCACAAAGCGAGAGGCAGATCGAATCGTAAGTACAGGGGGAAGAGTGTTGGGCGTGACTGCCATTGAACAATCCGGTAACCTGGAAAAAGCGATTGATGAAGTGTACAAATCTGTCGACAAGATCAAATTCGACGGCGCCTATTTTCGACGGGATATCGGACAAAAAGCCCTCAAGAAGGCAAAAACTCTGGGATGAAATAATCAATGAATATCCTGGTTACCGGCGGGGCAGGCTTCATCGGCTCACACGTGGTCGAGTCCTATGTCAACGAAGGCCACCGCGTTGTTATCGTTGACGACCTGTCGACAGGTTCAAAGAGCAACCTGCATGCAAAGGCGGCGTTTTATCAGTGCGACATCCGGAGCGAAAAGCTGGCGGACGTGTTCCAGCGCGAGCACATTGAAGTGATCAATCACCACGCAGCACAAATGGATGTGCGAAAATCTGTTTCGGATCCGATGTATGACGCATCGATCAATGTACTCGGCGGCCTGAACCTTTTTGAACTTGCCAGGAAGCACGGCGTCAAAAAGATCGTGTTCTCTTCCACAGGCGGAGCCATCTACGGCGAACAGGATTACTTCCCGGCGGACGAGCGTCATCCCACGCGACCGCTTTCGCCCTACGGGATTACGAAACTTGTCACCGAGAAATATCTCTTCTATTATAAGGAAGTCCATAATATTGATTCCGTTGTGCTTCGTTACGCAAACATCTATGGTCCGAGACAAAACCCACATGGCGAAGCGGGCGTCATCGCTATTTTTTGTAACACGATGCTCGGTAACGAGTCTCCGATCATTAACGGCGATGGAAAGCAAACCAGGGATTACACCTACGTTGGCGACGTTGTTCGGGCAAACGTGCTGGCGCTGAAAGCTTCAGGGTCGCACATTTTCAACGTCGGAACGGGAGTGGAAACGGATGTGAACACACTTTTCCATGAACTCCGAAAGCGATTGAACCCCGGCTGCCCGGAAAAGCACGGGCCCGCAAAACAAGGCGAACAGTTGAGAAGCGTCGTCAGTTACAAAGCCATTGAGAAAGCTTTGGGTTGGAAACCTGCTGTTGATATTCGAGAGGGGCTGAAATTGACTGCTGATTTTTTCGAGCAGAAGGTCAGGGCGGCATGAAATCGTCGAATCACGTCCTCGAGGACCTCTTGCAGGGCAAACGAAAGGCGATCGCCCGGGCCATTTCCATAGTGGAGAATGGTTCTCGCGATTCAACGGAGATTCTTCGCTCTCTTTTTTCTCACACCGGCAAGGCCTATCGAGTCGGGGTGACAGGACCGCCGGGGGCAGGAAAAAGCACGCTGACAAATAAGCTTGCCAAGTACTACCGATTGAAAGGTCTGACGATCGGAATCATCGCGGTAGATCCGACGAGTCCTTTTACGGGTGGCGCTCTTCTCGGTGATAGAGTCCGGATGACGGATGTCGAACTGGACGATTCTGTGTTCATTCGCAGCATGGCTTCCCGGGGAAGCCTCGGCGGGCTTTCCAGGAAGGCGAAAGAAGCAGCAGACGTTCTCGACGCTGCGGGTTTTGACTTGATTCTGCTGGAAACTGTTGGCGTTGGACAGTCCGAACTGGACATTGCCGGTGCTGCCGATACGACCGTCGTGGTTCTCGTCCCTGAATCTGGTGACGGGATCCAGGCGATGAAGGCAGGGTTAATGGAGATTGCAGATTTCTTCGTTCTCAACAAAAGCGACCGCCCCGGAGCCGACCAGGCCATCATGTCCATCAAGATGATTCTTGGATTCCGCGCACACGATGAGCATAGCTGGCTTCCGGATGTTGTCAAGACGCAGGCAAATGAAGGGAAAGGCATCGAAGAAATCGCAAACCTGATAGCAAAACACAAAAATTGGCTTGAAACAAGCGGGGGATTGGCTCAAAAAAGAAGAACCCGCTTGAAGAACCGCATTCGTGAAATTATTGATGAGAAGTTACACGTCGATTTTTGGAGCGAACGACGTTCTACGGAACTGGACAAAGAGATTGAGAAAGCGTTTTCCAAGGAAGTGACGCCATACGACGTCGCTGAAAGACTTATATTGGATTTCAAACGAAAAAACTGAATCGCCATGACAACTGAAACAGGAGTCGATTTCCAAATAACGGACGAAATGAAAATGATACAACAATCGGCAAGGGAATTCGCCGAATCGGAAATCCGTCCGCATGTGATGAAGTTTGACGAAGCGCAGGAATTCCCGAAAGAAATTGTGGAAAAAATGGCTGCACTGGGATTTCTCGGTGCAACTATTCCGGCTGAGCTGGGTGGAGCGGGGCTTTCGGCGTTGGAGTTCGTCGTTTTGATGGAGGAGATTTCTCGCGTTGATCCATCGGTAGGGCTGACGCTTGCAGCTCATAGCGGTCTCTGTTTGTCGCATGTGCACATGTTTGCAAACAAGGATCAGGCAAGAACATATGTGCCGGATCTCGCGACAGGAAAGAACATTGGTTCATGGTGTCTCACAGAGCCCTTTTCCGGCAGTGATGCCGGAGGCATGAAGACAACGGCCAGGATTGAAGGTGGTTCATACGTTCTCAACGGTTCAAAAACCTTCATCACGAACGGTTCATACGCTTCAACGTTTGTGGTCATGGCGAAAACCGATACGTCGAAGGGAAACAGCGGTATATCTGCGTTCATCGTTGAAAAGGCTTTTCGAGGTGTAAGCGTTGGGAAAAAGGAAAACAAATTAGGAATGAGAGCCAGCGACACGGTCCAGGTGATCTTCGACAACGTCCGAGTCCCGAAAGAGAATATCCTGATGAAAGAAGGTGAGGGGTTCAAACAGGCTTTGGCTGTTCTCGACGGCGGGCGAATCGGGATTGCAGCTCTTTCTGTTGGATTGGCCCAGGGTGCTTTGGATGCCGCGCTCAAGTATGCGAAAGAACGCCAGCAATTCGGCAGGCCGCTCGCCGATTTTCAGGGAATCCAGTTCCCGTTGGCCGACATGGCGACGGAAATCCAGGCGGCACGACTGCTGACATATCGTGCAGCCGCGGCACGTGCGAAAGGCGACGATGTCAACCTCATAGCAGCCCAGGCAAAATATTTTGCGAGCGAAGTTGCTCAGCGGGCTGCCACCGCAGCCGTGCAGATCCATGGCGGCTACGGCTTCATCAAAGATTATCCCGTGGAAAAATTCTACCGTGATGCCAAGCTGCTTACGATTGGTGAAGGCACTTCTGAAGTCCAGCGCATGGTCATTGCCAAGAATCTCCTGAAATGAAAAAAGAAAGCCTCTACTCCGTCGTTGGCATCCTTTTTGTCATTTCGGGCGCTCTGGGTCTCATCTACCAGATCGTTTGGTTCAAATACCTCTCGTTGTTTTTGGGAAACACCACGTACGCGCAAACGATTGTCCTCGCCACGTTTATGGGCGGATTGGCCATCGGCGCATTCTGGTGGGGGCGTTCAGCGGACAAATCCAGACGACCTTTATCCTTGTATGCATGGTTGGAACTTGCCATCGGAGTCTATTGTCTCCTCTATCCGAGTTTCCTTTCATTCCTGAAGGGCTCGTTTGTTTATGTCGTTCAATCCTTGAGTCTACCAAGTGACAGCGCCATTGTTCTGGTTTTGAAACTCATCGTGAGTCTCGTCTCCCTTCTATTGCCGACCATCCTCATGGGAGGCACATTACCCATTCTTGTCCGATTCATCTCTGAGCACGTAGAGGAATCCGGAAAGAATACGGCGATTCTCTACTTCCTGAACAGCCTGGGGGCGGTTGGCGGCTCTTTGCTCGCAGGTTTCTTTTTGATAAGACTTCTTGGACTGAGCACGACCATCTATGTTGCGGCCACAGCCAATATTCTGATTGGATTCGCAGCGTGGGCGTTGGGAAGGCGTTCGGTTCATGGGGCATCGATCCGGTCTGAAGTTCAGCAGACGGAAAGCGCACATTTTTCACAACGCCAGGCTTTCCTTGCCTTCTTGACCGCAGGAGTTTCCGGCCTTGCCGCAATGATGTACGAAGTGGCCTGGGTGCGTCTGCTTATACCCGTGCTGGGGTCTTCTACGTATTCGTTTTCACTTATGCTCGTCAGTTTCATCTCCGGGATTACCATCGGAAGCATCATCGTGTGGAGCGTCATTGAGCGGGTGAAGGACTTGTTTCGACTGCTTGCGTATTGCCAGTTGGGAGTTGTTCTTTCCCTTCTTATAACGCTTCCCCAGTATGGCCGCGTGCCCTACTATTTCTGGCATGTCGCTTTCCTGCTCAACCGTTCCGAGACGACCTATCCCATTTTCCTCGCTACAGAATTCGTTTTCGCTTTCCTCGTTATGATTGTCCCGACGATCTTTCTGGGAATGACACTTCCGATCGCGAGCAGAATCAACACGAAAAGCTTTGAGGTTTTGGGGAAATCCATTGGAAACATCTTTTCATTCAACACGGCCGGAACGGTCGTCGGCTCACTTCTGGCTGGCTTGCTCCTTATTCCCATCATAGGAGTGAAACGCACGATCGAAGTCGGAATGGTTTTCAATCTCACGATGGGCATTCTCGTTCTCCTTTCCAATGAAAAGATTTCAACTCGTTGGAAAACCGCGACCCTCAGCTTTGTCGGATTGTCACTCGTCTCTTATCTTGTCTTTGCGGGAGCCTGGAGCAAGGGCCTGTCTATATCGGGCGTTTTTCGACTGATTAGTGAGAACGTTGCTCCCTTCCATACGTATGAGGAATTCTTGTCGGGGAACGAAGCTACCAAGGTGCTTTATTACAAAGAGGGAACGACGGCTACGGTCGCCGTCATTGAAGGACAATTCCAGAACAAGCGGCAGAATGTCATGATGATCAACGGGAAAGCCGATGCATCGGCCTCCGGTGATCTCCAGACTCAATTGCTCATTGCACACCTTCCGATGCTCTTACATCCAGACCCGCACACCGCGCTCGTCATCGGTTTCGGCAGCGGGATGACAATCGGGAGTTCGCTGACATACCCTCTCAACAGTGTGGATTGTGTTGAGATCTCTCCCGAAGTCATCGATGCGTCTCAATACTTTAACGAGGTCAATCGACGTCCTCTGGAAGATCCGCGCCTGAAGGTTCATATAGATGACGCGCTTGCTTTTCTCAAGGTCACGCAAAGAACTTATGATGTAATAATGAGCGAGCCTTCCAATCCGTGGATTGCGGGAATCGGAAACCTGTACACACTCGAATTTTTTGAGGAATGCAAGAAGCGGCTCAAGCCGAACGGTTTGATGGCTCAATGGTTTCATCTGTACGAGATGGACGATCCTTTGCTGAAGCTCGTCCTGCGCACCTACCGGGCTGCATTCCCGAGCGTCACGGTGTGGCAAGTGCAGTCAACGGACATCTTGATTCTTGGCTCCAAAACGAACATAGAGCTGGATTTCGGCCGCATGGATGAAAGAATAAAGCAACCGAAAGTCACGGAAGACCTCAGCCGGGTCCAGATTCCCAATGCAGCGACATTGCTTTCCCTTCAAATTCTTTCTGTAAATTCCGTTCAAGACTATGCAGGAGTCAATGATCTGAACACCGAGGACATGCCCCGCCTTGAATATAGCGCTCCGAAGGCCTTCTTTGTGAACCAGGGAGTCAAAGAGTTGTCGCGATTGGACGAACGAATGAACGTTGGGAAGAACGACCTTTTTCTTGCACAACGAATTCAGCAAAAAGTTCTCAGCGATGAAGAATTACGGTCTATCGGAATGCTGCACGCGAAACCAATACGCGGTAATTTGACATTAGGATTTAACATTCTCTCGGATTATAGCCGGCGGCATCCCGACGACGTAGAGGCCATTCAGCAATTGGCTAACGCTGCCGATCAGTTGCGTCGTCCTGAAGATGGCCTGGCATTTCGAAAACGGCTTGCGGGCATGTTGTCCAATGACGCGAACGCTCTCGAATTCTACGGGTGGCAGAAGTACATCTACGATCGAACGCGCGTGACGATGGTCAGCGGGATGGAAACAGGGGAATTCGAAAAGCTTTTCCGGAAGAGCGTTGAACTTACCCGGGACACGGTTGACAGGTTCAGGGTTCGATTGGCTGACATGTTTTTCGGGACCCAACAGTTTCAAAAAGCGGCAGATAATTACCGGCGCGCTCTTGAGATCAGGGAAACCCATGCGGCGGACACCCACATAGGACAGGACGTCCTCCTGCTCCAACTTGCAAGAAGTCTCCATGAGGTTGGCCATACCGATCGTGCATTGGGGTTTGCATTGCAGGCAACTGCATGCAATCCAAAAAACCAGGCCGCAAAAGATTTTGTTTATGCGATCTGGATGAACGGTTCTTCGCGACGCGATTCACTCAAAAAGAAGTTATAGAAGGCGTTCGATGGCACACATTGGCAGTGAGATCAAAAGGAATACTTCGTTTCAGAAAAACGAAGTAGGTTTCCTTGCATTGCTGAAATCGTTGAAGGGCGAGGCAGAGAAGGTCAAGCTCGGTGGTGGAAAAGATGCGATGGAAAAGCACCGCAAACGGGGAAAAATGTTTGCGCGTGACCGGATACAACAACTAATCGACCCCGGGTCGAAATTCATTGAAGTCGGGTTGTTTGCCGCTCACGGCATGTACATGGAGCATGGCGGGGCTCCATCGTCGGGAACGGTGTTTGGAATCGGCAAGATCCACGGCCGTGAAATCGTCATAGTTGCGAATGATGCGACCGTGAAGGCTGGTGCGTGGTTCCCCATCACGTGTAAGAAGAATCTCCGGGCACAGGAGATTTCCATCGAGAACCGACTGCCAATCGTTTATCTTGTCGATTCTGCAGGCGTTTTTCTTCCGCTCCAATCTGAAATTTTTCCTGACAAGGAGCATTTCGGCAGGATCTTCAGGAATAATGCCGTTATGTCGTCTTTGGGGATTACACAGATTGCCGCCATTATGGGACCATGTGTGGCCGGCGGGGCGTATTTGCCCATCATGAGTGATGAGGCCATGATCGTCGATAAAACCGGGAGCGTGTTTCTTGCGGGTTCGCATCTTGTTAAAGCCGCGATCGGGGAAGAGATCGACAATGAAGAACTGGGTGGTGCGTCGATACACTGCGAAATAAGCGGGGTTACCGACCATAAGATGAAAGACGACGCCGAATGCCTCAAAAAGATTCGCAGCATCATCAGCAAACTGGGGAAAAAGCCAAGGTTTGAATATAGCAGAATAGAGCCCCGGCCTCCAAAATTCTCTTTGACGGAAGTCTACGGCTTGGTTCCGGATGACCGGGCAAAACCGTTTGACATGTATGAAGTGCTCGCCCGGCTGGTGGATGACAGTGAGTTGGACGAGTACAAAGCCGATTACGGGAAATCCATTATTACAGGGTATGCGCGCATCGAGGGATGGGCGGTGGGAATTGTTGCGAACCAGCGCGCCGTTGTGAAAACAAGAAAAGGCGAGATGCAAGTGGGCGGGGTCATCTACAGCGACAGCGCGGACAAGGCAGCACGGTTCATCATGAATTGTAACCAAAAGTTGATGCCGCTCGTATTCTTTCAGGACGTTACCGGTTTCATGGTGGGAAGCCGGGCAGAACAGGGAGGGATCATCAAGGATGGTGCGAAGATGGTAAACGCCGTTGCCAACAGCGTCGTGCCCAAATTCACCTTCATCATCGGGAACAGCTACGGCGCCGGGAACTATGCGATGTGCGGCAAAGCGTACGACCCTCGCCTCATCTTCGCATGGCCCACGGCTCAGATCGCCGTGATGGGCGGCAAACAGGCGAGCGAGACGCTTCTTGGCATCAAGCTCCAGGCGATGGAAAAAGAGGGGAAACACATCTCGAAAGAGCAGCAGGCCAAGCTCCTCCATGAAATCCAATCGAAATTCGATTCCGAGCTTGACCCTCTGTTCGCAGCGGCAAGATTGTGGGTTGATGGAATCATCGACCCGCTTGAAACCAGGGAGATCATCTCTCGCGGAATTGAAATGGCAAGTTGTAATCCGGACATGCCGCGTTTTAACACGGGCGTGATTCAAACCTGAAACGATCCCGGCCGCTTCTGGCGCACACAACGGCAATGGGAAGAGGTGAAGCGAATGGGAGGCTCAGGAAAAACTTTTCTGATCGCTGTCCTCACAGCAGGAGTCTTCTCCCTCGAGGCGCGCGGGCAATGTGACGGCAAACCCGCACCCGACGGACTTTCGTGGAACTTCGACGAAAAGGAGAAGGAGGGATTCTCTCTCGGCGGCTTTGTGAGCGATATCTTCACGCCCCAAATCGTTATCGACACGAAAGAGATTCGTGCGTACGTGCGCGACCCCCGGTTCAGGGAGTTGATGAGCCGATGCGGCGACATGAGGGCAATCGACGGAATCTATCTGAAAGCGTTGAGGATCGCGGAGTATCATACGGGCAGGGCTTTATTCTTATCGATGATGGCGGTTCTGGAACACCAGAAAGTGGCCTTGAAAATCCCTATCGTGCAATCACTCGCCCTCCCCTTGACATTTGAAGAAGACAGTCTTTTCAAGGCAAGAGTTGGAAACTTGCCTTCCAGGGTTTACACGGATAGCCCCGTTGGAAAGGAAGGCGATAAGGACAAGCTGCAACATTTCTTCGCTTCGGCCTATTTGGCTTACGCAGCAGAATCGACAGACCTTGCCCGCACGACGGGAAATCTGGTGGAATGGGGAGAGGCCAGTTTTGTCGTTGGCGGCGCTGATGACCCGCGGGACAAACGTTCAAACCGACACGGTGAAGCATTCGGGCGCGATCTGCTGAGCGTCAAAACATTGCTTCCCTCGGACTATTTGACATTGCCTTACGAAGAGCCGGAAGACTGAAATGAAAACCATTCTTGTTGTTGATGATGAACAGAGCGTACGCAATTCGCTAAAAATGATCCTTGAATACGAGCGGTTCGAGGTCGAATTCGCCGAAAACGGGGAAACGGCGCTCAAGAAACTGATCACGGCTTCGGTTGACGTCGTTCTGCTTGACGTGAAGATGGCCGGGATGGACGGAATCGAAGTCCTACAAAGGATCAGAGAGAAAAAGGCCCATCTTCCTGTGATCATGATATCGGGGCATGGGACGATTGAAACGGCGGTGGAGGCGACCAAACTCGGCGCGTATGACTTCCTGCCCAAACCGCTCGACCGTGACAAACTGCTCGTCACAATTCGCAATGCACTGCAACAGGCAAAACTTTCCGAGGACTACTACAAACTGCAGGAGACTGTTGAAGGGCGGCTTCAAATTCTTGGCGAGAGTACGAAGATCAAACAGGTCCTTGAGATTGTCGATCGCGTCGGGCCGACCGAAGCACGGATTCTGATCACGGGCGAAAACGGGACAGGCAAGGAACTGGTTGCAAAAGCGATCTATCGCAAGAGCAAACGGATTTCGAAACCGTTTGTTGAGGTGAATTGCGCCGCAATTCCATCAGAACTCATCGAGTCCGAATTGTTTGGACACGAGAAGGGCTCGTTTACAGGGGCAACAGCCCAACGGATAGGCAAATTCGAACAGGCCGACGGCGGAACGTTGTTCCTCGATGAAATCGGCGACATGAGCCTGCAAGCCCAGGCAAAAGTCCTGAGAGCGCTGGAAGAAGGGAAGGTCGAACGGGTGGGTGGAACCAGGCTTATTTCAGTGGATACGCGTGTCATCGCGGCCACCAACAAAGATCTCTCCGAGGAAATAGGGGACGGAAATTTCCGGAATGACCTGTACCACCGTCTGAACGTCATCCCGATTCACATTCCTCCGTTGCGGGAACGCAGGGACGACATCCCGACTCTCGTTCGTGCATTCATCGATGAAGTGTGCACGAAAAACGGCCTGGCGAAAAAGAATATCACCGAAGAAGGCATCATGGAGCTCAAACGCCGGGATTGGCCGGGGAATATCCGTGAACTCAAGAACGCTGTCGAAAGAATTGTCATCCTGTCTCCCGGAACGTCGATGGACACCAGTCTCCTGGGGTCGCCGGCAGGAGTTGCCTCAAAAGTGTCCGAGGACTTCTTGAATGTGGGAGGCACATTTCAGCAATTCAAGGAACGGGCGGAAGCGGCTTTCATCAAGCGTCAACTGGAACTCCATCGCTGGAATATTTCAAAAACCGCAACTGCGCTGGATATTCAAAGAAGTCACTTGTACACGAAAATGAAACGATACGGCTTGATGAAGAATGAGCAAGGGTCGGAAGAAACCGGAGAGAAGAATCTGGAATGACCGGAGAGAAGAATCTGGAATGACCGGAGAGAATGATTGACCGATGAAACAGATCAGCAATCGACAAAAACTGGCGGTGAAACCGCGAGAAAATGTTCAGAAGTTCCTTCTGAAAGCAAGAAGCGTTCGAAAAAGCTCTGTCAGTCGGCTGGAAGGTGGGCGGAAATTGAAGGCAAATGAAAAAGGTAGGAACTGACTTACCGTTCCGCGGCGTGCCGCTGTTTGGCAACTTCGTACAACATCAATCCCCCCGCCACTGAGGCATTCAACGATTGTATCTTCCCGAACAAGGGAATGCTGACCAGAAAGTCGCAATTCTCTTTGACCAAACGCCGCAGGCCCCTTCCCTCGTTTCCAATGACGATTCCCACCGGGCCTTTGAAATCAGCCTGATGATACAAACCCTTCGCGTCCATGTCGGCGCCGATAATCCAGGTGCCTGACCGTTTCAAGTCTTCGATTGCATGGACGATATTCGAGACTCTGGCGATGGCGATGTGCGCTGCAGCGCCCGCCGATGTCTTCATCACGGTATCATTCACGGTTGCCGCGTGATGCTTCGGAATGACGACGCCGTGGGTTCCTGCACACTCCGCTGTACGGATGAGAGCGCCGAGGTTCTGCGGGTCTTCGATCTCATCGAGAATCAGGACGAACGCCGGTTCGTTCCTGCCTTGAGCCACCGCCAGGATATCTTCAAGTTCCGCATAGGCTTTCGCACCGGCTACGGCAATGACACCTTGCGTGTTTTTCTCCTGCGATAACTCGCGAAATCGTTCTTTGCCCGCCTGTGTGACCGGGATTCCGTTCTGTTTTGCGAGCTTATAGATGCTGTCGATGGCGCTCCCATGTGTTCCGTGCTGCACCATTATTTTCTCTATGGGCTGACCGGCTTTGAGAGCTTCTAAAACCGGCTGTCGTCCGAAGATGAAATCTGCCATTACAAGAGTGCCGGAAGGTCGCGCTTCAGTTCCCGTTTTTCGATCGCCCGTCCGATTGTGAAAACGAGTATGCCGCCCAAAAAGAAGAACAGGTCGAGCCACATGTTGCCCATGACGCCGTACATGAGCCCCACAGCAACCGTAAGGAAACCCAATGCTTCGAGGAATTTGCCCACATGGAACAACCGGTTCGGAGGCTTGAGATTCTTGAGGAAATCGCGAAGCTCGGATTCTCGAATCTGGCTTTTGAACTCCTTCCCGCCAACGAGCACAACAGGAACGGCGAGGAAATACTCGTTGAACTTTGGATGATCCTCCCCAAGCTTGACTTCCTTCAGGTCAAAAAAAAACTCCTTCTTCAGGCTCTTTAGAGTTTTCCGTGCTTCATCACAAAGTCCGCATTCATCCTTCGAATACAGTTCGATGGTCATACGGATTGCCGTTCCTTCCTGGTAAACGACATCCATCCCCACGCACCCGCACCAATAAGCAGAACTGCAATCAGTTGTGCCTCGCTCAGACCAAGAGCAAAGCGAGGGTTGAGTCTCATGAATTCAATCGCGAAACGCTCCAGTCCTGCCAGCGTCAGGTACATCATGAAGAGTTTACCGTTGATATTCGTCGTTGACCTCATGCGCCACAAAAGCCCGAAAATCAAAGCGCAGAGAATAAGTTCATACACGGGTGTCGGATGGCACGATGTGGTGTCGGGGACGACTCCGTTGGGAAATTGAGACGTGATTTCGGGAAATGGCCTGAACGCCTCGGAGGGTGGAAAAGTGCCTTTTGAATAGTCAGTTCCCCACGGAAGAGATGTGGGGAAGCCGTAGTCCCCGTCGCCTGCAAGGTGGCATCCAATGCGGGCGATTCCGTACCCGATGATCAGCGCGGGCGATGCCGCGTCTGCAATAGCGAGAAACGGTATTTTCGCACGTCGGGCGGTGACATAGATGGCGAGCGTTGCAAGGAGAAAACCGCCGTAAAATGTAAGTCCACCGGGTGAAAACACGGTTTCAAACGGACGCAGGGAGAACTCCCGGAGATGTTCCACGACATACAATGTTTTTGACCCGGCGACGCCAAACGTGAGAGCGAGGAGCGTCACGGAATTGGCAAGGTCAAAACTTTCTTTCGCATGTTTCCGGAAGAGAAAGACCCCCGCAATCACGATGATGCCCGTAACCGCGATGTGAAGTGCAGACTTGAAAGCGAATTCGAAGAGAGAGCCGAATGAATATTGAAAGACATACGTCAACACCAGCGAGACAACAAGGAAAACATACAGCCATTTCATGACGAACACGAACGGCTCTGTCACATCCGTATTGATGCTCTTCCGTTTCATTTCCGCAGAGAGAAGAGCGCTGGCCACGATAAAACCCGTCGCGAGCATGAGCCCGTAGCCGTATACGGGAATTCCCCAGATTTCAATGAGTTTCGGACACATGCTAAGAGTGAATCACTGGTTCCGTGGAGACGAGGATGACGGGATTTTTCGGAGTTTCTAGAATCCGGACTTCATCCGGACCAACTTCGATGCGAAACTCGTTTGTTGCTCCGTCCAGTTTTTTTATGACGAGCGAGTAATTTCCCCGGAGCTGAGAATATTCCTTGAAACCGACCGCAGGCCCGCCGCCGGGCATGAGAGCAGATGGAGCGCTGAGCCCGGCAATGTTCAGTTGAATCCTGTTTCCGACGATCTCATCTTTGAGTAATACATGGTATTGGAAGCTCACAAATTCCTGAATAGTTCGCACAAGAAAGGCGAGCTTTTTCTTCCGTGTCTGTTCATCGGGGCGGTAGAAGATGTTCAAACGGTACTCCGGCTCCGTGCTTTTTTTGTTTGCCATTAGAACGCCGTGCTGAAGCGATCGAGGGAAATGGCGCGCTCTTCCCCCGTGCTCATGTTCTTCAACTTTGCCGAGCCGCTTTGGAGCTCGTTTTCGCCGATCACAACAACGAATTTAGCATTCAGTCGATTTGCCTCACGCAGCTGGGCTTTGACACTCCTCTCGAGGTAATCCAACTCAGTCGAAATCCCACGAGCCCGAAGTTCACTGCATTGAGCAAAAGCCCATTCTCTTGACCGCTCATCGAGAGCCGCTATGAAGAGGACGGGGCCTGAATGCTCGGATTTCGCCTTCCCCAGTTTGTCCAGAACCATGATGAGCCGTTCGATCCCGGCCGCAAACCCAACTCCTGGAGTTGGGTTCCCCCCCAATTCGGCAACGAGGAGGTCATACCTGCCCCCGCCGGCCAGGGCATCTTGCGAACCAAGATGAGAGCTGGCTATTTCGAAGGCTGTTTTGGTATAATAATCAAGGCCTCGAACCAATCGGCCGTCGATCGTATACTTGATCCCCACTTTCTGTA
>Ga0315281_10006815_pt1 | contig 16184 bp, 15 predicted proteins | sample YL17G07_0_MG_FD_204540 | JGI IMG/M metagenome (GOLD analysis project Ga0315281, IMG submission 204540) | Sediment microbial communities from Yellowstone Lake, YNP, Wyoming, USA - YL17G07_0 | ecosystem: Environmental > Aquatic > Freshwater > Lake > Sediment | place: USA: Wyoming | collected... | reverse complement strand
ACTATTCACCATTCATAATTCCTTTGGATTTCCAATCGCACAATTCGGTTGCTGTCCTGACGTTTCCTTCGGGCGAGGGCTATCCGCGTCTCACGAAGAGTGTCCTGAATGAACTCGCGGAGCTGCTCGCGTCGATCCGGCGCGAAAGCCCGTTTCACGGCGTGGTGATTGCCGCCAATCCCGAATCCTTCGCCATCGGCGCGGATATCGAGGAGATCGCTTGGCTCGACGGAATCACAGGGCGCGAGTTCGCCCTGATAGGGCAAGCGCTGTTCAACCAGATTGAACGCTTCCCGGTGCCGGTCGTCGCGGCCATTCGCGGCTTTTGTCTCGGCGGCGGGCTCGATCTGGCTCTCGCCTGTCACGCGCGCGTGGCAGCCTACGATAGTTCGTTTGGCCATCCAGGAGGGTCGCTGGGGCTGATTACGGGCTGGGGCGGCACCGCGCGATTGTCGAGGCTGATCGGCCGACCGCAGGCGTTGCAGATGCTGCTGACAGGGGAGCGTGTCCCCGCCACGCAGGCGCTGACGATGGGCCTTGTGGATGAACTTGCCCCGTCGCCGGACTTGGTTGCATCCGCAGCACGGATGGCCCTGCGTCTCCACACGGGCGCATGGTATTCTTGAACCGGAACCATGTCTCCACAGAAACTGGTTTTTCGCGTCCACGCCCTCCGCCGAATGTTCGAGCGGAGAATCGGTATCGACGAGATTCGTCGCGTGCTTGAGGCGGGAGAAACGCTGGAACGCTATCCCGATGATTCGCCCTATCCCAGCCGGCTAGTCCTGGGATGGTCGGGCGGGCGGCCTCTCCACGTGGTGGCAGCCGAGAACATCGAAGAATATGAGCCCGACCCTGGTCTTTGGACACCTGACCTAAGAAGGAGGAAACCGTGAGATGCGTTATTTGCAGGCAGGCTGAAACTCGCGCGGGAAAGGCGACTCTAACCCTCGAGCGCGGACCCGCTACACTTGTCGTAAAAGGTGTTCCCGCGCGAGTGTGCCCGAACTGCGGGGAAGAATACGTGGACGAGAAGGTTTCACTGGAGCTCCTGAAGAGTGCCGAACAGGTCGCGAAGGCGGGAGTTCAAGTGGAGGTGCGCGAGTACGTCACGGCTTAGATACGCCGGTTGCAACTTCAAGGGGGAGTGCATCACCATGCGGCCTGTTTACATGATTTCCGGTGGAATCACCAAATTCGCCAAAGCGAATCCCCGCCAGAGCTTCCGCCTGATGGTGAAGGAATCGTTCGACACCGCGATGCGGGATGTGCCCAAACTCCGCCGGGACATGATCGGCGGCAGCGTCGTCTCCTACTTCTCCGACCATTTCACGCGACAATTGATGGCGGGAATCATGGCGACGGATTTCCTGGGCCTTTGCCCGCGGCCCAACAAGCGCATCGAAGGAGGCGGGGCGACGGGCGGCCTTTGCTTTCAGGCGGCGTGGGAAGCCGTGGCGTCCGGCCGCATGGACGTGTGTGTGGCCTACGGCTTCGAAACCATGTCGCACGTCAACACCTGGAAGGGGAACGAGTTTATTGCTCTGGCATCGGACACGAACTTTGATTATCCCGTCGGCGGCTTCTACAGTGGTTACTACGCCATGATGGTGGTGCGGCACATGCACGAGTTCGGCACCACGGTCGAACAACTGGCGATGGTTTCCGTTAAGAACCACAAAAACGCTCTGCACAATATCTGGGCGCAAAAGCATCTGGACCTGACCATCGAGGATGTCCGCAACTCGCCGATGGTGGCCTACCCGCTCACCATGCTCGACATTTGCACCATGTCCGACGGCGCCGCGTGCTGCATCCTGGCGTCGGAGAAGGTGGCGGAGAAGGTCTGCTCGAATCCCGTCAAGGTGACGGGGATCGGGACGGGCACCGACACCATGCGCATGTCCGACCGCCCGCACGGCAAAGTGATTCTGCTCAAGCACGAAGATCCGAGTTGGTACAAGAGCTTGAAATATCCGGGAGTGCATTCCTTCCGCGCCGGACGGATGGCGGCCAAGCTGGCCTACGAGCACGCCGGCATCGGGCACCCCGTGGAGGATCTGGATTTCATCGAATTGCACGACGCCTATACTTCTTCCGAGATTCAGACTTACGAGGACCTCGGCCTGTGCCGCTACGGCGAGGGCGGGAAGTTCATCGAGTCCGGTGCGCCGGCGCTCAAGGGTAAAATCCCCGTCAACCCTTCCGGCGGCTTGATCGCCTGCGGCCATCCGGTGGGCGCCACGGGCCTGATGCAGGCGGTGTTCGCCTTCTGGCAATTGCAGGGCACCGTCGCCCAGCACAACAACGGCGACGGCACGATCCAGGTTCGAGCGAAGAAGCGGGCTCGCCCCATGCGCGGGCTGATTCACTCGCATGCCGGTACAGGCACTTACGTCACCGTGAGCATTATGGAGCGCACAAACTAGTGACAACTGACGAGCAGACTCAGAACCGGGCAACCACCTTCCATGCTCTCTCGAAGCGCGGGGCGCGGCGCGTGATTCAACGCGCCTGTGTGCTGGTGGGCCGCGACCGGGCGCTTCGCCAGAACCTGCGCGAGGTCGAGCTCAACACGCGCTGGTGCGTCGAGGACTGGGGACTGGAGTGGACCGTCGTGCTCGACCACGGGCGGGTGGAATTTCATCGCGGCCGCGTGGGCAAGCCGCAAGTCACGTACGTTTGGCAAACTGGGGAAGACTTCCTGGGGCAAGTCGAATCCGGGAGCGCGTCCAAAGACGGTTTCCTGTTCATCGGCGATCCGATTTGGCGGCGCGTGGTCGATCCGGTGTTCACTGCGTTTTTGACCGCTCTTCGGGCGGTCTTCGCTGATCCCGTCGATGATGACGGGGAGCGGCTACTGTAGCAGCGCTCTATGACCGCCGAATTGAACCGCCGACGTAGACCGGCACCACTGGCAGGAGGAATTCCATGGCAGCGAAGAAAGTGGCAGGAAAGCCGGACGCTCCCAAAGCAGCCCGAAGGCCCCAATGGGATAAGCTCAAGCTGCCGGAGACCGACCAGGGCACGGTGGTCTTCAATACCGACCCGCTGATCATTAAGAACCACTACGAAATCGATTACCTGCACAGCTATGCCGAGGACACACCGTTTTTCATCGGCCTCTCGCAAGGCGAGTTGCGCGGCAGCGAGTGCACTGGGTGCCATTACAAATACGCCACGCCGCGCGCCTACTGCATGCAGTGCGGCAAGAAGACCAAATGGATCGCTCTGCCGCTCGAAGGCCGCATTCACACCTGGACGACTTGCTACTTCGGGTCAGAGGTGTTCCTGAAAGAAACGCCCTTCAATCTGGTGTTGGTGGAGTTCGCGGGAATCGACACGCTTTTCCTGGCCCGCATCATCGGCATCACGCAGGAGGAGTTGCGCGTGGGCATGAAGATCCGCGCGCAATTCCGGCGCAACTCCAAGTTCGATCCCACGGACGTCTACTTCGTCCCCGCCGAGCCGGTTACGAAGCGCGAAGGCCCCGTGTAGAAGCGGCCCTCTGGCCGGTACATCGGAGTCAAACTGTCGCGTCCGCCCATAGGTGGCAGCTATTCAAGAGGTGGATCAGCCCCCGTCGCCGGACGGTTCTCCCGCGTCCAGCGGATGACTCCGGATTCATCGGTGAAGTAGCGGTTGCATCCTGAGCACGCCCCGTCACTCGGTTCCGACGTAACGGTGAAAGCAGTAATCTCGCCGCGCACGGCAGTGGGCCTGGGTGTGTACATGAAGGTGTAATCACATCTCCTTCCCCGAGCCAGCACGTCGTCAATCAGGTCGGCGCCGGAGGCATTCGGCGATTCGCCAGCCGATGGAGATCCCAAAGACTGCAGCATGGGGCTGTACCCCTTCCCATATCGTTCGCGATAGATGGTCTCGGCAAGCACGATTCTCCGAAGACTTTGGACGGCCAATGCCTGATACCTCGCCACACGCGATCGGAGCAAGGCCGGACCCCAAACACCTAGGATGATGACGAGTGCGCCGTAAACCACAAAAGGTGGGATCCGTCCCCACAGAATTCGACGGTCGTCTTCCTCTTCCGGAATCGCATAGTAGGTCTTGATGGCGCTGCCGGCGAACACTACCTGGGAAAGCGTCACCAGAGAAACAATCAATGCTACTGTGCCGCTTCCTATCGTCGAGTGATAGAGGACAATCAGGAGCGTTATGAACGTCCAAAAGCCGCCCGTGATAACCGCCCACGCTAACCCGTTCTTCAGCGATTGGCCCCAAAGGTGACGCAGGCAGACAACGTAAGGCACGGCCACGACGGCCAGCGCAACCGCGATCGGGCCGGCGTCTCCCCTGCAAGGGTTCGCAAGTCCAGGCACCCAAGCCCACACGTTGCCCGCCACAGCTGCCAAGACAGGCAGCAGCGCCCCGACGCGCACCACCCGGAGCCAGGGCCCTGCACCTGTGGAGCCCGATTCAGGAGTCAAAAAAGTGGTCGCCAAGGGCCCCCTCCGGGCCCGCAGCTGGCGGAAAGCTCGAATCGGTTGACGGGCCGGCTTAAGTACGGGCAAGCCTACGCCTCGTATTCAAATCATGTCAAGCCGGAGATTGAGAGAGATGATGCGGCGCTGTTTGCCAAAGTCATGTTTTGCTATAGACTGTCAGCCCTGGACGCGAATTTTCTGAACAGAGCAACCATGACTACCCGGACTCGCGACGATTGGACTTCGACGACCTTCCGCGTCCGCTACGCCGAGACGGACCAGATGGGAGTGGTGTACTACGCGAACTACTTCGTGTGGTTTGAGATCGGCCGGACGGACTTCTGCCGCCAGCGCGGCTTCGCTTACCGCGACATGGAGAAGGAAGACGGGCTGTGCATTATTGTGGCCGAGGCGCGTTGCCGGTACAAAGCGCCCGCGCGTTACGACGACGAAATCGAGGTCCGCACCTGCCTCAAAGCGGTCCGGCGGCGCGTGCTGGTATTCGTGTATGAGATTTATCGCCAGGCCGACGAAGAACTGCTCGCCGAAGGCGAGACGGTGCACGTGATTACCGACATGAGGGGGCGCCCGCGCGCGCTTCCGGAAAAGTATCGTGAACTCTTCGCACCCGCCAAGCCTTCGTCCTAGCGCGCCAGGGCGGATGAGTTGAAGCAGTCAGAGGCTGGTCGGTTGAGGTTCTGAATGCGTCGTCCCCTTTTGCTGACGGGAGAGGACCTGACCCGAAAAGGGTTTTACGAGGTGGTCCTCGAAAAACGTCGCGTGGCGCTCGCTCCGGGCGCTCGCCGCGCCATGGAGCGATCGCGCGCGGTCGTCGAGCGAATGATTGCCGAGAAAAAAGTCGTCTACGGAGTGACGACGGGTTTTGGCAGCCTCTCCACGGAACGCATCGATCCCGCGCAAGCTCGCCAATTGCAACTGAACTTGGTGCGCAGTCACGCCTGCGGAGTCGGCGAGCCGCTCGACGAAGCCGAGACGCGCGCGCTGTTGCTGCTCCGCGCCAACACCCTGGCGCGCGGCCTTTCCGGAGTCCGGCCGCTTGTCGCCGAACGGGTCTGCGAGTTCCTGAATTTTGGTGTGCACCCGGTGGTTCCTTCGCGCGGCTCGGTGGGAGCCAGCGGAGACCTTGCGCCTCTCGCGCACGTGGCGCTGACGCTGGTGGGCGAAGGTCAGGTCGTCGTGCGTGGAAGACAAATGCTTTCCTCGACGGCGTTGAAGGCCATCCGTCGGAAGCCGCTGGAACTTGAGATCAAGGAGGGACTGGCGCTCGTTAACGGCACGCAGGCAATGCTGGCCGTCGGGCTCCTCGCTTTGCGGCGGGCGGAGATTCTGGCGGATACGGCCGATGTGGCAGGCGGCCTTTCACTCGACGCCTTGCGCGGATCTCCGGCGGCGTTTGATGAACGGCTGCACCGCGCGCGACCGCATCCCGGGCAAATGACCGCCGCCCGCAATCTGCTGCGACTCAATCGCGGCAGTCAGATTCGCGAATCTCACCGCGGCTGCGCGCGCGTCCAAGATGCCTACAGCTTGCGTTGTATGCCGCAAGTTCATGGCGCGGTGCGCGACGCGCTGGGTTACGCGCGTCGCGTCTTCGAGATCGAGATGAACAGCGCCACGGATAATCCCCTGGTTTTTGCCCGCGACGGCGAGGTGATTTCCGGCGGCAACTTTCACGGCCAGCCACTCGCCACGGCGCTTGACTTGATCGCCATCGCGCTGACGCAACTGGGGGGAATTGCCGAGCGGCGTATCGATCGGATGGTGAACCCGCTGACTTCCGAGTTGCCGCCTTTTCTTACCTCCGCACACGGGCTTCAGTCGGGTTTCATGATGCCCCAGATTGTCGCGGCCGCACTGGCTTCCGAGAACAAAGTTTATGCCCATCCCGCCTCCGTTGATTCGATTCCGACTTCCGGGAACAAGGAAGATTACGTCAGCATGGGCATGGCGGCGGCTTTGAAGCTGCGGCCTATCATCACGAATGTGAGCACGATTCTCGCCATCGAGCTTCTGGCGGCCAGCCAGGCCCTCGACCTGCTCGCTCCCCTGCGGAGTGGGCGCCTGGCAGAGAAAGCGCGCGGAATCGTGCGCCGCGTTTCGGCTCCGCTCGAGGCGGATCGCCCGCTCGACCGCGACATCGCTGGTGTTGCCGAACTGGTTGCGAGGGGAGATTTCGCCCGGATTCTCAACGACTAGCCCGGCCCCTTCCATGCCACCCATCTCTGCCACGATCATCACTCACAACGAAGCCAGGAACATCGCGCGCGCCATCCGTTCGCTGGCCGTGGCGGATGAAGTGGTGGTGGTTGATGCCGAATCGACTGACGAGACGCGCACCATCGCGGCGGACCTGGGCGCGCGAGTTGTGGTCCACCCGTGGGCGGGGTTTACAGCGCAGAAGAATTTCGCCACCGAGCAGGCGCGGCACGACTGGATACTGAGCCTCGATGCCGACGAAGAACTCAATGCCGACGCGCAGGCAGCGGTCGCGCATTGGAAGACTGGGGAACCCGGAGCGACGGGATATCGCCTGGCGCGCCGCGCCCGGTATCTGGGCCGATGGATTCTGCATTCAGGGTGGTACCCGGACTACAAGTTGCGCCTCTTCGACCGGCGCCGCGGCCAGTGGCAGGGCGATTACGTTCATGAGTCCGTTGTGCTTTCCGGGCTGGTGGAGACGCTGGAGGGAGAGATACTCCATTACACTTGCGACTCCCTCGCCGAGCATCGGGAGCGGATTGAGTTTTACACCGACCTTGCGGCGCAGGAGATGATCGCGCGCGGGGAGGACGTGGGACTGGCGCGCCGACTGCTTGCTCCACCGTGGGTTTTCTTCACGACCTACCTTTTGCGCCTGGGCGTTTTGGATGGATACCAAGGCTTCCTGATTGCCCGCATGGCAGCGCGCTATGTGAGCCGGAAGTACGATAAGTGGGAGAAGATGCACACCGGGTCGGCTGGCAGAACCTAGCGCGTCAACCGACATCAAGTTTCGAATTTCGAGTTTCGCCTTGTTGAGGATAGTTCATCTCGATACCGGGGACGAATTACGCGGGGGGCAGAGGCAACTGTTGCGCCTGGCTCGTGGGCTACACGCACGGGGTCACGAACAGCTCATCGTTTGCCCGGAGGAAAGCGGGCTCGAGCGCCGCGCCCGCGAAGAGCTTTTGCGCGTATTCGCGTTGCCCGCTCATGATTTTGGGCACGCCAACGGCATCCTACAGCTCCGACAGCGGCTGCTGGCCGAGCCCGCGCAGATTCTCCACGCCCACGACGGCCGGGGACAAACGCTTTCCTGGCTGGCGTCGCTGGGCCTGCCGGTGCGGCGCGTGGCCAGCCGCCGCGTGACGTTTCTGCCGGGGGCTGTGGCGCGGCACCGCTTTATCTACACGCGCACTTGCCACGCCGTCATTGCAGTCTCGCATTATGTTCGGGACCTGCTGATCAGCTCCGGCGTGCCCGCGGAGAAGATCGAGGTGATTCCGGATGGGATAGAAATCCCCGACCAGATCCCCACCTCCGAGGACCGCGCCCGGGCCCGCTCGCAATGGGGATTCGGCGAAAAGGAATTCGTCATCGGGCACGTCGGTGCTTTCACGCCGGAAAAGGGCCAGGACACCGCGATCGAGGCCATGCGGCGGTTGTCCGAGAAGCTCCCCGAAGCACGGCTGCTCCTGGTGGGAAGCCCGCCGCGCGCGCTGCGGGCGAGGATCGAGAATCAGACACACTCGGCCGAGCAGCGCATCCGGCTGCTGGGAGATTTGGAAGACCTTTCGATGTTTTTTGCCGGAATCGATCTCTTCATCATGCCTTCACGAGCGGAAGGTCTGGGTTCCGCCGCGCTGCTGGCGATGGCGCGAGGGCGGGCGGTGGTCGCGAGCCGGGTGGGTGGCCTGCCGGAAATCGTCGAGGCGGGACGGTCAGGCTGGCTGGTCGAGCCGGGCTCGCCCCCAGAACTTGCCGACGCCATCGTTGCGGCAGCCTCTGACCGCGCGCGCCTGGTGCAATTCGGAGCGCACGCCCGCGAACGGGCGCGTCAATTCTCGGATGATATAATGCTCGCGCGAACGGAGTCTCTCTATCAGCGATTGCTGAGACACTAAGGAGCTGGCGCGCCGCGCTTGCTCCGCTCTCGTTCCACCCTCGCGGGATACAAGGGAATCGGGTGCAGACTTCTCCTCTCTTTTTGTACGTCACCGTCGCCGCTTTCGGCCTGGCTTTCGGCAGCTTCTTGAATGTCTGCATCTCTCGCCTCCCACGCGGGGAATCAGTCATCTCGCCTCGCTCGCACTGCCCGAAGTGTGGGAAGCCGATCCGGTGGTACGACAACATTCCGGTGGTGAGCTATCTGCTGCTTGGTGGTCGCTGCCGGAACTGCCGCGAGCGGATCTCGCCCGTCTATCCCGCCGTTGAGATTCTGACCGCGGTGGTGCTGGTGGTGGCGCTGGCGCGCTACCAGCTCAGCGCGGAGTTTGTCAAATACGCCGTTCTGGGGATGCTGCTGGTGATCCTGATTTTCACGGATCTCAATGAGCGGCGGATTCCCCACGCCGTCACGCTTCTCGGAATGGCTCTCGGTCTCTTGCTCAGCGTGATCATCCCCGTTGATCCGCGGCCACTGGACTCGCTGTTGCGGTACCTGGGGTACTTCGTCGGCTTTCCCTTCACCTCCCTGCTCGGAGCAGTCGCGGGGGCGGCAATCGGCGGCGGGATTTTCTACGCGATTGGCGCGAGCTTCTTTTACCTGACCAAAAACGAAGGCCTGGGGTTTGGCGACGTCATGCTGATGCTGATGGTGGGAACGTTTCTGGGTGTTCCCCTGACCCTGCTGACCATTCTGCTCGGATCGCTGCTCGGGACCCTGGTCGCCTTGCCGCTGGAAATCGCCAGCACCCGCTTTCGCCATCACCCCTGGCCGTTCGGGAGCTTTCTGGGTGTTGCCGCCCTCTATGCAAGCCTGGGCGGCCAGACGCTTCTCGACGCCTATCTTCGCTGGTCCGGCATTTCGGGATAATATGACCAGAAGTCTTACTTCTCTTCAAATAACCCGTATACTGGGCGGAATCCTGCTGATGGCGGGATTATTCATTCTCCTCGTCTACACACTACACAAAGCGTTCCAACGACAGCGGAAGCACGCCGACTGGCGCCCGATCAGGCCGCGCCCAGGAGACGCGACGGCCTTTGCGGCGGCGGCGATGCAAGGCGTGATCGCCAGGATGAAAGCGCGCGAGAAAGAGCTGAATGACTTGCTGCGGGAAGCCGAGCAGCGAGGGGAGACAAGCTCCCGAACGCTCGAAACCATCGCGCGCGAATTCCCCACGGGCCTGATGGTTTTCAACCGGGAAGGATTTCTGGCGCTGGCCAACCCCGCCGTGCGTACCCTGCTGGGGATCGATACCTGGTCGCGGCGCCGTTATATCGAGATTCTCGGTGCAGAATCGGCGATTGCAGGTCTTCTCCACGAATGCCTGGAGAACGGCAGGAATTGCCGAGACCAAGGTGTCGATGTCTCGACCCCGCGCGGTGGAACTCAAACCCTCAGCCTCAGTGTGTCTTCCTGGCAGGGGCGAAGCGGCCAACTGGAAGGCATCGTCTGTTTTGTGACCAAACGCAAGTAGAAACTCGGGGTTCGCGACCAGAATGACCAGCGCCATTTGACGAATGGGCCGCCCGATGGGCAGCTCAATCGATCAAACGGCCCGAGACAAATTTCTGGATTCGTTCACTAACTTGGGGCGGGAGGGAAACAAACTGGACGCCAATGCGGTCCGGGGGAGATTTGCGTATGATGCGGGCCCGGAGTTTGAGCGGACCGGCTTCGCGCACGGTGGGTTCGGCAAACATCGATCGTCTCCCCTTGGCATGAGCCGCTTCCTTCCCGCGCGCGGCCTCGGAGAGGGCAAATTCCAGTTCTAATTCCTGGCCAATGTCGAGACCTCCGGAAGGTTCAAGCAACATTCCGCTTTCGCCCAGGCTTACGCTTTCGGCGCGAAAATGGTTTTGACCGAATTGGCCGAACCGGCATTCAACGCCAGCGCGAAAGGGCAGCCGTGCGTGACGCCTGCGTTCACGGACCAGACTTCCGCGGATGGCATTGAAGAGGTTATACATTTTCTCACATGTGAATGGCTTGTTCAGGAAGAAGGTAACGCCGGCCGCGAAGCACTTTCTCATCGTCTGGACGTCGTTGAGGCCGGTGATCATGACCAGGGGTGTGTCGGCGTTGTGAGAGGAAGTTCGAGCGCAGCGGGCAAGCTCAAATCCGTCCACATGGGGCATCAGGGCGTCGACCAGAATACCGTCAAATGCCTCTTCGTTCAGTCGGGCGGCAGCCTCCCGGCTGTCTTCCATCGTGATAATCTCGTACCCCCAGGGTTCGACCATCGACTTGATCAATCCCAGGACTTGGGGTTCGTCATCGATTGCAAGTATCTTCAGGGACATGCGTTCTTGCCAATTCCCTCCTCCCGTCGCAGGCCGGTGGAGGTCGGCGCCACGCGCCGCGGCTGGAAACTCAGCGGCCGGAGTCCCGGTGAAATCAATTCACGCCGCATCCAGAATCTCGCGGACCTTGCGCGCCAGAACATCCGGCGTGAAGGGTTTCTGAAGGAATCCCGCGTTGGAATCGAACACGCCGTGTTGAACAATGGCGTCGTCCGCGTAACCTGACATAAAGAGGACCTTCATCTCCCGGCGGAGCGGCGCCATTTGTTGGGCCAGTTCCGGACCGCTCATCTTGGGCATGACCACATCCGTCACCAGGAGGTGAATGTGCTCGCGGTGCGCATTTGAAATCACCAGCGCATCCTCGCCATTGCGCGCTTCCAGCACCGTGTATCCAGCGGTTTCGAGAACGCCTCGTACAAGCGAACGGACGGAACTCTCGTCTTCGACCAGCAGGATTGTTTCCGCCCCCCCTGCCTGCTCTTTAGGGACCTTGAGCAATTTGCTTGGGGCCGGGGATTCATCCACGCGCGGCAAATAGATCTTGAACGTCGTGCCCCGACCCGGTTCACTATATACCCAGATGTATCCTTCACTCTGCTTGACAATCCCATAGACCATCGCCAGACCCAGGCCGGTTCCCTTCCCCTGCTCTTTGGTGGTGAAGAATGGCTCGAAAATGTGAGATTGCGTTTCCGCGTCCATACCACAGCCTGTGTCGCTGACGGCCAGCATGACGTAGGAACCCGCGTTAAGGGTAAAGTGGCCGCCCGCGTAGCTATCGTCGAGTTCGACGTTGCCGGTTTCAATGACGATCTTTCCTCCGTGGGGCATGGCATCGCGAGCGTTGACGGCCAGGTTGAGGAGCACCTGCTCGATCTGCCCGGGATCGACTTTCACCCGACCCAGGCCCTGGGCCGGGGCCAAAATCAATTCGACATCCTCGCCGATCAGGCGGCGCAGCATCTTGTGGATGTTGGCGACCACGGTGTTCAAATCGAGGACTTGTGGAGCCAAGACCTGGCGGCGACTAAATGCCAGCAGTTGGCGAGTCAGTGAAGTCGCGCGATCCGCCGCTTTCTTGATTTCGCCGATATGTCCGCGGCTGGGGTCTTCGGGGCCCAGCCGGTCGAGCAGCAGGTCGCCGTATCCGCCGATGATGGTGAGCAAGTTGTTAAAGTCGTGAGCTACGCCTCCCGCCAACCGTCCCACGGCCTCAATCTTCTGGGACTGGCGAACCTGTTCTTCCAGCTGCCTCTCCCGCGTCACGTCCCGCTGGACGGCCACATAGTTAACGATCCGCGCTGCCAAGTCCCGCACGGGAGAAATCACCGCCTCCGCCTCGTACAGGGTTCCGTCTTTCCGGCGGTTGACAACGCGGCCGGACCAGACGTCACCCCTTCGGAGAGTTGACCAAAGGGTCTCGTAGAACGGTTGGTCGTGCTTCCCGCTCTTCAAGATGCGCGGATTCAGCCCGATTACCTCCGCCCGCGTGTAGCCGGTCACCCGTTCAAACGCCGGGTTCACATAGCTGATCGCTCCCTCGGGATTGGTCATTAAGATGGCTTCGGCGGCCTGTTCCACCGCCAGACTCAGCCGTGCTCTCTCTTCTTCCGCCTGCTTTTCCTCGGTGACGTCCAACATCACGCCGCGGAGTTGCCTGGCGCGGCCCTCGGAGTCCTTGACCACCCGCACCTTGTCACGCAGCCAGACGACACGCCCATCGGCCGCCAGCATTCGGTATTCGAGCTCATAATCTTCGCCGCGCGCCACCGCCGCCTGACACAGGGCTACGATGCGGTCACGGTCAGTCGGATCGATGTGAGACTGCCAGAAGTGTGGCTCTGAGACCCAGATTCCCGCCGGGTAACCGAGGATCTGCTCGGCTCGCCGACTCACGAAAGTCATCTGGAATGTTGAAGCGTCGGCCTCCCAGACAATGGCGTCCACACTCTGCACCAGGTCGCGCAAGCGGCGCTCCGAGCCCTCGGCGGCAGTCCGCAGGCGCTCGCTCTCGGTCTGGTCCTCAAGTACCACCAGCAGACGGCCTTCTCCCTCCGGATGAGCGATGTTGGTAATCGTAATCCGGGCGGGAAGTTTCTCATCACGTCCCGTGACGGTCACGTTCAGGAGCACGCTCTGGGTAGGCACGCCGCCGTCCGAGAGGCCATCCACGCGGTAGGGCGGCCCCTCGGCCTGAATCACCTCATCCAGCCGCCGGCCCTCCACGTCCTCACTGCGCAGGCGGGAGAATTCCAGGAAATAACGATTGGCGGAAAGGACGCGCATATCCGAAGAGAGAACCAGCAGCCCGGCTGGCACGTTGTCAACAATTTCCTGGGCATATTCGGTTACCTTCAAAACGCGCTGTTGCTCTTCGATCTTGATCTCCAGGCTGCGCGCCGTCTGCCCTCGCCAGTAGCCGCGCAAGATGGCGAGATAACCCAGGATGACGAGAGCACCAACCAGTCCCTCGAAAAGGGCTGCCCGGTAGAACGAGGCCAGTGCCTCACGTCGGTCAATCTTCCGAAGTAATCCCCAATCACTTCGAGGAATGTGGCGTGTGGCTGCAATAACCTGTTCACCCCGATAGTCGATCATTTCCCCAACGGACTCCCCTCCCCGAAGGGCCTGAGCCGCCGGCGCATCCACGTCCAGCGGATGACGGAGGAAAGGTGCGCTGGCTGGACTGGTCCGGAGTGGCGAAAGATAGACCACATCCTTCCCCTCTTGGCGCATGATGAGCGTCTCTCCGGAATGAGTCGCAAGCAAGCGAGCAGCTAGGAGAGGGAAGAGATCCCTGGACGCGCTCATCTGCAATACGACGACGCCCAGCCCCCGCTGCGCCGGCGGGGCCGGAGTTGCAGTATCGCCATCGGGGAGAACTGGTGCACTGATGGTGAGGATGGCATCCTGAGGCGTTTCCCCCAGCACATCGACGCGGACGTTTCCCTGGTCGTTGGCAGTTTGAACAACCGCCTTGGTCTGGTGATCCAGCTCGGGTGAGCCCGATGAGCGGCCGAGCAGGTTCCCCTCGACATCGAGCAAGTATATGCCCCGGAAGGAGTGGACTGTGGCGAGGCGGTCCAAAAGCGGGACGAGCTGGCTCAACAATTCGTTGCGTGTTCGGGCTTGCGGGCCCGCGCCGGAAGGGGATGCCAGAAGTTCCTTGACCCGAGGCAGTAAGGCCAGCACTTCTGCGTCGGCTTGGCGGTCAAGAAGAAAGATGGAGAGCACCGCGGCCCGGTCGTCAGCTATCGAGGACTGCCTTCCCACCCAGTATTCAATCTCGCTCCGATAGGACCCGGCAATGTGGAAGCCTGTGAATCCGGCGATGAGCATTGTCGCCAGACCGAAAGCCACGATGTGGGACCGGGTGGTTCCCAGGGGAGACTTCGAGGACGCGCCCGCAGTCCGAGATCGACCTGGGCGGACATTGGCGACCGGTTGTTCCGAAGCGTGCGCAGGGCTCATGCGCGCCGTGATTGTGTCGAACTGACTCCCAGCGGGTCCAAGCTAATTTTTGGGACTGCTGGGGGATGTCGGCCCGGAACGGGGGGCGGCACCCAAGGGACCGCGCGCCGTACTGCGGTGAGCGGCAACTTCCGCCCGGATGTTCGCCCAAACCTGTTCCCCGATGCCCAGGAAAACCCGCACGACCTCGGGGTCGAATTGTCGGCCCGATTCCCGGGATATTTCATCGCGCGCCGTCGCGAAAGGCAGGGCGCGACGATAGGGACGGTCCGAAGTCATCGCGTCCAACGTGTCCGAGACGGCAAAAATCCTCGCCCCCAGTGGAATCTCCTTTCCCACCAACCCCTGCGGGTAGCCTGTTCCGTCGAAACGCTCCTGATGGGTCAGGACGATTGCCGCCGCCGGCGCTAGGAAGGCGACTCGGCAAACCAAGTCGTATCCCACGCGGACGTGGCTCTGCATTATTCCCGTTTCTTCCGGCGTCAGCTTACCCTCTTTCAGGAGGATGGAGTCGGGGATCCCGATCTTGCCGATGTCGTGCAAATAGGACCCGCGCGCGATCTGGCGCAACTCGTCGTTGGAGCACCCCATCGCCTGGGCTACCTCCAGGGTGTAGCGGCTGACTCGCTCGGAATGACCCGCCGTCTCGGTATCGCGAAGGTCCAGGGCGGCTCCCAGAGCTTTTAGAGTCTCGTCGTAGGTTAACTCGATCCGCTTCATCGCCGCCTGGAGCTGCTTCGTGCGGTCTCCAACCATCCGCTCGAGGTTCTGGCGATACTCCTCCAGTTCGAGTTCCATACGCTTGATCTCAAGCGCCCGGCTAACGCTCGCGACCAATGAGTCCAACTGGATGGGCTTCACCAGGTAGTCTACCGCTCCCTGTTTCATGGCCTGGATGGCGACGCGCACGTCGTCCTCTGCGGTGACCATCAGGTAAGCCGAACGAGGATACTTCTTGAAGGCTTTCTCCAGGAGGACCAACCCGGACATGCGCGGCATCCGCACGTCCGAGATGACCACTTCAAAGGACTCTTGTTCCATCACCTGGAGAGCTTCTTCGCCGTCGGTGCACGCATGGCAGGTATACCCTTCCATGGAAAGTCGCTCTTTCAGAAGCGCGCCGACGGCGGCCTCGTCGTCCACGATCAGGATGCGTCTTTTGGGAACTTCACTGCCCATCGTTGGCCCTCACGATTCGCGAGCTCGCGCCTGCCGGGCCTGTCTTGAGGAGAGATGAAAAGGTCACGGTTTCCCCAACCCGGTTTCCTTATATCACAGACGTCTTAAATCTAATAGGTCTCGAAGAGAGGTCCAGACCGTTTTGAAAAGACCCATTCGGAAAACGGAGGAACTGATCCTTTTCACCTTTGCATTTTCGCAATTCGCCATGGTACGACCCGCGGTCATTGCCCAAGCCATCGGACTAAGTTCCTGAAAAGCTTTATGCCATCCTGGGAGTATTGAGCTGGGAATGAAGCTCGCTCCGGGTGAGGCATAAGGCCGAGCACCAGTCCGGTCGAGTCCGTAATCCCGGCCACTGCATCCGGAGCTCCGTTGGGGTTTTCGGGATAACTTGTCGTGGGATTTCCCTGTCGATCGCAGAAGCGGAAGACCACACGACGTGACGCCGAATCGCCGGTTTCACAGAATAGCGGACGCCCTTCCCCGTGCGCCGAGGGCATCTGAAGGGTTTGGCCTTCGAGCCCTTCGGTCCACATGCACTTCTCGGACGACACGACCAGGCGAACTTTTCGGTCTTCAAAACGAGCGGATTGGTTTTCGATCAGGGCCATCGTG
>Ga0315281_10006814_pt1 | contig 16184 bp, 15 predicted proteins | sample YL17G07_0_MG_FD_204540 | JGI IMG/M metagenome (GOLD analysis project Ga0315281, IMG submission 204540) | Sediment microbial communities from Yellowstone Lake, YNP, Wyoming, USA - YL17G07_0 | ecosystem: Environmental > Aquatic > Freshwater > Lake > Sediment | place: USA: Wyoming | collected... | reverse complement strand
GTTCGATTGCGGCGTAGGGGGTAAGTCCTCCTGAACCAGACCGACCCTTACGTACCCCAATTGCGTCAAGAATCGCGTTGTTCAATGATTGATCACCACGGAATTTTGTTGTTTTGTTGGTCCTCAGTAAATGGAAATAGTAGGCGAGCGGAATAAAAAAAATGTATCGAGCGAAGAGGTCAATGTAGCAAATGTGTTCGTAGATATCTGTTTCAAGCGAATTATCTGTCAGAAGACGTTGCAACTCGCTAGCGAAGACCTGTGGTAGATGCTCAATGCCTTGAGTAACGTTCGAATGATTTTTCGACATTGTGAGGGATATCTTTGCCTAAGTCACTTGCGCTCAGATGTCAGAAAGAGTACAATGAAGTCGAATTAACTACTGCCATTATGCCCCACGAAAGACTACCGGATCGCGCGAGCGAGGAGCCGCTCCCGCCGCTCGAGACCGGTAAGAAGCTCCCTGAAGGCGCTGACCGTGTCCTTCAGAATCTCGACCACCTCATCCGAAACATCCCTCAGTCGCCTATTGATGACGAGAATGAACCGCGCCTTCAGAACATTTTGGCCCCGCATGATCTTTCGAATAGGAGTGAAGCTGCCTCGTCCACTGAGTCTGTCTTGCCCAATTCCGGGACCGAAGCATTGAGCGAACCGCCTTATAAGGAAGATATAGCTTAGGAATCTCCAAGGATTTTTTTCATCATTGAAAGTTCTAACCCACCTTCTTGTAAGCAGCGAGTCTTCGTCACCTGCGAATGACAATGCGAAGTTCTGCTTCCGCAGCAGCAATTCAGGAACGGTCAATTCGCATTGCGAGTCGATCAGCAAATGACGGGAACAAGCGCAGACAACTTGTCGCTCTCGAGAGCCTAGAGAAGACAAGGCTGCCCGGCGCGGCTCTGCAACTTCCACTGGGGCGCCGGTTTTCGAGGATTGCCAATCGACGGCCGGTTCAGCCTTTTGATTCGACAACTCGCCCTCCCCCCAGTGTCCCTTGCGAACACGTCCAGTTGATCCAGCTTCAGGAGAGGAGTGTCGTTTGGCGGAGTGATCCTTATCACCCAGGTAACTGTTTGATTCTGCGCAAGTTAGGGCCTGGACGGATGCTGGACACGTTCACGCCGACTCAGGCGGACAGGGCCGAACGCGAGTCTGCAGTCGATTCATCGTTGGGACGCGTTGAGTCTTCAAACGGTCGTGCTCTTGAATTGAGGGTGATATGGGTTGCGGTGGTTTCGACACTCCATATTCGTTGGGTGAAGTCGCTGGCGGCGTTTGGCCGACGGAGATAAATTCAACCTCGATTCGTGCTTTGAGGAGGAATGCCTTGCGGACAACAACACCTGTTCTCGCGGCTCACTGCTGTCCAAGAACACCGAGCCTCGGCTGAACGGGACAAGGAATCTGGGATGAACAGGCGGTTCGAATGTTCGAAAAAAGGATGGTTCTGGGATGAGGTCCCTTTTTCTCATGCCGTTGCGTGCCGAAAATCGGCGAAAGAAAAGCCGTGCTTGATGGGATGGACCACCACGGGCGGCGTTTGGTATGGATCGTCCAGCAAACCGGCCCAGGACCGATAGGTGAGCAGGTTGATGCGGTGCATCGTGGCGATGATCGCAAACGACCATCCGGTTCTCGACAGGTGATGGCCCCAATTGAGGAGCAGCAATGCGATGCCGACGAAGGTCTTGATCCGGAGATTCTGCTTGAGCATCTTGAAGGAGAGCTCGATTTCTCATCGAGCCTTGTGGAGCGCGACGGTCTTGCGAGAAGAAACAGAAGCCATGGGCGCCTAAAAAATACGTTAACGCGATTGATAGCACAGCGTGGTTCCTGGTCCTCAACTCCGGAACTTGATTCTTCCTCAAACAAGAATTTCTTGCTACCGCCAACAAAGGAGAATGAACCCATGGATCGATGTTTTCGAGATCGCACTTCAGATCGTGAGGCTTTCCAACTGTCAGCGTTCCTTGCCAAGAGGATCAAATTACTCGGTTCACTTGCGTTGATGATCTGCATCGCCCCACATCTTGGGGCTTCAGAGCTTCTCATTATCGATCTCTCAACACAGAAGGCCGGTGACGCCTCAACGATTTCCATCAATCCGAAGTCGGACGCCACGATCGTCGTCAAGAACCGATTGGTCGACACGCCCTACACCTATGACGCAGAAGTCGAGATTGGGCGAATCGATCCGTTGACCAACTTCCGTCCGAAGGGTATGGCCATCGGCGCCCAATGTGTCGAAGCGACCATTCACGCCGATCTCGCATTATCGACGACGGAGGCCGAACTCGGCCAAAAGGTTCAAGGTTATGAGAACGCCAAGAACTGTGTCGACATCGTTCATCAGCTCTCCACGGCGACGATCGCCATCGGCGCAATCGAGTCGAATGCGACACTTACCGTAAAGATCTCACGTTCCAATGGTAACGCCTCTCTGACTTGGACCAACATCTTCAAAACGCCGCCCCGGGGAGAATGGCAAACCAGTTACGGATTCACGTTCCTTCCAAATCGCGATCGGGATTTCGTGTCAAAGACAACCTCGTCGACCGACCCCAAGTACACAATTGTTCGACGAGATCAGAGACGGGTGGCCGACTTTGCGGCAGCCATTATTTTCACCTGGACGGGGCAGGTGGACCGAAACAAGGAATGGGTGTTCGGCCCGATGGGGGGCCTCGGATTCGATCTTGATAATCCCCTCGTGTTTGGCGGATTCGATCTGGGCTACAACCAGAATCTCCATTTTCTGGCCGGCGTTGCGGTCCAGAAACAGACACGTCTCCGAGGCGAGTACCGTCAAGGCCAGACAATCCAGGAAAACCTGTCCTCCGACCAGCTAACCGAGAAGACCTATGCTCCCAACTGGTTTACTGGCCTTTCCTTTCGGTTCGATACGAATCCATTCTCGACGACGGCCGGAAGCAAAGGCAAAACCGACGCCAGCGCAACAGCCCAGTGAAGATAGGTCGAAGAATCTCCAACCCTCACTTCCGACGGTTAGGCGCATCCTGTTGGCGCGGAAGCGAGCCCGAAGACTTTTTCATTTTCATCTGAATATGAGTCGATTCGTTCCACTGTCGAAGAATGGACCTCAAAGGAGCGCTCGAATGGCCTCAAGACACACCGCGTCCCGTTCGGTCTCTACTAGCTGGCTCGTTGGCTTGAGCCTCTTTGCCGTTAGCTACCTTTGGGCCCCGCTAGCGCTCCTCGCAGAGTCCTCGCTTGGGCGCGAACAGCCCGGCAAACGCCGCGAATGGCGCCGTGCCTGGAGTGGCGCACGCTGGTCGCAGGCCTACCGCCGTTTTGTTTACGGAGTAGCCTTGAAACATCGCTGGCTGCACGGCAAGACCTTACCCTTGGCCCTGTCCACAATAAGGGGAATGGCCCTACCGCGGGCCGCCGTTGGTAACCATTGGATCAACCTCGGCCCGACGCAAGGCGGCCCCGCTTTCAATGTGCGTGAAGGCAATGACGAATGGAAGCTGGAAATCGACGCCAACGATAGTGGACGTCCGAATCAAATCGTGCTACATCCGAACGAACCCAGCACCCTGTATCTCGTGACGAGTGGAGGTGGCCTCTGGCGCACCACGGATGGCGGCAAGACCTGGAACCCACTTACCGATACACTCGGCAGCTTGTCCCTGGGCGCTCTGGCCATCGATCCCGCCCAACCAAGCGTGCTCTATCTCGGCCTTGGTGATGTCGAAGAAAACGTTTTTGGTGGTACCGGCTCCGGCATCGTCAAATCCGTGGACAATGGCGTGACCTGGGGCCTTCCGATCGCCCTGGGCGACTCGTCGGCCGTCATCTCATTGGTGGTCCATCCCAAACGTTCAACGCTCGTCTTGGCTGGAACCGATCATGGTCTATTTCGCTCGGTGGACTCCGGCGCGACGTATCAAGCAATTCCCTTGCCCAACGGCAGTCCCTCGGCCATTCGCGACATCTCGTGGATTCGCGACGACACCTTTCTCATGACCGCGGGCAACAACTTTTCGTTCGGAGAGGGAGGAGGCAATGCCGCGATTCTGATCTCAAGCGATGGCGGCGGAACTTGGAGCACCGCGGCCGGACTCGGCGATCGGGAACCGATTCGGCGTTTTAGCCTGGCGATCGCACCGAGCGATCACCGAATCGCTTACGCGCTCGCCTCCAACACACAGGGCGAACTGCACGATCTCTTTGTCTCAAGCGATGGAGGCCGCCATTGGCGGGCGAAAAACGTTCAAAACACGAAATACGGAAACGCATTTGAGGACCGTCAAACCTTTGGCACGTTAATGGGGGGTCAGGGTGGCTACAACCAGATCGCCGCTGTGGACCCACGCCGGGCGCAAACCGTTTACTTCGGAGGCAACTTCAACATCGTCAAGTCGACGGACGCAGGCGACACCTTTTCAATCGTTTCCGATTGGGCGGGCGATGCTGGCCTCCCGTATGTGCATGCAGACTTTCACTGCGCAACCTTTGACCGAACAAACGCATTGTGGATTGGTAATGACGGTGGTCTTGCAAGGACGATTGATGGTGGCGCGACGTGGTCCACAGCCGAAAACAAAGGGCTCGCGACACATCTTGTCTATTCACTTGGCTCGAGCTCTCGGGATCGTGACGTCGTCATTGCCGGATTTCAGGACAATGGAACCCGGCTACGCCTCGAAGCCTCCGGTGCATTTCAACAACGTATTTACGCAGATGGATTCGGCGCGATTGTCCATCCCAATGATCAGAAGCTCCTGCTTGGCTCCGTCTACAATGATCGCATCCTTAAATCGACCGATGGCGGCATTACCTTTCACGGAAGCTACGCCGGTATCTCCGAAGCTGGCACCGACCAAGCCCCATTTTACACTCATCTTATTCCTTGGTCGGGCGACGTGGCCGGCAATACCGTGTTCACATTCTCCAGGGACAAGCTCTACCGCTCGTCCGACTTTGGCGACACTTGGTCGCCGACTCCGATCCCCGGTCTTCGCGGACGATTGAGAAACTTCGCAATTGCCGCGACTGACCGCAATGTCCTTGGCGTCGTTACCGAATCGAACAACGGCGCCACGAATAATCCGGGCGGCCTTTATTTGAGCAAAGACGGTGGCACGACGTGGTCACCAGCGGCCAACCTTCCGGGAAACAAGGGAAGCCTGAGTTACATCAGCTTCGCGCCCACTCGTCCGGAAACGGTCTACGCCGCCTCAATCGCTGCCTCCGCCTCTGCTCATCATCTCTGGCGGAGCGATAATTCAGGACAAACTTGGACGCCCATCGACGTCGCACCCAACTTCCCGCAAGGCATTCCCATCAACGTCGTCGTGGGCGATCCCGGAGACGCCGAGACCATCTACGCTGGCACGCACCTCGGCCTGTACAAGTCCACCGATAGCGGTACGCACTGGACCCGATTCGGATTCGGGCTTCCCCTCGTCAGCGTCACCGACATTTATGTTACTTCCGACTCCTCGCTCCTCCGCGTTGCCACTTATGGACGAGGGATTTGGGAGCTCACTCAATAATTGAGGCGATGCCAGGTGGGTGGCGGTGAAAATATTGGCCGAGAGTGACCCCCGAATCTGCCGAGAAGTCGAACTGGCTTGAGTCACTATGGGAGGTTCTATACGCTGCTACGATGGCGGAACGTCAGCGGTCTGACTGTTCACTAGTCATAAAGAACCCCATAAGCGGACTGAGTCGCGATCAAGCCGCCGGAAGAGCTGGCGCTTGAGCCGCAATACTCATGAATCTCCTAGGAATCGAGCGCTTCCATTGAGCTGGGAAAACCATTTCTTGCCTGAATATGAGGATCTCGTTTCCTTCGTACCGCTCGCGCGCCGTGTAGTCAAGCGAGAATCGCACCTGACGAAAGTCACTGTAGAGTCGGGCGATTTCAGGCACTTTGTCATACGACAATATCCACGGAAGCCGGTTCACACTGGTCATATGTCTCGCTAATCTGGCGTGGTCCGCATGTTCGTAATAATTCAGGTAGAGATCCCGGCCTTTCGCATAGTAGGGTGGATCGAGGTAAATAAATGGTTTCTGCTTGGCACTCAGTGCGACGACCTCCCCGTCGAGAAAATCGATCGCATCGGCCGCCGAAACCTCGATTCGGTCGCGATACATTGCAATTCTGCGAATCCTTTGTTCTAAGGCATCTCGGTTTAGTCGGGCGTCGATCTTCCAATTGCCATTTTGTCTTTGCCCACCTATCGGACCTCCGCTCGCGATAATGCCTGACCGATTGCATCGGTTAAGAAAGAAGGTCGCGAACCCGCGTCGTAATTCAGAATAGCCTGCGGGATGCTGATAAATGTAGCGCTGGCGTGCCCATTCATCAATCGTGGCGGGAGTCTGGTGAAGGAGTCGTACGAACTTGTTGGTCTGATACAGAACGGCCTTCCAAAACGCATAGATGTTCGGATCGGCGTCGTTAATCAGTATTCGATCGACGTGTTCGCCGTAAAGGAGGGAAAGCGCAACGCCAGCTCCTCCGGCATACGGTTCGACATACGTTCCGCCCCTGGAACCATTCAAATCGATCAGATGCGCGACTACACGACTGAGAACCTGCTTGCCACCTGGGTACCGCAAAGGACTATGGGTACCAGGCATTTCTGGACCTTCAGGCAGTTGGAGCGCCGGCTGGCCGCCTGGTCGGTATTTGTGGCTCTTCAAGCACTACAGCAAAAAGAGCTTCGAACGTATCCCAGTACGAGCGCAACTCACGCGAAGTAGGGGGCGAAAAACGATTGTGTACGTATGAATCCAACCCGTCGACTGACAACGACGAATTCTTATCGGAAACCAGCCGGTTCAGTTTCTTTCGAGCCAGGGTCGGCACAACGATCGATGAGTCTTTCAGCACCTCGGCAAGCAATTGCCCGAGCGTCGGATACCAATCGTTCGGCTTATTCTTTTTCTTTGCTGCTTCAAGAAGTGGCTCGATTTTCTTCGTCTTATCGAGGTAGTGACCGACACAAAGTTCGAGCAGGATCCTAAAAAGGACCGCCGACGCGTTTGGGTACTTTTCTAACGACATTTTCTTCAGCTCTTCGAAGAGTTCCATGATCCGCGCGTTCTTGACGGAGCATCGAACCCCGAGAGGTATCAGGCTTTGCGATTGCCGAGGCCTTGACGCCGTCTTTCTCGATGTCCGGGCCACCGCTCCTTCGATCGCGGCGCTACGTTTGTCGCCGAAATCTTCCGCTGTAAATCTACCCTTGCGCTTCTTGTTTGGGAGACTCTCTCTGATCGACGCCAGGTAGGTATCGACGTCTCCCTTCGTATTGATGGTGCGAGTAGTGAGCCGATCCTTCGCGATGTCTGAAAGAATACGGGTAAAGGCCTTCTTGAATTCATCCTGGTGAACCTTGCCCGTAATGGCCCCGTCTCCGCCGAAATCGATTCCAAGAGTTTCGCGCGCTTTCGGTGCGTCCAGGAGACGTTGCAGTGTCGATACCGGGAAATTGCGGGGATTATGGACAACAGCCTTGATTTCGTCGGGCAAATCCATCCGACAGGCAAGTTCGTACGTCGCGTGCGTCCGCAAAAACTCCGCGACCTCGCCCGGAGTGCTTCCGTATTGCTTCGCGAGGGCGACAGCGCTGAGGCCATTGTCAGCGAGCGTTCGATAAAACCGAGCCTGCATGAGCGGGCTCCATTTTTCGATTTGCTGGCGAGTATGTTTCTGCATGATGAGCGGCGCGGCCGCCTCACGGCTCGGCGCATACAACACTCGCACTTTGCGTATCGATTCTTGGTCAGCCTTCGACGCCAGCGCACGGACCCTTTTGAGCGCCTCCGCCGGCGCCGATTCAGGACTCAGCAGTAGTTTAAGCGCGGCGAGGCGGCGGTTACCTTCGAGAACGTATGACTTGCCGTCGTCGTGGAATATTCCAACGAGTGACTCGATCGGGGCATATCCGTTTTCGGCGATATCCTTCGCGAGATCAAGCACGTTGTCGTGTTCGACCAGTTCCGCAATCAGCGCGCGCTGATCGAGTGGTGAACTCGATGGAGGGATACGTGGATTTTGCGGGTCCAAAAAAAGCGACGCTACGGCGACGTGTTTTTCGGACCAATTTTCGTAGTCAGCCATACGCTCTCAAGCCTATCCTAGACGATTTTGACGTGGAAGGAAGAGAAACGATCGAGGAATCAAATCGAACTCCCGACGAATGAAGAAAAACAAGCAGGCCAAGCGAATCGCGAATGCCCGAGGGTCTTATCCGCGATTGCAGTTTCGATACTCTGCTTCGAGAGCAGCGGTTCACGAAAAGCGAGGACGACCGGTGCTACAGGAATTTACGCTCCCGGGTCCTCTTGGGGGCTTTTTCGGTTCATTTCTTTTCGATTGTCTGGATTGCATCTGCGATTTCTGGAGGAAGTTCCTCGCCATAAAATGCCCGGAGCGCTTCCGACAGCTTCGCCGAGACCGGAAAGGACCCGTCCGACGAGCGCACTCTTGCTCGTACCCGATAGTCCCCGTACGACGTCACTTCTTCTGGAAAACCGGAGGCGGCTTCACCGAGCACCTCGCGTACGGGATCGTAGTAAGAATCGTGCAGCGTATACGTTACGCCAAACGCGTCTTTCGGAGCGTCTTTCACCAAGAGTTCGATTGTAAAATGTTTCGTGCCATCGCTCTTGACGACCTTTGGCCGTCCGGCTTCGTCTGGAAGAAAGCGTGCCACAAGTTTCGGCGTTTTCATCAGTTGTTCCCTCCGTCTCCTGGCTTGGAGTCCTTCCGGCGTTCCTCTTGAGGCGGCTCTTTCCATCTCTTTCCGTGGCGTTTTCCGAGATCAGCGGCCCTCGCTTCGATTGCCGGCTGGAGATCATTTCGAATGTCTATCAACGACTGGCGTAGTGCGCCTTCTTGGACAAGCTGGTCAACCATCGGTTCTATTTGCTTCCCGTACAGTTCGTTCAGGTCATCGAGGGGCTCATCTTGATCTAGAATTATTTCGAGATCATTTTCACACTTACGGAATGCGCGCGTGCAGCTTGTCGCAAGCGCCGCGCATTTCCCCCAATTGTTGTAGTCATAAATGGCGCGGACGACGACCCACAGTACCGCGATCGTCCATGTCACGATCACCATGCGAGCTGGCGTTGCAGTGAAGTCGAGCGTTACCGGTTTCCCGGCGACAACGTCCGAAAGGGGCGAAGTGATTCCTATTCCGCCGATCGCACCAACAATAATGGTTGCGTACGTTACAAGCGTGTGCAGTCGAAAATACGCGGTTTTCTGCAGGAGGCGCGGGAGCAGAAGGTAGGGGAGAACAAGACCTCGTAGTTTGTCGTCAACGGTTTGGTTCGGCATCATCGTGCTCCTTACAGGAATAGGAATGCTTACGATTGTTGGGTCACGCGGAAACTTGCCTCAGGCACTCCCTCCTCGCCGACGGAAGCGAGCAGCAATACTGGCAGCAATGAAGGGCACGAGCAGCCAACCGAGAATCATATGCACGGTCGCATACGTCGAACTCGTGACGCGAAATCGTTTCGACAACAGCGCATCCGACGGCTCCAATTTCAGGGCCGAACCATACGCTTCGAGGAATTTCGCGAGCGGGAGAAAACTCTTTGAGGTATCGCTCCATCCGTGCACGATGACGACTTGGCGTTGTGCGGGCATTGAAGGGTACGTGTTCTTTTCTTACACGACCGCAAGGACTTTCGCCGCGATCTTGATGGCATCATCGATATAGCCGACAGCCTTGACGACACTCTCAGCAAGCTGCTCTTGCTTCTTGATCTTCGCGATCGCGACGGACAAACCCTCCGAGGCAGCACCGAGATGCTTCGTCGCGCTCTTGGCGTCACCGAGCCAATCATCCATCAACTTACCAATCACAATATCGATCTCCGTCGAAAGACGTGCATTCCCCTGCCAGAGTGCCTCAGCCTCGGCAATCTTCTTCTGCGAACGAAGAAGGATCTCAGCACGCTGTCCTTGGTCGCGCATTCCCATCAAACGATCCAGAATGAGTTCCTTGTCGTCTTGCGGTACGGGGACGGGTTGATGCTTTCCTGTTGGATTGGCGTCGTTCATGGTTTCTTCTCCGTAAGTTCTTTGTACTGCCGGTAGAGTTGTTTGCCGTTCTCGGCAAGCGCCCTGATTGCGGGGAGTCCTTGCTGTGGCTTTTCGAGGCCGTTCGCGAGCTCGCGATGCGCGGCCGGCAAGGCGACATACGAGTCGTGGAGGATGCGGAGGATGCGAAGTTCTTTCTCGTATTGGTCGTCGAGCGCGATGAGCGCGCGAATCGCGGTCTTTCGCACGCTCTCGGGTTGGCTTGCGTCGGCGGCTTGAGTCGCGAGTCCTTGGCTCATGCTGGCGTATTCGTTCGTGATGGCTCGCGCGGTGATCGTGACGGCATTTGCGCCGAGGTCTGCGACGGTATCGATCGCCTCTTGATTCGTCCTGATCGCCTTGATGAGCGCACTGCGTTGTTGGTGGTGCAAGTAATCTCGGAATACCGCGACGGCGAGCGTCGAGATGATCGCGGTCTCTTTCGTTGGCGGTGGTTTCGCGCCCATGCTCGCAACAGCCGTCGTGAGGTTATCGTTCAGGTCGGTCGTCATGGTCTCGAAGGTTTTTTCGGGGATGACGTTGGGATCTGCGAGTTGGGAGAGTAGCGTAGCGTATCCGATGAGCGCGGTGTTGAGCTGGTCGACGCCGTCACGGAACCGAGTTGTTTTGAGGAAGAAGGGCTCGAGATCGGGAATCGTCCAGCCGAAGACATCCTTCGGGTCGGGCGCGAGCTTGAGACTCAAGATCTTGTCGACGTTCTTGACGGCCTCGTCAACGTACCGGTCCGTCGCGCGCTCGCTCACATGCGTGAGTGATGCGTCCGTGCCGGTCTTGAGTTCCTGCGTGGCGGTGGCGAACGCGGTAAACGGGGCTGGTTGGAGGGAGGCGCAGCCGGCCAGCCAAGGGAGGCATGCGAGCACGAGTGACGCGGCGGTGCAAAACCGAGTCGCCTCCCTTCGTCGAACGAGCGTGTCGTTTCGTTTTTTGTTACTCATGCTGCCTCCGTATTCAGGCCGTTATTTGGTTGTAGAGTTCTTGCCAGAGCAGGCAGTTGTTCCAATACTGATTATGGGCGACGAACAAGACATTCGCTTCCGGATCGGGCTTATTCTGGATGTGTCGCGCTTGATGCGAGGTCTGCTTTCGGTCGTCGTAGTATTCGAGTGATCCGCCGATAATGTCGTCTGGGGAGTAGATGTTAATCCACGGGAAGGTCCTGTGTTTGTAGTCTTGGATGAGGGGTTGGACGGTTGCGGCGAGGGCTTCCCTCACCGGGCTTAAGCTGCACGCTTCTTGCGTTGGTGCTGGCGGTTGTGTGGGCGGGCATGGTGTCTTGGGTTGGTCGTTTGTACCTTGCATGCCGAAGAGGAACGCGGTCTTGTCGAGTGGTGATCCGAAGGTCACGAGTCCCGCCGTTCGCTTCGTCGTTCGGAGGCTTTTTTCTGACGGTACCATCAGGTCTTCGGTGATCATGCGATTGAGCGCATCGTACACAATGACGGAACCGAGCGAGTGGGCGACGACCGCGATCCTTTCATAGCCGCCTTCGTGTTGGGGCTTGTTGGTGGCGGCGTAGACGGCGTGGAGTTTCTTGAAGACGCAGTCCCTAATCTCTTGTCGGAGTTTTTCGAAGCGGTCAAGCGTGTGGGGCGTGACATAGACGGCCACGTCGCCCAGGTACTGGACGAGGAAGTTGCGCACGAAGAGCGAACCGATGATGAAGACTGGCCACGAAATCCCTTGCCACCAGTCACTCTCGAGTGACGCGGCGTGTCCCCGAAAACACCAGCAGAACCAAGCGACTGCACCAAGGAAAACGATGGCCGCGGTCAAGCGTGTCATGCCGACCTTTAGCCACGAGAGTCGCGTTGCTGCCCGCCAAAGCTCCCAAAGGCCGAGTATCACTCCAATCGATATCACTGTCATTGCAAACCCGAGATCGAATGTCTTGATCCAGGGCAGACAGTCAGGCAAAATGCGCGCGCTCACGCCTGCTTGGAAGTGCATCGTGACGATCATGAAGAGTGCCAGTCCAGCAAGGATGACGACGACGACCGTGCCCGCAAAGAAGAACCATAAGAACGGGCGCAAGAGTCGTCGGACCGGACGAACGCGCACGGCAGTGAGAACCAAGAGCGCAAGCGGGAGTGCGAGTACGAGGCAAAGGTTGAGGGTTGACGTGATGTCCGCGAAGAGTTCGTCCGTGAGCCATTTTGGCGACTCTTGCAGAGGGAGCCTTGCCGCTCCAATCGCGACGATCACCGTATTCATGAAAAAGAGCGAGAGCATGACCCCAAGCGCCGCGAAGAGATCAACGACCGTTTTCGCTTCGGAATCAAACTTGATCATTCTTCCGAACATCCAGCGACAAAACGGTCCGAGACCGCGTCGGATGCCATTCACGCCACCATCCAGGAGAAAGCGCATCACGTCCCGGAGGCTGATGCGTCCTTCCGTGAGGGGCGCCCAGTACGCTTCGTACAGGTGGACCTCCTTGCCGTCGAGCGTGAGCTCAACTCTGCTCAGGCGTTCGTTGCCGATACGGACGGGCCGCATGCGCGGGAGATCCAGCTGTTCGATCGCAGTTTTCTTGCGGCCCGCTTCGACCCGCTGCAGTCCGGTGACAACAGCGTCAAGGGTTCCGAAGGGAATCTGGCTGCCCATGCCGTGAGCAACGAAGACCGCCCGTCGCTCCGTGAGCGGTCGCTCTTCCGCGACATAACCGACCCGTTCGGGCAGGATCATGGATGACTCCGGAGTGCCCAACGCCGCACGCGTCACCCCGTACTGGACCGGAGGTTCGACGATGAACTCGCGCTTCTTCGCTGTCGCTTCGTTGTGGCTGACGTTGTTGTCGGAGTCTGTCGGTGGCGTCGTCATTGTCGGCGGTGGGTTCATTGTTGTCCATTCCTCATCCCAGGTAGCGTCGATGCGTTCGAGGCGTCGCTTGACCATGATGGTCAGGCTCGTGATGGTTGCGAGAGCGATCAGTTCGATCCCAAAGAGAATCGTGGTGTGCATCGTATTGATCTGTTCGCCAATGTCGATCGTTGTGAGGTCGTGCCCGACAACGGCGAGATAGACGGCGAGCGGGAAGAAACTGATAACGCGCGGGGCGTTGCGAATCAGCGATCCGCGGTGAAGACGGGCCGTCTGAGGTGCGGTCAAGACCTGTTCCATCGCGAGGAGATGGTAGAACGGCGTTCGTTGTTCGTGAGGCCGTGCGTGCGCGAACGCGATCCGCAGATTGTCGACTTCTCGCGTGAGGGCGAAGCGAAAGATCGTCAACAGAACGACGAGTGCCAACCCGCCGAGAATGCCGAGGTCGTTCACGTCGAAGGTGAATCCGAAGAGCGGGACACGCACGAGGAAAGCGGTTTCAACATAGGCTCGCGCGGTGGCCTGATAGAGGGCTCGATAGCGTTCGGCATGCTCTGCCGGTCCCGCGTCCTCGGACGGCCCGATGATCTTGGTCACGTAGCCGGCCTCGGCGTCATTCATAGCGCGGAGGCGCTGGGCGGTCCAATCATCTTGCAAGGAGTTCAAGAGTGCGGCAAGCAAGAGCACGCTGGCGACTACCAGGGCAAACAGGATTTTTCTCGTCCTTTTGCTCGCCTCGGTCGCCGCCGCGAGGAAATCTTCGAGGTCGAGACTCACTCGCTGCCTCCGCACGCGCGGCGCTCTGGTCGCGCTCGCATTATCCCTTCTGCTCCCACCCGACGACGAGGTTGTTCTCGAACATGATGCGCAGACCGACTTGTCGCTCACCGCGACGTTGATACTTCCACGTCTCGCGAACGGTCTGCTTCAAGACTTTCGTGTCGACGTCCGCCGGGCTTCCCAGCGCATCGATGAGTTGCTCGTAGGTTTGGCCTTGCCAGAAGCTGCCGTTCATAATTCTATTGACGATGTTCTCGTCCCCGTATTTCGCGAGGAGGTTTGCTCGCCGTTGTCTCGTGGCATACGACGCCGCGATGATAATGGCGAGCAGCCCTCGCGGCGAGGGCGAGTGTTGTCGTCATCGCGTTCATGTGCTGGTTCTACAGGGTAAAGCTTCAGCTTTCATCGGGCTCGGGCCGTTCGTCCGCCGGCACCGATTCGGCGTCGAGAATGATCATCTGATAAGGCAGGCTCCAGGTGAGCGCCGCGCCGCCTTGCTTGCCCCGCCACTGGACGAGACTGAGATTGATCGAGGGAATGCCGACGAGCCGTAGCCACTCGCCTTTCTTTGCGGCCTGGAGCACGGTGCTCGGGAGGGTGTTGTTGATGAAAACCAGGCGCCGTTTCGCTCGCATTCGCCGTGCCGCTGCGGTCTCTCCTTTCTTTGGTCTCACGTGGCCGCCCACGACTTTCTCTCCGTCCAGGCTGTAGAGGTCGGTATAGACGAACTTGCTGTCTGCGTCGGCGGGTGGTGGTGTCGGGTCTTCGTCGAGTCTGACCAGGAATTGGGTGTAGTTGTATCCCACGCCTCGCGTCGTAAGCGTCGTGGTCGTCTTGTTTCTCGTGATGGCGCAAGGTGTGTTTTCGTAGGCGTTGAACGCGCTGGTCGCTTCTTTGTAGGCGTAGTCGGCGATCCCTTTGAAGCTGCTGGTTACGTTGTCATCGTTGATCTGCAGAAGTGGGTGGAGCTCCAGGACGTGGTCGGGGTTCGTCCCTTCGGGCTCTTCCACGGGGTCGCCCTGGACGAATTCGTGGTTCCCGCTGTGCTCGGCCCATAATCGTAAGACGCCCGTCATGGTCAATGGCGTCGCTTGCTTGATCGCGTCTTTGACCGTCGCTCTCGCGGCCTCGGCATCTTTCGCGTTACAGATCTCCGCGACGAGCGGGAGTCCGAACGCGTTTGTCGTGATCGCGATATGCACGTCGCCGTCATTCGAAGGCTTCTTGGGTGAAGGCGTCTTGACCGGCGTCATGTGAAAGGCGCGGACGGTCGCAGTTGCAACCGCTTTATCCGCGGGATTGTCCCATTGACTGTTGAATTTCGCCGGGTGGCGGCGGCTTGATCTCATGCTACGCGGCGACGGCTTTCTGTTCAACAGAATCATTGGAAGAACTTCGGCGAAGGAACGCGGCCAGAACGCCGATGTCCTTGTGGCCCTTGATCCTCCGGAACTTTTCTTCGGCGGCTGCAATGGCCAGGCCGACCCAGCGGCGCGCCATCGCGCTGTTCTTCCATCGTTTGATGTTGCGGGTTGTTCGTCGTACGGAACCCATGAGGTTCTCGATGGCGTTGGTCGTCGACAGCGAACGGCGCAAACTGGGTGTCAGGTTGAGTTTGAGGATGGCGAGTGTCTCGTCGAGCCCTTCGCGCAAGCTCGCGGCCGCCTCGTCTTCTCCGTGTCCTTCGAGCCACGAGATCAACGCCTGCAGCCGCTTTCGCGCAGTTGTCGAGCTTCCCGACGCGTAGGCGTCGCGCATGACGTGCAGCACATGGGCCTGCCGCTTCTTCGCCAGGTGGTCGCGGACGTTTCGCATCTTGTGAATCTGGCATCGCTGGATCAGGGCGTTTTCGCCGAACACGTCGATGACGGCCTTGCGCAGACCCTTGCCCCCATCGATGACGCAAAGCAGTTTCCCCGAGATCGAGAGGCCCCTCGACAAGAGATCCTGAAGCAGATTCGTGCAGATCGTGGCGTTCTCGGTGGACCCATTGACGAGACCGAGCGGATGCTTCGTTCCGTCCGACGCGATTCCGAGTGCGACGACAACGGTGTGTTCGCCGATGTTCAGGCCGTCGAGCATCAGGACGAGCACGTCCAGACCGTCGAGGCGACGGCCAAGAAAATCCTTCAACCGGGCTCCCGTTTCTCTCACGACATGCCGGCTCGCCGCACTTTTCGATGTCCCCCGGCTTCGAAGGCCCGTCGGGCAGGGCTCCAGACTCCTGTCGTAATTTCGCGTGGACACGCCCACCAGAATCTTGTCGATCACGCTCTCGGGCAGAGAATCGATGCGGCGAAGTTGCTCGATCCGCTCCAGGCGAATCTCACCCCTGTCGCGATGTCGCACTCGCGGTCGAGGCAGCGTCACCTTTCGGCCGCCCAGCGCAAACTCCGTCGGTGCCGTTCCCCAGAAATGCATCTCGCGGTCCTTCTGATGGCGGGCTTTCGGTCCGACCACTCGTTCCGCCTCGGCCTGGAAG
>Ga0315281_10006813_pt1 | contig 16184 bp, 12 predicted proteins | sample YL17G07_0_MG_FD_204540 | JGI IMG/M metagenome (GOLD analysis project Ga0315281, IMG submission 204540) | Sediment microbial communities from Yellowstone Lake, YNP, Wyoming, USA - YL17G07_0 | ecosystem: Environmental > Aquatic > Freshwater > Lake > Sediment | place: USA: Wyoming | collected... | reverse complement strand
ACGTGCGCCCCAGCATATCGCGCATCGTCGGCAATGTTGCCGATCCCAACCCGTCGCTGGCCGCGCCTTGCGGCGCGGCCGGAGCGGGCCTCGCGGGCTGCGCTTCGATCACCAGCAATATTCCGGTGATCCAGACACGGGAAATGGAGTCGCTGATCAATGTGAACAGCGGCCAGATCGCGGTGATGGGCGGGCTGATCCAGGACCGGGTCAACGACATCGAGGACAGCGTACCCGGCGCGAACCGCCTCGCCGGGATCGGTCGGCTGTTCGAAAACAAGAACCTAACCAGCACCAAGACCGAACTGGTGGTATTCATGCGCCCCATCATTATCCGCGATGCAAGCATAGACGGCGACTACCGCGGCTACCGCACCTTCCTGCCTGACGATAAATTCATGGCCGTACCTAACCCGGGCAAACCGCCGCTCCTCGGCGATCCGCGAAGTTCGCCGCAATGAGCCTGCTGTTCGACGCGCTGAAAAAAGCGGAGCTTGCCAAACAGGCGGCGAAGCAGCAGCCGGCCACGGACAAGGCGCCGTTCACCCGCGACCAACTGCCCGACATCACGCAACCGATGGAGATCCATAGCGAAGATCTGCGTCTGATCGAATCCATGCCCGCGACCATACGCCCGGAAAAGCCGCCGCTCGAACTCGCTCCGGAGGAACCGCCGCTGCGGGCGCCGCAGCCCACACTCGCAACGCAGGCAGCGCCGCTTGAAACCGGCTATTCGCCGTCCGGCAATACTGAACAACGCAAGCAAGCGCAGCAGTTGTTCGAGGCCAATGAACTGGATGTCAACCCGCGCAAACCGTTTTACCTCACCGTGGGCGCGTTGGGTCTGTTCGCGCTGGGCACGGTCGGCTACTTCTGGTACGAACTACAGCCGAAAAACACGTACAAACTGCCGCCACCGTCGGCACAATCCGCGCCGCCACCGATTGCCGCGGCGCCCACGGCCCCTGCAGCCGAGCCGGGCACGCGCGCGGCGGCCACGGTCGCCCCCCCTGCCGGCACCCAACCGGCGGTTCCGGCAGGGGGCGATTCCAGGCTGGGAGCAGCACCGGCTTCCACGCAAGCCACCGTTCCGGTAGCTCCGCGCGGCACTGCCTTTGCGCGCCAGAGCGCGCCGCAGCCCGGCCCGGCCCGGCCCGGGCGCGACATCACGATCACACCTGCCCGCGTGCAGTCCGATCCCGTGCTGGAAAGCGCGTATCAGGCCTACATCGGGGGCGACCCGGCCAAGGCGCGCAACGACTACCAGCAGGTGTGGCGTAACAACCCGGACAACCGCGATGCGCTGCTGGGACTGGCGGCGGTGGAAGCCCAGGCCGGGCGTTATGATGCAGCCGGTAGCTATTACAAACGCCTGCTCGAACTCGATCCGCGCGACGCCCACGCCCAGGCCGGACTCATCGGCCTGCGCGGACAAGTCGACCCGCTGGCTGCGGAATCACACCTGAAAAACATGATCACGGCGCAGCCCGAGGCGAGTTTCCTGCATTTCACCCTGGGCAATCAATTCGCTGCGCAGGGGCGCTGGGCCGAGGCACAGCAAGCCTATTTCCACGCCTACACCGGCGACCCCGAACACGCCGACTTTGCCTACAATCTCGCCGTCAGCCTGGACCGGATGCACCAGACCAGCCCGGCGCTCGAATATTACCGGCGCGCGCTGGCGCTGGCGGAGAGCCGCCCGGTTTCCTTCGACAAAGCCCAGGTGAGTAAGAGAGTATTACAACTCGAGCGATGACCGTGAATTCCCGGACCTCTCCGACCGCAGTCGCCACTCCCGCCAAGCAGCACATCGGCCAAATCCTGATTTCGCAGGGGATTCTGACCGAGGACCAGTTGCGCATCGCACTCCTGGAGCAGATGAAGTCCAAGGCCCCCGTCGGGAAGATCCTGGTCACCCTGGGCTTCGTGTCCGAAGCCACGCTGCGCGACGCCCTGTCGGAGAAACTGGGGCTGCAAAGCGTCGACCTGTCCCAGATCATCGTCGACTCGCAAGCGATGACGCTGGTACCGCGCGATTTCGCGCTGCGCCATCACATATTCCCGATTACCCTGGACGCGGAGCGCCGCACGCTCATCGTGGCGCTGTCGGACACCAACAACATCGTCGCCCTGGATCAGTTGCGTGCGCTGCTGGGCAGCGAACTGGAGATCGAGTCGCGTCTGGCGGGCGATACCGAGATCTCACGCGCCATCGAGCAGTACTACGGACACGAACTCTCCATCGACGGCATCCTGCACGAAATCGAAACCGGCGAGGTTGACTACCAAAGCCTGGTCGGCGCGGGCGCCGGCGCCGGCGATCAGTACAGCCAGCCGGTGGTGCGGCTGATTGCGGCCTTGCTCGCCGACGCAGTTGGAAAGAATGCTTCCGACATCCACTTCGAGCCGGAGCACAGCTTTCTGCGAATCCGCTACCGCATCGATGGCGTGCTGCGCCAGATCCGCTCACTGCACAAGAGCTACTGGCCGGCGATGGCGGTGCGCATCAAGGTGCTGGCGAAGATGAACATCGCCGAGACGCGCGCCCCCCAGGATGGACGCATTTCCCTCTCCCTGGCCGGCAGACCGGTGGATTTCCGCGTTGCCTCGCAGGCCACCAGCCACGGCGAGAACGTGGTGCTGCGGATTCTTGACCGGCAAAAGGGCATCGTGCCCCTGGACGGACTGGGGCTGGAGTCGAGTCAGCTCGATTTGCTGAAGCGCCTGATCTCGCGCCCCGAAGGCATCATCCTGGTGACCGGGCCGACCGGCAGCGGCAAGACCACCACCTTGTACTCGATTCTCAACCATATCAACTCCGACGCCCTCAACATCATGACCATGGAGGATCCGGTCGAGTACCCGATGACGCTGATCCGTCAGACCTCGGTGAACGAGGCAGCGAAAATGGACTTCGCCAACGGCATCCGCTCGCTCATGCGTCAGGATCCGGATGTGATTCTGGTGGGCGAGATCCGCGACGAGGAAACCGCCGAGATGGCGTTTCGCGCCGCCATGACGGGCCACCAGGTCTATTCCACGCTGCACACCAACTCGGCGGTAGGCGCCTTTCCGCGCCTGTTCGATACTGGCGTCACGCCCGAAGTGATGGCCGGCAACATGATCGGCATCATCGCGCAGCGCCTGATACGGCGTCTGTGCAAACACTGCCGCCAGCCCTACACCGTAACTTCGGCCGAGTGCCGCCTGCTCGGGGTCAAGGCCGATCAACAGCCTACGGTCTACCGCGCAGTGGGCTGCGACCACTGCGATTACCAGGGCTACCGCGGGCGTCTGGCGATCATGGAGATACTGAAGCTGGACGTCGACCTGGACGAACTGATTTCGCGCCGCGCCACCGCGCGCGAGATACAGCGCGCCGCCATAGCCAAGGGTTTCCGCACCCTCGCCGACGACGGCACGCGCCGCGTCCTCGATGGCACGACTGCGCTGGATGAGTTGATGCGGGTGGTGGACCTCACCGACCGCATGTAGCGCGCCTGCCGCCCCCATACGCATGGCGCTGTACTCCTACAAGGCAATCGATGGCCGCGGCAAGTCGCTCATGGGGCAGATCGAAGCCATCAACCTGATCGATCTGGAGATGCGCCTGCAGCGAATGGGGCTCGACCTTATCGTCGGCGGGCCGGCGAGCAGGCGCGCGAGCATGTTCAAGGGCGCGATCGGGCGGCCCGAGTTAATCAACTTCTGCTTCCATCTGGAGCAACTCACGGCTGCCGGCGTCGCCATCATCGAGGCTCTGACCGACCTGCGCGACAGTGTCGAAAACCCGCGCTTTCGCGAGATCATCAGCGGTCTGATCGAAAGCATCCAGGGCGGACAGAACCTGTCGGCCGCCATGGCCGACTACCCGGACGTGTTCCCCAAGGTGTTCGCCAGCCTGATCCGCGCGGGCGAAGAAACCGGGCGCATGTCCCAGGTTCTGCGAAGCCTCGAGGAAAACCTGAAATGGGAGGACGAACTCATCGCGCAAACAAAGAAACTCATGATGTACCCGGCCTTCGTCGGCAGCATCGTGCTGGCGGTGACCCTGTTCCTGATGATCTACCTGGTGCCGCAGATGATCGGCTTCATCAAGGGCACCGGTCAGGCGATCCCGCTGCAGACACGCATCCTGATTCAGGTATCGGGTTTTTTCATCGACTACTGGTGGGCGGTCCTGTTCGCCCCCGTGATCGCCTTCGCCGGCGTCAAGTTCGCCAGAGCACGGAGCCCGGCGTTTCGCTACCGGTTCGACGATTTCAAACTGCGCGTGCCGTTCCTCGGGTCGATCCAGCGCAAGATCATCCTGTCGCGTTTCGCCAGCATCTTCGCCATGATGTATTCCTCCGGCATCACCATCCTCGACTGTATCAAGAGTTCCGAGGAAATCGCGGGCAACCTGGTGATCAGCGACGGCCTCGCGCGCGCGGCGCAGCAGATCGCCGAGGGCAAGAATGTTTCCACCGCATTCCAGGACGTGGGCCTGTTCCCGCCTCTGGTAATACGCATGCTGCGGGTGGGTGAATCCTCCGGCAAACTCGACAACGCGCTGCTCAACGTATCCTACTTCTACAACCGCGACGTAAAGGACGCCATCGGCAAGGTGGAGGTCATGATCGAGCCCGCCATGACCGTCATCCTCGGCGCGCTCCTCGGCTGGGTGATGTTGTCGGTCCTGGGTCCCATCTACGATTCGATCAGCAAGATCAAATTCTAGAGGCACCATGCCGAAAAAGCGCCTGCTCTATCTCACCCCAAATCGGGTCACGGCCCATAGCCTGTCGCGCCGCAGGCTGGCCGTCGATGCCGGCTTCGAGCGCAACGACCAAGGCATCGCCGCCTTCTCCGCCTATCTCGCCGGCTCGCGCAACCTCTATTACCTGGTGGTCGATGTGATCGAGGAGGATTACCACGAGGACACCATTCCCTACCTGGGCCGCAAGGACCGGCGGCAGGTGCTGGCGAGGAAGCTCGCGCAACGTTACCGCGACACCAGCCTCACCCTGAACCTGTCGCTTGGTTACGAAAAGGGCGAGCGGCGCAACGAGAAAGTCCTGTACTCCTCATTCTCCAACACGCAGCAGTTCCAGCCTTGGCTCGCAGCGCTGGGGCGGAACCAAGTCCGCCTGGTCGGAGTCTACTCGACAGCACTGCTCGCACCGAGCCTGATCAAAGGCGCAGGACTCAGATCGCCGCGCTGTCTGCTGGTGAGCGTGCAGCAGACGGGCCTGCGGCAGAGCTATGTCGAGAACGGAAGAATCCGCTTTTCCCGCGTCGGCAGGGTGAACCTCGAAGACGCAGCGGCGGTGGCCGCCGCCTGCGCCAGCGAATCGGCGCGCCTGCAGCAATACCTGGTGACAACGCGCGTGCTGCCGGCGGCTAATACGCCGATCGACGTGCTGGTGCTTGCCGCAGGGCAGTATCATGCCGCGCTCACCGAGGCTTGCCGCAGCAGCGAGGCACTGCGCTTCCATGTGGTCAACGCGGACACCCAGTGTCGCGCCGCCGGCCTGGGCGCCTTTCCACCCAACGCGCCTTGCGATACCTTGTTCCTGCACGCCGCAGCCACCGCCACCCCTGCGGAGCAGTTTGCGCAGGATCAGCACCGGCATTACTATCAGCTGTGGCAGATCAGCAACGGCCTGTACACAGCCGGCATGGCGGTATTGGTTTCGGGACTGCTGTTCGCGCTGGTGCAACTGTTCGACGCCTACAACCTGGGCCAGAAAATCCAAACCGAAAAAACCCGGTTCGACGCGATCAGCGCCGAGTACGCGCGCGTCACGACCACTTTCCCGCGGACCCCGACTTCGACCGAAAACCTGAAGACGACCATCAGGCAGTACCACACGCTGCAGACACAGACGGCTTCCCCGCAATTCCTGTTCGTCGAAATCAGCAAGACGCTGGCCGGCTATCCACAGGTTGAACTTGAGCGCATCGAGTGGCGCGTGGGCAAGCCGCCGCAGGAGGGAGGCGGCGCAGGCGCCGCATCCAAGGCCACCGCGGCGGCGCCGGACGCCGCGGGCGCGCCAGCGGCCGCAGCCACGTCCGACCCGGACTATCAATTGGCCACCGTTTTGGCGCGGGTAGTGGGTGCGCGCCGCACCGATGTGCGCTCGATCACCGGCATGGCGAGTGAGTTCATCGCCACACTGAGGAAGGTCCCCAACCTGGAGATCATGAACGTACATATGCCCTTCGGCGTCACCTCGAAAGATGCGCTCGCGGGCAACATCGGATCGGAGCGCGCGATTGCCGAAGACGCGCGCTTCAGCTTCACCCTCGGCAGGAAGCTCGGCGGATGAAGCTCGGCGCAAACGACCTGAAGCGATTGGGCCTGCCCATGGCGGTCTGCGTCGCCCTGGCCCTCGCCGGGGTGGCCTGCTATCTCGCTGCCGACGATTATCTGCGGGAAACGAAGCGGCTGGGCGCGGCAACGACCGCTCAGCGCACCGAAGTGCAGACCCGGCTTGCCCGCGCCAACGAGGAGGAGCGCGAAATAACCGCCAACCTGCAGCAGTACCAGGCGCTGGCGGCGCGAGGCATCGTCGGCGAGGAGAAGCGCCTGGACTGGATCGACGCCATCACAACGATCAAGAGCGAGCGGCGGCTGTTCAATATCGGCTACAACATCGAGCCGCAGAAAGAACTTGACTATCCGGGCTTCGTCCCTGGAGGCGGCGTCAAATTCGTGTTCAGCCGCGTGAAAATCGAAATGCAGCTGTTGCACGAGGAAGACCTGCTCAACTTCATCGACGATCTGGCCAAGCGCGGCAGATCCTACCTGTCGGTGCGAAGCTGCGACGTACAGCGCACGGAACGCCGCAGCGGCGGAACTACGCTGGACCCGCGGTTGCAGGCCGTCTGTATCTTCGACTTGATAACCATCAACCACAACAAGCCAGCCCAGACGTCTGGCGGCGGCTAGTCCCGAGGATATAATTAATGATGGGGATTTCGAACAATTGTCATCCTGAGAATTGTCATTCGGAGGACGTCCCCCGGGGGGGCTTTCCCCTCTCCCGGCAAGCGGGACCGAGGAAGAAGGATCAAGACCTTCGGGGCACGGGCCAGGGAATCTGCTTTATGCATTCTCTGAAAAGCGGATTCTTCGCTGCACTCGCGCTGATGCTGTTGTGCCTTGCCGCGCCTGCCGCCGGGGAAGAGTTCGGGCGCCTGTTTTTCACACCGCAGCAACGCCAGGATCTGGACAGCAGGCGCGCGGCCAACCGCGGCGAGGAAGAGGCGCCGCAGATCAGCGAAGGACCGCTCACGGTCGACGGCCACGTGCAGCGCTCCAGCGGCAGAACCACTACCTGGATCAACGGCGTGCCCCAGTACGATAGCCACGCCAGCCATGATCCGGCCCGGATCATGGTAGCCCCGAACGAAGACGGGCCCGCGGTCAGCCTCAAGATCGGCCAAATCTACGAGCGCGCGAGCGGCAAGGTGCGCGACAGCCTGAACGGCGGCGAAATCACGGTCGGGAAGTCCGCGCCCGAAGTCCGGCTCCCGGCCAGGCGCGGCGCTGCCGCGAAGTCGTTCGCGCCGGCGCGCTGAGACCATGCGCCATTTCGCAACAATGGCTTTCCCCGCTGGTCAGCGCGGCGCGGCCCTGCTGATTCTGTTCGCCATTATCAGCCTGGGGGTCGCCTTTGCGCTGGTCGCGGGCTTGAACCGCAGCGCGGCCACTCTGACCCTGGAACGAGGGCAGAAAACAACGACAGCGCTGGCGCAGGCGAAGGAGGCGCTGATCGCCTACGCGGTAACCTACAAGGATAAGTACGACAACCCCGGCGGCGGCACCTACACTGTGCCCGGCTATCTGCCCTGCCCAGACCTCGGACCGGGAACCAATGTGGAAGGCGTGGCTGCGGCCCCCTGCGGCGCTTCGCTGGTCAGCGTCATGGGCAAACTGCCTTGGAAAACCCTGGGCCTGGGCCCACTGAGGGACGGCTCGGGCGAGTGCCTCTGGTATGCCGTCTCCGGAACCTACAAGAACAATCCCAACGGGGTATCGGGCAGCACCACGACCTCCAACATGATGAACTGGGACACCAATGGCCAATTCGCTGTCAGGGACTCGGATGGCGCCTCTTTTCTCACCGGGTCGACAGCCGACACGAATGCGGTGGCGGTGATTTTCGCGCCGGGCAGTGCGTTGAGCGGTCAGAACCGGACTACGCCCGCGGGGTGGCTCTCGCCAAGCAACCAGGTTCCCGTTTGCGGCGGGAACTACACCGCCACCGCTTATCTGGAAACCGCCAACGGCATCAATAACAGCGTCGTGTCGGGAACCGCGAACGCACAAAACCCTTTCATTGCCGGAACCGGCAGCAGCACCTTCAACGACCAGCTGGTGTACATCACCCGCGCCGACATCTGGAACGCGATCAGGAAGCGCTCGGACTTCAATAATAATCTGCGCTCGCTCACCCGCCTTGCCGCCGAATGCACCGCCATGTACGGAAACAATAACAACATTAGCTACCCGAACGACATGCGCCTGCCCTGGGCGGCCAACGTATCGCTGTCGACGACCTCGGTTCCGATTTATGCGGTCAACGCCCGCTACAACGACACCTCCGGCATCAGGTCCGGCCGCCTGCCTTTCAAGGTCGAGACCTCCGTCGGCAACACCAGTAACAAGCTTTCCACCTCCATTGCCGACTACGGCACCAACAGCGCCTACATCTTCACCAACAGCTCCTATTGTTCTTACACCGCCGACCAGAAGATCTGGTACGACAACTGGAAGGACCAGTTGTTCTATGCCACCGCCGATAACTACGACCCGTCCTCCCCGGATTCGCCGATGGCGACCTGCGCTAGCGCGAATTGCCTGAAGATCAACGGTGCCGGCTACTACGCGGCGGTGGTGATTTTCGCCGGCGACAAACTTGCCAATGCGACAGGCCAGGTTACCCAGCCCAGGAGTCTCGCCACTGAGAAAGGCACGATAGCCAACTATCTCGAAGGGTCAAGTCCAACGAGCATCACTGCCAATACCGGTAGCGGCAACTATCAGGCCGCCGCGACGAGCAGCAGCTTCAACGATATCGTGTATGCCATCGATACTACTCTCGCGGTGAAATGCTACAGCGCCAGCAGCTCTACGATGGTGCCCGTTCCGGCCGCGACAGCAGCGCCCCCCGGGGATCCGGCAGCTTACGGCGCCTGCCCGTGAAGCCATTGCACCCGCGCCGAATCCACCAAGCCCGGCCGCAACCAGGATTCACGCTGGCCGAGCTCGCCATCGTTCTGGTCATTGTCTCTCTCCTGCTGGGCGGAATGATGGCGATGATTTCCACGCAGACGGAACAACGCAACTGGAACGATACTCAGAGCCGGCTCGAGACCGCACGCGATGCGATCCTCGGCTACGCGATCGCGCGTGGAAGGCTCCCCTGTCCGGCTAACAGCAACTCGGCGGGCGCTGAAGTGCCTCTGATTCCAGGCGCCTCCTGCGGGTCGGGCAATGCCTACGATTATTACGGTGGTGTGGTCGCGGGCGTGACCTATGGGCTGCTGCCGGCCGTCACCGTGGGCTACCAGCCAGTCGACGCACAGGGATTCGCCCTGGACGCATGGGGGAACCGCATTCGCTACGCGGTTTCCGCCACACCATCGGCCCCAGCGCCCAACTTCACCAACAAGGCCAATGTGAAAGCGAACGGCGTTTCGTTCCTGCCCAACGATCTGGTCGTCTGCGCTTCTGCGACAGGAATCTTGCCTGCCGCTTCCCCCCCGTCTTGCGGCGCCGTGGCCACAAATTCGGTCACCAGTCAAAAGACCGTTGTCGCCATCCTGTACTCACCGGGCAAGAACGGGCGGGCGCCAATCACGCTGGGAGCGGACGAGGCCGCCAATGAAAACCGGACGGCCGCGAACGATGCGGTTTTCATCAGCCATCCGCCCGCGCCGGCCGGCGCGACCGGCGGCGAGTTCGACGATCAGGTCCTGTGGATATCGGTTGGCACGCTATACGCGAAACTTATCGCAGCCGGCGTGCTTCCCTAGGCGGCTGCCGGCTCCGCGGCAGGCTTGAGCGCTCCGGAGAGGACGAAGGACACCTTGCCATCGGCGTTATGCGCCAGGACCAGGGAGAAGCCCGAAACCTCGGCATGACGCGCCACCTGATACAGCCCGATACCGAGGCCGCTGTCGGAGGGAACCGGCCCGCGCAGCAACTCGCGCGCGATTGCCGCGGCTATCGCGCGTCCGCCATCACACACCTCCAGCTTCACATTCTCGCCGCAGGAGAAGCTGACGCTGATGGCGAAATCTCCCTGCAGCTTGCGCTTGCCAAGTGCATTCTGTATCAGGTTATCGGCGGCGCTGTCGCACAGTTGCCGCGGCAGCAACACCTCGTCGCCGATCTCGCCGCCGCGGAACTCGATATTTTGGCCGGCGTAGCTGCGCTGCAGACTGCGCCACCAGCTTTGCGCATCCACCACGCTCGCGTTGTCGCAGGCCGGCGCGCGCAGCTTGTCCAAAGTCTGCTGCAGGCGCTGGGTGATCAGCGGCAACTGGCGCCGCATCAGAGCCTGCAGTTCGTCCGAGCCGCCCGCTTCCTGCTCGGTTGCCGCGCACAGCGCATTGAGCGACTGCAGGAGGTTTTTCACGTCGTGGGTCACGCGGGCGCCGGTCTCGTACACCGCCTGCAAGTAAGACTGCTGTTGCTGCTTCTGCTCGCGCAGCTTGCTTCTATAGAACTCACCCAACATCTGGCCGAGCAAGTGAAAATGCCAGGCCAGCGCCGGGTTGAGGTCGTATTGGGTAAAGACGCGCAATTGCAGTTCCTGATCGGCGTATTCCACCGTGTTCTTGCTCGGCCCGCCGAACTCACCGCTATACGCGGTGGTGCGCCATGCGCCGCCGCTGACCCAGGGCAGTTTGCCCAAGCCGGCACAGGCCTGCTGCAGAAATTTTTCCGGCTGCCGTTCCGATTGCGACAGTTCGGCCAAAAAGGACAGCCATTTCTCGAACGGCAGGCCGATCGAAAGCAGATATCTCGAGAACAGCATGCCCAGGCCGCCGAAGCCCGCGCGCGGATTCCAGGCAAGCCCGAGCAGCAGCAATATCGCGGCAATCAGGAGCAGGCTGTAAGTGAGCGCGACCGGGTAAATCACCCTGCCCAGGGTCATAAAGGCGAAACTCCCCAACACCAGCAGCGCGATGATCATGAACAGGAGCACGCTGTAGAAGAAATCCACCACCTGCGGCGCTTCCCCGCTATCGGTCTCCGTCGGCAGGGCCAGCATGACCAGGAACAACAGCGGCAGCCCGTATTGGGCCAGCAACATCTGTTCCCGCGTCTGCGAGAACTCGGGCAGCAGTTGCGGGAACACCCAGATCAGCAGCAGCGACACCAGATACAGCAACACCGTCAGATAGAAGTAGCGTTGCCAGCGCAACTGAAACAGGAACACCTTGCCGCCGACCACGCCGACAAGCATGCACAACCACAACAGCATCGGCCACGAGCTCCAGAAGAACAGCGCGAGCACGCAGATCAGGGCGACCGCGAACAGCTGCAGCGACGTGAGGCTCTGCTCGCCGCGCATAAATGGCTGCCACAGGATGAACAGGCCGAAATGGGCAAGCATCAGCGCACGCGCCCAGATATCTTCCACGCCGCGCATCGCGGTGAGGTGCAACAACACCAGCATGGCGACGAACAGCAGCCGCCAATGGCGCCTTACAAGAACATGATAAGCGCGGGTCAGTGTAACGGTGGCCATGGTGCTTGCACTTGTTATGCTTGCAGTTTAACCTGAGAAAGGCTTGCTCGGTACCCGCTCGGTGCCGGGTATTTGCCACATCCGAACCATCCGTCGAAAGAGTCATGCTGCGCCATATCCTGCCTATCGCCCGCTATACCCTGCTCGAGGCGCTGCGCAATCGCTTGCTGTGGCTGGCGCTGATCCTGGTGGCTGCCGGGCTCGCCTTCACCCAGTTCTTGCAACAGCTAGCGATCACCGAATCAAATCAGATCCAGGCGGCGCTGCTCGCCGCCCTGGTGCGAGTCGGCGTCGTATTCATGCTGGCGAGCTTCGTCGTCACCAGCATGGTGCGCGAATTCAACGACAAGGTGATGGAACTGATTCTTTCGCGGCCGCTGCGGCGCAGCAGTTACTTTTTTGGCAAACTTATCGGTTACGCCGCGCTCGCGCTCGCGCTCGCCCTGATATCCAGCCTGCCGCTCGCACTGTTCGCGCCGGCGCCGCAGGTTGCGCTGTGGGGTTTGTCGCTCGCCTGCGAATTGCTGATCGTCACCGCGTTCGCCCTGTTCTGCGTGCTCTCGCTGACGCAGGTGATTTCGGCGCTGGCGGCCGTCGCCGGCTTCTATCTGCTCTCGCGCTCGATCAGCGCGCTGCAAATCATGGCCGCGAACCCGTTGTCGGACGTCCTCAGCCTGGGCCAACAAGCGGTCAATTTCGTCATCGGCGTGATTGCCTTCCTGTTGCCCGGCCTGGACCGCATGACCCAAACGGGCTGGTTGATTTACAGCGCACCGCTCCCGGCCGAAATCATGGGGCTGCTGGCGCAAACCGCCGTGTATGTCATGCTGTTGTGCGGCGCCACGCTGTTCGATCTGCAGCGCAAGAATTTCTAATGCAGCACGAACGCCCGCCGAGCCATGTTTCCGCGCCCGTGCTGGCCTTGCTTTCGGTTGGCCTCGCGTTGCAGATAGGCCTGCATGCCGTCACGCCAGAACCTCGGGCAAAAGCCTACGATCTGGCGCAGCCGCCGCCGGCGTCGCTGCTGCGGCTTGCGAGTCTGGGTGAGCCGATCGCGCTGGCCAAGATCTTGATGCTGCAACTGCAGGCGTTCGATTACCAGTCCGGCAGCAAAGTGCCTTACAGGGAACTCGACTATGCCCGCTTGGACGCATGGCTCTCACGCATACTCGAACTGGATCCCGAAGGGCAATACCCGCTGCTCGCGGCCAGCCGCCTTTACGCCGAAGTCCCGGATGAAACGCGGCAGCGCAGCATGCTCGATTTCGTTTACCGGCGGTACCTGCAAGACCCCAACCGACGCTGGCCCTGGCTAGCGCACGCCACCTTTCTTGCCAAGCACCGGTTGCACGACATTGACCTCGCGCTCAAGTATGCCGCCGCGCTGCAAAAATACACCACGGCCAAAGACGTGCCGGCCTGGGCGACGACCATGGAAATCTTCATCCGCGAGGATATGGACGAACTGGAGGCGGCGCGGGTGATGATCGGCGGCTTGCTAGCCGGCGGCAAGATCACCGACCGCGGAGAACTGAGTTTCCTCGACGGCCGGCTGCGTGAAATTGAGGAACGACTGAAACAGAGCGCTCCCAAATAATGCCAAAGGTCTGTTACAAGTTTGCAAAATGGGAGAACCAAGGCGGAATAGGAAAGATCCCGCCGCTGCCTTGGCGCCTCGCGCTCTCTCGGTTCAGTAGTTGTTTCAGGCTGAAATAGCTACTAAAAAAAATTGTCAGAATATCGACATATGTGGCGGAATTCTAACGAAACTGAGCATGATTCACGTCCAACACAGTGTAAAATAGATTGTTTTAGGCTAGGCACGGATATTGCTGATTGTTCTTAGACAAGCCACTCACTTTCCCGCGGAGGAACAACATGAAAACCAAGCAAGCCGGCTTTACCCTGGTCGAGATCGCCATCGTGCTGGTGATCATCGGCCTCCTCTTGGGCGGCATCCTGAAAGGCCAGGAAATGATCACCCAGGCCAAGATCAAGAATATTATCAATGATTTTAATGGCATTACCGCCGCCATGAATTCCTATCAAGATCGGTACCGTGCGTTGCCCGGGGATGATCTTGGAGCCACGCGTTGGGCGGGTACGGTTGCGGGCAACGGCAATGGCATCCTAAATTCCGCTGCGGCAGCCGCCGCCCAGTACAAGAACCCGCCGGGCGCTGCCGCTTCAGCGGCTGAAGAGGTTAATCTTTTTTGGCAGCATCTGCGTTTGGCTGGTTTTGTCGCCGGATCGACTACCTACCCCTCGGGTGGACAGCAACCCAGCAATTCCGTGAACGGGATCATGGGCGTACAAACCGGCGCCGGTGCCGGCACCTTGGGCTTTGCATCCAACATTATTTGCACAACCAATCTGCCAGATAAAATCGCTGTCGCCATAGATACCCAGATGGATGACGCGACGGCCGCCAGCGGGCAGGTTCGCGGCGTCGGCCCCCAAGCCGGCCCTAACCCCGACCTCACCGCCGTTATGGCTGTCAACTACGTCGAAAACGGCACCAACCAGTACACGCTCTGCAAAGGTCTGTAGGCGTCTACGCTTCACAAAAGAAGCCCGCGCGAAGCGGGCTTTTTTGTCGCCTGCGAGCTAGCCCTGCAGCAACCGCATCTCCGCCGCTCCCAGGGCATCGGGTTCGCCCAGCACCACCACCACGTCGCCCGCCTCGAAACGGGTCTCAGGCTCAGGCTCGCCCACACGGATGCCGCGCCGCCGCACCCGGGTCACTCGGGCGCCCAGCGCTGCCAGGTTCAGTTCGGCCAGGCTGCGGCCGACGGCATACGCGCCTTGCGTTAACGTGACCGAATGCAGGCGCGGCTGCTGGTGTTCGGACGCATCCGCCGCCGCGTCGCCCTCCCCGTGAAAAAAACCGCGTAGCAGGCTGTAGCGGTTATCGCGCACTTCGCGCACGCGACGCACCACGCGCGCCAGCGGCACGCCCATCAGCACCAGTGCATGGCTTGCCAGCATCAGACTCGACTCGAAGGCGTCGGGCACCACCTCGGCCGCTCCGGCCGCCTGCAGCCGCTCCATGTCCGCGTCGTCCAACGTGCGCACGATCACTGGCAGTCCCGGGTTGATCGCATGCGCATGGTGCAGAATCCTGAGCGCCGCCGGCGTGTCCGGGAACGAAATTACCAGCGCGCTCGCGCGCGCCAAGCCCGCGGCGATCAATGCTTCGCGCCGCGCGCCATCGCCATACACTACGGTCTCGCCCGCGGCGGCGGCCTCGCGCACGCGTTCCGGGTCGAGATCGAGCGCGACGTAGCCTATGCCTTCCTGTTCGAGAAAGCGCGCCAGATTCTGCCCGGTGCGGCCGTAGCCGCACAGCACCACGTGTTTTGCAGCCCGCATTCCGGAGACGGCAATCTGGTGCAGTTCCAACGAGCGCAGCATCCATTCCGAGGCGACAAACCGCAGCACCAGCTTGTCGCTGTAATGGATCATGAAAGGCGCGCTCAGCATCGACAGCAGCATCCCCGCCAGGACAGGTTGCAGCAGCGTTTCGTCAACCAACCCCGCCCCGCCCGCCTGCGCCAAGAGCACGAAACCGAATTCGCCCGCCTGCGCCAGCGCCAGCGCGGTGCGCAGAGCATTGCCCGGCACGGCCCCGAACAGGCGCGCAAGCACGGCGATCAACGCGAACTTGAACAACACCGGAGCCGCGAACAACAGCATCACCAGCCCGAATCTGTCGGCCACCACCGACACATCCAGCTGCATGCCCATGGTGACGAAGAACAGTCCGAGCAACAAGTCGCGGAACGGCTTGATATCCTCCTCTACCTGGTGCCGGTATTCCGTTTCCGATATCAGCATGCCGGCCAGAAACGCGCCCAGCGCAAGCGACAAACCCGCAAGCTCGGTAGCCCACGCGAGCCCCAGGGTGATCAAAAGCACATTCAGCACGAACAACTCGTGCGAGCGCCGCCGCGCCACGATATGGAACCAGCCGCGCATCAGCTTCTGTCCGGCGAACAGGATGACGAACAGCACCGCCGCAGCCTTGGCCAGCGCCAGCGCCAGCCCCGGCGCAAGATGCTCCGCCGGCTGCGCCAGCGCCGGAATCACGATCAGCAGCGGCACCACGGCCAGATCCTGGAACAAGAGAACGCCGATGATTTCGCGCCCGTGCGCGGATTCGAGCTGCATGCGTTCGGCCAGGAGCTTGCTCACGATCGCGGTCGAGGACATGGCGAGCGCCCCACCGAGCGCAAAACCGAGCTGCCAGGGAAAACCCAGCAGCCAGGCGGCCGCGGTCGGCGCGAACACGGTGAGCAGCACCTGCACCATCCCCAGGCCGAACACCACGCGGCGCATGTTGAACAGCTTGGGCAGGCTGAATTCCAGGCCGATGGAGAACATCAGGAACACCACGCCGAACTCGGCCAGATAGGCATAGCCGGATTCCTTGCT